>Ga0073936_10000247_pt1 | contig 81257 bp, 66 predicted proteins | sample AliMusrvi5mmetaG_FD_87041 | JGI IMG/M metagenome (GOLD analysis project Ga0073936, IMG submission 87041) | Freshwater lake bacterial and archeal communities from Alinen Mustajarvi, Finland, to study Microbial Dark Matter (Phase II) - Alinen... | ecosystem: Environmental > Aquatic > Freshwater >... | reverse complement strand
GAGAGCGGTGTGAACCTGGCGGGACAACGTCTGCTCATCACCGGCATTCTCTCCCCGCAGATGTCCAATGACTATCGCTATGAGATTACCTGGGAATAAGCTGTGAATTCCAGTCGAAGGTCTCCAATATGCCGCGGCACGCTCTTCGCTTGGTCACTGAAATGACACGAAAGAACAGTATCGTCGTTCCACCGCATACAAAACCTGATAGCACGCTTCTTGACTACGCGGGCTACGCGTTTCCGGTCGACGGGTTGGGGCCGGGCGCGCGCCGGTTAGTGCTGTGGGTGCGCGGCTGTGATGCGCGTTGTCCGGGGTGCATCACTCCGGAACTTTGGGAACCGGGTGACCCCACGCTGGTCACGGACATTGTGCGGGAATTGCTTCCATTGGTGTCGCTTGCGGATGGCATATCCATTTCCGGTGGAGAACCCTTTCGGCAACCCGCCGCGCTCTGTGCGCTCATTGACGCGCTACGTGTGGAGCATGACGTGGAAGTGTTGGTGTATACCGGGCGCCTGTTCGAGGAACTAGTCACCTCAGGCGGTGCTACGGCGGAACTGCTGGCGCGTATCGATTTGCTTCTTGACGGACCATTTGTAGAGGAACAGGCCAACACATTACGCTGGCGTGGATCGGACAACCAGCGTGTGCATCTGCTCACCCCGCGTGCCCAACGGCATCGCGAGGAATCTGATCTTCCCATGCCCGCAGAGCGTCCCTTGCAGGTACAGCAAACCGGACCGCAACGGTATCGTATTGTCGGTATCCCACGGCGTGGGGATTTAGATGTGCTGCGAAATCTGCTGGCCCAACGTGGATGGGAGGTATCACAGGACCATGGCTGATCATGTCTACGTCAAGTATTGTCCACTGTGCGGTGCGGAAAATCCGCGTCAGCAGGCCTTCTGCCTGGCCTGCCTGGACGGCAATTTATCCACGGTACCCGCGGAACCGAAACGCGCCGCGGTGGCTTCGCCACCGTCGGTGGCAACGGCAAGCCCTTCCACCGCGCAGAATAATGACGCGGCGACAGTTGCGTCGGCGCTGGTGCCTGATACTCGGCAACTTAGCGAATTGACCCGGTGCCAGCTCGAACTGATTGACGATCCACAAAAGAAATTCCTCATCGCGGATGGACAGACGGTGGGGCGATCGAGTAAAGCCGATGTGGTGCTGCGGGATGTGCCGAAAGTTGAATGGATTTCCAGTGCGCATGCGCGTTTCTCTCGCCGAGGTGAGCAGTGGTATGTGCAACACATCGGGAAGACCAATTTCATCAAGGTGGACGGCGAGATCTATCGCGGGACAGAGGAAGTGGCGTTGCATGACGGATCGATACTGGTACTCTCGCTTACCGCATTCCGTGTCTCGCTGGGAGGTAATTGATGCGCATCGAGGCCGCCGGGTACAGCGACCGCGGTGTCGTGCGGCGGGAGAATGATGATTACTTCCTGCTCGGACGTCGTTTTGCACAGTCCGAGTGCCTGACCCTTGACCTGGCGCTGCAGGACGACGAGTTTCGGCAATACGGTTTGATCGCCGCGGTAGCGGACGGCATGGGTGGCTATGCCGGTGGGGAGATCGCGAGTCGTACGGTGTTGGAGACGTTGCGTGATATGTATTATTGCGAAACGCGTGCCAACGTAACTGCCAGGGAATTGACTGCGATGCTCGAACGGTATCTCGCCGACACGCAACAAAGACTGGCAGAAACACTCACTGCAAACCCTGCGTTGCATGATGCCGGTACCACCCTTGCCGGTATTGCATTGCTGCCGCCTGATGCGCTGGTCGTTTTTCACATCGGCGACAGCCGCGTGCTTCGCGCCGCCAGTGGTTACGTGCGCGCTCTAACAGTGGATCACTCGCTGGTGGGCGCAGACCTGGCCAGCGGTCGCTTAACCGAGGCACAGGCGGCAGCCACCGGAGTGACCAACCAGCTTACCCGCGCGCTGGGCCTTACGGGCGATAATACCGTGGAGGTTAGTACGGATCATACCTGGGCGCCGGGCGACACCTTTCTACTGGGAACCGATGGTTGGCATGGTGTCGGCCGCGGGGTAACCCGTGACACGATCCGTGAGTTGGTTCGTACCGGTCTTTCCCCAGAACCCCTGGTGCGCGCGATGCTCGGTCGCGCGCTTGCCGTGGATGGAAAAGATAATGTGACGTCGGTGGTTGTCCGTGTGGTAGACGACGAGTAACAGGTGCCGCCGCGGTTGCTGGTGTGGATTTGAAAGCATGTCGTCTGACGTGCCGGCCCACTCGACGTGCAATATTGCGTGCTTACAGCCGACTTGCCGCCTCTGCCGCTAGCGGCGATCGGACCGATTCCTCGTCTTTAAATGTAACCTGCCAGCACATTTGCGAGCCTTTCATGGCTTCAGAAGCACTGGACAGGCCATTGGTGCGTGAGTCAAGGTAGGCATGATCAATTTGTGCCGGGTCGCCGGCCAGGATAATCTTCGTGCCTTCCCCGGCGCGTGTGATGATCGCCTTCGTCTGGTTGGGAGTCAAATTTTGTGCTTCGTCGATTATCACCCAATGCCGGGCAATAGATCGACCGCGGAGGAAGGAGACGGCCTGAGTCATGATGATATCCTGATCGAAAAGGAATTTGATCTTCGTCGCGAGCTCCTTTTCATTCTCGTAACGTTCCTCCGGATCGCTGTCTACGAGTACTTCCAAATTATCGAGGATTGGCCGCATCAGGGGAGCGATCTTCTCATTCTCCGTGCCGGGTAGAAACCCGATATCCTCATCCATCGTCACATTGGGCCGACAGACCAGGATCCGGCGGAATTCACGATCCGCCTTTTTCCCGTGATTAAAGGTTTTTTCCAGGCCGACCGCCAGGCTTAGCAACGTCTTTGCCGTGCCCGCCGGACCCTTGACGATCACCAGCGGAGCCTCGTCCACCGGACGCATCAAAGCTTCCAGGAAAAAACGCTGACCGGCATTGCGCGGTTTAATGCCATAGGGCGTCGTGCGTTCGAAGCGCAGAAGCTCGATGCGCCCCTTGCGATAGACACCGAGACGGGATTTTTTGCTGTTCCACGCACACACCAGGGTGACAAACTGATTTTCGACGAGTGAAGTGTCGGGTAACAGGTCTACCGAGTAGGAGGCGCGGGGAAGATCGACCACGCCATGTTCCGACAGTCCATCGATCGTCTCTTCCGGGACCCGCATGATGAACCGTCCGGTATACTGCTCATCCAGGTGTGGCGCCTGATCGTTTTTAAAGTCCTGCGCCTCAATGCCAATGACTTCCGCCTTGATGCGCAAAATCGCGTCACGCGTGACCAGGTAGACGCTCTCACCCCGGTCACGCAACGCGATACAGGCTTTCATGATCCGGTTGTCCGGTTTGGTGTGATCCCAGCTCGCGGGGAGGGTGGAGTTCTCATGGTTGATTTCGACGCGTAAATCTCCACCGCCGGGGAGGGCGACGCCTTCGGTGACTTTTCCTTTGGCCCGCAGCGCATCCAAGGTGCGGATAGTTTCGCGAGCATTCAGGCCATTTTCCGATTTATCTTTCTTGAAATTATCGAGTTCCTCGACCACCGCTTCCGGGATCACCACACGATTATCATCGAACGCGAAGATGGCTCCAGGGGATTGGAGAAGAACATTGGTATCCAAAACAAAGGTCTTCGTGATGCGTTGCTTGGACGGAGTGCTCATTGCGATGTCCCTTGCTGCAAAGAATTGCGTCATGTTGGACCAATAGGTATATTCGCGAGTGCGAGTGCGTCTCCTGCTGGTGTAGATTAAAGGGTGGTTAGAAAAGTGAGAAGCAAGAGGATGACCGTTGCTGCTGACAGGGTCATTAATTGCCAGACACGCCATTGGGAGTCAGAACAGGCTCTCCATTTGTCAGTATTCAGCCATGCCTCATCAGGATGTTGTGGTTGCTGGAGATAAAATTCTTTCGGAACCTGCAACTCATGTCGAATGCCGGTAGAGCGCAATGAATTACTACTGGAGAATTTACCGTTTCGTCGCTGCTGCGTAGATTGCATTTGCTATTTCCGGCTTGCGAAATTTGAGCCATAGATATCCGTTGTCGATTTTCGTGACGGTATACAAATGAAGGAAGAGATAATAGGCGACTACGGGCACAAAGATACTCGCGATTAATAATGAAAACCCCCAGATGGTCGATTCGTCATAAGCAAACCCGATGAACATAGCGATAAATAGCCCAACGAACAACAGCCAATTTCCCACCATCAGCAACAAGCGTTTCGTCGCATATGGCTTGGTGAAAGAAAAGTTGATCTGCCCGGTCTTTTTGACACAGGCATAGACAATTGCTCCGATGAGCAGGCTGAAGACCGCGATGATATAGACCCAGGATGGGGCCCAAGTTTCCGTTTTCTTACGCGGGAGAAGATCTTCTGTAGCCCCGGTAGCCAGGCAGATCGGCGGTAACGTCGACCCCGCGCGAATAATCAGAGTGCGATCGCCATCCATGTAAAGGTCAGGTAGATTCGCCGTCTGTGGTGGCAGAGCCATCGCCACCGGACCGGTATAGGCGGCTGGAGGTGGTGTCGGTGGAAAGGACGTTACGACCGGTGGTTCCGGGGGAAGGGTGATTTCCGCAGTGGGTGTGCGCTGAAGAGGGAGTCCGGGGCATTGCGGTGTGGCGCACTGCGTCAGGGATTCCCAGCAATGCCGATGCTGTGATCGTCCGCATTCCGTGCATGCCACGACATCGGTGTCAGGAGTGATCAACTGATTACAGGCAGGACAGGTGAGGGTATCCCCGATAGGTACACTCATTTTTCCTCCAAAGACGTTTGTAGACTGGAGATAACAATAGTATTATCTGGGGTGTCGCGAAGCTTGTCAATGTGAGAATTGCCTCCCAGACTTTTCAAGGACTCTTTGACTGTGAAAGCGAATAGGTACAAAAGGTTTGTCCCAAAGCCTGGCGCAATTAGATACCGCGAGAAATACACTGGACTTTGGGCCAGTCTTTACCTAACCTGCATTATTCATAACATTTCGAATAATGCCTCAGTCAGCCCGGTCGTTAATTCATTCATGAATAATCCGGGCTAATACCGGGATAATTGCTCTGCTCATGGAGGGATGATGGCGGACGGAGATGCTGAGATCACCACGTTCGTTGTCGAGGGGGACGGCGAATTCGATGCGGATGGCCGCCTAGTCGCGACACAGCGGGTAGACGACGTCCGTACCTATCGCGTCACCGACGAGGATGATGCAGGCGTCGATGCAGAAGGGCGCAGGCTGGCATTGGGCGTCCTCGGACCGGGTAGCATCCTGTGCGAGGATTGCGTCGTTCAAAAAACCCTCTACCCGCATGAAACACAGCGTCCCGGTCTGTATGTGTGTTCTGCGCCGGAAGGTCCGGTGGTCGTAAAAGTCTATGCCGTGCAGTACCCCCCGCAACGTGCGTTGTGGCTGCGCTTGCCGAAATTACACCACTGCAATGTGTTGCGGGTCTACCGCACAGTCGAGGACGACGGTTTTTTCTTCGAAATTCAAGAATATTGCGCGGGTGGTACACTGGAGAATCGCGTACCGCGTCCCGGCACTTCACGCTTACCGGTCCCGCTAGAGTGGGTAATTGATACAGTCGTGCCGCAACTCGCCGCGGGACTGGAATACCTGCACGATCAGGAAATCATCCACCGGGATATCAAGCCCGCCAATATCTACCTCACCACACGCGACGGTGCCGAAATACTGGTACTTGGCGACTTTGACATTGCCGCCGAGCTGGAATCCAGCCGCACCTCGCGTGACACGCAACGCGCCGCCGGCACCTGGCTTTACACCGCACCAGAAGCATTCCCGCGTTTTGTGGACGATCAGGCGAGCACGCGCCGCGGCCGTGTAACGCGCAGCGCCGATTACTACTCGCTGGGCATAACCCTTATTGAACTGCTGCTGGGCACCACCAGTCTGCATGCTTGCCAATTACCCGATCTCTTCGATTTCTACCTGCAAGGGGGACACGTGGAGGTGCCGGCGTCGCTGCCCGGACGCCTGACTCTATTGTTGCGTGGGTTACTGATTCGCAACCGCGTGACGCGGTGGGGAGCCCCGGAGATTGCACGATGGCAGCGCAATGAGAATTCCCCACGTGATCTCAAACATATCCAGGACGATGATAATTATCAGCTGGCACGTACCCAACGCCCCTATCGTTTCGGTAGTCAGGTAGCATTGGACTTGCCCAGTCTGGCGGACGCCATGGCGCGCGAGCCGACGATGGCTGCGGATGATCTCTTGAGCGGCGACATTCTGTTGAATTGGGTGGGTAGTCTGGACACGAATGTAGCGCGCGGCATTCGACGCGATCGTGAAGAATGGCGGCGCACGCCGGAGATGGCGGTATTCTGTGCCATCATGCATTGCGATTCCACGCGTCCGTTCGTCTTTGCTCCGGGGGTGGAAGCGCTGGATGCCCAGGAATGGATTATTCTGGCGATACGGCTGGTGGTGCAGCGCAAACAGTCACCGGAAGAGTTCTGTTCTCCGATGCTGTTGCGGCAATTCGAGTGGTGGTTGCGCTTGAAGGCGGATCCGGAACCCGCACTGGCGGACAGTGTGGCGCGCATCCAGGATACCCCACTGCGCGCGCAGTTGGAAGAGGTGGCCTATCTTCTGCAGCAGGAGCGTCCATACCCGATCGTGAAAGGGGTAACGGCGCGTACGCCCCGGGAATATGTCGCGATGACCTATGGCGCACCCGAGGAATGGAAGAAGGGGATGCCGGCCTGTTACCGCTCCTCACTGCAACGCTGGGAGGACGGTTGTTTGGGTGCCTGGTTGCGCCAACGTGGTTTGCGTGATCTGGCGATCCAATGCGATCAGGTTGCCGCAAATCTACCTGGCGAAGTGCATGCGGCATTTGAGACGATATTACGCCTCCTCGATGCATCGTTGCCCTTGGTCGAGATAGAGATGAATGCCAGTGAGATTGCCTATCCGTGTTCCGTTCCTTATCAGCAGGCGCGGACGTTCACGATACCGTATAGTACGCGCGGCCCCGGGGTTCCCTATGGCGCGCTGCAGTTGGATCAGGAGTTGCCGGGCATTCACATCAATCAGCCGACTGTACGTCAGCGGGAGGGGAAGCTCGAGGTGACCATCGATGGTCGGCAGAACCTTCCGGCTTCGAAGACGTTCTGTACGATGATGTCCTTCAATAGTGGGATTGCGCGGATGGTCAATCCACCACTGCTGATTCGTTTTCGTGCGCGGTTTCCCTGGCAGACTACGGTGCGCCGTGTGGCCATTGGGGCTGGGGTTGGTGCGTTGGCGCTGGGTGTGCCGCGCCTGGTGCTGGCCTATTTCCTGCTGCATTCAACACAGGTCATCTGGTATGATGAGCAGATAGTGAATAATATGTGGATGGGCATTGGCCAGGGACAGTTCCCCCTGGTTCGTTACATGATCGGTGTGGTCGTGCTTGGCGCCTGCTTGTTTTTGCCGTTGCGGTTATGGTTCCGGGCCTTCCGCGAGAGTGAAGTGTAAATATTATGGAAGCACTGGTCTTCTGGTTATTCATTGTTGGTCTGGCCACCATCATGCTGGCCGTCGTGCTGGGCCCGGCGCTGCAGGGGTTTTATTACATGATTGCCTGCGGAGCTCTGTTGCTCTTCACTGTGCTGGATAGTCTATTCAGTGCCAGTCTCATTCCCGGCGTTCCCTGGCTCATGTGGGGATTTTGGGGAGCAGTAATCGGCGGAGCACTGGGTTTCTGGACACTGGCGCCGGTATATGGCTTGCGGAATAAGCGTACCCTTATCGCCTGCGCGCCGTTTGCCGCCATGCTTCTAATCATGCTGTTGCGCATTAATTTCACAACTCCGCATCCTGTGAATCAATTGTCTCCGTTAACGCCCACACTCCCCTCACGCGCACCGGTGACTGCCCCGGCAACTCCTATACCGAGTTCCCCGCTCGAGGGCACGCCACTCACTGCGCCGGCGGGAACGCCGGGGCCGTAGTGGTGGTGCAGCACGCTATCGTGGAAAATTCTCGCGAACCTCCGCGGGAAGCGACCGGTTGCGATTAAGCATCGTATCCAGCAAGTCGACACCTGTAGAGAGCTCATTGGCAGTGGTATTCGCGAGATACAGGTAATTGCTGCCGTTGATGGCGCTTTCCTGTTGAAAGTCGTAAAAACTGGGTGTCCGCGGACGCAGCAAACTGGGCGGTAGTGGTTGCCGACGTGGGCTCAACGGAACTGATATTTGGACCAGTGCCAGGCGACTTGCCGAAGTTTTGCGCACACCAAGCCCAACGCGTATTTCGTGAAAGTACCGGACGAGATCGGCGCCGTACCCAGTATCGCCGTCGAGGAATTCCCCGCCGAGGAGACGTAATTGGACATGTTGTGCCGGAAACAGTTGCCAGATGTCGGCAACGCCATAGCGCCGGTCGCGTACGGAACTGTGCAGATATCCGCCAGTCGCATGGAAGAGTGTGCGGGCCCCCAGTGGTACAGCACATTCGCCGACGGCGCCGGCATAATGACCGGGAAATGTGCCGGCGACGGTCTGGGCAAGTATGCCTGACGTGGGACGAAACGCATAGGACATGGCCAATCGATCGGTCTTCCAGCGACGTGACTCATCACTGACCAGGGTACCCGCCAGGGGATAGGACCAGCGACTGTTAAGCAAGAGTCCTTTTGTTACCGGGGTGATTGTCTCCACCCGTGCGGAAAGACCCGCGGCGAAATTCGTATTGTCGGAACCCAACTCAGTGATCAGGCCTGGACCAATTAGTAGTTCACTATGTCCGTATACGCTATTGCTGCGTCCGGAAGTCGCCAGTATGGTTGAGGGTGCGGATCGATCTGTGAGCTGGGTGATATGCAATTGACGGGTAAAGATAGCACGTGTCTCCGAACCAGCGACAAACCGGCGATAGCTGTCTGCCCCGCTCATGATTGTCTCAACGGGAATTCCGCGATGGGTAAGCGTCAGGCTGAACGTTGTGATATTGGGTGGTGCAAAGCTCGCTAACAGCGGGAAAACTTCTGCAACACTGTCCTGGTCATTCAGCGCATACTGGCGATTCTCAAAACTGACAGCCAGCACGCGTGTTGTGTCATGTTGTGCAAGCGTGACTTGAATGTTTTCCAGATTCAGGGCTTCCAGGGCCGTGCGCACGCGTTCCACGATTTGCAGATCATCGGGGCGCGAGGATAAATCCTGCACGGGCGGGCCGACCAGTGGTTTGGGCGCGGCTAGATTCATCTGCACCGCATAGCGCATCGTCGTCGCGTCGTCGTGGTGCTCCAGGCTGATGACGCCATGTGGGAGAGTCAGGTCGATTCCACTATTGACGTGCTTCGTGTCATATTCTGTTTTCAACCGTAAAATGTTGCCGATCTGGTAGCTGGCGCCACCCAATACGCCATGATCATAGCCTTCTGCGGCTCCAACAGTGAGCCCTAACCGTTCATGTGCCAGGTGCTTGGTTATGACAAGAATACCTGTCGGATCATGGCCGTCATGGGTGCGCTTCAGATCAGTGATGCCCACAGCGATGGCGGGGAATCGCGCGGTTTCATCGCAGCATTGCCACTTGGCATGGGCGGTGAAGTCGCGTCCCCATGCTTTGTTCCCCATGGTGACACTGGTCTCCAGGTGCGGAAGTATACCGATGGTTATGCCATATTTCGAGACGCCGCCGAAATTCGGAGACGGGGGGCCGGAAACGGCATTATAACTGAGACGCAGGTTGCCATCACCCAGGGTGTTGGCGGTGGGGACCCGTATGAGCCCCGTTAATCCTGTTAGCGAGGGTACATACGCGGACAGTTCAAGTGGCGTTATTACGGGGTGGGAAGGAATGGCATCTGCTAAGACCGCAGTCACGGTCACAATGAGGATTACGAGGAGAATAATGTTGCGTAACATGGCTGACCCCCTGCTATAGAACTGAACGCTGATACATCAGGACTCATCCCCACAAGTGTGAGGATGAGTCCTGAATACCGTGCCGGTCTATTGGCTCCTGGCTAATGGCCCAGTGAACCAGTCGTAAACGGTGTATATGCCTCATCCCACTGCACATCATGGGTTGCAACGGTTCCGGACGCGACCGGAAGGCCACCGTAGGTGATAGCGATATCGAGAATATGTTGTTTGCCGGTCAGCGTACCCACATTGTCCGCTTGGGCCACCAGTGTGTGGGAATGCGGTTTTGTCGAACCGAGTGCGTCCTGGATGCCCAGATTCTTCAACACAATCGAGTTGTAATCAGCCGAGAAGGTCGAAGTGAGTGTCGTATTCACGGTAAGGGAAACCGGTTGCGACACAGTGCCGGTGAGTGAATTCAGGACCAGGTAGCGTGATGTGATTTGAACATTCAGTGTAATCTGAATGAAGTATTCGGTCCCACCAGGTACATCGCGACTTATGCGTGAAGCGTTGCGGAATTGGGAAATCTGCGAATCCAGACTATGGGTGGCGGCGTTATAGGTTGCGGAGCCGGCGTTTTCATATAGTCCCGTCGTTACATTGTAATGGGTGATGGGGAAGGGGCTATTTGCCGCGGCAAACCCATCGGTAAGGCCCAGCGAGCTCAGCGGGATACGCAACGTGATGGGCTTGTCGGAATGCAGGCCCGCCGGTATCAACGAGAAACCACCGAGTAATAGTTGATTGGAAGTTGTTTGCGTGGTACCCGTTGTTACCGTCAACCCCTGTTGGGTCACGATGGGCACCGGCGTGGCGGACACATCTATTGGCGTGGCAGGTACCTGACCATTGACGTCAAGGTGCGATCCGGCCGGAATGGTCAGGGTCGGCGTTGAAGTGGTCTGGAGTTCATCGCCCGGTTTGATCGGGATGACGATGTCCGCAGCTTCGGAAACCGTGGTAGGCACGCTGGTGGGGGTCGCTAATTCGATCAAACCTAACGACAATTGGTAATCGATGCTTCGCGTCGTCTGGATGGTGAGGGTTTTGGTGTCCGAACTATATCCGCTGGCCGTGGCGGAAAAGGTATACACACCGTCGGCAGGCAGGGTAAAGGTTTTGACATCCCCGGTCACCACGGAGGATACCTGCGCGTCGGGGCTCACCGAGATGACGGCGCTTGGCACTACCCCGGCAACAGCACCTGCTGAATTGAGTTTGTTTACGGTAACATGCACCGTACGCGTAACTGTAGGTTGCAGTATCTGCGCTTTTTGATCACTGCACCCGCTGAGAGTGATCAAGACAAGAAGCAGACCTGCGCTGATTCCCAGGGCGATCAGGCGGGATGCTACCGTTTGTAAACGTGTGGAACGCATCGTTGTACTCCTTTGCCACCTGCGTGGCGGATACATGGTGCGGTGCCTGACGTCTAGACGTTTGCGCCGCCCTTGAAATTTTTACGAAAGGCGCACGTTACACAAGCGCTGTATATCCCGTGTAAGCGGATCGCCTTATCAGAAGTTCACTCCCGCGCCATAAGATGACGCCAGAAGTGTTCCAGTCTACACTTTTCGCCGCTGTATGGCGAATTCCTTTGTAGTATAAGCTATTTATGGTAAGTAGGGGAAGTAGTTTGAAAAAAATAAACGGTGAATGGATAATACCTTTGGTCTGCCCATTTTGTAGATTTTGCAGGGGCCGATCGGTAGGAAAGCGAACTATTTCTGCACCAATTCTATTGTAGAGGAGAGAGACATGACTGAGCCGGGACATTGTCAGTCCGGAGAACATCACGAGGGACACCTGTGTGTGTTGCAGAGTAAAGGCCTGACTGAGGTCATAGCCGAAGTGACCACCTGTCCAACCGTGGTATGTTTCAATTGTGGTCGGGAAGCAGATTCCGCGGAAAATGTTTGCAATCCCATGCCGCTTGATAAATAGATCATGGCGACGGGCATGAAACAAACCAGCGGTTGACAACATCACAATCTCATCGCTGATGGTATGCGCGCCCCGATGATTATATCGGGGCGCGTCATTCATAATCAACCTTTACATCCGCGGCACGATACCGGCGTTCCCGCTCCGGCGGCGCCACCGCCTCGATAATCGTCATCAATTGATCCGCGGTGCGTTGCCAGGTGTGCTCCCCGGCACGCAGCAGACCTTTCGCACGGAATGCCGATAAAGATGGGGTGTCTTGCAACAGATGCGGGATAGTCTTCTGCCAGGCAGCATCCTCTAAAGGTAAAATAACACCGGCATCCCCGACGGTCTCCGGCAGCGCCCCGCGATCCGACACCACCACCGGCGTACCGACCGCCATCGCTTCCAATACCGGCAAACCGAAGCCTTCATAGCGCGACGGCATCACCAGGAGATCAGCACCCCGCATCAGTGCCGGCAACTCGTGTTGCGGTAAATAGCCGGGAAAATGAATGTAGGCCTGATAGGGAGAGTCTTGCAAGGCCTGGCGTACGGCTTCGGTTTTCCACCCCCATTTGCCGGCGATTACCAGATGATGCGGGATGCCGGCTTCTTTCCAGGCGGTGAACCAGCGGATCAGGTTGTCATGATTTTTTTTGGGCTCGATGGTGCTCACCGCCAGTATGTATTGCTGCGGAAGCTGCAGTTTTTCTCGGGTGACGGCGACATCACTCGGTGAAAGAGCCGGCGGCGGCGCTACTCCTAACGGCACTACCTGTATGCGTGCCGGGTCCACGCCACAGTAGTGCATCACATCCTGGGCGGACGCCTGGCTGGGGACGACCACACACGTGGCCTTGCGCGCGGTCGGAGGCAGCAGCAACCGATAGTTCAGCGCGTTGCTGAGCGTGCACAGCTCAGGGTGGGACAACGCGATCGTGTCATGAATGAAGACGACAGAGGCGCCTTGCCAGCGTAAAGGCGCCAAATAGCCCGGCGCGTAGAGCACATCGATGCCCATGGTATGCAAGCGCTCGGGCATCGTCACCTGTTGCCAAATTAGGCGCCAGAGGCGCTGTTCACTGGCCACCGGCGCGCGCAGAATGGAGTATGGCTGGCGCGTGGTACCGAGGATAGCGGGGAGCTGGACATCTTCCAGAGCGATGATGGTGAAGTGGTGGCGGGTGTTCCTGTTGAGCAACCCGCGGATTTGATGCACGATCGTGTGTTGCACACCAGAGAATTCGCCGTATATTAGCAGAGCATCGATGGCGATATGCATATGATTACACGGGAGAGGTGTTTCAAGTTACCGATCCAGATTCATCCACATGCGATCCAGGAAATCGGCGCACCCCTGTTTTCGCCAGAAGGCTTGCGAAACAGGATTCAGGTGGGCGACATTGAGTTGTACACTGGTCAGACCGCGCTCACGAAACCATTGGCAAAGGGCGCGCACTAATCGCGCACCAATGCCTGCCCGGCGATGTACCGTAGTGACGCACAGATCGTCGATGAAACCAAAGCGTGGATTGATGGGCGGGTTCTCCGCGATATTACCCATGATATAGCCGACGATTGTTCCGCCCCATTCGGCCACCAGTACACGATAATGTTCATCATGCAGTGCATTATGCAGAATGCGAATATACCCGGTACGGCTATTGACCGGAATACGGAACCGCGAATCGATACCGGCGTGGAAATCCATCAATTCGACCCATAAATCGCCAATGATCTCGAGATCCCGGCGCGTCGCGGGACGAATCTGGCATGCAATGCTCGTGGTGTGATCCTGTACTTCCATCGGTTTACATATTATAGCGGAAAAGGTATGGCGCTGATAGCGGATGGGTATGAAAAAGATACGGAATGGTGAAAATCGGCTGGAGAATGGGGCACGGAGAAGACTCTTGTGAATGAAAGAGACGATTATGGTGAATGACGCATCAGCCTCGATCCGTCCCGCGGTGGTTGCCGGCTTATTCTATCCCGATGACCCCCGGGAGTTGCAGCAGGAACTCATTCGGGCTTTCCTCGCTCCGCTGGGGCCGGGTTACACGCCGACAGTCGCCACCACGCCGGCGTCTCGTCGCATTATCGGAGTTGTAGTTCCGCATGCCGGTTATCAATATTCCGGAGCGGCGGCAGCCTGGAGTTACGCCGCGCTTGCCAAGTACGGGCGCCCAGCCGCAGTAGTCCTGCTCGGGGTGAATCATCACGGCGTGGGCGCCCCACTAGCGCTCTCCCCCGCGACGGGTTGGGCAACTCCGCTGGGTGTGTTGCCGTTGGCCGGCACGCTGGCAGCGCGGCTGCATGAATTGGCGCCCGGTGTCATACCGGATATGCGCGCCCATGCCCAGGAACACTCGTTGGAAGTGCAGGCGCCATTTCTCCAATATCTGTTCGGAGAGATTCCCATTCTTCCCATCGCTATTAGCCGGGCAACACATGAACAACTCGCCCTTCTTGGTCAGGCGTTGGCGCAATTAGCCCGCGAAACTGATCTTATCATTGTGGCAAGCAGCGATTTCTCCCACTATATCACCCAATCCCAGGCGGAACGCCTGGACGGCCTGGCGTTGGCGCGCATCGTGGATATCGACCCGATTGGCTTATATACCACCGTTCACGAACATGAGATCACCATGTGCGGCGTTGCGCCGGTCACGGTCATGCTTTTTGCCGCCCAAGCACTTGGCGCGCAATCCGCGCAAATGCTCCATTACCATACCTCGGGCGATGTCACGGGTGATCGTCGGCAGGTTGTCGGTTACGGCGCTGCTGCAATTTATCGATAGAAGGCATTACTCGCCGATTCCCGGCGAAAAGAAAATACAGAGTACAAAATGCGCATCACGCCTTGATGGTTTGTGATCGTATGCGAATAGATAGTTCGCTGTACACGATGACGAGGAAGCTGATGCTTATGCCATCCATCAGGATTTGTGAGATTCCTTCATCGCAGGATGAGGCACGTTCACTGCTTCGATCCCTTTATAGATAGACTTCCAACAGTAGATTATTTCTGAGATTTCCCGCAAAAACCCTTGACGCGTAACCAGAAATCGGGTAATTATTGCTTAGAGTAACGATTTGAGTTACTGAGAACCCGCGGTGATGCGGGATAGAAACGAGGTTGTGAGATGAAATCGTCAATTTATCTGGATCACGCGGCGACTACGCCGGTGGCGCCGGAAGTCATTGAGGCGATGCTGCCGTATTACCGCGAGTTTTGGGGAAATCCTTCCTCCATTCACCATTTTGGGCGGCAAGCCGGTGAAGGAGTCGATGTGGCGCGCGAACAGGTCGCCGGGTTGCTCAACGCCTCGCCGAAAGAAATCTATTTCACCAGTGGCGGCACAGAAGCGGATAATATGGCCATTTTCGGCGCGGCTTTGGCGCGGGAGAAGAAAGGGAAACACCTTATCACCAGCGCGATTGAGCACCACGCGGTATCGCATTCCCTGGAGGAACTGCAAAAACGTGGCTGGGAGGTGACCACATTATCCGTTGACGACACCGGGCGTGTCGATCCTGAGGCTGTACGCCAATCCCTGCGTCCGGACACCGCGCTGGTGACGATCATGCACGCAAATAATGAAGTGGGCACCGTGGAACCGATTGCCGAAATCGGCACTATCTGCCGTGAAGCCAATGTCTGGTTCCATACCGACGCCGTGCAAACCGTAGGGCATATTCCGACATATGTGGATGCCCTGCATGTCGATATGCTTTCGCTGTCCGGTCACAAACTTTACGGACCCAAGGGAGTCGGTGCGTTGTATATCCGGCGTGGTGTGCGCATCAAACCGCTCCTGTATGGCGGGGGGCACGAACGTGGCCTGCGTTCCGGGACCGAAAATGTCCCCGGTATTGTCGGTTTGGGACGCGCCGCTGAGTTGGCATTGGCGGAGATGGAGACGGAAGCTCCGCGTCAGGCAATCCTGCGCGACAAATTAATCGATGGGTTGGTGGCGCGCATTCCGGATAGCTTCGCCACCGGCAACCGGGATGAGCGACTGCCCAATAATGCGAGCATCATTGTGAAATACATCGAAGGAGAGGCGCAATTGTTGCGTCTTGATGCCGCGGGCATCGCCGCATCCAGTGGGTCGGCGTGTACGTCAGGCTCCCTTGACCCCTCCCATGTGTTATTGGCGATGGGCATTCCGGTGGAATTCGCGCATGGCTCGCTGCGTTTCTCTCTGGGGCGCGGTACAACGGAAGAGGAGATCGATTATGTATTGGAGACGCTGCCGCGAATAGTCGAAATCCTGCGCGCCATGTCTCCGTTCCGTCCCGGCGTGACATTTGATATGACCTGTGAGCATCCGCATTAACCCGCATGATGCATGAGTCCGTCGATCCCGGGGTGAACAATATCATACAAATCAGGATGAACGGCATATGAAAAGCGTCTCGTCGGCGCCAACGCTGACGAGACGCTTTCGCGCTATTCATATCATCGGTAGCAGGAGCCCCGGTATCACGCAAAGCGCAGTGTGCCGAAATACTGTGGTGCATGGAAGTCGATTTGCCCGATGGTGCCCCAGGCGAAATGGATATACTGCCCTGGTGTGGGGGAATCGATGCGATACAGGTTCATTTTCCATTCGTCCCCCGGCTCCGGTACGATGTGGTCGTGCCCGATGAGTGAGGTGAACGGGATGGCATACTCTACCGACCAGGATTTGGCGCCTCCGGGAACGCCCAATGAGCCATCCACGAACGTTTTCGTTTGTAAACCAGCGCACTGATAGTTCACAAACGAAAGAATTTTCCATTCTCCAAGGTGCATATTGGCGTTCAACAGAAAGGTGTCGAACACGGTATTTAACGGACTGACATTGATCTCGTAGTATTGGCGCATCTTTCCCGATGGGCAAATAAATGCCTCAACGCATTCCTCCGTAAAAATTTGACTGTCGCGCTCAGTGAAGGTTCCCCAGACGTAATCATCTTCGCAGAAATACGAGAGATACAGGTATTGCGCGTTGTAAAGCAACCGGGCCTCAGTGCGCATGGCCTGTGGCGCACCGGTGACCGGATGAGTGAGTGGAGCAATCTCCGCCTTTTCCCACAACGGATCATCAATTTTTCCGGTCAAGTTCAAATCGCGGTCAACAGACGCGCAAGTGTAGGTAGGGTGAAACATATTTTCCCTCGCAAATATAGGATAATGGCTTTGGTTAGCCGAAGCGTAGTGTGCCGAAAAGCCAGGGTTGGTGAAAATCGATGCGGTCGACACAGGCCCAGGCCAAGAATGTTTGCCGTTCCGGCGCTTGGGCATCGATACGGTAGAGATTCATGAGCCATGCATCTCCTGTTGATGGAGCCAGATCGTCAGCGCCGATTAATGCTGAGAAAGGAATCGCGTATTCGGCTGACCACCCTCGTGCGCCGCCGTGAACTCCCAATTCACCGTCGACACAGACCGCGGTTTCCAACCCGGCGCATGTATATTCATGAAAGCCGATCATGTTGCGCGGTCCGCCAGGCGTACCCCCATTTAGTATAAAGGCATCGAACACCGTGTTGAGCGGACTGACGTTAATCTCATAATACTGGCGCATCTTTCCCGAAGGACTGATAAATACCTCCACGCATTCTTCGGTATAAATGGCGCTGTCATGCTCGGTGAGCGTACCCCACACATAGTCATCCTCACAGTGGAACGCCACATAGAGATGGGTAGCGGTGTAGAGCAACCGGGCGGTGGTTGTCAAGGTGCATGGTTGGCCGGTGACGGCATCGGTCAATCTCGCTGTCTCCGCGGTCTGCCACAACGGATCAGTGAGCTTGCCGGTGAGTTCTAGCGGTCGTGGGCTGCGTGTGCAGGTGTAGAGCGGTCGATGCATACTGCTTCCTAAGTGAAAAGTGTTCACCTTCCCTGATTTCGGCACTGAGACGTTCACCCCTGCTATTTCTTCATCCGGTGTGCATAGTCTTTATTGATTTACCAGCGATTTCTGCTGGTACGCTGTGCTGATTGTCGAAAAGAGCTAGCTCGGGTAAAATGTCAGCTTCAACTGCCTGGGTCATTGATGAAATACGTGACTGCCGGGCGAACCCCATAATTCATGTTTTCATTAATCATGGGGGTAGAATTTGTACGGTTCGATAAGGGATAGACAAGTTATGACATCACCGTTTCAGCATGGGTGCATTATCGGTCTCGGTTTACTGGGGGGCAGTTTAGCCTGGGATTTACGGCAGCATTACCCGGAGATGGCAATCACCGGTATTGCCCGCCGGGAAGAGACGCTCACGGAAGCTGCAGAGCAAAGCGTGGGCAACAAACCGATCTATACACGTTTAACTACCAGCTTGGCGGCAGTGCGCGATGCAGATTTAATTGTCCTCTGTACGCCGGTGCAGACGATAATCACCCAATTAGCAGAAATGGCGCCGTTGCTGTCGGCAAACACCGTGGTGACTGACGTGGGCAGTACGAAACGGATGATTATGAATGCCGCGGCGACCGTGTTGCCGTCGACGGTCTATTTCATCGGTGGGCACCCGATGGCCGGTTCGGAGCGGAAAGGCCTGAGCCACGCGCGCGGTGGGTTGTACCAGGGAGCAACCTGGGCGCTTTGCATTCCCGAGGCGCATATCGCGGCAGCAGAGCGCATGCGCCTGCTTATTGACGAACTGGGTGGGCTGCCATTGGAGATCGACGCGGACACCCATGATGCATTGGTCGCGTTGACCAGTCATTTACCGCATGTAGTTGCGGGTGCGCTGGCAAATGTGGTGTTGGGTAGCGCAAATGGCGCGGCGGTGACGCCGTTCATCGCCGGGGGGTTCCGCGATACGACGCGCGTGGCGGCGGCGAGTCCGGCCATGTGGCGCGACATCTGTCTCACGAACCGCGACCAGCTGACCCGGGCACTTTCGCTGCTTATTGGAGAACTCGAAACCTGGCGAGACGCAATCCGCTCCGGGGACACCGCACACCTTGATGCATTGCTCACCACTGCCAGCCTCCGGCGTGAAGCGCTGAATCGGGATAAGTGACGAACGGGAATTCCATAGGTCCATGAGGAGACCGCTTCGTTGTTGTGAAAATGACCTGGATCACAAAGTGGTCCAGGTCATAAATTTGGGTTGTCGCGATACAGGTGAATAACGTCGGCGCTTACAACTTCCACTTCATAAATATGGTTTCGGTAAAGCTGATGACATACCCCATGAGCAGAAGGGTGAGGACTGAGAGCAGGATCCATTCGAACCCATTGTCCATCGTGTTATTTGGGGTAAAGTTCGATGGGAGTACGCCGTTCTTCACCATCTCACCGGTCACCTGTTCCAGCCAGGTCATCGACGCTTTATAAGCAGTATCGAAGAAGCTATAGACGGCAAACACAATCCCCGCGGTGATCGGCCAACTGATCCAGCTCAGATTTTTATATTTGTAATCCTGATGTTCGATGAAGAGGGGGCACTCGTAACACCATTTTTTTTGCAGGCCCCACGACCGGGTGGACACATCTTTGAGATGCCCGCGAATGCGGTTAGCGCCCGCGGCTTGTTCGGCTTTGCTGGTAGCAACCTGCATATCGATCACTTCCTGCACATCTTTGCGATCGATACTGTTGACCAGGTAATTGGCGAGTTCACGGTCGCAGAAACACCCGGAGCGGCGTTTCCAGCAATTGATGCGATCGATGTAGTTTGGACAGGTCATACGCACCGCGGGGCGGCAACGCGACATCTGCCAGCACCGCGGGATGAAACTGGGTTTCAGTGTCTCGGTGTTTGTTGTATCAATGCGCGCGACACGGCGTTCGGCACGCGCCATCTGGTCCTTGACGATCTGCACACTGAACCCGATGATCAAGCGCACGACCGACACGATAGCGAGAAAAACCGCCAGCGTGGTGAACGCATTGAGCAATTCTTCGACGAAACGCGCGGAAATATCACTGCCGCCAGCGCCGTGCGCCATTTTGGCGCCTACGGATTGCAGCAGGGTGATGAGATACGCGCCCCCATACTTTAAGCCGATCGCCAGCGCCACCCCTACCCACCCGGGAGCGAAGGAGTCGTAGCTCGCTACGGTCCAGGATAGGAAACCTAACGTGGTGAACAGATTGAGCAGGTTGACGACATTCAGGAGCCAGGGGAAGGAGAGTTGGCCTAATGCTATCAACGCCAACGAACCGAGCAATAAGAGGATGGCGGGCAGCAACAAATAGAGGTAGATGACGTCGCAGATACGCACCAGGGGCACCGCCCATTGGGGCATCTCTTTTTCCGCCTGCATCCGTTGCTGGGCTTGTTGCTTTGTATTCTCTCCCATGGCCGTCCTTCCACAGTGAGAGCCTGTTCGGCTGCCGGCAATCCCCACAGCTTGGTCCGCATCTTCGCTCAAACCTTCGGAGGAGAATGAACAGAAAACGGATATAGCTGCACCTGAACACTACCAACAGCTCATCACGGAGAAGAGGCTCAATCTTCCGGGTGATGCGCGAATGGGCCTTCCGGATTGATGGCTGGCGTCGCGACCGCAGCCATCTCCGCGAGTAGCGCGGCGTAATATCCCGCGCCAAAACCGTTATCAATATTCATGACCGCGACCCCGGTCGCGCAACTGTTCAACATCGAGAGTAATGCGGACAGACCGCCGAAATTGGCGCCGTAACCCACGCTGGTCGGCACCGCGACAACCGGGGCGCGCACCAGGCCGCCGACCACACTTGCCAACGCGCCTTCCATGCCCGCGACCACCACAACCACGCGCGCCTGCATCAAGCGCTCACTCTGCGCCAACAGACGGTGTAAACCGGCCACTCCAACGTCATAGAGCCGATCCACCGGCCAGCCGATCGTCTCCGCGGTGATTGCCGCTTCTTCCGCCACCGGCAGGTCGGCGGTACCCGCGGCGACCAGCGCGATCAACGGTGGCCCTTCATGTCGCCAACGCGGCGCGGCAGGAAGATGCCAGGTGAGAATACGGGAAAGCGGGTGATGCACCACATCCGGAGCGACTGCCAACACCGCGGCGACCTGAGCATCATCGACGCGCGTGGCCATCACGACCGGGTGCCGCGCGCGCAGCTTCACAAAGATCTCCGCCACTTGTTCAGCGGTTTTTCCCTGTCCAAAGATGACTTCCGGAAATCCGGTGCGCAGGTGGCGATGGTGGTCGAGTTTGGCAAAACCCAGATCTTCGAACGGGAGGGTACGCAGGCGATCCATGACCTCATCATCACTACAACGACCGGCGCGCCAGTCGTGCAGTAAAGTGCGGAGTTGTTGTTCGTCCACCGGTTCCCTGCCCCTCGCAAGAGATTGCTCGTGTGAGCACGTATTTGCCGTCAGTATACCAGATTCCTGCTGGCAGTGAATGTTCAACGACGATTATGATCAAAAATTGCCGATCTTCCCCGTGGAAAATAGGAATATGCGCACCTTGTCACGCGTGTTGTTCAACGGCGCGCGGGGAAACCACTGCGCACTAACGCTGATAATGAGCGCAATGCTTCTTCGGCGCCTGGACCCTCGGTGGAAATGTCAATCCATGTGCCGCGTAGCGCTTCCAGCGTTAACAGGCCAATCAGGCTTTTCCCATCAGCCTCTCGAGCACCGTGACGAACGCGGATGGTCGTCTCCGGAAAGCTTCGCGCCAGCGTTACGAACTGCGCCAGTGGTGTGGCATGTAGTCCAATGTCATTGATCACTTCAACCGTCTCAATCCACATCGGACACCCCCTGCGGAATAGTAGCTATTTGTATTTCGCGTGTCATGACTGCAGCTGACTTTCTTCGGTGATCGCCAGGCCGTAAAACCCCAGGACGGGACGGTGCAGATGATCGCGCAAGGTGGACGGGGGATTGATCCCGTAGTTGCCATGGACGACGGCGCCTGCACCGGCGGGGCGAGTCAGTGTGAGCACCACGCAATCAGTGCCGTCTACATAGGTGTTGCTGCTGGGAATCAGGCCGTCGTTATCTTCAACCACATAATCCGCGGGACGCTGGGCAAGGAAGAGGAGGTGGTCAATCACGTGGGCAAATCGCAGGTGCACCTCCGTCCGCTCCGTGTTGCTGAAGTTCGCATCGCGCACTTCAGCCGCGTGCCATTGTATGTCGGGATGGTAGGCCATGCCCAGCGCAGTCAGCGCGCAGCGCTCTCCCAGCGCGATGTTGCCCACACCGCTGATGTGGATGCCGTCTGCCAGCGTGAGGTCGAGTGAAGGAATGACTGCCACGCGTGGAAGCAGGCGTGCCGCCTGGCATTGCGCCTCGCGCAGCATTGTCCAGGAGCGCTGGCTGTGGTCATCGCCGTCGAACAGGTGACGATTTAATTGTACGGTGACGACCGGCGTCTCCGCACCGAAGCGTTGGCGGAAATCCTCGACCATGCGCGAAAAACGCCGGACATAGGTCGGCGCCAGTTCCAGGGAACAATCAGATTCACCCTGATACCAGGTCATGCCGGCCACGCGTCCGCCCGCTGCCGCGATATGTGCGAGCATATTCTGATACAAATAGGGGTTCTCATGTCCCGGATCCCAGGCGTCCATGGGAGATCCGCCCAATGCTGTCGGAATCAGACCGATGGGAACGTGGGTGGCGGTATAGATAGCTTTGGCGAAGGCCAGCCATGGAGAAATGTCTACCCACCCTCCGTCGCGGTTCGCCGGGTGTTTAGTATTGGTCGGGTCAAAGATGGGGTGGGTGGCCAGGCGCCACTGCTCATCACCGCCGAAGAGGGCGACACCGAGTTGCGGTGGATCATGAACCAGACCATGCCCATATCCCACGGCGTTACTTTGCCCGGCAATCACCCACAGGTCACCGACGGCAATATGCCAGATTTTGTCGCCGGTTAATCGCCATTCGGCGTCGCACTGATGCAAGCGCGTTTCGATGCGATAAAGTCCGCCGGTAGGTATACGTAGAGTGATCTGCCACTGCTGTTCTGCCAGCATTTCAGCTTTTTGCCAGTCGCAGCCTGCTGCCGGCCCTTGTGTATCTTCAGATGCGACGCGCACTTCAACGACACTCGGTGCGTCGTTCTTCCAGGCGCCGGTTAAGGTCACCGACGCGTTGCCGTCCGTAGCACGCTGCAAGACTTGCCAGGGTTGCGGCCCGCTGGCAATGATTACGCCCTGATATTGGGCAATGGGTGTTGTCATGTTAAGTAGCCTTTCACGACGCTATCGCGTGAACATCATTTTCTCGAAGGATGATAGAGTGTCCTGCTTATTCCGGCGCGCGGTGGTGATCGATTTCCTGGAGCGCGGCGCCGAAAGTCGGGTCGTCAGTGGTGATGCGGTGAATGCGCCAGGTGAACCAACCCGTTCGTGCCAGGCGGGCACGACCACGCCGACGCACCGGCAAACGGCGTCCCATCTCATCCCCAACATAAATAATGATCGTGAAATTGACATCTGCGGTGTCTGCCGTGCGCGCGGTAATCTGTTGGATGCCAGCGAAGCGGACAGTGCTCTCCAACTGTTCGTGGTTCAAGTCCGGCGCCAAAGTGCGTAACACGTCGCGCATCGGAAGATGGATATCCTGATACTCCGCAACAGCAGACGGGGTAAAGGTCTCCTGAGCTTCGGCAACATGACCAGCACTAATGGCCGTGATCGCATGTGCAAAAGGGATTTCCATTAATTGCTGTTCGATTATGGGCCAGAGCAACAATCCGATCCCCAGGATGCCTACCACAATACTACCGAAAATCAGCCATTTTCTATTTAGCATAGCGTATCCTGTTGCTGGGGCTGCTAACCTGCATTATTCATAACATTTCGAATAATGCCACAGTTAGTCCGCTTTATTCGCGACGCGAATAAAGCTTTGGCTAACCGAAGCATTATTCATGTGTTCATGAATAATGCGGGTTAGCCCGGTAGTCAATTCGTTCATGAATAATCCGGGCTAAAGCGTGACGCCGTTGTTGCGCAGCGTTTCACGTAAGACGTGGGCCATAATGGTGTATCCGGCCGCGTTGGGGTGGATACCGTCTTCCGCCAGTTCGTGGAGTAACTCGCCGCTGTCCGTCAGCACGGCCGAGTAGTAATCGATGTAATAGGCGCCGGTGTCCGCGGCGATAGCGCGCAGGCGGGCATTAGTCGCCACGATTTGTGCATTTTTTCGGGTCGTGAACGCCGGCACCGGGTACCAGTTCGGCCCCCAGATCGGCAACAGCGAGCAGAGTGCCAGCGGGATCTCTGCGGCGCGCGCGTCTTCGGACATGGCGGTGATATTTTCACTGATCGTATCAATAATCGAGTCGGCCAGTTGCTCCATTCCCCAACCCAGGTCATTCGTGCCGATTTTCATGACGATCAGACGTGGTCGCAATTGCAGCGCATCTGCGGCAAAGCGTTTGCGGACATACGTCGAGGTATCACCACCAATGCCGCGGTTGATGAGGATGGTTCCCGTCCCGCCGAAGTAGGCCTGCAATTCCCAGAGATGGGTAATGCTGTCCCCGATGAAAAGCACATCAGGGCGTACATTGGCTGCCAGCAATGATTCGTTACCGCAATCGAATTCGAAACGTCGACTATCCGCGCTGACGGCACAGCCGAATAAACCGGGTTTAATAATGGGAGTGGAAGAGTTCGTCGTCACCGTGTGGATACCTCGCAGTTGTGAGTAATGTGTGCCAGGAATATACAGTACCGGACGGCACGCGAAATGTCAAAATGGTGAAAACTGCGTTCTTAGTACGACTCCGCGTAGTGCATAAAATCTGCGGGCTGCCAGATTCTTTCCCTAACGCGCACCGCATGATGGAAGGGATGTGCTGGGCGAACGCGAATGTAAAAGTAGGGAGAGATGTGTAATATGGACGATCATCATGGACCGGAACACTTGCATGCTCCATGGCGCATGGAATACGTGACAACCACCGGAGAAAAACGTGAAGGCTGCGTTTTTTGCGATATTCCGCGCGAAAAGACTGACGAGGAAAATCTGTTGATCTACCGGGGTGATCACACCTTCGTAGTGATGAACGCTTTCCCTTATAATAATGGACATTTGATGGTGATTCCCTACCGGCATACCGCGGAACTAACCGATCTGCCTTGCGCGACCCTCACCGAGATGATGCGTTTGGCGAGTTTGAGTATGCGTGCATTACGGCGCGTGATGTCTCCGGACGGCTTCAACCTGGGCATGAATCTGGGGCGTGCCGCCGGCGCCGGTATTGCCGATCACCTGCATCTGCATGTCGTTCCGCGCTGGAACGGCGACACGAATTTCATGCCGGTGGTCGGCAACATTCGTGTGCTCCCTGAAGCCCTGGAGAAAACCTGGCAGAAGGTGCATGGCGCCTTTCAGCAAGTGCTGGTGGAAGAAGGGACAGAGAATCTCTGATCGCGACTCGACGAAAAGGCGGTAACCATCTCCATTGCCTGGTGGCGCTGGGCCATACAAAGCCGGTGCAATGGACTGGCGGCCACGTGTGAATCGTTAGCAACCGCAGACACAATTACAGCAATCATGTTGTAATAACCTGTTTTTTGCAAAAATATCGTTTTAGCAGAATAGGTGGATTGGGCTTCGTTTATGCTCGCTATTCTCCGACTTTCGTTGTGTCATCGTGTCTTTGAGCGCGATAATACCCCGAAATCGTTGGGTAATTCCTGACGTTCACCCAAACTAAGGGGGTAAAAAGCTCTTTCGTGTTGTCCGAATAGGCGTATTTGCGAAGTGTGGGGCTTCAGGTTCGCTACCAACGATACTCCTGCCGTTTTTTGTTTTAAATATTGACACTCAGACTGATTTCTGATACGTTTAATCAATATTTTTTCTGCGCTACGCAGAAAGGAGCAACAATGCGAAAAGGTTTTACCCTTATTGAACTCCTCGTTGTGATCGCCATTATAGCGATCCTGGCCGCCATTCTCTTCCCGGTCTTCGCCAAGGCGCGCGAGAAGGCCCGACAAACGAGCTGCCTGAACAATCAGAAGCAGATTGTGACCGCATCACTGATGTATGCACAGGACCATGATGAGATGTTGCCCGACGCGGGCAGCTTTTGGGGTGCACTCGGTCTGGACAAGGGTGTGCTGAAGTGCGCCTCGAAATCCCGCTTAACGAATGCCTATTTCTTCAATGGCGGTGCGGACAACGGGGGATTTCACCTCAGCGGTAAAGCACTGGGGAAGATCGCGACCCCGGAACAAGCCATGGTTGTAGCGGATGGGTTGCAACAATACATTCCCGACGGCTGGGCCAGTGCTTCCGGCACCCCGTTACTCGGTAATGGGCACGGGATGAATGACGTTCTCGACACCACACGGCACGGCGGCAGTATTATCATTGGTTATCTTGATGGACACGTTCAATTGACGAAGGATTCCAATGTAATCCAAAGTGCATTTTATGGCGGTTCCGCCAACCTGCCGAAATACACTGGCAGTCAGGTAATTTGGGAAGACGGTTCTGGCAGCGGTCCGGGGTGGGGCGCCCAGGAAGTTACCACCGTTACCGGCTCATTGCCGATCACGGGAACCTCCTGTTTGCAGTTGCCCACCGGCAATTCGAAATTTGAAAGCTCTCCGAGTTATGACTGGGCGGATGGCACGGTGCTGCGCGGATGGTATTTCGTTCCGGCCGGCTCGACCCCGACATATCTGGTGATGGCGTTCACGCCGACAGCAGGGAATGATGGAACAACGCGCGGCGGTTTAATCGGCACGGGTCCGGCCCCAACTACCATTGTGTATGATGGGAGCGCGCAAATCACCGTAACGGGACAAACGTTGAAGACCGGCGACTGGTATCAGTTCACACTCACTAAACCCGATTGTCATTTAACTGTCGGCAGCACATGGCACTTCTATCGTTTCTGGCCGCGGTACGAAGGAACCGGCAGCATCTATCTCGATGGTATCCGTATCGAAGCCCCATAGGTTGTATTAATTATTACCTGCACGCGCCACCCGACATCGGGTGGCGCGTGGTGTTTAGGTATGCGACAAACTATGGAACTGTCGAGCATATTCCGGCATGAGAGGGTATTGATGAGGCATTCAAAGGGATACGGTTGCTACCTGTTTTTTTGTTCAACTATTGACACCCATAATGATTTGTGATACTTTTGATATAGATTTTATCTGCTCTACGCAGAAAGGAGCAACAATGCGAAAAGGTTTTACTCTTATTGAACTCCTCATTGTGATCGCCATTATAGCGATCCTGGCCGCCATTCTCTTCCCGGTATTCGCCAAAGCGCGTGAAAAGGCCCGGCAAACGAGCTGCCTGAACAATCAGCGCCAGATCGTCACCGCCACAATGTTGTATGTCCAGGATCATGATGAGACCCTCCCCACCGCCTCTAACTTCTGGGGATCGATCAACCTGGATAAAGGTGTGTTGAAGTGCCCAACGGCATCACGCATCGCGAATGGGTACTGCTTCAACGGTGGCGAAGATGGCGGGGGATTCCACCTGTCAGGCATGGCATTGGGGAAGATCACCAGTCCCGCTGACGCCATGCTGGTGGCGGATGGCACGCAAAATAATATCCCCACCGGATATTCCACCGGCATCGCAGGTATCCAGATGCTGGGCAATGGGCATAGCGAGGGTGATGTACTGGCCCTGACCCGCCACAACGGCGGGCTCATGATCGGCTATGTCGATGGCCACGTCGCACTCACCACCAAGTCCGCGGACATTGACTCAGCGTTTTATGCGGGCGCCCCAAACCTGCCGGCCTATACCGCGACTGGTAACGTCGTCTTTATTGCCTGGGATGATCCTAATGGCGTTTACACCGGCTGGGGAGGCGCAAAAGTCACCACGGTACCCGGCAGCATGCCGATAACCGGTACGTCTTGTTTCAGCATCAATGCCGGCACTGCGGGTATGGAAGAAAGCTACGGCTACGACTGGACGAGTGACAGCGTTGTCCTGAAGGGGTGGTATTTCATTCCGAGTGGGACCACTGTCAACCAGATGGGAATCACCTTCACGCCTGATGCTGGGCATGACTACGGTGCCGTGCTGGGTTCCGGTTCCTGGTCTGGAGCAGTCGTATATGATGGCAGCCCCCATTTAGTCTCGGTGCCGTATACGTTCGTGACAGGTCAATGGACCCAAATTACGCTCACGCGAACACAATGCAACTATAACGGGGTGGGTGGGAATCCGACGCATGTCTATCGTTTCTGGCCGGTATTCAGCGGCTCAGGAAAGATATACATGGATGGCTTCCGTTTCGAATCCCAATAATCAATGTTGTTTTTCGGGTAAATCGCACCGCCTCAATGATAATTGGGGCGGTGCGATTTTGTTGTCCGAAGCAGGTAATACAATTTTGCCACCGAGCAGGCTAGCCCGTGATTATCCTTCGTCCATCTTCTTCAACACTTGGCGGATTTGATCGGCGATCGGATGCTCGGGATGCCGGCGCAACAAACGTCGGAAGATGGCGCGCGCTTCCGGAAGGCGGCCATCGCGAAGGCGGATATTGCCCAGGTTGGCTAACGCCGTCGGTTCGTCGGGCCAGTGCTCCAGGATGCGCAGAAAATGCACCGCGGCGCACTCGCCGTCACCCTGTTGCATCGCCCGCACACCGGCATCCGTCTCCAACGCCAGGTATTCCTGCGCCAGTTGCGCGTCGTGGGGATTGAGCTCAAGGGCTCTCCGCATCATCTCTGCGGCAGACGCCCACTCATTGAGTCGCGCCAGTGCCAACGCCAGATTGCGGTGTGCCTCGGAGTGTGTGGGCAGGTCTTGACGGGCATCGGCATATAAGGCCCGCGCCTGCGTATAGTTCCCGGCTTGCATCTCGGTATTGGCGGCGAGCAGCAACCCGTGTGGTGAACGGCTCGCAACCGGCGCCGTGGCATGTTGGGTCAACGCGGCGGTAAGCGCGTCAGTCTCCAGAATAGTGTCGGCGGCGCCATCCACGGGTTGTAGTGTCGCTTCGGCGTGAAAAAGTCCATTGCGGTCCCAGCAGCCCTGTATGTACAGATCCGCCTGTTCGCGAAGCTGCCAGATGCCGGCCCAAAAGGCAAGAGGCGCCTGGGGGTCTGTCGTTTGCTCGAGTGCCGCTCCGGGCCAGTTGAGTTCCAAGGCAAGCGCGGAAAGGAACGACGGTAAGTCATCCGCCATGCCAGGTTGAATGAGTAATTGCGTGGCGCGCAATGCCCCGTCTTCCCGACGTCGCCACAAACATGCCGTGCCGCCCAGGTTGGTACGGTCCTCCGCATGGCGCAGGGCCTGCGCCCGCGAGCGCAGCAGTGGTGTCCGCAAGTGTTCCCATTCATCCTGTTCGATACCGAGGCGGTGCGGCGCGGTCATGGTGGCTCCTTCAAAGAATATCCAGGATGATCACAAATATCGGATCGAGCGACTCGGTCTGGTTACCAACCCTGCCGCATGACTTCGATCGACCAGGTTTTGCCATTGCCGGTGCCGATACCCGGAACACCCACATTGCCGGTCGGGGAATAATGCAGCACGACGGAATAGAGGTTGAAAGACCGGCTGATGGAGACCAGGGTATTCAACGTGGATTGCGCGCCATTGCCGGAGGTTTGGAAGGTGCCGGTCTGGATAGTCCAGCGCGGTGAACCATCGCGGGCGCGATTCCATTTTGGGAAGTAGGTAAAATTCGCGGAGCTATACAACGATTTGTCCGTGAGACTGTATGCTGAATATCCATAAATCGTCCAATGCTGCGGTTTGCCGCCGGAGATATCCATGCTCAAGCGCTGGTTCGGTGGGGCAACTGCTGCACTGCTGTTGAAGGTGTGCATCAGGTTGTAACTGTACATATATGAAGTGGAAAAGGACTTAAAAACGGTGCGACGGTACGACAAACTGGCATCGATATTGTCAGTGAGTGTCCCGCTGCCTTCCCGCGACAGGTCGTTGCTCAGATTCGCGGCGAGTGTCCCACCGCCGATATACCAAACCGGGAAACCCAATGCGGATCCCAGGCCTTCATAGAGATTCGTCGTGGTGCTCGCGGTCTGGGTCGCGGTGGCCCCGGCGACGGTATGATCGTAGCCGATATAGGGTGAGAAACTGAGCGCAAGGCCGGTTTTCCACAGCGGAAGCGCCGGTGGGGCGAGAAAGAACTCCGAGTTGCTGTTCAGTTGATTTTCGAACTTGTTGAGATTCGTGCGGGCGTTGACGTTCACCTGCCCGATCATGCGCGAGACATTGACGCCGGCGCGAGATGTATAGGGCGTTTCCTCGGTATACTTGCTGTACGCGGCGTTCATGGCGAGTTGCGTTTTCCCGGCGATTGAATTCTGGTCCCACGAGAAGCTGCGTGTCGGACGGGCTAGATCGTCGAAGTAGAACCCGCCATCGCCTTGCAGGCCGACACGATATTCTTCCGCAATGTCGAATTCCACCCCGGCGGTTCCGTGATAATAGGGTGAGCCGGCGGTGATATGGCGAATGTGTAAGGCGCCGGTGCGGTCCGCATTGGCCGCGTAGTAGATCGGAAAGTCCACATTCAACCCGGCGTCGGAGGCCAGTGTTAATTCACTGTTGAAGAAGGTGCCGGGTTTTTGCGTACGCAAGTCGATGACGTGGTAGGGTAGCGAAAATAACGGATGATCGTACTCGTTGAGATAGAAGGTAGGCCGACGGAACATGATCACGTCATTCGGGAAGATCAGCACCTGGAATAACGCGCGCTGTTTGATGACCAGCGGGCGCCCATGTGGGCCCACGCCGCCATCCACGAAATGCGTGGCCTTGTATGTTGAGTAATCCGCGTAGGGTCGCATCGGGGTATCCACGATCGGCGGACGCGGAAGGTCAGGTTTGCAGAGGATCCAGGTGCGCGTGGGCAAGGGATTGAGCGGGGTATAGTCGGTATCTTTCGCCGCACGGTCTTCAAGCAGCGTCAGGTTCGGTGGCTGAAAGGAGAAGTAGGCGATGCTCGGATTGACGACGACGACCGCTCCGCGATTGGCCGCGACTTCCAGGCGCAACTTCGCCGCGCTGATCCGTTTGTCTCCCGCGGTCACCTGCACGCCACCCTGGGCGGTGAGGATGTTGGTGATCACATTGAATTGAATCGCGTCCGCGGTGACCGTATAGGTTGACGTAATGAATTCCACATTATCACGCAGGTCAAAAATACGCCGATCGGCACTATAGTATATTTGCTGGGCTTTCAGGTTGTAGCGGGGGCGAATGGGTGCGGTTTGCGGACCGGCGACGCCGTTCGGTCCCAGGTATTCCACCATGAGCGTCTGTTGGGAATCGCCAACTGTCACATTGATGTAGGCCTTCCCTGGTCCCACGGTGTTGTCGAGTAGTGTGCTCACCTGACCGTGTTGAGTGTAGAACGTGACTGCCTGTAACGTGCCGAAGGTGGTGTTGAGGTAGACCGGCGTCCCATCAGGTACAACCGCGCCGTTTTTATCAAACACGCGCACCGTAATAGTCGCATGGTTATCGGCGCCGAATATCAGGCGCCGGGGCTGTGCATCCACGACAATGCGATAACTCTCCGCCCGCGCAGGCGTGACAAATCCCACGAAGAGGAGGAAAAAGGTACAGAGAGAAAAGCCCAACAGCAACCGCTGCAGCGATGTGGACATAGGCGCAGTATACCCCCAGGGTTGGCGGAATAATCGACTGGCGAAAAGGAGCATGCTGGAACTCACTCCCGAAGTATTCTCTTGCGGCATAGCCGTGAATTCTCCTGCCGATGCGCGGGTTTGGAGCTGTGATTTACTTGACATCGTTTGTCGGTGAGAGTCTATGGGCCAGAATATTGCCCTACAACCCCGGTCATTCCGTTTGACGACAAATAGGGATTCCGCCTATAATCGCCTGACTACACGTGATATTCGCATAGCCGAAGCTTTGTTCGCTTCGCGATTAAAGCGGGCTATGCGCGTCGATGCGCTTGAGGTGGTTGTGTGCTATCGGAGAATCAACCCATCCCGTCTTCACCAGATACCCGCGGGTATTTTGGCGCCTATGGCGGGTGTTTTGTGCCGGAAACATTGAAGGCGCCGTTAGAGGCGTTGGCGACGGCCTATGCGGAAGCCGCCACAGACTCGGTGTTTCAGAACGAACTCGCGGAATACTTGCGCTCCTATGTTGGCCGCCCGACATTGCTGTATGCGGCGCAGCGACTTACCGCGCATTTCGGCGGTGCGACGATCCTGCTTAAGCGCGAGGATCTGTGCCATACCGGCTCGCATAAACTGAACAATGTGCTGGGACAGGTCCTCCTCGCCCGTCGCATGGGCAAGTCGCGCGTCATCGCGGAGACGGGCGCTGGTCAACATGGTGTCGCCACCGCGACCATCGCCGCGTTGTTTGGGCTGGCCTGTACCATCTATATGGGCGCTGAGGATGTGGAACGTCAGGCGTTGAATGTCTATCGTATGCGGCTCCTCGGTGCGGAGGTTATCCCCGTCAACAGCGGCAGTCGTACCTTGAAGGATGCGATCAACGAGGCATTTCGTGACTGGGTCACCAATCTACACAGCACATTTTATGTCTTCGGCACCGCCGCCGGTCCGGCGCCCTATCCCGGCATGGTGCGCGATTTTCAACGCGTCATCAGCCAGGAAATCGCCGCACAGATGCGCGAACGGTATGGGACACTGCCGAATGCCGTAGTCGCATGTGTCGGCGGAGGCAGTAATGCCATCGGCAGCTTCAGCGAATTCCTTGACCATCCCCAGGTCGCACTGTACGGGGTAGAAGCCGGGGGGTATGGTGTCGAGAGTGGGAAGCATTCCGCCACTCTCACCGCGGGACGTCCTGGTGTTCTGCACGGCAGTTACAGTTATTTACTGCAGGATGTGCATGGCCAGATCATAGAAACCCACTCAATTTCCGCGGGACTGGACTATCCGGGCGTCGGTCCGCAACATAGCGATTTAAAAGCGAGTGGCCGCGCACAGTACGTGTCGGTCACCGACGCCGAAGTGCTTGACGCCTTCCAATTGCTCTGCCGAACGGAAGGCATTTTACCCGCGCTGGAAAGCGCACACGCGGTCGCCTATCTCAGCACACTGGCCCCGGCACTGGGCGCGGGGTCCTACATCGTCGTCACCCTATCCGGCCGTGGAGATAAAGATGTGCAGCATGTACAGCGCCACCTGGATGCCCGCGGCTGAAATGCCCGGGCCTGTTGCCGGTATCTCTCCGCGATTGCGGAGTGTGCGATACCTGGCTATTGTTCCCGTTGATGAAGAAAGCTGGCGAGAGGGGGAGGCAGTCCCCCCCTCTGCTCCTCCTCCTCGACGCCCTCGGCAATCGCGTCCGCTGCATGGCGCCTGGCGCCTGGTGTTGGCCGGATTGTGCATCGTGCTGGCAACCATCGGCGTGGTTGAAATTATCTTACCCGCCTACCAGCATTATCGCATCATGCAGGATCAGGATTACCTGGCAGTGGCGGGTGTTGTGGCGGAAGGGGTAGAAGCCCACCTGTCGGAAAACGACGGCATCATCGATACTGAGGTGACCGACCATATCCAACCGGTACTGGCCAATGATACGCGGTTCGCGTATGCGCGAGTCTGGTCTCCGGAATTAGCGGCCTCTGCTCTGGTGTCGCGCCTGCCGAATGTGCTGTCTCCGAAAGAACTCGGTTCACCGCCGACATTCGCACCAGTGCAGAATTCCCTGGCGCAGGACACCTGGGTAGCGGAGATTCCCCTCTTGCAGCATCTAGTCACCACGCAAGGTGCGATTACCGCACAATTGGATGAGCAACCCCAGGCGCTGGAGGTGGTGCGCAACGCGCTGTTGGCGCGCCAGGATCTGGTCCTGAAGATGACGGTGGACCTGGTGGAGCAGCATGCGGCATTACAGGATGCGGTTGTCGAGATGAACGCCGTCATGGATGCGCTGACCAGTAACCAGCAGGACGCGCGTTCGACAGCGCGTGATGCGTCGGCAAATGCGGAATCGACGATCAGTCTGGTGCTGGAAGAGTACCGCGCAACGACTGAAGAAGCAATATTGCCGATTGCTGTCGCACAAACAGCCCCCGCGCCCTCTTCGGTGGTCTCCCTGCTGTACCCTGTTGTTCGGGGTCGTCGTGTGTTGATACCACTGTTGATCGCAACAGAACATGGCGACAGCACACATGTTGGTTATGCGGAAGTGGTTTTTTTTGACCGCCTGGGAGATATCATCAGCTCGCTTCTCTTGGCCGCATTGCCTTCGTTTCTCTGCCTGCTCGCCGCCGTGTTGGTCCTTGTATTACGCAGGAAACAGCCGGGTGGTGCGGAGGTTGGATCCGACGAAACTCCGACGGCGCCGGTGTAGCCCATGACTACACGCCCACGAATCGCCATTATCACCGGAGGGGCGCAGGGAATCGGCAAGGCGATTGCTGGTCGCTTCCTGGCAGATGGACTGGCGGTAGTGATCGCGGATATCAACGCGGTCGCCGGCAGGGAGATGATCCTGGAATACGGCTCCTGTGATCGCGTGCATTTTACCCATGCTGATATCGCTTGTGAGCAAGACGTCATACGGGTCGTGCAGGAGACCCATGCGCACTTTGGCGCCCTGGATGTACTGGTGAATAATGCCGGGATCGGCATCGGCAAGCCGGTGACGGAGCTGGCGCTCGACGAGTGGCATCGTGTACTGGGAGTCAACCTTACCGGCGCTTTTTTATGTGCGAAATACGCTACACCGGCGTTGCGCGTCCGCGGTGGAACTATTATCAATATTGCATCGACCCGCGCCTTGATGTCTGAACCCGATACCGAAGCCTATGCCGCGTCAAAAGGTGGGTTAGTCGCGCTCACCCACGCGTTGGCCATCAGTCTGGGTCCGGCAATACGCGTGAACTGCATCAGCCCGGGGTGGATCGACACGCGATCTCAGTGTGAGCCGGCGTTCAGTGAGGCCGACCACGCACAGCATCCTGCTGGACGTGTAGGCTTACCAGAGGACATCGCCACACTTGCCGCCTACCTGGCCTCCCCGCAGAGTGGTTTCATCACGGGTCAGAATTTCGTGGTGGATGGGGGTATGACGAAGAAGATGATCTATGTGGAGTGACGCGCATTGCCCGTGACGGCGCCATTTAGCGTTTAGTGTGATGAATCTACGGCATGCCCATCAGTATCCTGATCCATCAGAACGTCATAATATATACGAAGATCTACATTAGCCCGCTTATTCACTTCGCGAATAACGCGGGCTACACCATGAATTCCCGGGTTAATCAATCGCCCTCCTCCAATACCGCCAGTATTCGCTCCACCACAAAATCAACAAGGTCATCGAATGAATGGGGATGGTGGTAGAAACCAGGGGCAGGGGGAAGGATGATGGCGCCGGCTTCGGCCAGAATAGTCAGGTTACGCAGGTGGATAAGGTTGAACGGCGTCTCGCGCGGGACGAGGAGCAGGCGGCGACGTTCTTTTAGCGCCACATCGGCGGCGCGCGTAATGAGATCGGTGGAGATGCCGGAGGCAATGCGCCCGGCGGTGCCCATCGAGCAGGGAATAATAGCCATCGTCTGCCAGGGTTGCGATCCAGTGGCGAACGGACTGGAGAAATCGTCGCGATTATAACAGACTACCCGGTCATTCGGATAACCCAGAATAACCTGTACCGGATCGCCCGTCGCAGCTAACTCGTCGCATGCGACGCGATATCCCTGTGTCGAACAGACCAGACCCACGCTGGTTTCCCGTTCCAGCAGTCTGATCAGTGTGCGACGGGCGTAGAGTACACCGGTGGCCCCGGTCACGGCGAGAAGCAGGCGTGGCGTCATCCGTCTACCGCCGACGCACAAGGTGCGTTGCCCCGGGTAACGCACCGCGCTCTTCAAGGATGATCAGCGTATTGATGCCCGGATACAGCCAGTCCGCAGGTATATGATAGAAATGCTGTGGCGGATCCCCGCAGCCTTCCAGCAACACATGATGCACTTGCCAGGGGTTGTCTGGGATCGCTGCTGCCGGCGGTGAGGGGAGTTGCCAATACCGGCCAAGGTTCAGGTCATTGATCCACAGTGTGCCTTTAAATAAGCTGCCAATCTCCAATGCCCACGGGCGGTCATCTTCCAATGCTTCCTTACTCACGGTGAAGACCGCGCGATACCAGCGAAATTGTTGCGTGCTGTCGGTGAGCGGCTGCCAGGAGGCCAGTGTCGCCACGTGCGGGTCGGGGAGTAAAACGCGCTCGCCCCAGGTACCGGCGGTGAATTCCCACGGGCCGGCGAATTCAACACCATCGAGCAACACTGGTGCCAGCAACCCTTTTTGTTCCTCGGACTGCGGGGCGTTGATCATCCAGTCGCCTTTGATCATTCCCAATGCCGTGACCAGCAACAGTAATTCGTTGCGTCCTGCTTGCAGCGGAATTTCCAGCGCGACGTCAAAATCAGTGCGCAACGGGCGGTCTTCTTTCAGGATGTCCGGGGTGACGCCAACATATTGTCCGTTCACCCAGACAGAAAGGAAATCCGCTACCCGTGTGGTCAACAGGATCGTTTGGGGCGTTGAACAATCAACCACGGAGCGATACCAGCCGTAATCAGTTAGATCAATGGTGTCAAAGAGCATGTTATGCGGCAACAGCACCGGAATGAACTCTCGCGCGTGGTCCACCCCACTGCCCGGCAAAGGGTCTTCCAGCATCTCCCAGGAAAGCGCGAAGGACACCGGCGTCATGGTGCGCGCGACCGGCTCCGCCGGTTGCGCCCAAGTGCGATAAGCCAATTGGTACGCGCTGTCCTGCGCACCATCGAGGACCGCCACGCTGCGCGGAGGCATCTGCAGCATGACGTCATGCACGGAAAGCTCCTGCGCGGTGGGCATCGCGTTTACGATGAATTCCGTCACGCATTGATTGCGCACGACCGGATAGCTGATGACGCTGTCCGTCTCATTGCCCATTAAACCTGGACGTAGAATTAACGGCGCCGGGCGTTCTCCGTTCAGTAACAATCCGCTATGATCATGCAGGAACTGGTGGAGCATGCCTAACTGTTTGGCCTTGGTACTCGGAAGGCCGTATTCATCCAGTGGTGCATCCTGAAAGTACCCGGTGGTTTGCAAATACATCGCGTCGCGATCGAAATTCGTGCCGCCGTGCCACATGTAATAATTGACGCCTGAACCACCCACGGCGATGAAGCGGGCCACTTCGTAGGCGATTTCCTCGGCCCGGCGGATATGGCGCGGTTGACCCCACACGTCGTACCATCCCGGCCAGTTCTCCGTCCAAATCGCCGGCTGGAAAGGGCGTTTCTCCAGGAGTTCATGCACACGAGGCCATACGGAGAAACCGTTTAATGTTTCGATGGTGTCGCTTGCAGCGCCTTCGCACATAATCAGCGGTACTTCAATCCCCGTGTCAATACCGAGTTTTGTGATCCATTGCAGGTAGCGCTGTCCATCGTCACCGTAACGCTTGTCGACATTGGCATACTCATTCTCCATCTGCGCCAGAATAATCGGCCCCCCCTGGGTGATCTGCCGATCACCAACCTGATCCAGCAAGACGCTGACCCACCGCGCGACGGCATCCATATAGGGTTTATTATAGGTGCGCGTAACCATCTCTTCCTTGCGGATGAGCCACCAGGCCAGACCACCGAAATTCCACTCTGCACAGATATAAGGTCCGATACGCAATATCACGTAAAGTCCGAATTCCTGGCAGAGATCAAGGAAATAACCCAGGTCATATCGTCCGGTGAAGTTGTATAAGCCTTCCTCCGGTTCATGCCCTTCCCAGAACACGTATGTTTCAATGCAATTGAGGCCAGCCTGTTTGCTCTCCCGCAGGATGCGCGGCCACATCGCCGGTGTGCTACGCGGGTAGTGCACAGCCCCGGAAATGAGCAATTCGCGCTGGCCATTGATGAGGATAGAGCGGTGATCCGCGGTGACAACTGACATGGACTGCTTCTTTCCGCGTCTCTGAAGACGCTTGCCGAAGGACTGCATCGGCATCCTAACAAACCCTTGCCTGCTCGTCAAGCGAACGGCGTTGATATCCTTCACCTTCGTTGTAGATGAGATGGGGTAGACCAGTCGAGAAACAAGGAATAGAACCCACAGAGACGAAAATATAGTATTGATGTCTGGCCATCGGGCAACACTCCAGATATCTGGAACGACGGTAGGAGAGGTGGGACAGGTGGCCGCGTTTGTAGATTGGGAAAATCCATATAGCGCATGCAAGGGGTACTGGCTTCGTGGTAATTTGCATACGCATAGTGCGCCGGCCAGTCCCTGCGGTCATCTACCGGTGCATGAAGTGCTTGCGGCATATACCCGGGCCGGATTTGATTTTCTTGCCCTCAGCGATCATATGACTGTTACAGAGATTACGGATGCACCGTTGTTACTACTCGCCGGTATGGAGTGGAATTCCACAGACGGTCAACATACCGGGGTCTATGCCTGCGAAGGGGCAAAAGTTGCGTTGGCGTGCAAGGAGGTAGAGCAGAAGGAACTTCTGCTTCATCTGGCTGGTGATGACACACTGGTTATTCTCAATCACCCGAATTGGCAACTACGTCCGCATTACCGGCGCGAGGAGTTGCTTGCCGCGAAACCCTACGATGGGTTAGAGATATATAACGGACTGATTCGTCGTTTGGACGGGTTCGAACTCGCTACAGAACAATGGGATTTCTTACTTTCGCACGGTCGTCGGGTGTGGGGATTTGCCAGCGACGATGCACATGAAGCACGTGACGTTGGACAGGCTTGGATGATGGTGCATGCTGCAGAGCACACGCCGGCTGCATTGTTAGCCGCCATGAAGCGCGGTGATTGCTATGGTTCGACCGGCGTCGATATTAACGCTATACACCGCGAGAATGATCGTATCACTGTTGAAACCCACAATGGCCAGGAAATCTGGGTGCAGGGGTGGGGGGGGCGGTTGCTGGCACGCGCCGACGACCATAGTCTGACATTCGCCAGTGATGCAGGCGATAGCCCCTATATCCGATTCACAATTTATGGTCGCGGGTCTGCGATGGCCTGGACCCAACCATTCTTTATCGAGACGGAGGATTCGTGCAGAAATAACTGTTGCATTTGACGCCGGGCAAGCGAACAAGTCAAATGCAATAGTTATTTCTGCACGAACCCGGAGGTTAGTATGACGGCATTTACATTAAAGTTACAGGAAGCGGATGCACGCGAGCGATTGCGCGCATTTTGGGACGGCTCCAGCCTGGGTCGACCAGCGCTGGGGATCACAGTTGCCGTGCCTGGTGATCCTGGACCCCTCTTCGATGACCCGACGCTCTCGCAAAAAGCGTTGGATTTACTACCGGAGTGGCATGCCTGGAACATACGGTCTCAAGTGGGACGCCTGCAGTATAAGGCGGAAACCATGCCGGGATTTGCGGTCGGGTGGGGCTCTTTCCTTGTGACATTGGCCGTCCTCGCCGGTGGTGACTATACCTATCACGATTCAGCATGGATTTTGCCCATCCCCGACCTGTATGACCACCCCTTGCCCGCATTTAACCCTGAGCATCCGATCGCACAACAGTTGACGGCCTGTTATCAGCGCGTGATGGCGGAAGTGGGTGACGCCGGATTTGTCACGCCCCCTTTGATGATGGACGGACTGTCCACATTGTCGATGTTTCGTGGACCTGATCAGTTGTGTCTCGATATGATCGAGCAACCCGCGACAGTCAAAGCATGGACCGCAGCGCTCACGACGATGTATATCGATATCTACGAATACTATTACCAATTGATTGGCGCCGGGTACAGCTTGTGTTTTTTTGGGCCGTTTGCCGAGGGGCGAAGTGAAGGGGTACAGTGCGATTTCGCTGTCAATTTATCGCCGGCGATGTACAAGGAATTCGTATATCCGGATTTACGACGGGTGACTGATTATTTTGACGCAGCGCTCTATCATCTGGACGGCACGTGCCAGATGCGCTTCCTGGAACACCTCCGCGCTATGCCAAAACTCAACGGTATACAGTGGAATCCTGAGACCACCGCCGGCTCTCCGGCAGACTGGCTTGATGCGTTGCAAGAAATTCGCCGGCAACGATTCTCACTCATGATCTGGACCTCACCGGAAGAAGCCGTAGCTATTACCCGTGCACTTGGGCCGGATGGGCTCTTCCTGCAACTGCCCACCTTTACCAGCGAGGCTGCGGCTGAAGCAGCAATACGGGATATCGAGTATGTGTGTGGAAAATGATCAACTGCCGTATCAAGTGGTGAAGCGCGCCAGCACGGTGCGGTAACCGGTAGCTTGTTCGACACATGTGAGATCGCAGATCAAGCTGTCGACGGCTTCGGTATCCCCCTGGACAATGAGCGAAATGACGGATCGATCGCCTTGAAGGTGAGGGATCCCCATGCGACCGGCGATGATACTGCCATACTTGGATAAAATCTCATTGATGGTTTGTTGTGCCTGTCGGCGGTCTTCGACCAGTATAGTGACTCCCGCAATGACGTCGCTCATGATGGTGCTCCTCTGTGCCTGTAGCGTGTCATCATCATGCCGAAAGTGCGCACGATTGTCAATGGATACAACATCGGGTCAATTTTATTGGGAGACACGTCAATAACGCGGCAGGCGCTTGACGTCCATAGCTGACCTTCGTATGCTACAGATCAATAGCTGTTCTTGGAGGCGACGCGCATGGCAACAGAGATTTTGATCATCGAAGACGATGAACAGGTGTCAGGTCTGGTCGCGCGGTACCTTGATCGTGAGGGGTACATCGCCATTACTGCCAAAAATGGTCGCAGCGGACTGGAGATGGCGATGGTCCGTACTCCCGCGTTGATATTACTGGATGTCAATCTGCCAGATCTCGACGGTTGGTCGATTCTCCGTCGTCTGCGCGAAAATAAAAGTTCCGAACCGGCGGTGATCATGTTAACGGCGCGTAGCGACGAGCCAGACCGGTTGCTCGGATTAGACCTGGGCGCGGATGATTATATTGTCAAGCCGTTCAGCCCACGTGAAGTCGTGGCGCGCGTGAAAGCCGTATTGCGGCGCACTCGCGCCGTGTCCGTGCCGATAGCGGATCAGGAGATGATCTTTCCCGGGTTGCGCATTGACCTCGCCGGGCGCACAGTCTGGCGCCAGGATCAACAGGTCAGTCTTACGCCGAAAGAATTCGACTTACTTGTAGTCCTAGCCCGCAATCCCAGTCGCGTGTTGACCCGTTCAATGCTTTACGATACGGTGTGGGGCGAAGAAGGGCAGGGGGACGATCATACGCTTGACGTTCACATCAACCGCTTGCGTCGGAAATTAGCTGATCCGGACGGCGAGCAATATTTGGCTACAGCACGCGGTATCGGTTTTAAATTTGAGGCGCCGCATGGCCAAGCGTAAACCGTCATTGCTGACCCAGGTCGTGCGTAACCACCTGTGGGCAGCTCTGATCACGCTCATAGTCTTGCTCCTCAGCGTGCTGGCAGTCACTGACGGCGTGGTGCTCTATGCTCGGCGTAATGCGCTTTCCGAACAACTCTATGCCATAGAATCCGCGAATAATGCGATGCTCATGCTCTATGAATTCAATAACGCTGAGCGGCAAAACCACGCCGGAAGCTTATTGATGGATAGTGATGGACATTGGGTAAGCGGACCGGATACTGATGGACTGCCCCGCGCCTCCGAAGCAGCGCATGGACCGTTGCGCCGTTGGGATAAAGCTCATGCCGTCATCGAACATGGTGGCTTGCATGGGATGGGCCGATTACCTTGGACGCGGGATGTGGTGATCTGGGCTGCCCGGCCCATGTTCAATCCGGATGGACCCCCCATGCTCCTTGTTGCCTGGGAACAGGTGAACGCCATTCGTCTGGCCACAACGCCATTTTATTATACAGTCATCTTCACTACACTCCTCGCCTATGGCGTCTGTCTATTTATCGGTGTGCGCACGGTGCGCGATATAACTAGTGTCCTGGACGGAATCGCGGAATCCAGTACACATATGGCGGCCGGTGATTACCAGATTCGCCTGCCGGAACAACCGACGGAAGAATTGGATCGGGTCAGTTCCGCTATCACGAAATTAGCAGGAAATTTGGAATTAACGACATCGGATCTGCGCTCCGAGCACCAACGTTTGGCGCGTTTGGAAGGCTTACAACGGCAGTTTGTCGCGGATGCCTCGCATGAATTGCGCGCACCACTCACCTCAATGCGCGTGACACTGGAAGCCTGGGAAGATGGCGTGTTGCGTCCTGATGAGCAACCGCACGCCTTGGAACGATTGTTAGCGGAAATAGCCCGCCTGAGTGCGCTGGTCGGGCGCTTATTGGATTTGTCGCGCATCGAATCAGGGCGTGCGACCATAGCCACCGCACCGGTCTTTCTGCAAGATGCCGCTGCGGATTTCATGCAGCGGAGCGCCGGCGATGGACCTGAGGTTGTAGCCGACATCCCGGAACACCTGCCGCCGGTGCTCGGGGATGAGGATGCCGTCCATCGGATCCTGGTGAATCTGGTGGAAAACGCCCGCCGCTTTACACCGGCAACGGGGAGCGTGCGGATCTGGGCGGATGTTGAACAAACGATGATCCGCTTTGGCGTTACTGATACCGGCAGCGGTATCGACGCGGCATTTCTGTCGCGCATTTGGGATCGATTTGCCCGCAGTTCGGATGCACGTGCAGAAGGGAAAGCTGGCAGCGGTCTTGGACTGGCAATCGTGAAAGCATTGGCGTTGGAAATGGGCGGTGAAGTGGGTGCGGAAAGTCCACCCGGACAGGGTGCAACCGTGTGGGTGCGCCTCCCTATCGCGGACACGCCTGGGAAATGAAGTGCACAGCGGAGTTATTGCACGGACTTCATGGTACGCAGTTTCTCTACATATGTTGCAACGGCCTGCTCCCAGCGTCCCTGACTACGAAGCAGCATCTCCAGAGCTTCGCGCACAGCGCCGTGCCCCCCAATCGCCTGTGTGACGAATATCGCCGCGGCCCGCACTTCCGGTGCGGCATCAGCAACAGCGATCGGGCAGCCCACCAGGCGTAACGCGGGAATATCGTTCAGATCATCACCGATATACGCGATCTGTTCGAGAGTAAAGCCGCGTTCCCGCGCCAACGCTCGTAATCCGGTATCCTTATCTGTGGCGCCTTGCACCACCGGAACGCCTAATTCCGCCGCGCGCCGGGTGACTGCTTCTGAGGTGCGTCCGGTTAACCAGATCACCGGTAAATTACACCATCCTGCCAGCTTAATACCCAGACCATCTTTGATGTTAAAGGTTTTAAGTTCCAGCGCATTGTTGCCATAGATGATGGTGCCGTCGGTCAACACGCCGTCAACATCGCAGACCAGCGCGCGTACCGCGGCCAGACGTTCGGTCATTTCCATTACCGATGCTCCTCAATGATAAAAGACGGCAACCGGCGATGCAGCAGGTTGCCTTTGCGTGCTTACCACGCATTCTTCATGAACGCATGAAGAATGCTATAGCTAACCGAGGCTTTTTCGCTTCGCGAATAATGCGGGTTATGTCAGTGTTGGCCACAAATCGAGAATCTCCTGCCGGAATGTCGCGTCGGTTAACGTTGTCGAAGGTGCGAGGAGAGTAGTCGGAGCTCGGAGAGGGTCTTTTTTGCCAACTCGCTGATGCGGTTATTCCGCTGCGACAGGCGCTCGAGTTCCGGGCGGGCATTCAGCGCTTTCAGGCGCTCCATGTAGATGGCGGCCATCTCTTCCGAAGTACATGACCAGGCAGCATCCGCCAGGCTGTCGATTTGCTGCAGTTGGGTTCGCGCGGCTTGATATGCGGGCTGCAGTGAAGCGCGACGGCGTACTGGTGCTTCAGCTAATGTAAGGCGGCGCAGATCGCGCAACACGGCCAGGGCTTCCTCTGCCACAACGATGACCGGGGCTTCCTCCAGAATATGCAAGGCCTCATTAAAGCCGTTCACCGCGCCCAGTTCGCGTACCGCCAGGCGCGCGACACCAGTCAGAACCGGTTCATCAGTCAACGCGATGGCGACAAGCAGTTTGTTGAGCTTCAACTCCCCGCCATTGGGAGACAGCGTGAGGTTGATGCTGCCGACTTCCAGTACGGCTGCCGCCAGCCGTACCGGGGAAAGATCTACGCGCGTCAACACCTGTTCCAACAGATTTGCATATTGGAGTGCCGGCAATGCATTACGTGTAGCGGAGAAGACCGCAGAAGCCGCAAGGTCTGACCCCTCCAACACCCAGGACAGGAGTATCGGCTGTTGGGCGTGTTCAACGGCTCGCGCAATGCGTCCCTGCGCCAACAGCAACGCTGCCAATCCGGCACACTGGGTATCACGTGGACCCTGGTCATACATTTGATAGCATCCGACATAGGGCGAGGATGCGAGTGTTTGCCGCCCTAACTCTCCGCTTTTCCGCGCGCGGAGATAATCTTCTCCCACGCTTTGGAATAATTCGGCTATGCCCGCATCGGATACTGTCATCAGCATTTCGACATTTCTGCGTACTTCGGGGCGATCTTTTAGGAATTCCAGGAGATTGGGTCGATACGCGGGGAGCATCGCCATTAATTGCAACGCGCGGAAACAGACTTTGGGCCAGAATGCCGTGTCCGCCTCTCGGGGTTGCGCAGCGGCGAAATCATAAAGCAGGACGAAAGCGTCGAAGGCCTCCAGTCGATATAGCGCCTCGATGAAAAGGCTTAAATCGCGTTGCGCTTCCACTATTTCCCGCACTGCTGGCGCGCTTGACGCGGTATCCAGCAGCAGATGGCGCACGAAGTAAAGCAGCGCCGCCGTCTTTTCATGCCGTTGGACAGCGAACAGGTCGGGATAGGAAATGGTGGAATTACTCTCTCGCAGGCGGTCTATTGCGGCAATATCCGGTGCGAGCAACTGATAGGCGCGGCAAATGGCGGAGGCGACGTCTGTGCGGCTGGTGGCATGTGAAGGTATCCCTTCGTCAAGCAGCGTGACGGCTTTTTCGAAGAGCGAATCAGGATCACACAGCAATGGATCAAGCTTGCTGGGAATCACGCGACTGTTTTGCCTCCAGAGCGAGCTAAGTAGAGCCTGTCCCAAAGTCCGGCATATTGCCTCGCGGCAGATTTGTGCGCCAGGCTTTGTCGCGGGCTTACGATCTTCGACCGCGCCTGACACAAAATTCTGTGCGCGATGAAACATCCCGGCTTTTGGGACAGGATCTAACTACATCATACCTACATCGAATCATTCCAGCAAGGGGAATCGCGATCATCTCCATCACGCGAGAATAGCACTTATAGTGACGATTGGACATGGTACATTCCGCTCATGAATCAAGGGAGTTATCCTCGCGCATCCCACGCTCCACGACGCATGCCGGGTTCGCCCCAGGTATAGGGGACCGCGCTACGCACGACAAGGCGTTCTGCCGGGGAGAGCGCATAGAGGTCAAAAACGAGTTCGTCGAGTGCGGCATCGGTTTCGACGCGGGCATCGTCAGCGAGGGAGGGGTCGAGTAGTCGGGTGACCAATGATGCAATGGGCCGCATATCCGGCGCCAGGCGTATGGGTAATTCTTGGAGATAACAGGCGAGGTAATGCAGATAGGCCCCTCCAACATGGGTAGCTTTGAAGAGGATACTGTAGAGATAACTCAGTAATGAGCTATTCACTATGCCCAATAGGTAGATCAGACTGACTGCGGGATCCTGAAGCATATGGGGTAGACGACTTGCGCCATCCCGCAACCGTCCGACCAGAAAGGTGTCTTTACAGGCGAAATTGTCGTTGTCGAGGGTGGCTAATATTCGGCGGGCATTTTGCGCGATGACTAATTTAGGCCCGCTAAACAGCGACCACGGTGGCAACTGATTGCCGACGGTGCGCGCACGATCTTCGTCATAATCAATCCACCAACCGCTCCACGCCGTGCGATACCGGCAGACATCCGCATTGCCGTTGAAGCGTTTTCCACCCAGAAAGGGGCGTGGAGTGCGACCGGTTGACGATGGGAAGATAAAGTCGTCACGCAGACCACGACGATGAAACGAAATTGTCCAGCGAAGGTCCAGCAATTCACCCAGTCGTCGGGCATCAGGATCGCGAGTGAGCCGATCAACGATTCCACGGGCCGCGGGTTCCGCGGGTGGTAACCAGATGATGTGGCGCGGTGTCTCTCGCCAGACCGCCTGCGCAATCGTCGCGTCAGGAAAGGTGCTGTGTTCGAGTTGCCTCAAATCGTTGACGGCGCCGGTGCGCACGCGGTGCCCTTCCGTAGGCGCCATTTTGCGCAAGATGAGGAGAATCGGATAGACTGCGGCATCGCGGAAGGTTGGGATATCGGAAACGTCAATGATTTCCTCAATCGTTGTCGTGGCCAGCAGTTCTTCTCGCAGCGGACGGGCATAATCCGACACCAGAAATTTGTTAGGGATGATGTACCCCAGGCGTCCACCGTGCGGCAACAAGTGCAAACCGGCTTTGAGGAAAAAGATATATGCGTCAAATCCCCCCCGTGCAATTTCCGGAAAGAGTGCCCGGCAGCGGGCTTTCAGTGCCGGGTCTGCCTTCTTCGCCTCTAAATACGGGGGGTTGCCCACGACGACATCCGGGGTCCAGGGGAGATCAGGCGTCAGGCCATCACCCAGGCACAGCCAACGGCAATGTGTCGGCAGGTGCGCCAGATGTGTTTCTGCCAACGCTAACGCCTGGGGATCGCGGTCGATACCCATCACCGGTACTCCGCGCAGCGCGGCTGCCGTCAGGAACGCACCGTCGCCGCAGGAAATATCCGCAACCGGCCCTTGCGGGTTGGTGGCCGCAATAAGATAGTGCGTGATCATCTCCGGCGTGTAAAAGACGCCATGGCGTTTTCGTTCCGCGGTTGTGAGATTGGCATCGTAACGGTGTGACATCAGTGGTCCTGAGAGCGAAGATGCATTCTCTTTCGTGATCATTGCGCAACTCCCTTTCTGAAAAGGGTTTTTGTGGATAGTATAGAACCGGAAACAGCAACGTAAGCCGTGCAATCGGGCAACAACAAGGATGGTGGCAGCGATGACCAGTATTCGATCGGTCACGAATGTGGCTTCAAGTATCCCCACGCTGGAGGGGGCTGGGGTGCATCTTCGCCGGGCCTTTGGGGTCCATCAAGTTCCCCATTACGATCCGTTTCTGTTGCTGGACGTCTTCCATTCGCATGACCCGGAGGAGTATCGAAAAGGATTTCCCTGGCACCCCCACCGCGGCATTGAGACGATCACCTATATGCTGGTTGGTGAAGTCGAACACGGCGATAGCATGGGCAATGCCGGTGTCATCGGCGCTGGAGATATCCAATGGATGACCGCCGGCAACGGCATCATCCACCAGGAGATGCCGCGCGGCGATATGCATGGTGAAATGTGGGGCTGCCAGCTCTGGGCCAACCTTCCGGCAACCGATAAAATGATGTCGCCGCGCTACCAGGAAGTGCGCGCGGCGCAAATTCCCATGGTGACCTTCCCGGGTGACGTTCGCGTGAAAGTGATTGCCGGCGAAGTGCAGGGGGTGTACGGACCAGTGCGGGATATCATGATCGTCCCTGAATACCTGGACGTCACGATCCCAGCCGGCGGGAGCTTCGTACATTACATCCCACCGACGCACCAGGTCTTCGCATATGTACTCACGGGGGCCGGTTTCTTTGATAAGGCCGAACTCGGTGCGCAGCTCATCACCACGGATCATGTCCTTCGCTTTGGCGAAGGTGAAGATATCGCAGTTACCGCCGGCACGGAGGCCGTTCGTTTTCTGCTGGTGTCCGGAAAACCGTTGCACCAGCCGGTCGCCTGGTATGGTCCGATCGTGATGAATACCGACGTGGAATTGGAGATCGCCATGCAGGAGTTGGAAGCGGGCACTTTCGTAAAGACACAGGCCTGACCTTTTCACGGATGAGCGTATTTCACCCTTGGCAACCCGGGAGATGTGGGGTACAATGCACCGGCATCTTGTCATGGAGCGTTCATTGCTTGTTCATGACGGTGTAATTTACTGGCGGTAGTGTACGAGTATTACGATGAACGTAGCCATCGGCGTAGATCATGCGGCTTTTGATTATAAAGCACCTATTTGTCACTTGTTAACGGAACTGGGGCACACCGTACTTGACATGGGTGCACATAGTACAGTGTCCGTCGATTATCCACGGTATGCGGTGGCTGTTGCCTATGCCGTGCGGGATGGGCAAGTGGATTGCGGTATCTTTCTTTGCGGTACCGGCATCGGGGGATCGATAGCCGCGAATAAAGTGTCCGGCATTCGTGCAGCACTCTGTCATGAAGCCTATACTGCGCGAATGTCGCGTACGCATAACAATGCTAATGTGCTCTGCCTCGGTGCGCGCGTGGTCGGAATGAGTCTAGCATTGGAGATTGTAGAAGTCTGGTTGGCTACCCCTTGGAGCGAAGACCCGCGGCATGGTCGGCGGTTGACGATGATAACTAATCTGGAATCCGGCATTGAATTGTAATGTAAGGTTTCGGCATATTGTCCGCACCGTGCCATGGTAACACATCGTTGCCAGCCATAAGTTAAAGTAACCGTCATGAATTCTCTCCCAAGATGGAGCACATTAGAATTAGTTGGGGTGGCGCTGCTCTGCTCCATCCTGCTCACCATGTGGCTCACACCACTCTCTATGCGGTTGGCCCGTGCCGCCGGCGTGGTGGATATGCCTCATGAACGGCGTGTGCATAAGAAGCCAACACCGCGTTGGGGCGGGTTGGCCATGTATGTCTCGTTCGTCCTCACCATCGGCATCCTGTCGTGTTTCCGTCCGTCGCTACTCTACTTTGATGGACATATCAACGGACGAGTGGTGGGTATCCTTTTCGGAGGGTTCCTTATTACGATTCTCGGTGCCCTCGATGATAAATTCAGCCTGCCGGCAAAAGTCAAACTGTTCGGGCAAATACTGGCCGCATGCGTGCTGGTGCTGCCCGTGTTCGGCGTGCGCATGGTCGTCTTTTTTGATATGGATCTGATCAGCACCAAGTTGCATCACATCCCTGCCTGGGTCGAATGGTCCGGATATGCCCTTACTATCATCTGGGTTGTTGCTGTGACCAACACCATTAACCTCATTGATGGGTTAGATGGTCTGGCGGCGGGCATTGCCGGTCTGGCAGCGCTTACCTTCGTCTCAATCGGTGTCGGTATGAAAGGTACCTATGGCGAGGCCATGTTGGCTGCGACACTCGCCGGTACCTGCATTGGTTTCTTGCGCTATAATTTTTATCCGGCGCAGACGTTCATGGGTGATGCCGGAAGTCATTTTCTCGGGTACACGATTGCTGCTCTATCTGTACTCCAAAACTGGAAAGTCGCCACCGGCATCGCATTTGCCGTACCGGTGCTGATTCTGGCAGTGCCAATATTTGATACGACATTCGCTATTCTGCGTCGGTTACGCCGCGGGCAACCGGTTTTCAGTCCGGATAAAGGCCACTTGCACCATCGATTATTGCGCTTGGGGCTGAACCAGCGCGTCGTGGTGCTGACGATTTATTTATTAACCGCGGCCGGATGCCTACTTGCGTTGTTGCTCGCGCATGCCAGGTTGTGGAATTAACGTCGTGTGCAACGCACACTTTTTCCCCAACAGTGAAGAACTTCGACCAAAGAGCAGGAATAAGAACTTGCGCACTGGATTATTCCTGTGTAGATGAATTGGGCAACTGTGCAAAGGATGTGTTATGACTTTAACCGTACTCGCTGTGATGGGCACACGCCCGGAAGCGGTCAAAATGGCTCCGGTGATTCGCGCGTTACAGCATGATGAGGCCTTCGATGTGCGCGTGGTGCTGACGGCCCAGCATCGCGAGATGCTGGATCAGGTGAATCGCCAGTTCGGCATCGTCGGCGACATCGATCTGGATATCATGCGCCCCCGTCAGACACTCACAGAGATCACAGTGCGCGCCCTGGAGGGGTTAAGCCGCGTCTACGAAGCAGAGAAACCGGATATTGTGTTGGCACAAGGCGATACCACCACCGTGTTCGCCGCGGCGATGGCGGCGTTCTACGCGAAAGTACCTTTTGGCCACGTGGAGGCTGGATTGCGGACGGGCAACAAATATTCTCCGTATCCGGAAGAGATGAACCGACGGCTGGCTGGAGTCCTCACCGACCTGCATTTTGCTCCGACAGCAGAGGCGAAAGCGAATCTCTTGGCGGAGCAGGTTGCCAGTGATAAGATTTTTGTCACCGGCAACACCGTCATTGATGCGCTCTTATGGGCCGCGGAACACGGAAAACCGTCGCAATCCCTGGCCTGGGTAAATGAACTCACCGGTCCGTTGGTGCTGGTCACCGCGCACCGACGAGAAAACTGGGGTGAGCCCCTGCACCAGGCCTGTTTAGGCATGCATGACCTGTTGGAGCGCGTACCCGAAGCACATTTGATTTACGCGGTGCACCGCAATCCCGTGGTTCGTGAAACCGCGCAGAGCGTATTGGGCGAGCATCCGCGCGCGTTTCTCATTGAACCACCGGATTATATCGATTTTGTCCAACTTATGAAGCGCGCCGATTTGATATTGACCGACTCCGGCGGCATCCAGGAAGAAGCGCCTAGTATGGGTGTTCCGGTACTGGTGTTGCGCGATACTACCGAACGTCCTGAAGCAGTCGGCGCGGGGGTGGCCAAACTCATCGGGTGTCACCGGGTGCCTATAGCAACTGAGGGCGCCCGCCTGCTGACTGATCCTGAAGCACGCGCGCCGATGACCAGCACTGCCAACCCCTATGGCGATGGCCATGCCTCTGAACGTATCGTAGGTATTCTGCGCGCGCATTTCCGTCTGACAACGACAATGCCGGCAGATTTTGTCTATACAAAAAACTGACCGGTCGCACTCATGAAATTTCGGGAATAGCCGGGCTGATGGAGCTATTGATGATCTGCCCTCCGCTCACGCGCGACGATGTCGCTGCAGTTATTATGGGACGTGCCACGGCGCGACGTGTGCCACTCTTTATTCACATGTGGGTGCATCCCGAGTCGTTTGGTGCGCGCACCCCCGCGGTGGAAGAGATTCTGGCGCGCTACCCGCAGGACATTCAATTCATCGGTTTTGGTATGCCCGAGATGTACCGGGCGCCGGCAGATGACCCGGAATTCCGTTGGGTCAATTATGCCGATCCATCACTTAATATTCAGGGTGGTCTCGATGCGCAAGTGGCTATCGATGATTGGGCGCGATTGGACGGCATCCTGGCCAACTTTCCCTCTGCACATTCACGCTATGTTATTCGCGAGACACCGGAACCGGATGGACGCTACCGGTTAGGCCATTGGTGGTTCTGTCTCTTCGAACGCCACTGGTCGTTGCGTGGCATGGAAAATGCTTTGATGGACTACTACGACCATCCTGACGAAGTGCATCGTCTCTTTCAAGCGCTGACGACTTTTTATAAAGGCCTGATGACACGCGGCAATCGCGACCTCGGGTTGGATGGCATCTTCACCAGCGACGATCTGGGGGCGCAGGTCGGTCCGATGTTCTCCCGTGCGATATTTCTGGAATTTTTTAAACCGTATTATCGTCAGTTGATTGATCACGCCCATGCGCTGGGAATGCATTTCTGGCTGCATGCGTGTGGGAATATCGCTCCCTTCCTCTCGGACTTTGTGGATATTGGCCTTGACGTCATCCACCCCATTCAGAAATATACCATGGATGAAGGTCAGATCGCCGCGACCTTTGGCGATAAACTCTGTTTTTGGGCCGGACTCGATGTACAGCAGATTATCCCTTGGGGAACACCAGCGCAGGTGCGTCAGGAGGTGCGTTTCCTCATCGACACCTTCCAACGTCCTGGGGGACGACTGATCCTCGGCGCCGGCAATGGCATCAATGAAGATTGTCCGTTGGCCAGCCTGGATGCGTTGTTCGATGAGGCCATCACATATGGCACATCAAGGGCTGATGGATAAGTCACACCAACGTCCAATCATTACCTGATATTTCCTGGAATGACCGGGTTTTTCCCCTATGAGAGGGTTGCCCCATGGTAGAATCGCAATTTCACTCCCGGCATATCGGCGCCCGGTGGTCGGTAAGGTACGGCGACTATTCGGGGGTGTCGCGCTTCACCGTACAGGAATTTCAGCGCGTCGTACAAACATTTCTCCCCTACGTGCTCCCGGTTAATCCTGACCTGGCAGAGAATGTGTCGACTGACGGCCACCAGGCATGGGTGGGGACGGCAGCCAACCATCGCGGAATCGCAGAATTACTCGACTCTGGCAGCATAGCACCGCCACCCGGTGCGCAAGGGTATACCGTTGCCTCCATCACCTCCCCCCGGAACGCGGAACAACACCTGCTGGTCGTCGCCGGTGCCGATGAGGCCGGGACGCTCTACGGCGTGCAGGAATTGGCACGTCACCTTGCCGCCGGTTATACCGGCCTCGACGGCGACGCGGGACGACGGAAATATTTCGATACTTTGTCCGATTTCACGTTCAGTGCCGCTCCGGCTATCGCGTACCGCGGTATCTGGACCTGGGGTTACGTGATTTATGATTATCGTCGCTTCTTGGATCAGATGGCTCGCTTGAAGATGAATCAACTCGTCGTTTGGAACGACTGTGTTCCGGTCAACGCTGAGGAGTTACTGGAGTATGCTCATGCGCGCGGAATCCAGGTGATCTTTGGGTTTCACTGGGGATGGGGCTTTGAAGGCAACCTTGAGTTATTGCGCGCAGGGGATCGGGAGACCATTCGCGAGCGGGTGCTGGCTACTTATCGTGAACAATATGCCGGTTTGCACCACGATGGCATTTATTTCCAAACACTCACAGAGTACACGACGCAAGAAATTGCGGGACACTCGGTCGCTTCCTGGGCTGCGATGCTGGTCAACGAGACCGCGCAGGCGCTATTGCAGGAATTTCCCGACACACCGATCTATTTTGGCTTGCATGCCACGTCCATTCGCGACCACTATCGCGATCTCGTTGACCTCGATCCACGGGTGACGATCACCTGGGAAGACGCCGGTAGTTTACCATATTCCTATGTGCCGACGGAGATTGACGGATATGAGGAAACACTGGCGTATTCTCAGGCGATCGCCTCATTCCGTCCTGACACCGCCTTTTCTCTTGTTCCGAAGGGATGGATGACGCTCCGTTGGTTTCATGAATTCGAAAACCATGGTCCGTTTTTGTTAGGTGAACGTACGGTAGACTACCCGCATGACCGACTGCGGGCGCGTCAGCCGGAATGGAACGCCGTCAATGCTTCCTGGTATCGCCACTTTCCGTTGGCTTCCCGTTTCTATCGCGAGATGCTGGTGTGCAACCCGCGTCTGATGGTCACCGGTCTGATCGAAGATGGACTATTTGAAAACGTGCTACAACCGAGTGTAGCCCTCTTTGCAGAAACCTTGTGGAATCCCCATCAATCCGACGCTGATCTTCTAGCTCGTGCCACCAGACCTTCGCTGTTATCGGAATTGTTGTAAACGACATATCAAAGCGAGTAAAATAGAGATGCAGGTAGCGCCGTAACCGTCTGGCGAGCAACGACGCGTATCACCAGAACGGTTCGTGTAGCCTGACTACCACAAAAGATCGGTGGGTGAGCGTGACAGCAGTTCCTGAGAAGCCACAGATGCAACCGAACGGTGAGTTCGGCGTCTACACCGGATTCTTGCCGACCGCGCTGCACTTACCCGCAGGCACACGGACGCTGGCTGCACGCTATCTCTCCGGTGCCGTCGGGCGAGAAGTGCGCGAAGCAGCGTTCGCCATTTCCTCGGAATTTTATTTATCACTTCCGACGAATAACCAGATTGCCGCAGAGGCTGTGCGACTGATTGCTGAGTTCGCACCGTTGCGTCTGTTCCCCGAGGAACATCTGGTGGGTGCGGCGACCCTCGCAGAGGCGATGTGTCACCGCATTCCCCTTGCCGGATTCGGCTCGGTCAGCCATACAACGCTGGGGTTTGATCGCGCGGTGACTCTCGGACTTGGGGTGTTGCGTACCGAGTTGGCAGCACGATTGGCCGAACCGAGTCTGGATGTCGACACCCTGGACGAATTGCAGGCGATGCGTGTCTGTCTGGAAGCGATGGGTGTCTGGCATCAACGATATCTCGAGGCATTAGAGTCGCTGTATGCCGTTGCCACGGGAGACGCGCGGAGTCACCTGGCCGCCGTGCTCGCGGCGTTTGCACCTGTACCTGAAGCACCGCCGTCCACTTTTCATCAGGCACTGCAGTCGGTGTGGTTTTTATGGGATTTTCAGCGCCTGTGCGGGAACTGGAGCGGCATTGGTCGCATCGATCAACTCCTGGGACCGTATTTGGACGCTGACCTCCGCGCCGGTCGTCTGACCCTGGATAAGGCGCGCGATCTTCTCGCTCATTTCTGGATCAAAGGTTGCGAATGGATTACCGCGGAAGGTCGCGGTTCCGGCGATGCGCAGTTCTATCAGAATATCGTCCTGGGCGGCATCGATGCGGATGGCCATGAGGTAACTAATGCCGTGACGTATCTGGTGCTTGATGTGGTGGAAGAACTGCACATTAGCGATTTCCCCATCGCGGTCCGTATCTCCCGGCGAACACCTGAAACCTTGTTGCGTCGCATCGCTGAGGTTCAACGCCTGGGGGGCGGCATTGTGGCGATCTACAATGAAGACGACATTATTGACAATCTGGTCACCTTTGGATATCCGTTGGAGGAAGCGCGCGATTTTGCGAATGATGGGTGCTGGGAAGTCATAATCCCGGGAAAAACGCACTTCGGCTATCAGCCATTCGATCTGTTGCGTCTGTTGCAGGAGACCCTCGGATTAGCGGGGGATGGAGTGCTGCCCGATTATCCGGATTTTACCGCACTCTACCAGGATTTTCGGGCACGCATGGCACGGCAACTTACGGCGATGGTCAATACCAGTGGCTTCAGTAACCTTCCGAGTCCGCTGGTGGACTTGCTGGTGGAAGGTTGCCTGGCCCGCGGTCGGGGTTATTTTTCCGGTGGACCTTGGTATATCGTCAGTTCTCCGCACGCCGGCGGGTTGCCTGATGTTGCAGATAGTTTGCTGGTAATCCGCAAACTGGTCTATGAACAAGGCCGTTTGACATTGCCCGCCTTGCTGGCGATGGTACGGGAAGATTGGCATGGTCATGAGAGCCTGCGCCGCGCCATCCGCGCGCAGATTATTTTCTATGGTAATGACGACAGTGACGCGGATGCTATGGTGCAACAGGTCTTTAACGATTTTACCGGCCTGGTTGGGCAGGTGCATGACCGGTACGGCATTCTTCGCCCAGCCGGCATCAGTACTTTCGGACGCGAAGGTTCCGATTTCCTCTCATTCCGTTGCGCTACAGCCGCCGGGCAGCATACAGGGGATATTTTATCCCCCAATTTTTCTCCCGCACCCGGCGCCGATCAACACGGACCCACCGCAGTAATCCGGTCACATTGCGCGGTGGATTTTCACCGTTTGCCGTGTGGTACGGCGTTGGATATCAAAATATGTCCCGCAAGTCTGCATGGCGAAGAAGGTATAATGGCACTGGTCGGCTTGATGCGCACCTTTGTGGAATTGGGTGGAGTATTTCTGCAACTTGATGTGGTGGATGCCGCCGTATTACGTGATGCCCAGCAGCACCCCGATCGGTATCCCAATCTATCCGTCCGCGTCTCCGGCTGGTCTGCGCGTTTTGCGACGCTCACCTCCGAATGGCAGGAGATGGTTATCTCGCGCGTGTGCAACTGAAATGCATGGTACACCGGTGCGTAACCCCTTGTCATGCCCACAAAATATTGCCATACTAGACTATTAGCCCGCATTATTCGCGAAATGTATAATGCTTCGCCTGCTGTAGCATTATTCATGTGTTCATCAATAATTCGGGATAGCGGTATTCATCAGATATTGAATACCGTGGGTTAGTGTGCCGCGAGAGGGAAACCTTTCCATGTCTGCTGTGTCAAATTCAGGATAGTCTTTTCGCGTCTCGCATGCGGTATGATGTTTTTAGAGGAGGCTCGGATATGTCAATTTGGCGGCGCTGCCTCGTGTGTGTGCTCGTCCTGTCCTGCGCGCTGGTCCTGGGTCACGCCCAGGCCCGCAATGATGCGCAGGAAAAGGAAGCACAGGATTTGATGACCCTCGGCGAGGCCAAGATGAAAGTCATGGCCTGGGAAGAGGCGATCACTCAGTTCAGCAGCATCCTCACCCGGTATCCCAACACCGACACGCGTTACGACGCTGAGTATCGCATGGCGGATGCGCTGGTGTCGCTGAAAAAGGAAAAGGACGCCCTCGATCTGTTGAATTCCGTAGTGAATGAAGAGAATCCGGATCAATCACCGCGAGCGCTTTTCAAAATCGGCGATATTTTCGCCGGTCAGCAGAAGTATACTGAAGCTTTCACCGCCTACCGGCAAATTATCTCCGATTACCCCGACAGCCCGATGGTTGATCACGCCTATTTTGCCATCGGGGTCACGCATTTCCGCCTCGGGCATTTCGGCCCGGCCGCCGATGAGTTGCTCAAGGTGGGCACGGCTTACGCCTCACGCGTTCCTGAGTTGCAGCGCGTCTCTCCGGGGGAACCACTCAATGTCCGCCTGGTGGAGCCGAACATGGTGGCCACGGTGGATATGAAGATTCAGGTCATGTTGGCGACTTCCTCAGGCGATCAGGAAACCGTGACCTTGCACCCCGATATTGAAGGTGGCGACCACTTTAGCGCCTCGATTCCCACCAAGTTGGGAAAAGCTGTGAAAAGTAATGGAATTCTGGAACTGTATGGCAACGATACGGTGAAGATGTCCTATAAAAACCGCTACGTCAGCGAAGGCGCCAAGGATAAAACGATCACCATGTCCGTCGCTTCAACCGGACGCCTGACCATCCGCAATGAGAAGAACGAAGAAGTGCGCGGCGTGGTGGTGAGTTACCCGATGATCGTCCAGTTGTATGACCCCGATTTGGATCTTACCGACAAGAAAGACACCGTCAAGGTCGATGTCAAAACCAAACATAAAGATTTGGAAACAGTGACGCTGACGGAGACAGAAGAGCACAGTGGCCTGTTCACTGCCAAAATCGACGTTATTACCGGTGATCCGACGCCAAACTCCGGGAAGATCGAAACGGATGCCGGTCCGGCAGAAGGATCGGCTACCATGCTCGATGACTATGTCGAAGTCGTATTTATGGATGAGGTGCATCTCAATCCGAAACAGGATGCGCCTTTGAAAATCACCACGCGCGCTTCTCTCTACGCCGGGGGCAATAACATCGACGGCGTCCAATCACCGACTACGAAAGTTCGAACTCCCGCCGAAGAGATTAAAATGCTCATCGGGAAAGGGCGTTCGATGAATGAAATCGCGGGTACCTATCGCGACCTGGGACAGGACGCGCTGGCGACCAAAACCTATAACAAAGCGATTGATCAGTTCCAGAAGGTGCTCCAGACTTATCCGAATGCCCAGGAAGTGGAGGATGCCATGTATGGCCTTTTCCAGTCCTATGTTGGGCAGGATCAGTATGAGTCGGCGATTTCCATTATCGCCCAGATTAACCAGCGTTTCCCCACCAGCACACGCGCTTCCCGGGCGCTTTTTGAACTGGCGGCCTTGCATGTGAAGCGGGAAGAATACGATCGCGCATTAGGCATTTATCAGAACCTGGTGCAGCGCGCCAAGGGTACCCCGCTGGCAGAAGAAGCACAGTATAAGATTTGTGAAGTCTACCTGGCCATGTACCGCCCCAAAGCCAGCATCGGCGGCACCCCATCCCAGATTAGCGCCTCGACGGTGGCCGATGGCTTCCTCCAGTTTGTGTTGAACTACCCGAACAGTGATCGTGCACCGGAAGCGATGTGGCAACTCGCGCGTTTCCGCAATGACAGTGAAGACTACCGCGGTGCGGTTGATGTCGGCAAAAAGATGGTGGCCCTTTACCCGGATAACGTGATGACCGGGCGAGTGCTGATGCTGATGGCGCAAGGGCAAGTGAAGTTGCGCGATTATAAAGGCGCGATTGAAACACTACAGATGATCGTCGCCGATTACGGGTCTGAAGCAGATGCGGCCGAGAAGATGCTCGTCGAACTGCTGCGCAAGTATGGTACCGCGGCCGGCGGCACGGGTGGTGCAACTGGCGGCGCCGCGGCCGGCGGGTAAGTCATTCCCCTCTTTGCGACTGGAGACAACGAGAAGGAAGGTAGTCTGATGAAACGACATAACGCGTATATCTTGCGTTTGCTGATCATAGCGCTGGTAGGCATCTGTGCTCTCACGGGTCTGTGGGCCGCGAATCCGGTTGCTCCTGCGGCTCCCCCACCGGGTGGGCAAAATATGCTCGATCCCGTCCAGATCGACGCGGGAGAGATCCGCACACATCCGACACAGCCCAATTATGGGCAATGGGGATTCCTGATCGGCAATCCGCCGGATGGAAAAGTGCGGGGAAAAGAGATCGACAATAACGGACAGGCGTTGATCTACCCCACGACGGAAATGGTGCGCGGTGATGTCGGTACGCTCGAATTTATGTTCTCCGCGGATCAGCCAAAAGCCGATGATGCCGTCCAGCGCGTACTGCTGGATACTTGGCCGAACGGTGGGCCATCGCGTATTACCCTCTCGGTGACCGGTGCCAAGATTACGCTTGCGATGACCGGCGAGAATAATCAAACCACTTCCATTGACGGGACGCCGAATTGGGGCGGGGATGTACATTCGGTCACTATTCTGTGGGACGCTAAAGACCTGACCCTGCTATGGGATCGCAACCAATTGGCACGTGCGGACAAACCAAACGTACCGGGGCGCGAACCGCTGGGTGTCGTGTTAGGCAATAACCGCGACCTGAACGCACCGGCAAAGATGTCCATCAGCGGGCCGATCCGTTTCAGCAGCGCACGCGAGGTCAACCCTGCACCAGTCGCCACAAAAACCGATAATCTCACAGCTAAGGATCGCATTCTGCGTATGGCGCGCGGCTATGACCGGCGCCTGTATCCACTCCTTGAACAACTGCGCCGTCAGAACGTCCACGAAGTCGACTACATTTATGCATTAGCTTACTCGGACATTAATGAATTGGATTTGGCGCGGCAGAAGGTAGAAAATATCACCCGCGATGCGAACGATCCCCTGTATGTCCAGGCGATTTTCCTGCGTTCTGACTTGCTGATGGCGCAGAAAGATTCATTGGGAGCGTTCGAGCAACTGCAAGTACTGGAAAACTGGAAAATCGTTGAGACGGCAATTTCTGCACGTGTGAAACAGGCGATGATTCTAGCCGAACAAGGGAACCAGTCCGGCGCACTACAAATCATCAATGAAATTATCGCGAAATATCCGGACATGGATGAAACCGCGAAAGCCTATATGACGGTGGGGCAGGAACAATTTAAGAACGGCAACTTCCAGGGTGCGTTGTCAGCGTTCACGATGGCGAGCAAGATGGGTTCGAAAGCTGCCAAGCATTTTGCGATCGGCTTTCCCTTGGAAATTAAAGTAACGGACCCCAAGCTCACCGTGCGCTCCACTGACTCTCCGTTGCCGGTCACCGTAACATCAAAGAAAACCGGGGACAAAGAGACGGTATTTCTAAAACCGGCCTTCTCGCGCGGCGTCTATTTCGGCAGTATCCCGACTGAACTTGGCGAAGCCAAGGCTGATGACGGCAAGCTGCAAGTGACCGGTGATGACACTGTGACGATTCTCTATGCCGACCCACTCGCCTCCGGGAAAACCGAACCGAAATCTTTCACGCTCACACCATCGACTGACGCGCAACTTGTCATGATGGCGCAGTCGGCCCTTGATATTTACCGTGAAGCAACGGGCTATATCAAAAAGAACATCCTCGATGATAACTGGACACTGGTCGGCGTATTGCCAAAAACCTCTTCTGCTTTTTTCCGAGATCCGGAAAACGGGAACCTGCGGAAGAAGGGCTATGGTTTTGATCGTGGCTTTATCCAGTTCATCAAACCCGGACAATCGGTCTATCTCGAGCTCAATGACCCGGACCTGGATATCAGCGCCAATAAAGATACCGTCGATATTCAACTCGCCACTCAGGCCGGCAAAACACAGAAGGTCACATTAACGGAAACCGATAAGCACACCGGTATTTTCACCGCGACGCTCGCTACGACGGCGGCTGGTCAACCGCAGCCGAACATGCTGGAAGTCAACTTCAACGATGTCTTGACGGCATCCTACACTGACGATAGACCGACCGAATTGTCCACAGAACCACCAACGCGCACGGCGCTGGTGCAGATCAAAACTATGGATGGCACGATCGCCTGCGGCATGGATTTTCCTGATCCGCAAGACAAAGATAGCAAAGTCTTTGTGCACGCCTATCGTGTTAATAACGGGGCAAATTTAGTCGCGGTTGTGACTGACCGCGATCTGGATACCACGGACGCACCGGACAAGGTGAATGTGAAAATCAAGGCGGAAAGCGGCGCTGATAGCACCCTGACCTTGACGGAGACCGGCAACCATACCGGTGTCTTCACCGGGAAATTCTCGGTGGTGACGACCGCGCCTGCCGCGGCAGACCCCGATATGCCGGCGCTGGTCTCCAAACCAGGTGATGTGATTACCGCGGACTACAACGACACGGAAAATCCCTCCAGCGCCGCGAAGGATGTGCTCTACACATTCAAAATGAACAAGCCGGAGAATGCCACCTTCGCTTTCCAACGTCAGGTCGTCAAGTATCCGAAGGTCGACAAAAATGTAAAGATCGGCGATTTACAACCATTGTCCGTGAACTGGGAAGATACCCAGGTGTTGGAACCGGGCAACATGTACCGCATCAATCTCCTCGATCCGGACCTGGTGCCCACGACGACTGGTGAAATGTGGACCAAGATGACATTGAAGTCGCAAAATGGCTCGACTGTCGATGTCCCACTGCGCAACACTATCGATGAAAAAACGATGGTCACCACCTTCTCCGGACAGTTCTACATCCGTCTCGGTGATGCCGGCAGCCCGCCGCGCGCGTATCTGAGCCAGACGGGGTCGGTCATCCAGATGAATGAAGATCAGGATACCGGCGATAATATGACCGCCTGGTCTTTCCCCTCGCTTAACGTGCAAGGGAAAGATAAAGTCCAGGCCACTTATTTGGAACCTTTAACCGATGATGGCAAACGCAACGTGCTGCGCACACAGGATATGCGCGTGGGAGCGGATGCTGAAATGGCGGTCCTCAACCTGAAAGGCAATCCACTGGAACTATTAAAACCCGGCATGCCTTTCGTGGTGCAAGTGACCGATGCCAGCGGCGATTTAACGCCGAAACGCGATGCGCTGAAAGCGACGCTCACCTCCAGTGGTGGCGACAAAATGGATGTCGATCTGATGGAGACCGACAATCATAGCGGGGTCTTTGAAGCGACCGTCAAAACCGCCTTTGGCGCCAGTGCGGTGAAGAACGTTTCGCTGCAGGTGCCTTTCGAAGGAAAAGTAACAATCACCTATCACGATGACAACACGGTCGCCGGTACGCCGGCGGATGTGACGACCGAATTGACCACGCGCCCGATGGCGGAAGCCGAAGGCGTGCTCCTGACCAAAATCTTCGACGATCCGAAGTTCGAACAGGAGACGCTGGTGCGTTTGGGAGAAAGTCTCTACGCTGTTGGCGCAGCCGAACTGGTAAAGGCCAACTTACCCAAGGACGTCCCGCATACAAACGACACGTTGCTCGAATCAGCGCGCTTGCTGCAACAGGTTATTGACCGTTTCCCGAATAGCGAGTTCGTGGTTGAATGCTTGTACCTGACGGGCAAAATTCGTCGTGAGCAACAGGATTTTGACGCGGCGGCAAAACTCTTCAACCGGGTAGTTGAAGAGTATCCGGATAGCGACTTCGTCCCGCAGGCGCTCTACCAGCTTGTCTTGTTGTACTATGATCAGAACGATATCGAGAAAGCGACAGACTCGGCGATGTATCTCATCTACGGATTCCCGAAGAATTCGCTGGTCGCCGACGCCTTCCTGCACATCGCCGAGTTCTACTATAACAAGGCGACGAAAGTCGACAAGGAGAAAGAACTCAAGGTGCGGGATTACCTCACCTCGGCGTTCATCTATAAGCGCGTGATTGATCGTTTCCCGGATAACCCGCGCATTGAGTTGATTCTGTACCGTATGGCAACGGCATATTACCGCGCCGGGTTGTCGGAAGATCAGCGTGGGACATCCTTGAATACCGCTATTCGCTATTACCTGGACTTTGCGGAAAACCACAAGGATCACGAACTCGCGGATGATGCTCTCTATTGGGCCGCGACGGCGTACATGAAGCAGGGGAATGTCCGGCGGGCGTATACACTGCTCATCAAACAGTTAATCACCTATCCCACCGGGGATATGAAGGCGTACGCACAGCGCTTGCGTGACCAGATCAAGGAAAAGAATCCGCAGATCGAAGCGGAACAATTCTAACCCGCATTATTTATGAACGCATGAATAATGCTTCGGATAGCCAGAGCTTTATCTGCTTCGCGCATAAAGCGGGCTAACTTTTAGGGCCAATGCCCGGCGCCGGTGGAATCTACCACCGGCGCCGGGAGACGGTCTTCTTCCAGGGTACGATGGGACCGCGTATCCACCCCTGTCTGCTGGCATTGGCGCCGCGGGAATACGGACGTCAGGTCGAAAGGAGCCTAAAGGATCATGTGGTTGGTGTTAGCTCAAGCCGGTGCCAAGCAAGCCGCGGGTGGTTTGAACCTGTGGACTATTCTCATGAACGCCGGTCCGGTGTCGAAACTGGTGTTCGTACTGCTGATTGGTTGTTCGGTATTGTCCATCGCGGTGATCGTTGAACGTTGGATCGTCATGAAACGCGCGGATAAATCGACCTCCGATTCTCTGCAACTCCTGGATGCCTGGGCGATGACCCAGCAATGGGAAACTGCTCGTGAAGAGATCGCTCAATCCCTACGGGAAACCGCTCCGCTTTTTTCCGTGTTGCGTTCCGGCGTCGTATATTGGCAAGAGTTGGCCAGTGTGGGCGAAACGCGCATGGAAGTGCTCGAAGCGATGACCACTGAAGCGGTGAATCGAGAACTCAAACTGGTGCGTGCTATGCTGCGCGCTAATTTATCCATCCTGGCGAATATCGCTTCTGTTGCCCCATTTATTGGACTCTTCGGCACGGTCGTCGGCATCATTATGACCTTCGACAGTATCGCGAGATCCGGCAATATGGGACAGGATCTGGTAGCCAGCGGCATCGCGGACGCCCTGGTAGCTACGGCCATGGGGTTGTTCGCGGCAATTCCGGCGGTTATTGCATTCAACTTCTTTTCCGATCGCAGTAATCTCCTGGTGTTGTCTATGGAAGAGGTGGCACTCGAGCGTATCTACTTCCTGGTGCAGCGTGAGGAACTCTCTGCTGGACGACCGATCCATCGCGCGGAAGCAACGCGCACCCCGGTGATTAACACTGTGGGGTAGCAATTAGCAATATGCGGATAACCGCGCGAGCGCGTGGTATAATGGTATGGGGTACGTGTCATGAAGGGACCATCAAGCGAAGACCACGGCGATGCCATCGCCGAAATCAACATCATCCCGTTAGTAGACGTGGTGCTGGTGCTGTTGATTATCTTTATGGTCACCACCGCTTTTGCGCAAGATAAATCGTTGGACCTGACGCTCCCGCAAGGCAGCCGACAAGTACCGTCGGCGAAACCGGCGGAGATCACAGTAAGCATCACTAAAGACAATAAACTGGCAGTCAACGGCAAACCAGTCGAGATCAAAGAGATGGAGAACGCCATTAACTCCGTGAAGCGTTCTAATACGGATAGTGGCAAAAATTCCGTATTGGTCGTGCGCGGCGATAGCACTGTGCTGTATGGAAAGATTACGCCGATCCTGCAGGAGATTAGCTATACCGGCGTCTCAATAACCCTGGCGGTCACGAACCCCGTGGATGCGGTGAAATAGGTGTCAGGAGGAGCTTCCATGTTAGTGATGCTGGTCACCTTGTTGAAGATCATGCTGGCAACTCTCGCGGTTGTCAGTATCCTGGTCATCAGTCTGGTGTCGGTCTATCGCAACAATCGGTTGTTCTTTATCTGTTTGCTCGGGGCGTTCTTCAGCCATCTGTTTGTTGCCGGCGGGCTGTTAACCGTGCAGAAAATCCTTGAAGCCAAACCCCTTCAAGAAGCGCGCGTGACCATTATGATGCCACCGAAGCCCAAGCCGGAAAAAATTAAAATTGAACCTCCAAAACCGGTAGAACTACCGAAAACACTCGATATACCCAAAGGACGCATGGACGGTAATCCAAAAGCGAAAACGATGCCCAAAGGGAACCCGAAACCTTCTACACCACGCGATCCCGGTCGTCCGATGGTCAGCAATGTCAGCGATCAAGGTGAGGTGTTCGTCGATGAGAAGGACACTGGCCCGTTGCAGGATTCATTGGACGATGTCATTAACCGGCGCGACGTCGCCACCTTGGCCAATGGTACTGGTGGTACGGAAGGCGACCCGAATGGCCAGGGAACCGGCGATGTGCCGCGCGGCTTTCCGGACGGCAAGGTCGGGGGACGCGTCTACTTCATCCGCTTGAAGCATGGCAGCGGCGCCTGGAACGCGTATAATGACGGCACCACACGTTTGCTCTCCTTTCTGAATAATTATTTCCCCTGCGCGTCAGACACTTGGCCGATGACCTCGGCGGAGTTACGCGATCGCTATATGAACAAGGGGGCGTACCCGACGTTCATCTATATGTATTGCGATGAAACCTTCGCCCTCAGCCAGACCGACGTGACCGTCCTGCATGACTACATGACCAAAGCGAACGGTTTCCTTTTCCTTGATAGTCGCCCGGACCCCGCGATCATGGATCACATCGCCGCGGAGTTGGAGAAGGTGATTTCTGGATCGCGCCTTCAGCCGTTATCCAATAGTCATCCGATCAATAGTTTTCTCTTTAAGCTCAATTCACCGGGCGTGGGGGAAAACGTCGTAACGATGAAGAATTACGGCGTCTCGAAAAATGGTCACCTGGTAGTCTTTTACACCATGGGAAACTTTGCCCATCTCTACTCCGCCAACGCACCGGATGCGTTCGAGTATATCACCGCACAATACCAGATGGGCGCCAATGTGATGCTCTATGCGATTCGCAAAGGTGATCCATCGGCGGTGCGCCAGGAAAAAGGCGTGAGTGCAAAAATTACCAACAACGCGTTGCAGCAACTCGGGTTCCTCGATGCCGGATCGCCCGGGACAGAAAAACCGGGAGAGAAGAAGCCGGATGAATCCGTCAAAGTGAAACCCGCGCCGATCAAACTACCGGATGGGTCCATTGCACCGCCAACTGACGGCTCTGACCAGGGACCGGACGAAATCAAAGTGCTTGATACCAAGTAGTCTTCATCCCCACCGCCAATCGGTGGGGATGTCGCTCAACATTCCCGGGCGATCGCCAACAGGGAGGTGACATGATGTTGACCGGTATGCTGGTGGAATTCGCCAGGGCCACGCTCCTCCTGAGCACCCTCTCCCTGGCGGGGCTACTGATCGGTATGACCTTGTTGCGGCGCAATCAATTACTATTCTGGTGCGCGGCCGCCGCGCTGATCCTTCATCTGGGCGCTCTTTCGCTGGTGTGGGCCGCGGGACGGGGAGAAGCCACGACGCGGGAGATTCCACCGGTAATCAAATTTCTCCCGACCGCGCCTCCGCCGAAACCGGTGACGCCTCCTGAAAAGTTACGTTTACCCACGGGAGAAATCAACGGCGATCGGCAGGAGAAGCAGGTCGCTTACGGACATCATCCCGATGGCCACCATCCCGGAACCCATGTGCCATCTCCGCTGCAGCCGCCGCCACAGCCTCCCATGTCGGAGTCGTCCATTGTACAAAACGACGGCATGTTGCTGAACGAAGGGCCGGATTTGACGACGGGTGATATCACTGAGATTGCGAATAATGCCACTACGAACACAGACAGCGATGATGGGGGCTATACGAACGGGACGAAGCATGTGCGAAAAATCAGAGCCGGGGTGCTGCCGCCCGTCGATGAACTGCCGGCCGATGGTCGCGTCTATTTTATCCGTTTGAAACACGACCATGGCGCCTGGAATGCCTATACTGACGGCACACAACGCTTGCAAGGGTTCATGAACCGCTACGCACCCTGTGAGAGCGAACCCCGCGCAGTCACCTCCGCGTACTTACGCGACAAACTGATGGCGCATCACCAATATCCGGCGTTCATTTATCTGTATTGCGACGATGCATTCACCCTGGAAGCGACGGATGTCGACGTTTTGCGAACCTATCTCCGCCATGGCGGCTTCCTCTTTCTGGATAGCCGACCGGACCCCGAGATTATGCAACGCGTGTCATGTGAATTGGAAAAGGTGCTGCCCGGCGCGAAGTTGAACGCGTTGCCGCCCTCCCATCCGATCAATTCGTTTCTCTTCCGCTTAACTACGCCCGGGGTGGGGGAAAATGTCGTAACCATGCGGAATTACGGCATCACCTGCGAACGCCGTCTGGCGGTTTTTTATACCATGGGGAACTTCGCGCATCTATATGCGGCGCATCAGCCGGATGATTTCGCCTATATCACCGCGCAATACCAGATGGGCGTGAATATCATGCTCTACGCCATCCGCGGCGGAAACGATACGCAACTCGCCAAACAACATGGGGTGGATGCGCGCGTGACGGTTAACGCGTTAGAACGCTGTTTCCCCTTGTCGCCATCGACCAGCGCTGGCGCGACGCCGCGGGGGCCGGGGACGGTAAAACTCCCGACGGACGCCGAAAACGGCAGTTCACCGTCGGAAACGCCGGCAGAGATCAATCTCCTGCCGTGATCAGGAAGACCGCAACTTTCCTATGTCCCATGCGTATTATCAGCATGGACGCCATTAATATTCCAGGCGTGTTCACCCTGTCGGAGGACGAGAGATGAAAAGAATTTGTGCATGGCTGCTGCTGGTCATCGCCCTGTCGGTGCTGGCGCTGCCAGTGTTGGCGCAGGATGATGAGGAGAACGGGGGGAACAACCTGAATCCTGACCTGCAATGGCGTATGGGGTGTTCCGCATGGGATCGGCGTGAATATGCCGATGCCGCGGTGATCTATGAGGCCTATGGTGACCAAAACCCCATGGAGGCCAACGTACTGGAGGCCTACTGGCGCGCCTATGTGACCTATCACGATTATCGGCCTAATCCAGACCGAAAAACAAAGCTGCTGAATAAAGGTCTGGAGGCGTGTGCTCGGTGGGAAGCCAAATTTAAGACTGCGGATAAAAATCGCGCCGCCTCCGCGGTGTGGTATAGAGCCCAATACCTCGAGCATGAAGGTAATCGTATGATGGCGATTACCGAGTTGCAAAAAGGCGAGAAAACTTATCCCGGTTCGACGAGTGAATGGAATATGACCTGGTATCTGGGTGAGTGGCTCCGTGAAGCCAAACGTTACTCGGAAGCGGTCGAGTATTACAAAACCTTCCGCAACCTGAATGGTCCGAACCAATGGGGCTCCCACGGCATAACGCGTATCGGTTGGTGTTACCAGGAAATGGGCGACAAAGCCTCCGCAATGCAAATCTGGCAGGATATCCTGAAGAATGATGGCTATAATTGGGGGTGGGGCGAGGTGCATTGGAATGCGCTGGATATCGCCCGCCGTCTGAAAGGCCTGGGAGAAGGTGAAGAAGCGCGTCGCTATCTGATGAAGATTGTCGACAAGTGCGATCCGAATTGGGATGTCACCAAACAGGCAAAAGCTGAATTAGGCGAACAGCCCGGGCGACGTCTCTATGTTTATCCGTACATGAACTTCCACTATACGACCGATCGCGTCAATGTCGATGCCCAAAACAAGTTGGATCTGGTCAAGGAAATCCCGGTGCTCTTCCGGCCAACGTATATCACCAAAGATAGTCCGTTCAAAGGGACATTGACGATTACGCCCAAGGTGGCGCTGACTCAGGTGCCAGACAACATGACCAAAGAGGATAAGGATGACAAAACGACCTATTCGGTGAATCTGGTCACCCCGGATAAGAACGGCAACTTTATGGGTGATACCTGGTTCCGTTTTACCCAGGACAAGATCAAGTCACCGCCGCCGGACAATATGCGGGTGCTACGGAAATTTGTCAAAGCCGGTAAAACCTGGGGTGAATGCACCATTACCGTGCAATCCTCCTGCCGTTGGCATATCTGGATCTGGCTGCCGACCGTCACCAATGCTGATAACTTCTCCAATAAACCGCACGAGGTGCATGATAATGGCCGACTTTTCCGCTGGTATGACTGGTTCCCCCTGGAACAAGGGCAGTCATTTGTGGTGAAATTCCCGGTAGAAGTCGGAGAAGCGGTTACGGAATACTACCCCCGCATGAAATTGGAGCGCAGCGCCTGGGGCTGGTACCAGGATAAGAGCGAGAATGGAAAAGCCGTCGCGTATGACACGAAAGAGTTGGGTATCAAGCTCTCATCCGATGCGGAATTCCCCTGCTCCTATCAATTTCCGGGCGGCGTTGATGTAATGATCGATGAAGTCTCGAAATGATTCCTGTGCAGCACCGGCATCCTCGCCGGTCCGTCGCTTCACGGGTTGTGCGGATGCCGGCGTTGCCAGGCGCAGCTGAGTGCGGGTTCCTTTGCGCTAACCCCCATTTTGCAGTGTAGCCCTGTTTACGCATGTTGTGATAGCCGAATGTCAGTAACAGTACGCGTAAACAGGGCAACACTGCAAAATGGGTTAACGCGTGCCGAAACGCGTGGCGGAGGCGGGCATTGGACGCGCATCCACGATGCGCAACGGTTTCTGTTGTTCAACAACCGCACATCCGCGCGACAGCCGGATAAAGATCAGCGACCCATTACTCACTTTGTCGCCGGAGCGGTCGAAGAGGCAGTTGCCCAGGCTATAGCAGATGGGATGCCCGTGATAGACTTCCACCGGTTGCGCCACGTGCGGGTGGTGGCCAATGATCACATCGGCGCCGGCGTCAATAGCCGCTTTCGCGAGACGACGCTGTTCCGGGGTCGGCATCGTCTGATACTCAATACCCCAATGCACTGACACAATCAGCACATCCGCATGGCGTTTGGCGAGGGAAATTTCCCGTGCGAACGTTCGTGGGTCCAGGGTGGCCAGGCATGCGCCCTGTTCGGACGGGAGATATCCTTCAGGCGTCCAATACACGTAGGCGACAAAAGCGATACGCAGTCCGTGGCAGGTGACATACCGCGGGGCAATGGCCCCGGAACGACGTGTCCCGATACCAGCCGTGGTGAAGCCCGCCTCGTCCATGGCTGACGCGGTTTGCGCCAATCCGGTGCGACCATAATCGTAGGTGTGATTGTTGGCTAATGAGATGATGGAGAAATGCCCTGCCGTCAGCACGTCTTTGGCCAGTGTCGGCGTCACGCGAAACGAATAGCGCTTGGGCACCGCCGTGCCCCCGGTACACGCCGCGGTCTCCAGATTGCACAGGCGAAGGTCGGCCCGCTTCAAGTCAGCGGCAATCCCTTCCCACGCCCACGCTGTCCCATGCTCACGCAAGCGCGCTGTCACTGTGCGCGCCGGCATAACATCCCCGACCGCAGCCAACAGCACCGATGGTCGCTTGTCCTGGGCAACCCCAGGGTATCCTGCGATCATTAGCAGCAACACTAGCAGGATGAAATGATACCGTGTGCCTATTAGCATCCGGAACCTTCGCCGCGCGACATCTCACCGGGTGGCGTCGGTTTGGCGACTCCGGGGTTCTGTAGGAAACTATGGACCCACGTCGGCAATGCAGGAATATTATTCGTGCGTAATCGTTGTTGCCAGGCTTCATCCGTCAAACGGTCGGTAGCCGGGTGCTCGAATTCGTAATAGACAAATATGGCGCCGCGCGTCAACACCAGTTTCCCGTTGACCGGCGCCACTACCCATATCTCCGCAGCATGACCTACCGCTTCTTCCAATACGTTCGGTTTGCTGGTGTGGACGTCCGCCACCAGCGCCATATCGCGGTCCGTGCGGTTTTCAATCTCCCACCAGGTATTAGGAGATCCCGGGTTATCCAGTCCGGCAATGGACAGCATCAGCAATTCCAAGCGTCCGCCGTAGCGTTCCACCGCGCGCAACTCATCTCTGGTGAGTTGTTCATTCCGCAGTTCTTTCCGTGAAACTCCGGCCAAAAAGTCGCAGAGATCGGCAAAATCGTCGAAGCTGCCGGCCACATCGTCGCTGAGCAGCTTGCGCGCTTTCAAGCCGGCTTTATTCAATTTCAACAGCCAGGACAAGCGCTCATACACCTGCACCTCAGGCTCGACATACCCCGGCGCCGGCGGCGGTAATTCCCCACCTTCTCCACACTCCGACATACTCTGCTTGGCATACAAGATGGTATCATGGCGCAGTTCAGTCCAACTACCCAGCGCGGTGACCAGCGACTTATCCAACCACGCGGAAGAACGCATAAACAATGGGTAGCCCACCGGGCGTGATTCCAGCAGCGGTCGCAAGCAATACATCCAGCCATAATACAGGTTCTGTTGCCAGTCCTCCGGTGTCAGCGCCTCGATTTCCGTGCGCATCTTCTTCCGCTGGTCCAGGTATCCGGCATATTTTGTCTGCTGGAAGGTTCCGTCCAGAATTTCTGCCGCGCGCCGACTTCCCAACACGGCGAAGAGATCCAGTCCATATGGCATCCAGCGTTCCGGTACTTTTGGATGTGTCAACTCTTGTAGAATACGTGAATCGGGTATAAAACGTTGACCCATGAAGCGAAATTGGCGACCCTGCAAACCGTTCTCCACTGAGAAGGTCTGGATGCCGGGCAACGGCAACTCCTTTGCCGCCAACTCGCGGAACTGGGCCAGCTTCATTGTGTCATTAAAGCGCGTCGTGTTGCCGTCCCCGAACACGCGCACCAATATTGGCTTCATCTGGTAATACGAGATGTCGTCGGAATTGCCAACGTAAAAGACCGTGGGGTCATAGAGTTGCTGCCAGAGATTCCGCACCGTGTCATCGTCATGCAACTGCTCGCTGATGATAAGCGCCTGAGCGAGTGGGATGTCAGAAGCGGTTTTCTCCAGACTCATCGGTGTTAATCCGAACCACATCATGGCCAGGAAATACTGTTTCAACACCTGAGAACGCGTGTAGTGTCCGCGTGGCACGAACTGCGTATAATCCACGTACATCTCGGTGATGCATCGCTCTCGGCTATTGTGTTTCACGATCCGTTGAACTTCCGTATCGACCAGGGATTGTATCCCCGCAGGAAGGTTGGGGAGCTTTTCTCGTAGCATAACCAGGGGCACAGCAAAGAAAACCACATTATGCGACAGCGCTGTTTTGACCGGTCCGTCATCGGGCGCCTGCGTGAGTGCGGACAGGTTTTTCTCCAGCATCAGGCGGCTGAGTCGAATTACAGCCGGGACCAATTGCGTTTTCTCCAGATTGCGTAATGTGAAGTCATAGAAGATGTGGTAGGTGTGCAACACCGAGTCACTGGTGACAAACGAGGGAATTTTGTGGTAAGCATTGTTTTCGTAGAGGTAGAAGAGTTGTTCTTCGGAGGTGCGACGGGCCACGAAAGCGTTACTTGCCAGCGTTTTCTTCTGCTCGGAGGTGAGGTGTGGAAGAATCTTTCGATTGGCGACATTGCGAAAATCCGGTTGGATAGTATAGGCCGGCACGTTCGCCACCACCGGCTTTGGGACGAAGGGTGCCGTTGCAAATGGTTCCGCCCAGACACAGGTGCTCAAGGCAACCGCGAGAAAAAATCCAAGATAACGCATGGTGTCCTCCTTGTTTGCAATAGTTATCAGCAATCCGGCAGCGTCACGACATGCCAGGCATCGCCCCACCAGCCGCTTAAGTGGTGGGTATCAAGCAGGCACAGAGATTCCGGCGCGGGTGGTGCCATGGGTATGGAAACCAAACGGTAGGCGTCGCCGTCGGGCAGTATACGCTGCACGCGCCAGGCGCCGTCGGTTGCACGAAACCAGCAGGTGATCACCGGCCCATAGGCCGCCACCCGTTGGAGACCGGGCAATGACTCGGTATGCCATTCCCCTTCGTAGCCGAAGCCGATAGGGTGGTAGGCACTTAATCCGTGTCCTCCGTCGCGGGTGATCTCTATGGCGACCATTGTGGTGTCGTCCCTGGTGCGCACCGGGGCGTGGGTGGCATCGAGATAGGGACGTGTCAACCGCGAACCCAGCCAGCGTGGTTCAACAACGCCGTAGGCGTGCCAGACGAAGAGAAACATACAGTTATGTTCGAAATGGACATATGGCGTAGCTTTATACGAAGCGACGGCTAAACGACGTTCCCCAGCGGCAGATGCCCACCAGAGTTGCCAGGGGTGAAATGTCGGTTTCACGCCGGACACACGGGTGATGGTACAGCGACCGGACCAGTGCGCCCACCAGACCGCCCCATCGCGGGGGGTTGAGGTTGTTGCGCTGCTGGTGAGCAGTACCGCAGCGGCGTCGTTGGGGTCAGGGAGAATCTCACGAATTGGCGCGTTGGCAACGCCTAACACGCGCCATGTCCGCCGCGGAAGGTCAAAGCGCACGAGGGTGCGTCCTTTCGCGGCGAGCAATATCGGCCGACCACGCCAGCGCCCAACCGCCAGAGTGGCTATGCCGTGCGCCGGCACTGTCGCGACGGGGTGAAGTGTCCCAGCGGTCATCGCTGCCAGGTATAAGTTCCCCTCCGCTACCGCCGCCACAAGCGGGCGCCCGTTGTTCATCCAGCATGCCGTCTGCGGCGACATCGCCGGGAGCACGAGTGTAGAGCATATCAGACACGCAAAGATCCAGGCGTGGCGCATAGCACCTCCATGGAGAACACGCATTATCCCGGCAGGACACGAACCAGACGACCGTCGATACGCAGGCGTCCAGCACAGAATAGGCGGACTGCTTCCGGGTATGCACGATGCTCTTCTAACAGTACGCGGGCCGCCAGTGTCTCCGCGGTATCGTCTTCGCGCACCGCGACGCACCGTTGTAAGATAATCGGACCACCATCAACAACTTCTTCGACAAAATGTACGGTGCACCCACTGACCTTTGCGCCATAGGCGAGTACCGCCTCATGAACACGGTGACCATAAAAACCAGGTCCACAAAAACTCGGAATGAGCGCGGGGTGAATGTTCATGCTTCTCTCGCGGAAGTGGTCGGAGAATTCTTTGGTCACGATGCGCATGAAACCGGCATAGACCACCAGATCGATATCCGCGGCAAGAAAGCGCGCGGCAAGCGCCGTGCTGAAATCCTCGCGTGTGGGGTAATCCTGATACGGTAAGGACACCACGGGAATGCCCCACTGCCGGGCGCGCTCCAGCGCATAGGCTTCCGGTTTATCGCTGGCGACCAGCACAATGCGCCCGTGGATTGTTGCGGCGTCGATGCCATCCTGGATGGCTTGCATATTCGATCCGCCGCCGGAGGCCAGCACGCCGATTCGGGTGATACCTGCTGCCATGCATTGCTCCCGTGTGAAGAAGTGTTCTATCCTGCATTATTCATAACATTTCGAATAATGCCGCAGTTAGTCCGGCAGTCAATAACGTCATGAATAAACCGAACGATACAAGAGTGGCAAAACCAACCATACCTGTCAAGGGGCAACACCGCGCCAGCCAGACTTTTACAATTATATTCGGAGTCTTTTGGTGCATGTCGCCAAAAAGAGGAACCGACCTACGTCATTCTATTGACTTCTCCACCATAATTGCATACAATTGTTGGCTGTGTGAGTCTTTCGTGCGATGTCCGCGGCGAAAGACGAATGTGGGCTGCCTGTTGCGGCCACCTTGAGGAGGATGCGCGGTGACCACCGAGCTATTTGATGAACAACTGCACGCATCGGCACCTGCCGTGCTCGTGTTAAGTGACAGCGTGGCGGAATACTTGCTCACCCGAGGCCACGCGGCAAAAATCAGCGAGATCGCCAGTCAGGTGGGCAAACGCATGGGGGCGAGTGCGAAACTTATCCGGCAGACGTTGGCGAATAACCCGCAGTTTGTGGGCGAGGAACGTCGCTGGAATCTCTTGTTGCGCACCATGTTCCATCGTCCGTTGGAAGGTGCTCTGCAACAGACGTTGCGCCTGGTAGGCAAACCGTTGACCGTCGCCGCCTTCAGCAATGAGATGGCGGTGCTGAACGGGCGTACCGCGGAATTCTATCAAGCGATGCTCCCCAGTTTCCTGATCAATCGTCCTGAGGGCTTCTTCCTCACTCCTGATGGGCGTTGGGGATTGCGCGGATGGTTATTAGATACCAATGCGCTGGATGAAGAGGAACTGCTGCAACGCAATTTCTTCGGGGAAGTTGAGGAAGTGCGCCCGGTGTTGGAAGAAGTGCGCACAGTGGGTTTGCCGGCTAACCTGGGTACTACGGATGCCGCCTTACAATTGCTGATGACGGTGGGACGCCCCTTAAGTACGAAAGTTATATCCTTTGCACTATGGTTGCGTGAGAAAGATGCTTTCGACCCACTGGGCTTTTACCTCTCCCTGCTGGAAGATCCGCGTTTTCATTTGCTTTCCGGAAGCCAGTGGTTGCCCACCGAGCAGATCGAGCAATTGAACGTTTCCCTGCAGAAGCTCTCCACGCTGGCTGACATCGCACTGGAAGAAGAAGAGACCTGGGAAGGCCCGTATATGACCACCCCCGAAGATCTCAACGAAATCTTCGATTTTCTGGTGGAACATGGCCGGTCGCAGAAGCTCTCCGATCTGGTGGAAACCGTCTTTGAATACAGCAAAGTCTCCTCGCGCTATCAGCAAGTCTATGATGGCCTTTTCCAGGCCTTGAATGAAGACTCACGCTTCCAACTGGTGGGCCAGCAAACCTGGACGCTGCCAGCTCTCGTGCCGACAGAAGTGCTGCAAGTGTCGGAAAGCCTGTTGCCGGAGTCGATGGATCCCTCTCTGTTGCCGGATCCAGAAACCGACGCGGAACTGGAAGACGAAGGGTTGGAAAACAACCTGGCGCTGTGGGTCCACGATCCCCGCTACGAGGATTTCGGCAGCGAACACGAGGTGGAACTCTCCGGCGAAGCAATGCTCGACGAGACGCGCGTCCCGGTGCTCTTTAACCACCAGCGTATGGGTACCTTGAAGTTGCGCCAGGCGGATATGAGTTTCTTCCCCACCGACACGCCATTGGCGTGCGTGACGCTTCATGGCGACGGCGTCGGGCAGTTCCAGATGTGGATCAACAACGAAGAACTCCTCATCCACGGTTTGGAAGAATGGTATCTGGCGAATAAGCTGCCGGTAGGCGCCATGCTGGTCATCCGCCGCGGCAGCGAACCGGACGATTTCAATATCTCCTGGGATGGAGAAATTGACGACCTGATCGCCATTGCCGAAGAGCGCATCTCGACGTTGTTGGACATGCGCGTGGAAGCTGAAGAACAGCATTGGTCCGTGTACGAGATCATGAATCGCGTGATGGCGAACAACCCCGAGGGTTTGCATTTCCTGACCCTTTGGGCAGAAGTCAATGTAGTGCGTCGCACGCCCAAACGCGTAGTGGCCTCCAACTTGAGCAGTTATCATTGCTACCTGCAGGTGAGCGGCACCGAACGCTGGAAACTCGATGAGCGAAAAATCGAACAGGGACGCAAAAAGACGAAGAAGAAATTCATCATCGAGTGACCGAAAGCTGAGATCGTGCTCGAGTGCATTCAAATATGTCGGGGGAGGGGCACTCGTCCCTCCCCCGACATATTGCGATGGGAAAATGCTCCGCAAGCTCTCCGTTTAACGCCGCGGAAAAACACCCATACTGTAGGGGTGTGCTGGTGTATCAGGGAAGGATAGCGTATGGCGTCATTAGTCGGCTTCCTCGGATTTCTGTTAATCCTCGGGGTCATTATCGTAGTGCACGAACTCGGGCATTTTCTGGTGGCCAAGCTGTCCGGCATGACGGTGTATGAATACTCTCTCGGCATGGGGCCGTTGCTGCTCAAAGTCGAATGGCATGGCACCCAGTATTCCTTGCGCGCCGTGCCCTTTGGCGGCTTCGTCCGGATTGCCGGTATGGACCCGGACGAAGAACCGACACCCGGTGATTTCAACTCTCGTCCCTTCCTGGCCAAGTTTCTGACCATCCTGGCCGGCGTAACCATGAACTTTATCCTCGCCATCCTGATCTTTGTCATCCTGGGTGTCGCCATCGGCACGCCGAAATCGGGCAAAGATGTCATCATCGGCGGAGTCATGCCCAACGAACCGGCGGATCGCGCCGGCCTCCAACTCGGTGATCGTGTGCTCTCCGTCTCCGGTCAGCGGATAACCAGCGCGGACCAGGTGAAGCCCCTGCTGCAGAAAACTGCCCCCCCGGTCGTAATCGACATCGAACGTCAGGGGCAATTGATGACCATCAATGTGACGCCAAGTTTACAGGATGCTCCCGGTAAAGAGGTGTATATCGGCAAATGGTCCCCCGACGCACCGGCATTCACCGTTGGGTTACATTCAGGCGATCGTATAGAATCCGTGGATGGAAAAGAAATATATAGCTATGATCAGGCCGACTTGTTGGTGAACGCCAGCAAAAAGCCGGTGAAACTGATCGTCGAACACGCCGGAATCCTGCAACCACTCGTTGTGCAACCGTCGTTCCTCCCAATTCCACTGAAAGAGAGTTTTCTTTATCGCACCAGGAGTGAAGTGATGATCGGCGTTTCACTCGCTGCCACGTCCGGGGAATGGGAACGTATCGGTTTGCAGGAGGCGGTGGTCGGTGGATGGAAGAGCGTGATCTTCCAGTTGAAAGATTCCGCTGCGCAATTTCTGTCCATCGCCATGAACCGTATCCCCGTGCGCGCCATGAGTGGCCCCCTGGGCATCGCGCAAATTTCCTATAAAGCCTCAAAGAGTCTGATCGCCACACCGCGTCTGGGGTGGGCCAGTTTGTTAGGGATGATGGCGTTCTTTTCCGTCGCCATCGGGTTCTTCAACCTGTTGCCGTTCCCCGCGTTGGACGGGAGTCGGTTGGTAGGACTGGCGATTGAAGCCATTTCGCGCCGGCCCTTTGATCGAAAAAAAGAAGCCTTCGTGCATATGGTGGGCCTGGCAATTTTGTTGAGTTTTGTCCTGTTTATCACGGTGTTGGATGTGAATAAGATGATCCGGAGGCCCGAGAATGCACCAGTACCCCCAGCCGCGTCGACACACTCGAACGATTCAAGTCGCTAATCTGACTATCGGGGGTGGGGCGCCGGTCTCTGTGCAGTCGATGACCAAGACGCCTACCGTCGATGTGTCGACGACCGTCGCACAGATTCATCGTCTGGAAGAGGCGGGATGCGACTTGATTCGCGTGGCGGTGCCCGACACTGCTGCCGCGGAAGCGCTGGGGGCCATCAAACGGCAAATTCACCTGCCCTTAGTCGCGGATATTCATTTCAACCATCGTCTGGCGCTCATTGCACTGGAGCAAGGTGCGGACAAATTGCGCCTGAACCCTGGCAATTTGCGCCATGCCGATCAGGTACGCCAGGTAGCGGCGGCCGCGAAAGCGCGTGGCGTGCCCATCCGCGTGGGCGTGAACAACGGATCCATCGACCCTACGGTACGCGCGCGCTTCCCCGCCACGCCCCAGGGGAACGCAGCAGCGCTGGTCGAAAGCGCGCTGGGACACATTCGCTTGTTGGAAGCGGAAGATTTTACCCATATCGCCGTGTCACTCAAAGCTTCGGATCTGATCACCACCGTACTCGCCTATCGGCTGATGTCCGAGCAGCGCGACTATCCGCTGCATATCGGCGTCACAGAAGCCGGGCTGCCGCCGGAAGGGTTGCTGAAATCCGCACTCGGTATCGGACAATTACTCGGTGAAGGTATCGGCGACACGATCCGCGTTTCTCTGACCGCCGATCCGGTGCAGGAAGTCGAAGCCGGGTGGGTGATGCTTCGCGCACTGGAATTACGCACCGGGGGCATTACGCTGACCGCCTGTCCCACGTGCGCGCGCTGCGATGTGGACTTTGACCCCATCATTCGCGCCATCAAATCACGCCTGGCGCCGGTGGACCGCCGCCTGCGCGCCGCCGGACGCGACCTCCATGTCGCGGTGATGGGCTGTGAAGTGAATGGCCCCGGCGAAGCCCGCGACGCGGATGTGGGCATCGCCTCCGGTAAACGCCTGGGCATTCTTTTTCGCAAAGGCGAGATCGTGGGAAAAGTCCCGGAACCGCAGATCGTCGATACCCTGGTGCGCATGGTCGAGGAGATGGCAAAAACGGACAGCGAGGACAAATTCTAGTTCGCGTGAGTCGTGAAGCGCATGATGCGCAGACTTTGGGACAAGCTCTACAAAGGAGGATTTTGTCATGAAACGTCTCTTCTGGCAGTGGGTCAGTTCGTCAGTGGCGTTGTTGCTGGCGGTGGCCGTGGTCCATGCGCACATCAGTCCCTGGTATCAAGCGTTGTGGATCGCACCGCTCCTCGGGCTGGTGAGTGGCGTGGTAGGCGCCGTGGCGGGCATTATCTCTTTCCTGGCGTTGCCGGTGAATTTACTCACACTCGGGTGTTTTGGCTTTATCCTCTCGTTCCTCCTCTACACGCTGGCTATCTATGGCCTCTGTGGACCGCAAGGGCCGTTGAGCACCGCTTTGCTGCTCGATGGTGGCCATCCCTTTCTCACCGCGGTAGAGCTTGCCGTGCTGATGGCGATCTTTAGTTCGGTATTGAACATCGTCTTGCCCGGACGCCGGGAGGAACAATCATGATGGCGCCTTTATTGGTCCCCGACGTCGCGACATTGGCGCGCAAACTCACCGCTCCCCCGGCCGGACTGGATAATCTGCTGAAGCGTTTTCGGCAGCGCATGGTGGAGGATGAGACGTTTCGTGCGGAAAATCTATATCTGGACGCCTTACTCGGGGATGAACAGGCGTTGTGCGCGGCGCGGATGCAACTCCTGGCCACCGCGGCGGATTTTGCCCGGCGCGGACCGGAAGACAATGCCATCGAATACCATACCTGGTGTGTGGCGCCGCATGCGTTGCGCGCCGCCGTTTATTACACCTGGGTTGCGCAATATCGTGCATGGACGTCGGACGAGACGACTACCATCGCTGACGGACTGTTGCATTTTTGTTATGAACACGCGGTAAGCGTGCTGCGTAGTCGTGTGCCCGCGGCGGATAACCAATCCTGGTCGCTGGCGTTGACTTGCGCTGTTGTCGGCTACGTCTTCCAGCACGAAGGCCCCTATGCAGAGCGGGCACGTGACTTGTTCCTCTTTGCCCGCCGGCGCTTATCGTCCATCATTGGATTTGCTCCGCGCGACGGCTATCTGGGGGAAGGCTCCACCTATCAGTCACACGTGGTTTCTCCCCTGGCCATGTGGACCGTCGCATTCTTGAGCCAGCTCGAAGGCCCTGAGGTACTCACGCAACCCTGGGAACCGGTGGGTGCGACATTACTCGACATCCTGGCCATGGAGCCGAAACTCGGCAGTCCTGGTCTGCTACTTCCGGGATGGGATCATTACGGTTGGCAACCGCAGGTCAATCTGGCGACCATTGCCTTGTGGGCCACGCACAGCGGCCGCTACGAAGCGCTGTGGCCGGCGTCGGCCGTGTGGGAGCGCACCGATCATTACATTGCCTGGGGCAAAGATGATCGCATGTGGGCGCTGCTCTTCTGGCCCGATGCGCCGTTGCCCACGGAGCCGCCGGCCGGGCTAACCGGCTGGGCGCTGCCGAAAACCGGAGCGACGATCGACGATTATGCGCGCCGGTCGCGGCTGATGCTGGTGTGGGATGCCTGCTCCACTTCATTGCAGGGCCTGTGCCGTAGTCAGGTGAACCCCAACCACGTGACGTACGAGATTGACGGCACGCCGGTGTTTGCCGACGGTATTCCCGACACAGCAACAGCCTTTTTGCCTGTGACCAGCGAAGAGATTGCCGCCCCGCTGTCGCTGAACGCGCGCGAGTTGCTCACCCGGCAATACGGTTCCATGGAGCAGTGGACCGTTACTCAGCAACCGGGACTACTGGGCGCCGCTAATGCGGTGATCATTGATCGGGAGGCCGGATACTTTCCACCGTCCGCGCGCCACGGTTTGCTGGTACAGGAAACACGAGATAGTGACCGGCAGACCATCACCGCGGAAACCGCGAATTACTATCACCCGCGTTACGACCTGATCCGCGCACGCCGCACGGTGTCCAGCAGTCCGTCGGGGTTGTGCTGGATCGTCGATGATTATCGCGCGCACACCACGCATCACTTTACCTGGCAAGCCTATCTAGGCGCGTGCGGCGAGCATGAGGCGCGGGGCGTGCGCCTGGGGTTACCCGGTGGACGGTGCCTGGCCCTCGGCTGGTTGCCGGTGTCCAGGGTGACGACAACGCCGGCGCCGGCGTTCCCGGGCAGTCAGTGGTCATGGCCGCACGCGGGGAGCACGCGGTTGACCCTGGAGACGGAGGGCACGACAGCGCACTTCGTCGTGTGTCTGGCGCCCGATACCGACGCCGTGCACATCACCGCGTGCGGCGTGCGCACCTGGCGCGCGGAGTGGGCGGGTGGGGAGGAGACCTTCATCCTGCCGGAAGCTGCCGATCGCCCGTTGGCGCTGCCTGATCCACCGCTAGAGAGTGCCTCGGACTTCGCAACCGAACCCTTCGCACCGCTGACCGCGGATTCCTCGGTCATATTGAGCTACCTGACGGCTCCTGATGCGCATGACTGGCGAGTGATTACCGCGGCGATGCAGACGCTGAGTATGCGGGGCGTCGTGGAGGCGCTCCCGCGTATCCACGCGCTGCTGGCCGATCCCAGCCAGCGCTACCAGACGCATTCTGTGGCTGCCTGGTGTTTAGGTCGCGCCGCGTATGCGCCGGCCCTGGCCGATCTACAAGCGTGCTGCGAGTCACCGGAATCAAACACCGCTCAACGCGCGCGCTGGGCCGTCGAACAATTGCTGAATCAGTGACAGTATACGGCGAAGAGTATGGAGGAATATCGACTCGCCCGTCGGGACCGCGTGTCAATTGCTGCGAAAGATTATGCATCCATAGATATACATTGCGTCATCTCGCGCGACCCGCCGTGCTTTTCGGGCATGCCCTGAAGGACATGCCTACCCGAGCAAGCCGGGTGAACCCGGCTCCGGTCGAAGAAAAGAAATTCTAAAATCCAACATAAGTCAAATGCATATGTCGATATTCGCATTGTTATAAACAATGCGGATTAATAGGCGGCTACGGTGTGTGCAGCCGTCGGTTTTTCTCACGCACCGCGTCTGCCGTCTTCCGGCGTCCCTCCGTGAGTTTCGTCGTCAACGCCGGATCAGCGACAGCCAGGATCTGTGCGGCGAGCAGGCCGGCGTTGCGTGCGCCGTTGATGGCCACGGTGGCCACCGGGATACCGGCCGGCATTTGTACGATGGCCAGCAACGCATCCATGCCCCCCAGGG
>Ga0073936_10000244_pt1 | contig 81443 bp, 146 predicted proteins | sample AliMusrvi5mmetaG_FD_87041 | JGI IMG/M metagenome (GOLD analysis project Ga0073936, IMG submission 87041) | Freshwater lake bacterial and archeal communities from Alinen Mustajarvi, Finland, to study Microbial Dark Matter (Phase II) - Alinen... | ecosystem: Environmental > Aquatic > Freshwater... | reverse complement strand
TGTAAAGCTAGTACCAGTAACACTTGATGTTGCTGTGTTTGTGCTGGTGTTAGCTTGTAATACGTTGGTATAACTAGTACCAGTAACACTTGAGGTTGCAGTATTTGTGCTAGTGTTAGCTTGCAACACGTTCGTGAAGCTGGTGCCTGAAACTGCTGATGTTACTGTATAGATGTTATCGTTTGCTCGTAGTGAATTAGTAAATGTTGTATTCACTACAGATAAGTCATTATTTATTTGTGCATCGGAAAGTATCGATAGATTATTAGATGTTGTTCTAGCACCAACAACCACATTATTAGAAACATTAAGAGCATCACCAGAAGCCAATACTGACACAGTTCCATAATGGATAGTATTATTAGCAACGATAAGACCATTACCTGGACCATTAGCCAATAGTAATCCACCAATATTAGCAGTTCCGTATGTAACTAGACTTAGTCCGGTATTGGCAAGATATGTTTGGCCACCTGTCCATAGGTTATAGGTAACGTTTGCAGAACCGGCAACTAATTGACCACCAACAGTAGCACCATATGCAACAGAAAGTCCGGTACCAACACCGTTTAGGATAAGTATTCCAGAATCTTTGGTGTATGGCAATCCAGATGCACCACCACCCAAATTATTAATTTCTTGTGCTAGTGCGTTTGTATTGACTACCCAATCACCAAACGTGTTGTTATATGTTAATTGACTTACTGTATTTGCCATTTCCTAGACCTTGTTGATTAGTGCGACCATTAACTGCTTTATTTCGGACATATCACTTCGTATAATGTCGATTTCGTCTTTTAATGTATTTATCTCTTGTTTCTGTAGACTCAATAGCTTGACTTTATTATAGTATTCATTCTTATCATTGACGTCCGTGTTAATGATTGCCATTGAGTTTGTGTCTCGGACAAAGTTGGTTCCCGTAACTTTTACATACATTAGGTGAGTGTACCTGGTGGAAGTGCTAATGCTCTGATGTCAGATATTAGTGGGACTACAGTATTATCTGATGATGCCAACACTATTTTTATAGCAAATTGTATGAATGAATTATATGATTGTCCGTTGATGTTTGTATATGATATAGAATTATTTGCCATACCATTTAGTCCAGGAGCACATTCAAATTCAATAAGATCTGATTTTGAAGAAGAATATGTGTTTGTAGTTCCTGTAATTTGTGTCATTAATTGCCAGCTACCAGAATCAAATGTGTTTGTATCATTTGAATTTAGTATTTTATAATACACATAAACACCTGTCCCTGATGGTTTATATGCAGTATAATAAACTCGTAGATCGCCAGAATCATTTCCTGGTGTCATTACTACCTTTTTGGTTAGATATTTGGAGTATGAATTACCACCAGACTGACCAGTTTCACCTGAAGCAATGACAACTGCTTGTGTGGTGTTTGCTCCATATATTGAAATTGCGGGACTAGTCAAATAACCAGATCCAGGTGATATCACATTAATGGTAGAAATCGCGCCATTGCTAGTTAAGTTTGCGGTTAATACTGCTCTATCAGTTCCAATATCTGGCATAGAAACATATACATTACATGTGCTATTGCTATAACCAATACCAGTATTTGCGATAGCAATTACGTTGTGAAGGATACCCATGTTATTGATCATGTACCTTATGTTAAATAACGATATCCCATCATCCGAAATTATTGGACTAACATTAGGATCTTTAGATTCTAGTGTAGCCGAAAGTGAGAACGAATTATTAGAAGTTGATATCAATAATCTTTCGCCTAATCCATCATCTAAGTCTATGTTTGTTGGTGTTGGGCACCCAAACTTTCCTGGAATAATTGGGAAAGGCCCAATAGGAACATTTCCTGCTGCTAGTGTTGAATTGTATTGGTATCCAATTGAAGTTTGAGTTGGCGTGAAATCTGTTGTTGTTACATTATATGCATCTGATCTCATGTTCTGAGTAAAATTACCCATTGTATTATTAACAACAGATGCGTCTATTTTGTGTTGTATGTCGTTTATGCCAAGCTTTCTAGCAGGAAGACCTTGAACCACATTGAAATCGATCAATGGTGTTTTAGTAATATCGAAAACGCACTGAGTTATTACAAACATCAAGTCCTTTGATTGTTCTGCTGTCCATGTTATAGCATTTTGAGATTCGAACAAAGATCCAACATAAGGTGCTGCACCAATTTTAGTTATACTAGCTGGTGGCGTTACTGATGGTAATGGCGATACCGTTGAAGGTATGGCGATAGAGTTTTGCTCGGCCATGTATACTGTATACAAAGGAGAGTTTGCTTTCAGTAAGAACGCATACAACACACCAGACTGTACATATACAGGAGCACTAAACATGAATTCTGTATATGTTGTTGAATCCAGATAATGTGGATTTGATGTGGGTTGATTTATTTGATTTGCTTGTAATGTAACTGTAGAATAATCTAAAGTTGCCCCACTAGGAATTCCATTTAGTGTCGGTACAATAGAAAGAGTTACTGGAATCTGTCCCACTGGTTTTGTGCAGAAGAATATTTTTACCGATTTTAAGAATACGCCATTTGGATAATTCTCTGGATCGATGATAAATGATTGTGCTATTGGATCATATGGTGAGTATGTTGTTATGGTACTCACCACTGTCTGTGGTGCTGACGCTACAGATGTAAATGTTGTTGAACTTGAATCGGTAGATGGTGAAAAGTTTGCTTGTGTAGACTGTGCAGACAAACCAGAAGCAGTAAATGTAGCTTCTGCATAGCATGTTGCTGTCTTTTGGTCTGTAGTCACAGTTCTATTATCTACTCGGAATACTCTTGAACCAGTCTGAAATATTGCTGGTGGCACGTTAAATATTCCGTGAAAATTACCAGCCTCATCAGTTGATAGACCTGGCAAACCAGCACCAGATTTAACTGCCTCTGCAAGAGTTGCAATATTTCCTATGATATTGTATGTTGATCCAACCATACCAAGAGTCGTATTATAACCAAGAGATACATTGACAGGAGCATCTAGATATGCAATTTTATTCACACCATCGTAATTACTTATGGTTGCAGTATAATCGGATATACTAGCTATAGTTTGTGTTTGTCCCGATGCATAATTGTATGGCATATATTATCCTGATTATTTGTTTTCTTTTTGGAATAGTGTACTGATAGAATACAGTACCGAGAATAATACCCACATACCATAACCAACCAATATTCCTGGTTTCTTATTATTTATCAACAGATTTGCCACCTTACAAACAGGAAACCCAACAGCCATTATAAATTTACCTAGCTTGTTGTCCTTTTCTATAGCACCCATTTTATAAGCCATATGTTCAGCCCAAGGGGTAGCTATTCTCTGAGTCCATCTAGTCACCATTTCTTGCTGGGTAGATTTTCTACGCTCATCGTCCTTTATCCAAAACATGATATCTGGACCACTACCATTCATCCAATCAACAACAATGGATGCCCAACGAATATATCCTTCATATACTTTAGGGTTATTCTCGAACACCATTTTACCAAATGCTGCATCGGCATCATATATTCTTTTGTCTAGCAAACCTAGTTCGAACAGTTTAGTACAGATAATGGTACCACCGCCACCGCCACCACCGCCCCATGAAGCTACGGGTGGAGCTGGAGCAACATATGTTGCTGTATTTAGTGTGTACTGGTATACATATTTAGATGTTACGTTAATTTCAGCACCATTGTAATAACCATTAATAGATGAACTATTTTGGTCTAATGCGATTGCTCTAACACCAGTAAACCAAGCACCACCCAAAGGCATGACTAATTCTACGGCACCAGCAATATTGTTGTTATTGTACGTAATCCCTGGTGGGTTTGTTGATGAGAATATCATATTACTACTTGGATCTTTTATTGTCAGAGCAAATCCGGCAGGACCACCGGTATTTGTTGCTGTCCAACTAATAGTATGGTCTCCTGCTGCCACATATATTACAGGGTATATTGGTGATGTGAATGATGAACCACTGTTATTGTTGATTATTTGCGTGCCATTTAAATATACTATAGCAGAATTATCAACAGCATTACCAAATGTATAATTACCAGCTACAGGGAAGTTTACTGTGAATGATGCTGAATATGTTGCTGATTGATTAAGGTCGCCCCAAACACCATATTGGTTTAAGAATGAACACCAGTCATTGGGGTCTTGTACTTGATAAATGCTACCAGTAGTTCCTGCACCATTTAACGTATATGTTCCACCAACAGCGGTAACTTGTCCACCGGTATGTATAGGAGAAACACCAACAGTAAGAGATCCACTAGCAGTAGTGCCGCTGTATGAACCACTGGCGTCATATTGGCCATTCTGTATTGACGTTGATGTTGAATATGTTGGAGAACCTAGTACAGTAGAAACATACAACCTAACATTTGTAGTTCCTGGATAGTTATACACCCCTTCTACTCTAGCAATAGGTTTAAAATTTGGATATACATATGTACCAACAATATCACCAGCACTAAATTCTCCAGTACCAACAACATTAGCTAACTCAATTGTCTCGCAAGATGATATGTATCTATCAATATTAGTACCATCAAACCAAGTTGATATTGGTGTATTGATAAGGAGACCACTAACATTTAATCCTATTTGTTGAGGTCTAATGTATGGTAGAATTGAAATATTAGTCAAGTATCCATTGTTCACATTTAGCGATGTTGATGCTGGTATTGAATTGGATATGTTACTCAGCACACTTGAATATGTTGAAGTTGTTGTTGTTGTTGCGGTATACCCAACTTGGCCACCAAATATACCGTTAAACGCGCCGTGATTAGTAACACTATTAGATGCTGTTGAAGTTGTTGAGCTTGTTGTGCCAGGAATAATTGCAAAATCTCCAGCATTTATCACGTTAACGCCATTAGTTTGTTGACTAACTTGCATTCCTGGATTTGCTGATAGTATTGCTGGGTTTTGTGTAGTGTCTACCCAGTTATCCATAGGAGGATACAGTTCTGCTGTTCCTTGATATATGGTAACTGCGAATGGATTTAAACTTACAGTACTTGACGCAAGTTGCTGAACTATAATGTTATTTGCAGTATATGGTAGCGTGTATATATTAGAATGAGTTCCCTTGATACTATTAATAGCAAATGTGTTGGTTCCTGTTACTGTACCAAGACTTGCTAATACGATAGGGTTTTGCAACTGAAAGTTATCAACAAGAGTTATTGGTGATAATTTCTGAGTTCTTATGTTGATGTTACTAGTAAAGTCCATATTTCCGGTATCAGCCGTTGAATATGACGAGAAATCATCAACCAGTATACCATTCTTAAATCTATTGAATCCATTAGCATCGGGTATTTGTAATGAATGTGCATTTTGTTCCAACACACTTAATGCAGTATAATACTCCAGATTATTAACCCTTGATTGTAAATCTGTGATATCCGACTTTGCCCATCTGTTATGTGGAATAGTATTGATAGACAAATTTGAACGTGTTCCGGATGGATTTTCTCCAGGAATATATGCTGTATATGGTTCGAGTTCCAATTTAGCAAGAACTAATGCTCCTACTGGTTCCGATGGGAATATAGGATTTGTTGAAGGTGTTCCTTCAATTATTTGGAAACTCTTATCCTTGCTCAATATCAATATATCTTTTCTTGCTAAGTAATATGAATATGTGCTTTGGAATTGTGATAAATCTGTTGGTAACAGAACCCCACCATCAGATGCGGTAGATAGCGCATACTCAAATGTTCCATTGCTTTGTGCAGATGCTCTTACCGGTCTAAAATCTAAAGAGTCTGCCAAGCTATACACTTTACCACTTTTAGCAGTATATGATGGTATATTATTGTATTGTTCTGGATTTGATGAGATACCACCATTGGTAGATGTATATGATAATACACTAAAATAACCATCACCAGCACCACCACCTGTATGGGCATATCTGTCAAACACAACTACTAGAATTCCTCTAGCTGTAGCGGCACCTGGCATCAAAGATATACTAGCGTGGTCATAAAATGAATCTCTTTGACCGTTGTCCAATAAGTATTGTGCAGTAACATCAAAAGCTTTCGATGTCAGCATGTCTAATGTTGGTAGTGTTGTTGGTGATCCAGTATCAATTATTTTTGATATTGATTTTATATCTGAAACATATAAAGAGATTTTAGCTGCGTGAGCACCAACCGCTGTGATTTGTACTTGTCCGTTTGTTAAATCTACATTTGAAGTAGCGACAACAGTATTTGAAGTGCTTAATGCAGCACTATTTCCTATGACTAGATTTTTCGCTTTCAATACACCGTTAGTACCATCGGCACTAGTAACATTTACAGTAGATATAATGTTTACCGTTTTACCAGCATATCCAGCAGCAGTTATTGTTAGCTGTGTATTATTTTGAGTTACTGAAACAACAGCTGTACCGACATCAATATTCAATATTTGGTTAGTTGATGTGTCGATAAGTGTATAGTATGGTTTTATGTTGCCAGATGTTAATGTGCCAGACCCAATGAACGTTAGTGGTGTTCCTGTAGGTATAGTAATTGGACCAAGTACACCCGCACCAGAAAACGTTTTATTTCTCCAATTCTTAGTTGAAGTATATGATGATCCAGAAATCCCTGATACATATGGATTACCTATAGTAAACAACATTTCAGGATTTTGTGTACTTTCTAAAATAGCATTACCTGTTACAATACCCGAAGTCTTTCCGAATGCTGTATTGATATTTGAATTTGCTGTTAGTACATATGATCCACCACCGACTGTTTGAACAACAGATTCAGCATTGGTGGAGTTCATGAACAAAGTAAATATTGATGTTGAATCTGGAGTAATTGTAAATGGTGAATTAACAACTACAGTTTTCACACCACCAATAACGGTATATGAGTTTACTGTGCGGATGTCACCACTAGAACCACCAACACCACTAGTCAATGACAATTGCATGTTGTAGTATGCATTATTGGCAGTTGAGAATAGTGAACTTGAATCGTTTATTATGAATGTTGTATTAGATGTTGCTGATGAAACGCTACCAACTAGATTATTTCTAGAAATGCCACCAGTCAAGTATGCTTTATAAACATACTGCAATGGTGATGCACTACCAGCATCATATACATATTGTAGGTTTCTTATGTTAGTAGTTCCTATCAGTGTTGATGCATATGTATTTGCAGATGAACTAACAATGCTTGCTGAAGGTACGCAATGAACATCAACTCTAGGTTGTGTTGTTGTGTCGAAGAAACCATTGATAGTATCAACATAGAAATAGTTACCATATGATATTGATACATCATTTGTTTGTATTGTTGAAGTAGATCTAGATCTGTCTGATGTCAATATAAGATTAGATTGATTTTCTATTCTATATCCATGAACATATGCAACCCCTTTGCCAATATTCAAATCGTATTTATCAGCATCACCCAAAGAATTTGGTGCTGGTGTAAACTTAAATTGGTTTACAATATAGTCGCCATTCGTTTCAAAGTCTCTCTTTGAAAAGTAATCATCTATCGCAGAATACACGGTTTGGTCTGTTTGCTTAACTACAGAACCTTTTACTATTCGAACTAATTCTATGAATTGGTCATCATCACCGGTGGTAAGTTGTCTGTTTTCTAGTGCCAATGATATCTTGTATCTATCAGCACCTGGTGCTTGGAAGTTAGATGCACCAATAGCGGGATCTAACAAAGATATGTCGGTGGAACTATTAACAATAGATTCAGTTATGTTTAAACCAACTCTCATTGATGGTATTGAATCATACGCATCAAGAACAATCGTTTGTGGTAAAACATTAACGAAGTTACCTACATTATAACTAGTATTAACACCAGCTTTCTGAATATCAGTATAACCATTAATAACATAATACACACCAGCAGAGATAGATGCGACCGAAGATGTACCAACAGAAGTAGTGTATTTGGTTAACACACTATTAATAGTTGCTGGCGGAGAACCTATAGTTGTGCCAATGACTTTACCACCAACATATACAGACATACCATCATAAAAGTGCTGACCAGATTGGTATGAAATTACTAATGTTGGTAATAGTCCAGTCACCTTTCCAGTAGTTGCATCGATGGAAGATGAACCATAGTTTTGATTAGCTACTAGTATCGTGGCAATTATAACACCAAACTCATCAGAAACTAACTGACCAGCTAACCCATCAATATTGATGTTTGTTCCAGCATATGTACTATTTAAAATAACATAATTACAATTAAGATTAGTAGTTACTTTACCACCAGATATGGGCGTGTTTTGGGAATATATTGCAGAAGCAAATTGTGTAATTTGGTTTTGAATAATAGTCTGAGACTGTGTTAATTCCCTTGCTTGAACCGAATATCCTGGTTGGAAAAGGATTCGGTGGTAGTTATCAGATGGATTAAAGTCATCAAAATATGGATAGTTATTAAAGTTCAATGCCATTATAGTTATACCTTTTTAAGTCTTTGTTGTCATCTACCCAATTAAAATTCCGAGAATAGACCGCTATGTTTTATATTATTTATATCACCGAAATTTAGAACGATAGCACAAATTTGAACTGTTCAATTCCATCGTTGCTTCTTTGTATTCCTGGTCTATTCTCTATATATGATATATATCCAGACTGTGGTACGAAGTTTGTTGGGTTCGTGTTTAATAGCGTCCTGACACAGCCAGAGGTTGTACCAAATACAGGAAGATTTTCTATTGGTGTTCCGGTTATATTTATGACACTGATTACGTTAGTTGATAACATAAAGTCTAGCATTGTGGCAGAGAAAGTTACTGCTCCACTAGTGTCTACTTGATATATTATTTCATCATTAAGATAAGTACCAGCACCTTGAGCTACAATTAGATCGGTCGATATCTTGTATATTGATTGAGTACCTGTTGATAAAGATGTAGTTGATGTTGTGTCAACTGGATTTGTCAACAGTCCAACTTGTCTATATGCAACATCTGTTGGTATAGTACCACCCTCACTCCCATTGAACGTACATGTGTACATTATGTAGCAGCATCCTAATTCCGCAATTGGATCATTGCCATGACCACCAACAGGAGATATTGGTGCTATGATAGTTGCACTAGAACCGCCTGTACCAATCGTTGGTGATACAGAAACTGTTGCTGTCGTATAATTAGCCCCAGGATCGTTCATAATGACATCAGTTATAGCACCATTAGACAAGTTTACAAATGCTGACGCACCAGTTCCATCTCCTGTGATAGTAACTGTTGGTGGTGTTGTTGCTGAATATCCAGTACCACCAAACGTGACATTAATCACATCTATGCTACCATATCCAGGAGTTGTTAATAATGGGTCATTAAGATCAGATGAATTATTGCCAATAGGAACAGGCATCCACGAAGAGTCCATGAAATTGATCTGTGCTCCAGTATCTATGCTATAGAGATATTTCCATTTATAGCCGTCAGCACTAGTGTAAATGTTGTTTATTCCATACGCACCTGGTTGGAACATGGGTTCATTTATCGAATACCCACCATTGTTGTTCCACAAGCATTTGAATACCTGATTATAGCTATTGTTGACATAGAAGTTATATACATTATATCCATTAGCATCCTTGGCATTGATATTAACGGTATCTGAGTAGTAATCATATATAGTGTTTGCTGTCCAGTTATTCCTTCTTATTACTGGACTCATATCAGATGAATCGATTCGTTTAGCCACAAACATATTCTTACACACACTCTTAAGGTATGCTGGAGAGTCTACTGGCACTTCTGGTGCTAAATCATTAGCCCACGAATCTGTTCTTGATAGGAAGCAATATGTGGAAGTTATCACGTTAGTAGATCCTAGCACAACAGATACTGGTGCGTAGTATGCTTGATCTACTAGAGATACTTTTGCATAAGCCGTTAATATATTTTGATTAGCCATATTGTATTTCTCTGTTATTTTAAGCAGGGTTATAAATTGTTACATTAGAACTTGTTGCAACCAAAGTTTTGTTTACTGACAACAATGAAACCACATTGCTTGATATGTTTGTAGTTATTACAATAGTATTACTAGTAACACCAGATACCGTTAACGCTGAATTATTAGCTATTAATACCTTGTCACCGACATTAACAATATCCGTAATTGGACTATTGGTATTAGTGTATATGCCATTATTTATAATGTTATAAGAATTGGTTATGGAAGTAATGTGAATGACATTACTGCCAGCATTAGCAGTTATGTTAGCCACATTAGCTATATTCACCCAAGTTCTATTAGATAGAGTGATCGCTGTATTAGAATTTGATGTGATCCCAGTAACCATACCTGATATTTTGGTTCCGTTATCACATACAATACTTAATGTGGTTTGATTAGGTATTATGTAAGTATTTGCATTTGGTATCAATATGTTCACGGTATTGCTACTTATTGATACATTAGACACATTAGCAGACATAGAAGTTATTGTATCATTATTTCCTGTATAATGCTGTAATGTTTTACCTGTACTTAAGTAGTCTGACGCACCAAAATTTACAGATGCATTGGAACTCATTGCGCATCTACCAACTACTCTCATTCCTGTTGGATGTAGTAGATTAAGCAATGTTGTTCTGTACTTGGCTATCTCTTTATCTAGTGTTATCTGATAGGTGAACGTGTTATAATCTTTGCTTTGTAGAACATTGAACGAACTCAGTTGTCCGGAAGTATCTAAATACTGACCATTTCCTATAGTTAAACCATTCAAGAAGATAGAATTTGCCTTTGCTAATCCGTCTCCGTATATGATTATACCTGGGTTAACTGGATTATTGAATCTGTTGAAATCCAACCCAACAAATGTATTCTTTACAGCAACATCTAACTCATTGATAACTAAACTACCAACCAAATTCATCGAAATGCTCTTGTCTGATACCAGTAATGGACCAGAAGCTGGATTTGATGTATAGTTATAGACTCTGACAATATGTGTAGTTGCAGTAAAATCGTTAGTGTTTGATATCGCTGGATATATAGAATCTACATATGCGACATAATGTGCGGTTTGTAGGTCGTCCCCTTGATATACAACATCGCCTCTTTGGGGAAGCTGTGATTGATTTGGTCCTAACAATCCATTGACCAGAATATCTTGTACCCTTAGTGATATAGATGGTGCTGACACATAATCTTCGCCATAGTCACTGATGTTTATTTGTGTGATAGTACCAACGCCATTATATATTGGAGTTAGTATAGCACCCGATCCTAATATACCAGGAACAACTAATACAGCATTTGCTGCATATGTATTTGCTGACGATACCCTTAATACTGGCAACCCAGAGCTTAGTTTATATCCACCAGCAGCAATTATGGTATTGATGACATTAGTATTGGCAATATTTTGTGTTGGGTAAACTGTGCCTATGGTATATCCATTGCCACCCATTGAAATGATACCATTCGCGGTATATCCGACTGAAGTGATGATGCCACTAGTAGTCACATTGGTTACATATGCATTAGCACCGTATCCAGTTCCACCAAGAATATTAATCTTATCATTAACCCTATAACCAGTACCACCAGATATTATTTGTATCGGTGATAGTATTCCCATATTGGCAAGGCTTGCTAATATTGGTGGTGTGATAGATGTATTTGCGTTAGTGCCGTAAACAGATCGCGCTGTTACTGCTGGTAATATGTCTCCACTGATACCACCACCACCGTTATCAACAACTACTGACGCAAGGTATCCTGTATTGAATGATGTAAAAGTGAAAGCGTTGGCTAAAGTAGTGTTCCAGTTTGCTGAAGTATTATTTGCAAACACACTATGATAACTCAATAAATTTGACGAATTGCCGATAGGAATAGTATTGGCTAAAGTGGCAAGTATAGTAGTCCCTGGAGCACCATACATTGGGATACTATCAGTAGGTATGAACGTGACTGTAGATTTACTACTTGGTGTTTGTGCAATATCACCAGCATGTGCTATAGCACCACCAGAATTAGCAGAGATAACGATCATTGTGTTTGCGTTGCCTGATGTAGTTATGATCGAACTATTAGCATATCCATATCCACCATTAACAACAATGATCTTCTGAATTGAACCTAAAGTTGTCTGACCAACAGTTGCTGTCGCACCATGACCATGTGGGGTATTCAATCCACCAAAAGCAATTACTGGATCACCAGCATATCCGGTCACTGTGTTAGCAGCCCCATATTTGGTTCCTTGATTCTTTGGGTCAAGTTTAATCTGACTAATTTGTCCTAGTATTTTTGCGCGTAATGGTTTATTATTGTTTCCTGGTACCAATACGTCTTCGTTATTACCATCAACTATTCTAACATATTCACCAGACACAAACAGTCTTTCTATATTAGACAGGAACACTTCCATTCTGGTTCCGCTTAGTATAACATTCTCAACTGTCGCTATGGTCTGAGAGGTTTCACCAAACACTCTGAGATTTTTTGTTTGCAGGAAGTTTTCATTGACGTATCCGTGCGGAAGATATACCGATGCACCAGAAATATCTAATACTCCTGTTGGCACATTGTCTGATATAAATGAAAACGATGTCAAAGAGGGTATTGCAGAAACTATCCATGAACCATTAGGTGCATTTGTGCCAGTTACTCCAGACACCACCACAGTATCACCAACCGCTAGATAATGTGATATAACTGTAGTTATTGATATATTATTACTGGTGTTTATATATGCATTGCTTGATGGTGATATGCTTGAAATGTATATCACATCTGTTGACAACTTAATACTTTTCGTGACATACCATTGTCCCGATGATGCTTTAAGTGTCACATCATTGGTATTAAGGAAATCCACATCGGAATTGTATAGTATCCTGAACAACATTTTATATGATGCAGGAGTTCCCTTAGATTGGTATAGTTGCTTCGCTAATTTAACTACTTCTGTTTTATTCACCAATATATCTGTCGGGAAATATGATAGGAAGTCGTTATAGAAATACTGTATAAATTCTGTTGTTGTCTGATCTATGTCTTTGTATTTTAACAGATTCTTTGTCTGTTCTGTTACATTACCATTCAGCTCTAACCATTCATAGTATGCTTGCAGGAACAATACAAAATTTGAATATGAGGGATCGTCCCTAATGTATTCAGGTAGTTGTGAAGGTATTAGAAGACTTGTTAGACTATGATTAGTTATCGTGTTTGCTATCATGTTTTAGCTACTATATTAACGGTGATTGCAGATGGATCAAAAGGATCTATAGTGATAATTCTATTAAATGTGGATGAAATGATAGTCGAGACTGGATTAACAGTTATTTTAAGATCCCCGAACACGTTATCAACACCAACAGGGGCGAAGTTATTCAACTGTACCACACCATTAACATAATCAATGGTACCAGCATTAGCATTCAGTACTGTTTTCACTAGGTCCGAGTTTATGTAATATGTTCTTAGTGTACCAAGAGCACCTTGCAATGATACCACACCAACCGCCAATTTACCAGTGGTATCGTTTGATTGGTTTGTAAAGGACACGATTGCTGATGTGTAACCTATTCCAGCTGAGTCAATTACAATTGAATGCACACTACCATTACCTGATAGTATTGCGTGTGCTGTTGCTCCGGTACCATCACCCAATATCTTCACAAGTGGTGCTGCTGTGTATTGCATACCTGGATTTATCATCAATATAGAATCTACTCCATTAGACATCACAGGAACTTCTTCAATAAACACTCCATTAATTATATTAGAATAACTAGTAGGATCAACAAATTTCATTGATGGTGAGCTTGTTACCCCACTAGACAGAATACCTTTAGATAATGATGTATCAAAGTTTAATGTGTAATTTTGACCAACAGTTAAATTTGGATATATCTTCTTCTGTATCTTTATACTAATATCATCTGATATGATTGATGGATCTGTATCTATGACACACATAGAAAATCCATATGAACTAAATGTTGAATTGAACGTATTTAACGTGTTTGCTGCACACAAACCAATAGCATCCACACAGCCTAGTTGTAATTGTTGTGATGTTAGAGGTGTCTTTCCTGGTGAATATAGAACATCGGCAGTCAGCATTATGTATGTGTAGTCTGGATCAACAATAGTAGGTTTTACTGTCATAACACTAATAGGATTAATTACCCTAGAGATGATCATATTCTTTTGTGTATCGGTAATATTATATGCTCCGGCAGGTTTTAGTGATATAAACACTTTACCATATACAGGAACATCATTTTCCTCACCACCCCAAACACTAACTGCATCAAATGTGATACCTAGTTTGTTTTGCTGAATTGCTGTTATGTAATCATCTTTAGTAACAGCTCTGCCCTGTGCAGAGAATGCTTTTGGTGCTTGAAATTTTATGGACGAAATTGACTCATGTGCTGAACCATTGGTAGCTTCTGCTATTGGAAATACACTAGTATTAGCATATCCACCCAGAGGTTGCATCAGGGTGAAATTGTTAGCACCTTGTGCAGATTTGCCGTGTGTTGAAATGTAGTCAACATTGATTATGTTACCGGTAGTCAACATCTTACCTAAAATGCCATCCCCAAAATATATTTGGTAATTACCAGAAGAACCTTCCTGTACAAAGTACACCATAGACGTGCCATCTAGGGTAAGATAATTAGCTGATATTTCAAACACTTGCTCGTATGTATTTGTGTTTGATTGCTGTACAGTAACCAATAATGAAGATACATCAATATTAGCATCTGGTATATCAAACATAAGATTTGGATTTGCTACTGTATCTACTACAAACGAATACTTATTGTGTACACCTTGCTTTAACATCACATTACTAAATGTTACTGTTCCAGATACTGTATTGTTTGATGTAGCATCTTCTGTTAAGAATGTGTAGTTGACACCATTGATGGCGCGAGAAACGAATTGAGTATATTTGTCTAGTGTTAGTGATGTATCTGTTACTCCATAAACCACTAGATCGATGATAGCAGTTGGTGCTACCGCTGATTGTGGTGTGTAACCCAGTAATTTTGCTTGAGAAACAACAGAACTTCTTTGCAACGCTGTATCTAGGAACATCTCATTAGCAACCATGTTCAAATAGTATGCGTTGTACTGAGTGTTTAGTGCTAGTACGTCTAATAGAACAGATAACCCAGAGCCAGCAAAATTATAATCCTTGAATACTGCTTGCTGTGATAAGAAGTTAGATAAACTGTGTTTGATATCAACAAAATCCAAACCTGCCATAGATACTGTTGTATTGCTTGTAGAACCCATTATCTGCTCCTCTCTAATAGAATGTTCACCGCAGAGGGTGCTGTGTTGTTACCTATGTAAAATGACAGATTCACATGAAATGCGTTTGCGTCTGGTATAGCTACTACCTGAACATTCTCTATAGTTGCTCGTGGTTCGTAGTTGTTTATTACATTAGTTATTTCTGTTTCTATTGAACTTGCAGTGATTGCACTGATAGGTTCAAATAATAAAGCGTTTAAATTAGAACCAAGTGTTGGTTGAAATGGTCGCTCATAGTAATTGGTCATCAATAGATTTCGTACAGAACGAATGACCGACTGTTCATCGTAACTTATAGAAACATCGCCCGTAGCAGGTGATGCGGTAAAAGTTAAGTCTAAATCTGAATATATTTTTTGTAATGTGGCCATGTTCTATTTATGCTGCGTTAGGTGCACCAGTATTACCGCCTTGGGCATCTGGGTGAGTATGGTTATCGAGACTTATTTTATTTGCTATCATGTCACCACCAGAAGTAACTGTAGTACCGACAGTGACAGCACTACCAACACTAGTATTTACCGCAACTGATGCATTTCTCCCAACAACTAAATCTATATTAGCTACCACGTTTTGGTTAGCAACAACATTACTTTGAGTTAATATATTGCCAGTAGTTGATAGGTCGCCTATCTGATTTACCGGACCAATGAAGTTGAATGATGTTGCTTGTGCGGTGAATATTCCACCCACTTTCATAAGCATGTTTCCACCAACCTCCCACTCTACATCACCATCAACTTGTATCTTTGCATCACCCTGAACATATATCTTAACATCGCCTTGTATAGTTTCTTGACTATCACCAAGTATGTAAATACTGTTATCCTGTACAACTACCTTAAAATTGTTGTTCATCACCTTTTCGGTCATAGAACCATCAGGACCAATTTCTTGAAAAGTTCCTGTCCTATGTGCTATATTTATTCGCTCACTTCCTGGGGTATCATCCAGTTCAAACACATGACCAGAAGGAGTTGTCTGTGCATTGTTGTATGGATACACAGCATCATATGGCGAGTCTGGTTGACTAAATGTGTTGTTCGGGTTAATTACAGCATCTAACTCATTAGACTTTAGCTTGTAATTCTTCTTGTTCGTCACGATTTCTGTCAAAATAGCACCTTGTGCTAATGATGATTCGAACGCCATTTGTAAATCTTGTATTGTTGGGGTGCTCATATTACGTATCCTGATGGTAGTGTGCTAAGAGCTGCCTGTACTCTTGCTATATATGGTGCACGAAAAGTTTCCAATTCACTTATTATATTTGGATTGTTATATGCCTTAGCCATATTTTGTTCATCTAGTGGTGGATTTGTGTTCCAATTTTGTACGTAGAGTCTTAACCCAAGTGCTGACCTACTATCGACTGTACCACCCGAACTAAATATGTTCTCTGACCAAGATGAGTTGACACCCTTTACATACCCTTCTACTGCTATTGTGGTAGTAACAATAGCAGCTTTGAATATGGCAACAGTATTTTCCAGTGATTTTATCTGATTGCTAGGAGCATGTACAATATGTGTTTCTGCTGGTATTACATTAGGCACAGTAACGTTTGGTGGCATTGGTGCAGAACCAACCACGATATGTGCTTGATTATTAACAACTACTACTGGCTGTTTCACAGTAACCATTGCAGGTGATATGCCAGCTAACCCAGCAAGTATAGTACAACCAACATGACCACTAGAATCAGTTAGATCAGTTAACAATTTACTGGCAGCATCTTCTGCTATAGCCAATTCTTCCGCCGCAAATTTTTCAGCACTTGCTATCTGTTCATTAACTGCCGCAGATGCATCACTCAGCATAGAGTTGAAGCTATTAGAAGCTGATGATACCGCACCAGATACTGCACTTGTTGCTGAACCTATAGCACCAGTAACTGCGCTTGTTGCTGTATCTATAGCACCAGTAACTGCGTTCTGCGCAGACTGTTCTAGACCAATAAGATACGATTCAGTTTCACTCAATAAATCTGATGCTGATGTGAAGAATCCGGCAACTTCACCTAACATACTATTAGGATCAAGACCACATGGACTACCTGCTGCTGGCACACCATCTTTACCGGTAGGTGGTGGGGTTGGTGCAGCACCAGCATTACCAGACACCAGTAATTGTGTGCCTAATGATTCTGCTCTAGGTCCATATATATCATTAAATTTACTATCAATCTTCTGTGTTACTGATAGTGGTTTATCTGTGGTAAGATTTAGTGCGTCAAGATTAGTAGACGGTTTCCCCGGCAACTGTGGTGTTGTCACATAAGGATTACTAGTAAATGTAGAACCAGAACCATCTATATTTTGTGTTGGTGTTGTTGTAGTAGCACCAGATGTTGAAGGGTCGGTAAATCCTTGTGTTGGGTTCTTATTAACGGTTGGTGATATGACACCAGGCAACACACCGAAGTACGCAGGAAATTGTCCAGACTTACCATCAAAGAAATAACCAGTAACCCAATCCCCCATTGATGGTACAGAGAATGACTTTGAGTTATTAATAGGTAACACTGCATGAGACCAAGGCAAATCCGCTGTGGGTATCAGATTCTTGTCATCGGTGTGCCACCCGAATATCCGTACTTGGCACCTACCTATCTTGACTGGGTCGTTGTTATTTTCAACAACACCAATCCACCACACAAACCCATTCATCCCCAAAAACGTATTATCCATTATTTCTTAACTCCTGCCACTGTATTCTTCCATATTTGTGATGTGTTATCGACATCAGCATAAGGTTTGTTGTTGCTATCCTTAATCAATTCCAACACAGTATTATAACCACGGTTTTGTACTGTGTGTCGGATAGATGATATCAGGTACTTACCCGAATAGAATTTATCATTTTCTTTTTGTGTTTCTGGTGTATTAGAGTTTATGTTGAACATTACGGTAGTGCCAACGGATAGTGTAGGATTACCGGCAACAACCAACTTCAATCGTGTGTAATTGTTTATTGCTAATTGAGATTTCCTATGTGTTAGATAATCTTCCATAAATGCGTCTGGCTGTACCGAACCAGGATGTGCTGCTATAAACTCGTTGTCGTATTGATTGGAATTCGATATTGATAACCTCAGCAAGCTATCTGGTGCTTCATATAGTGCATTACCAAACCTATTGCTTAGATTGTTCACCACAGCATTTTTGTTTAGTGTTGCTGAGTTCGCGCTATTATGCATGTAATTGAAATCGGTGATGTTCACCACATGCTGCATGATATCTAGAGAGATTAGTCTATTAGCGAATGTTCCATTATGTATACCACCAAGAACATCAAAGTTTTTATCATACTCATATGATTGTACATTGAAGAAATAGTCATTGAGATTATCGTAGCTCTCTGTTGGTAAATTCTTAGCACTAAAACTGAATGTGCAGAACGGTTTTTGTTTGAATAGTGACTGCATAGATGCCAGAACATATCCCTGTTTAGCATTTTCAAAAAACAACATATCGCTACCCTGACCAACCATTGGTCTAGCATAATTGGTTAGCCATTGGATTGCTTCGAACGGTTTAAAGTTCGGCACTATCAACGAGTATGTTCCTAAAGTTTCTTCTATATTAACATCACTATACTTGGTGGTCGGTACCTTTAGATAATTGACCAACACATCGGTAATGATGCTCTTTATGGTTGTGTTTGGATATGATTTACTTACTCTACTTTGGTTAGATAGTAATAGCTCATCTGAACAGAAGTGTATTGTGTATAATTCCGTTTGATCATTATCCATCTTTGATCTAGTGTCTATCTTAAATATTCGGAATAGTTTATCAATATATAGATCGGGCGAATCTGTCACCTTACCAAAAGAAATTCTCAGATACTCATTACCATGTAACTGCGCCTTCTCTATGATACCTTGTGCATCGGACATCAGAATCTTACCTGATGTCGTGTGGCTATATATGTCTTCGAAGTATGATAATTCCACCATCATATACTGCAAGTCTATAGTTGCACCAATACCACCAGACAATAAGTTCACCGATCGAATAGTATAGTCTTTGTGGCCTCTGGTGCCGTCCGTAGTTTCTGAGTATTCCACTACCGGTGATTGTGAATTTGTCATATTATTTCAACAAAGTGGTTAGTTGATTTTCCATATCTTTGGCGTATATCTCATTCAATATATTAACCGATCGTTTATTTTCATTAATCAGTACTTCATGATCAAATATTGTTTGTGAATATGTTGTTATTGTCGTGGTTACTGTAGACATATCTTCCAATGTGGTTGTCCACTGCTCGTGTTGCGGTGTGGCTAGATATGTAGCATAGTCTAGCTGATAATCATTAGTAGACGTTGTTTGTGATACTGGATCATATGATGATATGGTTTTGTAGTATCCATTTATTGTGCTCTGGGTGTATTGTAACACAGTCTGGTTCAATAGCAGTGCTGCGGCAGAATATTTAGCATTTATGTATAAATTGAAGTTGGTTTCTGATAGCGCCAAATCCCATTGTGGGTCCATGATATTGTTACCATACAAGAACAACCAATATCTATATGGATCTCCGTAGTATTTGTTTGCTATAATTTCCGGAGTATCCCCGTCCTGCATATCATACTTGTAGAATAACGATCCGTTGTTCATTAGTGATGGTATTATGTCTGTCCTAACCATAAGATTAGTGACATAATTGCCATTGTCATCTAGAATTTTTGGAAATGATCTGAAGAATTTCATTATCTGATAGCCCCACTGGTCAATCTTCCTCTGTTAACTATATGTATCTCACTAAAATTCATAGTTAATCGTGTTTGGATCGGTGCTCCGCCTGGATGTGCTGACCAACCGCCTGGTGCATAATCTACAGTAACATTCTCTAATACACAATCACCAACTTTAAATAATCTGGTATTTTCATCGGCACTAGTACCTCCACCAATTGATCCTAAATTTACTCCTGGTATCAAACTATTGCCCGCTTTCTTCAACATGGCACTAAATCCACTAAGATCGGTATTCTTGGCCATCATCATTTTTATGTTGAATATAGACGGTGGTGTGAAATACATACCAGAACCAGTAGACAGTGTTGGTGAAGATGCATAAACAAATGTGTTGCATATGGCGGAAATTTGATCAGACTCACTCTGTGATTTTGCGGTCATTATAAATTCTAATTGGAATTTTCTGAAACCATTACCGCGATATAGCATCTGTATTTGTGGGTTGAATGCAAATCCTTGTGCTTTCAGCATAATATCACCGGTGTCTTTGTCAAAACCAAGCTTGTCAGAAATTCCCCTAAAAGCATAATCTACTAAAAATGGGTCTGTGGTTGCCATAGATTTCAATCCATTAAACCTACCTTCTCCAGACCCAACAGCTGCATCGATCGCACCACTAACAAGTTCGGTACCCTTTGCCAACATTTTAAACCCCATAGGAGTGGCTATGTCATCATAAAAGTTGTCATATGAAATGTTCAGTGTATCTGGCATGTATAGGCAGACCTTGGTAGCACTAAACTTCTTACTTTTTTCCATCTCCTGCTGGAATGATGCTCCCTCTGTTACCATAGCATTAGGACTTTTTAGATAATTTAATATAGCACTACCATCAGATAGCGTGACTGGTGTTATATTAGATATTGTGAACTCAATGAAGTGCATCCTTGATGGATCATTTGCTAGATCGTCCGGATATTGGTAGCTGGTCATTCCAGTCTTTTTCTTGAACAATGATCCTAGTGGACCACTCAATACGTTGGTGATACTACTGGTAGAAATACCACCGATTTGTGTGAATATAGCCATTGACCATCTCGTATAAATAATTGATTACAAGTATTTATAATGGAGAAACAATGAGAAATATTAGCAACACAGAGAGGAAATTATATGTACCACTGTAAAATTTGTGGTGCAGACATGCATAGCAACGTAAAACTGTCTATACACATCAGGAAAGAACATGATATGTCCACAAAAATGTATTATGACACATATGTAAAGAAATGTGGTGATGAATTTTGTGTTGTATGTGGAAAATGTGCAATTTATAAGAGCTTTGTTTTCGGGTATTCTAAAACTTGCTGTCGATCATGTTCCGCTAAAAATTTCAGGAACGAATTAAAGAACGACCCAATTAGAAATCAAATATTTGTTGATAAAGTTAGTGACAATATGGTAAAGATTTGGGAAGATCGCGCCATATCAGGTGAAATGGAAGTTATTATCGAAAAGGCAACCAAGACTATTAGAGAAAACAATAAAACTTTAACTGTCCAAGAGAGAAAAGAGAGGTTTGGTTGGTTAAACAAACTATCTGGAGAAGAGAGGGAAACAAAAATAAAAGAGATGATTAAACCACTTCAAGATTTTTATGAAAATATTTCAGAAGAAGAATTGGTCGCTTTGGTTAAGAAAAGAACAGCAACTTTTATGGAAAGATATGGAAATACCTATCCGGAATATTTGAGTGAGATATCCGAAGATGGGAATATGGGATTATGTCGTATATTTGGTATTCAGTATGTTCCATTATGAGTAGACCAAAACCACATATGTGGTACCCAAGAAATCCTAATAAATACATGGGAAACCCTAATAATATTTGTGTTAGATCTTCGTGGGAAACCAAGGTATGTGTGTGGTTAGATACATCAATAAACATATTAGAATGGTCATCTGAAGAAATAGTGATACCTTATATATCACCTGTAGATGGTAAATATCACAGATACTTTCCAGACTTCTTTGTACGAGTAAAGCAACAAGATGGTACAGTAAAATCAATGATACTTGAAGTCAAGCCTCACTCACAAATCATAGAACCAAAAATTAAAAAGAGGATAACCAAGGCATATATAAATGAGGTAGCTACCTATGGAGTTAATCAAGCAAAGTGGAGAGCCGCAATAGAATACTGTCTAGATAGGGGGTGGGAGTTTAGAACCCTCGATGAATATGATTTAGGAATTAAACAGAGATAAATACACGTATGAAACAATCAAAACTTACAGATCTCGCCAACCAACACTCAGCACTTCAATTAGGCATTCTAACCAGAGCGTCTGTTGATTGGTTGAAATCTAATGTCCAGAAATTGAGAGGTGCTAGAAGCATATCAAATGGAATTGTTCAGGAACCTGGTAGGGGTGCCGCTAAACTTGAAAAGGGCAAATTGTACTTTTTCAATTATGACCCAAAGCACAAAGAGACTTTACCATACTATGACATATTCCCATTGGTATTGATTCTAGAGATATACCCAAATGGTTTCCTTGGGTTGAATTTGCACTATCTGCCAATTAAGATGAGAGCAGCATTTCTTGATCAACTATTACAAGCTGGCAAAATTGAGTCTCCCGATGGTTCTGTAGAGAAGCATGGTGGTAGATACAAAATGTCTGGTGATATTAGAAAGATACAAGTTACCTATAATATTCTACAAAATGTTAGTAGACTCAAGGCATTTGAACCTTGTTTGAAAAGATACTTAAGTAATGGTGAATATTTAAAGTCACCATTATTACAAATATTACCACACGAATGGCCTACTGCTGTATTTCTACCGGTAGAACAGTTTAAGAAAGCAACTAAAAGTAAAGTACAAGCTGCCTCTTTAATGGCAATAAAAGACAATGCTAAACGAGAGGGTTCTACCGACAATGGCTAACATAAATGATTTTCTTGCTAGTTTTAAAACCGATGTAGCAAGACCAAATAGATTTGATGTGATGATACCTATACCAGTACAGTTAATGGCGTATTATGGTACAGCAAAAAATCTAACATTTAGGTGTGAGACAGCTGAATTACCAAGTGTTACATACGAGACATTTGAGCAAAAGATCTATGGTCCAACTGAAAAGTATCCACACCAAAAGAACTACAATGAATCGACATTCACGTTCATGGTGTCGGATGATATGAGTGAGAAAGTGTTCTTTGATGCTTGGATGGAACTTATAAACCCAAGCTCAACGTATGACTTCCCATATAAGATGGATTATGTCACTGAAATAACAGTAAATCAGTATGACGTTAATGGTAATGTGTCATACTCCATATCATTAGATGACGCTTTTCCAATTTCAGTAAACCAATTAGATTTAGATTGGAGTCATGTCGATGGGTATCACAAACTATCTGTAGTCTTTGCTTATAAGACATGGAGCAATAAATCTGTAACACAACTGGGTCTTGGGTTGTTAACTCAGGGCATGAGTTCATTAACATCATTGGCACAAGGTGCTATGACATCATCAAAATCGGGTGGATTACCTAATGGTGCTATGGGACCAACTAGCAAAACGCCATTTTGGGATATGAAATCTGTTGGTGGCGGTGTAGAAAAGACACAATAATTTGAATTGAAATAGGAGATATAATATGGCTTTGCCGAAAATAGATGCACCAGTATATGAGATAGTGCTGCCGTTATCTAAGAAGAAATTGAAGTACCGACCATTCTTAGTCAAAGAGCAGAGGAATCTGTTGATGGCTATGGAGTCTAAAGATTATGATACGATAGAACAGAACATAAAGCAAGTGCTGCACAACTGCACATTAACTGAAAACGTTGATGTGGACGAGCTTCCCGTTATTGATATTGAGTATTACTTCATTCAGCTAAGAGCAAAATCTGTCGGTGAGATAAGTGAAAACAAGTATGTTTGTAATAATCTAGTTGATGGCGTTGAGTGTGGGTCTATCATGAATGTCGAGGTTAACTTACTAGACATAGAAGTAGTTAAGGACGATGAAGTAAAAGACACGATAAAACTTAATGATACATTTACCATAAAATTGAATTATCCAAAGTTCTCGATAGTATCTCAGGCAGCTAATATCGACAACGTGAGTGACTTCGCCTTCGAAATGATTGCTAGTAGCATTGAGTACATCCACGATGGTGAACAGTTTTATTATGCGAGAGATTCATCTAAAGAAGAGATGATTGATTTCATAGAGCAACTAAATCAAGAGCAATTCCTAAAAATAGAATCGTTCTTTAGTAATCTACCAAAGTTGAAGAAAGATGTTGACGTAACGTGCAAAAAATGTGGTTATGAGCATCATATAGAGGTGGAGGGACTAGAATCTTTTTTCGACTAATATTTTGTCATGATAACTTGAGAAGCTACTATAAAACAAATTTTGCACTAATGCAACACCACAACTACAGCTTGAGGGAGTTAGATGATATGATTCCTTGGGAAAGAGATGTGTATGTTGCTATGTTAACACAATACATCGAAGAAGAAAACCAAAAACTAAAGGATCGCACATAACATGAAATGGGATTTGTCACAAAATAAGTCAGAAGACACACCAACAGGTTCTGCTGCCTTGGATGTGAACAAATTCCAACCAATAAAGGATGGTTTTAATTATGCACAACCATCTAATGATGTCACCGAACCTAAATTAACTTCTGCCGAATCACCGCTCTATACTAAAATCACCCCAGGAGTAAAGCGACCAATCAGGATGGGCGATTCTGTAGCCGATATTGTATCTAAGCTATACAACCTGATTAAGTTCCATGATAAAGACAACAAAACACAGCACGAGATAGAACATAACTTCCAAAAAGAGTTATTTGATAATGAAGACCATAGAAGAAATGAAATACTGAAGATATTCAAGAAGAAGAAACAGATATCAACTCTACATAAAACAAAATCAACTAAAAAAAAGAAAGACAAGTCTGGCCCTGGTGGTATTTTGTCTAGTATGTTATCTAGATTAGCGACAGCCACGGAATCATTGTTACCACTAGCCAAGACATTTGCTAAAGGTGCTGTAGTTGGTGCTGTAACTGGTGCTGGTATTGGTATTTACGAACAATTAAAAGCTAGTGAAGGACTTGGTAAAGCAGGAAAACCTGGAGTAGCTTATGGTGATGTTGGCGGCAAGCAAACAATTGGAGTTGGTCATTTAATAACTAAAGACGAAAAGAAACAAGGGTTCATACAAATTGGTGATGAGCAGGTTAAGTTAGGTGCTACATTATCTAATGATCAGATGGATGTGCTATTAAAGCAGGATGTCGAGAAGACCACTAATATAGTGAAAAGTCAGATAGGTAAATCTTGGGACAAACTCAACGATAACCAAAAAGATGCGTTGGTATCATATGCATATAATATTGGTGGTGTTAAATCATTAATAAAAAAAGGATTAATAGAATCGATAGAGTCTGGTAATACCGAGAAAGGTGCTTCAATAGTCGGACACGGAATAAATACGGTTGATGGTGTTGCTCATGAGGGTTTAACGAAACGAAGACACGATGAAGAAAATTTGTATAAAACTCCACCGAGCATACGCAACATTGCACCAAATCCTAACACACTAGCACCAATACAAACGAGTCCACGATTACAGCCAGAGCAAAAACCCGACAATCTTGGGGCAAAATCTGTTGCTGTGGCGGATGGTAAAAATGCAGTGACCGAAAACAATAATACAAAATTGGTCGTTGTAAAGACTGGTGGAAACGTATTGGTTAATAATACCACATCACCCAGAATACAAAAAGACGCAAATCCATTAGAAAATTGGGGACTAAACTAAGATGGCAAAGATCAAAAAACCAAATACCGGATATTTGACACTAGTAACCCAAAAGTTTGCGGAAGAAAATGGAATAAATTTTGTTTATGTTTTATCACAAAGGGAGATAGACAACTTCTCTCGGATGAAAGGATCATTAGATCCAATCACTATGGCTAAGAAACTTGGTGGTAGCATAGGCACCCAGTTTAATGCAACCCATAGCGGAACTAGTAATGCGCAACACATTACAGAACACAAGGTTGGTAAGAAAAAAATAACATCTGCAAGTAAGAACCCAGGCATAAACCCACTATATACAAAAATTTCATCTGTATCGGTAACCCCTGTTAGGAAGAATGACTCTATTGCTGATATTCTGTCTAAGATGTATAACTATATAAAACTCAACCATGATCAGGAAATAAAGCGCAAGGAGTTGCAGCACAACTTTAAGAAAGGTGTATTGGATGATTCTAATCTGGAATTCTTGAAGTTATTAAAGAGTGCTAAGTCATATTCTTCGGCTGATGATAAAAAGGGTCATTCAGGCGATAATATTTTAGGTAATATGCTGGACTCTCTTTTGTCAACAGTGGAGTCTGTAATAGCTGGACTTGCTGCTGCCGCAATAGCATTAAAAGCAATAAAACCCCCTGCTGAGAAATTGTCAAAACAAAATAAGAGTAAATCAGCGACAGAAAAAGTACCACCGGAAAAGATTCACGCGAAAGAAAAATCAAAAAAGACAGTTGGTTTGGTACCAAAAACCGGTACTGAAAAGGTTGATAAGCTAAAGACTGATGATGCTGCAAAGTTAAGAGCAAAGGATATTGATGAGAGAGCGAAAAAGTTACAGGCTGAACCGGAAACACCAGGAAAACCAGCTGCGCAGGAATATCATGCCAGAACACCAACTCCGGAGAGCACAGCAACTAAAGTAACAGAAGTGCCACCAGAACCACCTAAAACGGCTAGTAAAGTTTCCGGTGCTGCTGGTAAAGTTATGCGTGGAGCAAATATCGCAGCAATAGCTGTCTACATATATCAAACGTGGGAAGAGGTTTCTGCGCTTGATCCTAAAGACTTTCCGAGCAAAGACGCATACCATAAGAAAGTGGCATCGTTGATAGGTAAGGCATTTGTGGACTATGGTTTTGTCGCTGTTGTGTCAATCATCGGTGGTGCATTAGGTGGTCTTATTGGTGGAAAAAACATAAAAGGAAAGGTGTTGGGAGTTATTGTCGGTCTTGCTTCTGGTTTTGCTGCTGGAGTCTGGATATCCGAAGAGAGACAGAAGGAATACATAGAAAAGCTAACTGATTTGGTGGTTGATTTTTTTTGGGATATGGCTACGAGCACAGAAATTAGCTCACCAAAAGAGAAAGATTTTATTATGAAGGACCTCAAAGGACCTAATAACGAACAGTCTACATTAAACGATGATCTATTGGGGTATAGTGGACAAGACCAACAATTCCATGCATATAGTGATGACGAGATAAAACAGTCTAGGAATAGATACAAAGACACAATATCCGCAGAAGCGGCTACTAGGGGCGAACCAAATGCTGCTGGGTCTGGAGATAAATCTATCGCAGGATCTATTTCTGATAAATTTAATGATATAATAAACTCTAAGAGTTTGACTCAATTGAAGTTGGAAAAGGGTGGTCAACTAGCTAATTTGATAGATGAGTATTTAAGTGCTAAATCTACTCCAACAGGAAAAAATACTTCGTCATCAACAACAATTGACGCAACTAGCAAGTCAGCACCAATTAATAATGAAGCACCGGCTACAACTGGTGGTACTCGCCACGATGTCATGGGTCCGTATATATCTAGTGGTCTAGATAGAGTAACTGGCTAATAAAGAAAAACCCTGCCGGAGCAGGGTTAGTGTTACATCTTAATCAGCATCAACAAGTGATTCGAAGTACGACATGTCGAAGTCTGATTCTTCTTCATGTGATTCATCAACCACCTTTGGTTTTGGTGCCATTCTTGATTGTTCCATAGTGGTTCTTACTGTACCACCAATACCAAGAACTTTGTCCAGTCTAGCTTGAATTTCTTCAAACGTCTTGAATTCTTTATCATCAATAAGTGCGGCAATTGAATGTCCGACTAATCCAGTGAGTTTATCCATATCATCAAATATAGGTGATTGTGATTCAAACTCAGATCTATCATAGTTCTGATATCCCTCTACCTTACGAATCTTCAATTTGAAGTTTGCACCGGTATCAAGATTGAATGGGCTGAATGCAACTTCATCAGGAAATTCTGGTGCAATAGCAAGCTCAATCTTATTGAATATTTTAGCACCATATCTAAACAAGAACACTTTACCGTTGTTCTCTGGGTGTTTAGGGTCATCAATCATGTAGATGTTTGAAACAAAACTCAATCTTCTTTTACGTGAACTAGCAACTTTTCTATTATCTGGAATCTCTGATTTCCACAACGCACTATTGCTTTCACAAACAGGACATTGTAGTCCTTTAGTAGTAAGACAATTGTCGATCAACCAACCACCAGGACCTTGAAATCCATGTGAGTAGATCTTTACCCAAGGATCAATAAGACCATCAGCACCATCAGCATCGATTATTGGTAAGAATCTGAACGTAGCCATACCATTACCAGATTTATCTACATCGGGTTTCCAATAATTATCTTGAGAACCATTATCACCACCAGTGCTCTTAGCACTCATCTTTTCAAGTGATTTGGTCAAAAGTGCTAAATCATTGTTGTTACGTTTTATATTTGAAAAACTCATTTTATTTCCTTCGGTTGTATTTTCGGATTTATTTCAGATTTACTTCGGTTGTATTATTTACTCATTACTTTCTTGAACATATTATCTAATTTTGCATTAGTTTCTTGGGCATATTTTGCTGCCAAAGTTGCTGATGCTTCTGCTGATTTAGCTTTAGATAATGCATTCTTTACATCTTCTGCTACTTGTGTAACAGTCATATTTAGTGCAGTAATTTGCAACTGAACATTTTCGACATCACTATTAGTAGCACAGCCACTTACTAATGCTGCCACTACCATTGCTAACATAATTTTCTTCATTTTGATTTTCCTTGGTTAAATATACATTTTTAAAATAGAGAGTGTTTCTGGTATCGTATGATGCCATATCGCAATTCCTCCAGCATTGCGCCAATCCTCAATGACAGATAATGTGTCATCGATAATGATTGAATCCGGTGTTGCAAACTTGTACTTGAATCGCTTTCCAGGAACAAAGTTTTGCTTAAATGTTATGTTGTGAGTATCAAGCCATATCCTCTTCTGCTCAGATATTGACTCATAGCTATCTTGTCTACCTGTAGATGAAAGAATCTCGGTAGGTATTGGTAGAGTTTTAAGAAAATTAACAAGAACCATTGCGTCAGGCATTAAATCTAGTGTAGCGAATTCTTGATTGGCAATAAATTCTTTGAATTGAACATCAAACTTCTTGTGCTTCTCTGCTTCTCTCGGTTCCATATGATATAACTCTTTGTATCTCTTAGAGAAATCTGCCACCACACCATCTAAATCAAGATATATCTTACTAATTGTTGGTTTATTCATTATGTTCTCATGTGTTTAAGTAGGATCTGTCTACATTTAATTTCATCGAATCTCATTAGCGGTAGATATTTAGTGCACTTCATATAATATTGTGGCCAGATTATGTCATCATCTATCTTATTGTTCCACATTGGGAAGAAGTTCATAAAATACTGTAATATTACCATAGTTTCTAACGCTATTCTACTGCCCATTGCTTCTACTAAGAGTATTGGAAATCTACCTTCATGAACAACTAGCATATCGTTAGGATTATCCACAGAATTGATTAGGTCAATTATATCATTTTCGAATACATATGTCAAACTTTGCTTAGTCTTTAGCCATCTTCTATAGTTGTCTTCACCTATGTAACTAGCCAAATCACCTATCCATAAACTAGTATCCACCAATAGATTGGCGAGTATAAAGTCTCTCACTTCGGTGATACTATACTTACTAGCTAACCTATGGAAATATACCTGATCATTTCTGAGTATAAATGTTTCCGGTTTAACCGTGGCCATGCCAATTGTCTTATTGAAGTCAAAATGCATGGTAGTTAGGTGAAGTTTTATTGCTTGGAATACCCGAAACGTTATATACGCGGTATTCTTTTTAATCATATAGGCTAGATTCTTTCCTAATAAGATTCACATCAACACATTGAACTCTAATCTTCTCCTTTAGTGCTGAAGATATTAGATCAGACGCAGTATCATATTCTAATTTGGATTCTTCGCAATAGTGCACGATAGCATCAAGAATATCAATACGTTCATTGTCCGCAAATTGCTCGATCATTCTTGAGAAGGATAGTATCTCGTCTTCATTTGGCATGTTTATATTCCTGTATAGTTTTCAAAAACTCATCGATATTTTCTTTCTCGATAAATAGTACATTATGTGAGACAGTAGGTAATCCCATTGGCATATTAGGAAAGTCTAATCGATCTTCCTGCAATACTTTGATACCCCCATTTATCCATTCTACTATAGAAAACATAATTATGCAACATTAAGTGATTTGTAGAAGAAATGATTGCCTATCTTGACGCTACCTTTCTTGTGCTTCTTATCCACGAATGAATCAAACGAATCTCTATCACCAATAAAATTCCTATACTGACCAAGCATGATATTCTTTGCTAGTGTATGAAATTCTTGTAGTTCTTCGGCAGGTATACGTTTCTGTGTATATTGTTGCTTTACTACATTACATGGTGGTTGGTGCAATATCCTTAATGATCTGTTCATAATAGTTATACCAACAGCTGCCTTACCTGCTAGTGGTTCGCCCCTACTTTCGGAGTAGATGGTCTCAGCGACACAGGATATCTGTTTTCGGTCTAAAATTATATCGGAATGTCTTGATATAATAGTTCTGTGTATTATTATATCGGTATTCTTAGTTGATATAATGCGTACTTTGTTTGTTTCTGCATTCGCCACCATTGACAAACACATGACTAATAAGAGCATCGATTTAATTGATTTATTTGCTCGCATAGTTTTCTCCTATTTCTTCAGTTGCCATGATGTAAAACGACATCATAGTTTCCCTAGTTCTTCGGTTAGACTTTGTGATTTTGAACTTTTGAACGGGATTGGTACTTCAGTTATCTTATAAGCTTTCCTCTTTGTTAAAAATATAGGTACATTATATCACAAATGTACCTACTGTCAAGTTTATTGAACTAATCCAAACTTCATGTGCGTAGCTTCTTCAACAGCAGAAACCTGTACTTCGTATTTTGGAAGATCTTTGACTGGTAATGCTGTATTAGGCATCAACCAAGCGTGTATTTTGTTACTCTTCTTTTCGATAACTATTTTATATAGTCGTGTAGGAATACCCAAACCATTTCCTGTTATGGGATGTCCCTCATCGTAAATACCACCAGATATGATGTAATAATCAGTGCCAACAGTTGATGCCAATTGGCGTTCATACGTCTCTAGTTGTTTCCAAATCCCACGATTATTTCCTGACACCTGTGCTACCATATTACTAAGATTAAAACTCTCACTCATGATGCCAGCATTTAGGGTGTTATTTCCTGCTGGTGCCATATGACCACGATCGTGTGTTTTACCAACAGTGGCATAATCAGCTAATGTGGCAGAACATTCCGGTGCAATCAATGCGTCTTGGTGGAAATTGTCCTTACGCTTTGCAGGACCAGTCATCTCTGCAATGGTCAAGTGTTCGAACACAGCCACTGGTGCCTTAACAGAACATTTATGAATCACCGCATAATTCAGGTGACAAAGTTCTTGATCACCCGATTGTGCTTGATATGTTGGGGTACCATTAGCAGTGAATTGTGGGCAGTTATCATCAATTTGACCGGCATATACATGTGATGATAATAACAATGTACATACTAATAATAATTTACTCATCTAAATTCCTTTGCTCCTGGTATACGACTCAACTCACGATTAGTGTATCTTTTACCTGTGACAGTACGAGCATTGGCATCCTTAACTAATCCGGCCGCATGTTTCACTAATGCTTTGTGGTAGTTATGTGCAGCTGCTATGTGCGCGTGTGCAGCAAGTGCTTGCTTCATTTCTTTTCTTGCTTTATGTGCTGACCAGAAGGTGTGGTCTGGACTATCTAACTCAGCTTGTGCTGCCTTAACTCTTTCCGCTGCCGGAGCAAGTTTTTCTTTAGAAGATGCTGCCAGAGATTTAGTGCGGTCATGGTAATGTTGCATTTTTGTGGCAATGTTCTTTGCGTGTTGATGCTTAGAGAATATACCACCAATACTAGCACCGAGACTAACACCATACTTCTCTTGTACAAGAACAAATTCTAATAATGTTTCATTAAAATCTTCTTCTGTAGCCGACTCTATTAATGTTGAGTATTGTTCATTAACTGCTGTATACAGGTCATCAATAAACTTCTGATCAAGCATAGATGCATCTTCATAGAATATGTCGATGGTGTCTATGATCAATTGTTCGTATAAATCGAAATCTAAATCGGTATTCATTAGATTGAACCGGCAACTCTACCAGCAACAGACGCTAGTTTGTGTGCACCAGAAGTGACTTTAGTTTTGATCTTATCTTTCAGTGCTGAAATGTGTGAATCAATTTTACTAGCAAGATCTTTAGTGTGTTGATGATGTGTATCAAGTGCAGTTTTAGTATTTCTTTGGTGTGCCTGTAAATGGCCAGTTAATTCTTGTGCTGCTTTATGTTTAGATATTAGAGTATCTAATTTTGATTGTTGGTAAGTGCCTTTCAATCCACTAGCTTTTACTTTAGTATTCTTAGCAGAGTATTCTTTACCTGTAAATTTTCTAGCCACAGAAGATTTCTTTCTACCAATGCTTTTTTGTTTATCACTGGCAGAAGAAGCAGCTTTACCAGCTTTAATGTTCTTGCGTTTTGCGATATAGTTTTTGTAACCATGTGCAGCACCAGCAACAAATGAACCGAGAGATTCATCTAGCATCATAGTAATCATTTCTTCGTATAATGCTTCGTTGGCATCAACACCGGTCAATGCTTGGTATGCTGATTCTTTTAGTGTTAGGTGCTTATAGTTCTCTACGAAATGTTCCATGAAGATTGACGTGATATACGCATCTTCATCGGTCATTTCATATTCTTCGTTCATGTCATAGTATTCATCAGCAACGGCCTCGACCAATGACATGAATAAATCTTCAGAGTGTAATTTTTGTTCTTCGGTTAAGTACATAGCGGTTCCTATTATTGTGTGGTATTAAGTATTTATAACCCCAAATCTTCACACGTAATGATGAATGATTTGACGAATTTTGATCTAACTATATCGGCGGTATCGAATTGTATTAATGTAAACTCGTTCATGGCATTAGCAACAGATAACATAGAATTAAACCCAGTAGAATCATTTCTAGTTTTTAGCAAATCTGTCTGAGAATAATCACCACAAAGGATTATTTTAGTATTTTTTCCTAATCGTGTCATAATGGTTTTAATTTCCGCCCAATTAGCATTCTGGATTTCATCAAATATTATTATACTATTATCGAATGTTGTGCCTCTAAGAAAGCTTGAGCTGACGAATTCTATGTGGTTTTGTTCGACCAATCGGGAATATGCATCCTTACGATTAAATAATTCTGCACACAATTTCATATAAGGGTCACTATATACTGCCAGTTTTTCATCGGCATCACCCGGAAGATATCCCAATTCCCTTGTTGGGACACATGTCCTTATGATAACAACTTTTTGAAAACTATTGCCTTTGTCTAAAACCTGTTCTAGTGCTCGATAAAGTGATATTGCGGTCTTACCTGTTCCGGCAGAACCGTACAACATAATAGCTTCATCTTCATTGGCGTATGCCTCGAAGAATAATTTCTGGTTCTTTGTTAATGGTTTAAATGTTTTTAAATCCTCTATTCGTAACTTGAGTCTATTTGATGGTGGTGCTGATCGGTCATTACTTGCTTGGTATTTTGATAAATCTTCAAAATGTGTGTCCACTAGTCGAGATGCCGGTTTACGAGCCATAATTTTCCTTGTTAGTTTGGGGGAATGTGCCAGAACATTTTCCAGCACTAATTATATATGAGTTTCCTATTTTGGTTAATATTTTCTCCATAGCTAGTTTTTGTGTGTTATAAATCAATAACTTAGCTACCATTCTCTAGGACATATCGTTTTGTGTCCGGACTTCATAGTATTTTCGCCTACCCTCTCCATCATAGGTCGCACAACGTATTTTTCAAATGACGAATCTGCCTTTTTAGTTCCTGGCACACTCATTCTCATAGCATCAGAAAGTACTGGCAAATGTGCAGCACCAAAATACATTTCTAGATCAGGGTTAGCTGCTTTGAATTCCTCTAGTTTAGTATAAGACATAGAGTATTCTTTCACTTCACCAGTAACTTTGTTCATAAAATCGTAGTCGCTCATTGTATATCCTCATAAAACACATCATTTAAAATATTTTCGATAATTGTCGGCATTCTTGGTGCTCTTTCTAAAGTTGGATTATCTATCAAAAATTGATCGTAATCTTTATTAGGTAGTCTAACCCATATGCTCTCGTTGGTCTCCTTGTTCATGTACTCATATCGAGGCACAATATATTCCTATTTAAATTTCCAATCGTTGCAATAATCAAATTTGTGTAACTGCTTTAATCTATCTTCACATGAGTCACCGATATCTGTACGATATGCAGGATCATTACCTAATTTTACCTGTTTCACTACTTTATAAGCAGCATCTTTTGCCTGTGTTATCGTGTCGCCAATGCCCATACACACACATATGTAAGTACCAGCAGTGCCCCACTCAGGGTAGTTTTCTACAACTTCATCATCAACCATCTTAATAGTAGATGATAGCTTGATTTCACACGGTGATACCATAGAAATGTCTTTCACATCATCAGTGATTACCGGATAATCTAGATAGTCTTCGATAGGTTTCTTTGCAAATGGGAAGTCTGAACACGCCATGACAACACCAAGAGCAGTCTCGCCGCCAATAATTTCAAATGTGTCCTTCCCATTGATTAGATCGACCATCCATTGAGCAGGATCACCAACGATTAATGATTGTTGAATATTGTGTATAGGGTAGCCTGGACGTTGTGTAAATTCCATTGGCCAAGGAGTACCATCGTTTTCATCTACTATAACACTAATATCAACGAAACCAACATATTTCAATTCGTGCAATAGCTTTTCTAGGGGTTTCAGCATTATATCAGCTAGTTTAGAATCTTTAGTGTATCTTAGCGCCGTCCCCATTTCTCCAGTGCTAACACCAAGATCCCCGTTCATCAGTTTCTTGTGCTCGAAGTTCTCACAGAACACGCTATTGAATCCATTAGGACCAAACATACCCATAACAGCAAGTTCAGTACCTTTCTTGAATTCTTGAAGAATGAACTTCGTGATACCTGCTTTCTTACCAACTTTCTTCATACGAGTAAGAAACCCGATCATGTCTGCTGGATCTTTAGCTAGATACGTTAAAGATTTATCTTCTACAGATCCACAAGGTTTGCAGCAGTATCTATTTGGATTTGCTTTGACGAAAGCTATTGCTTGGTCATAATTGGAAAATTCGGTTGATGGTATTACTTTGTTGCCACAATCTTTTATAGCGTTTTGACCATACATTCTATCTACTTCTAATCGTGCAGATCTTTTATCTGGTCCAAAAACTGGCAACCCTTTTTTGCGAAGTTCTAGAACTTCATCCATGAAATCTACATTATCTGCCACGAATATCAAATCGCAGTGTTGTGCATATGATTTAGCTTGTTGCCAGTTGTCGAACTTGTCAACAAGTCCTTGGCCAATGGGTTCGGCGATAGGTCCTACTGTGATTAATTTAACTGTGTGTCCAGCGGCGATGCAGTCTAGGCACCAGTGCACACTTAGTGCATATGGATCGATACTCAAGATATTCAATTTACTCTCCGATAAATGTCTAATATATCAGTATTTAGACATATTAGACACTCGTGTTGAACTGCTTAAATTTTAGGTGGTCTACCGCGACCTCGTGGTGATTCTGCCACAGCATCATCCAATACCGGATATTCTTCCAGAGTTGGACCTTTTAATGACTGCACTCTCTTTGCAATATCATCTGACGATATTGTTTGTACGATGAACTGCTTAAACTCGTGGTACCCATTAGTGACATTCATTGGCGCGACACTAGTATCTTTGGTGAAGAACAACGCACACCCACCAACACTCAGTGGTGCAACTTCAATGACAGCATCCAAATCAATAATACACAAACACCCTTTATCTTTACTAAAAACTTCTACCTTCACGCCCATTAATTACTCCTCATAGTTGAAAAAAACTCATACACCTTCATTGATATATCAGATACAAACATATGTATAACATCGAAATACATGTACGACAAGGCACCAAAAATCGTCACCACGCCCGATAAACACAAAAGTAATGCTATAGACTCACTTCTATACCATTCAATCTCAAGTTCTATCATATCTCTCTGTGCTAGAAAGACATAATTCTCACCATCATCTTTTAGTATATCCACATTTAGTGCTGACAGTCTTTTATTGGCATACCACCAATAGTATGGAGCAAATAATTTATTCACCAGTAATTCTCACTAAGTTCAAAAGGTTTCTTTGATTTTTGTTTATTGGGTTTGCGGACAGATCTAGGTTCATATCCAGCAAGTTTTTCTTTATTTCTACGAATACCACAGTCATCTTCTCGACTTCTTTTTGGTAATACATAATCATCTATATTCATTTCGTTCTCAAAAATCCCATACAATTTCTAACTTCTTTATGTGTTGATAGTCTTCCAGCGCATCATTGATATTGCTTTTGTTCGGTGGAATGAACACATAATCAATATCACCTTCTTTTGCTGCAAGCTTTTCGTTTAGGTATTCTATTGCCTCTAATGCTGTACTAAAGGTTTTCATGTCCTTGTTATTAGCTAGGACGGGTCTGCACACGTATTTTATCATGTATATTCTCTTTATCAAATACTAATTTGTTATAAATAGTTATAGGTCGCGATACTAGACATATCCACCTATTCTAATAACTTACTAGGAGTATCAGCATGAGTATATATGTACCAACATATCTTTATGTCAAACATCATTCAGTTACAGGTCTAAAATACTTCGGTATGACCACCAGAACAGATCCAATTAAATATCTAGGGTCTGGTAAATACTGGAGATCTCACACCAAGAAACATGGAGTAACGTTCGTTGAAACCTTGTGGTTAAAATTATTCGATACCCAAGAATTACTAACAGATTTCGCATTATTATTTTCAGAACATTGGGACATAGCAAATTCCAATGACTGGGCTAATCTTATACCAGAAAACGGTGTGGGTGGTGTGCGAGGGCTTGTACATTCGGACGAATCTAAATTAAAGATGTCACTATCTAAGCTCGGCATACCAACAAAACCACATTCAGCAGAAACCAAATTAAAAATGTCTATCTCACACAAAGGTAAAATTCATTCACCGGAACATGTGGAAAAGATTGCAGCAACCAAAAGAGGCATACCTCAACCAATTGAACGAAATTTACTACAATCTATCGCCACGAAAGGAATACCAAAACCAATATTGATGTGTCCGCATTGTAATAAAGTTGGTGGTATTCCGGGTATATATAGATGGCACTTTAATAACTGTAAGTTAAGGGTATGATTCGCGCCCCCACTCTACATATTCTCTCGTTTTTGGATTAAAATAATTTCCGTTTGTAGGATCATAATAATGGACAGTGCCGAATATTCTAATCGGCCCAATAAACCCTTCTCTCTTAGTATAACCATCTAAATCCCCACATGTATCTTTTGCTATCGGTTTGAACTGAAGTTTCATGTGTTCCTTATTTGATAGTTGTCAACAAAACTACATCACAATTAATCCTCCCATTCAAAGGAGACGCGACAGATGTGATGTTAGCCATAATCTTTTTAAGAATCGTTTTCTTACCCTTCACAACATCAGGTATAACTTCCAGTGGCTTCCTTACTATTTTATTTATGGATAATGTTTCGTCATAATTCTCAATGGTAGTACCTTTGACACTCAAACCAGCCCCATCCTTAGCAACATATACACCTAGCTTTCTGGTTTTAGTATTGAACACCCATAGTGACTGACACCCAATAATACTCTCTGGTTTGACCGACACAATCTTATATTCAGGATCATCTTTCTTGAATACAAGTTTCAGTATCTTCTTGGATAACGGAACCACTTTCTTCTTGCGTGGTATTTTAGCGACCTTTGCATTAGAAGTAAACTTATTACAATCTGCCAACACTAATTGCAGAAACTGATTAAGCTTCTTTATTTCGGTCTTGTTGTAGTTCGAGTACCCCTCAACGAGCTGTTCATCTTTACCAGCAACAACTTCTTTAACCTCAATACTTAATGGTTTAAAATGGTCGATGATTTGTTTTGTATGAACAGCCTTACACACTTGCGCTGATAGAAACTCATACACTTTTAATGTGTAATCACGTATATCAATAGCATCCTCGATGGTGTTGATGATCTCTGTACAATGGTTGTATATCTTATCCTGGAGAGATACCTTTGGTTTAGTGGGTATCGTGTCGGGTTTATCCACTACTGGAGCAATATAATTGAACAGCTCATTGATCCTAACATCGATCCAAGAGATTTGTTCAAGTGTTGGTTGGTATCCACGAGAGATCATTCTAACAACATACCCAACATTTTTGACTTCCCATTCTGAAACTGATGATATTTTACTAATCATCTTTGGGTCGTATTTGTTGAGTTTCATGTGTGTCACAAGATACACACGAGAATCTTTGTAGTCCTTCGTGCGAGAATACCAACTTAGACACTCAGTGAAATTGTATGTGTTATCGAATGACGGCTCTTTACCATATACAAGATCATCAATGTTTACACGTTTCTTTTCAGCCATGTCAATATACAATTTCCATAGAAGTTACTGAATCAACTCTAAATGATCTGTAACCATCGTTCTCTACATCGAATACCACGACCACATTATCATTAATCGCTTTTCTTTCTTGTGTTTCAGAAATTAGCTCGATATCGACACCAGATGGATCAACTTCTTTTTGTGGTAGGTATTGGTCTAATAATGTACCTTTCAATACGCGAACATCGCCGTTAACTTTCGTGAATGTAATATTAGCAACGTTATTATGTAGTATATCAATAATCTCATCTCTGTTCATAGTTTTCTCTTTCTTACCCCAAATTAAGTCCCAATTGGCGTTGAATTTGTCTGTATCCACCGCCCTAGCATTACTACCTTTACCACCAGCCCACGCTGCCATAATTTCTCCTATGCTACTGAATTAGTTAATGGTGATTTGATATTAACCACCACATCGTTTTCATACAATTCATCGACAATCAACAATTTTGATTTAGTAATACAATGATTGCAAATGACCGCCCCAGTTTCTGCTATAATCAATATCGTGCCTTGCTTCTTTACAGCTGCACAGAAGCTGCATTTTACCTCAGAATCCATGATCAAAATTTACCTCTGCATATGTATCAACTTCCACAACGGGTTCAACTGTCATCTTAGCATACAAGTCAAGGAAACCTGCTTTGGTTTCATCATCAAAACGATTAGTACATAGAGTGATAGCTTTCATCTTATCATTAAAGATGTTGTATGACTTAGCAATATGTACAAGTCTACGAGTACTTATAATCTCGTCAATAGCACCTTCCATATATGTCTTTCTGATAACATCTGCCCACTGAACCAATTCATCGATGAATGATTTGTCGGTAATCAATGGTGATAGAATCTTCTTCTCTGTCTTAGTATCAGGAAATTCTTGTTCAATAGTAATAACGAAACGTTCCAAGAATGCTGAGTCAAGTATCTGTGATAGATAGTTTCCATCTTCAGATCCCTTACCCTTTGTGTTAGCGGTAGCGATAATGTTGAATCCAGCTTTAGGATGAATCATTTCACCAGTCTTCTTGTTATAGTACGAAGCACCTTCAAGGATACCCTGCAAACACATCAACTTAGCACCATTACCACGATCAACCTCATCGCAATTATGTGTTACTACACCATTATATGATACAAATGTGTGGTTTTTTCTGACAGTTAATGTTCTGACTGTACCAAGACCCATCTTTGTAATTTTTTTTATTTGTTTCATGTTATTCTCAATTGGATTAATGAGGTTTCATTATACATCATTTTATAAAATTATCAACTTTTATGTGCAATTTCTTATATATGCTAAATAGGTATAGGTCACGATACCGCAAATATCTACCTATTCTAATCATTCTATCATTAATTACAGGAACTAATATGACCAGCTCAAATATTTATATACAATCTCGTATATAATAGGGTCAATACACAACCTTAAAGTTATACCATGGAGGGAGAACATATCAAAATCTTCTAGTAGTTCTATATCAGAGGAAGAGCTATTTAATCGTTTTTATAGAGAGACTACAAATTCCCCAACAGATAGCCCATCTAGTATAGATTTTTCATGATTGCCTGAAATTATCACGGGGTGGTCACTTGTCATAGTAATTGATGTGCCATCATCAAATTCTACAACATATAAATCATCTCTATCGGTTTCAGCTAAGACAACACCAATATCATTTTCGAATTCTGATGTTTCTAGATTGTATGATATTATAGGATACTCTCTACCTATTTCCATATCACTCAATTTAGTGTTGATTGAATTTGTTAAGGAGCCTACCTTAACCTCTTCGTCCTTTTCTAAACATAATAAAATTGCTCCACGTTTCATTGCAGTAATAACAGGACCATCACGGAATACCACGTTACCATCAATAAGTGTATTGCTGCCGATCAAATCAGATTCATCGGTTTCAACACTAACATTGACACGAATGCACTCACGTTTTAACTGAGCACACACCTGTTCAGCCATTAGGGTTTTGCCGTTACCACTGAGACCAGTGATGAACACAGGATAGAACTCATTAGACTTGACTACTGTGACCAAATCTTTATGGAATCCGAACGGCACATAGTCAGCATATACTTCTGGTACAGTTGGTGCTGATTCATCTACCATCTTTGGTTGTCTGAAATGTCTAGTAGTAGCAATCAATTCAACTGCCATTTCTGGTGCTGCTAGTGTAATAGCGACAGGTGTTTCGTCTAGTGTTGGAACCAGATATGAACCACGACCAACACGATGTATTGATTTGCTAACCAACCAATGTGGATATGGTACTACCAAAGTCTCGACCACATGATCAATTTCTTCTCGTGTAATTGTAGCATTAATGCCGTAGATAGCCTGTGCTGCCACAATAAATTCTTTTTGTTTCACTGATAATGCCATGATATATTCTCGCTGTTTTAAAAATGTTGAGCCATTATAACACTGTGATTATGTTTGTCAACTAAAACCCTATAGTTCGCCAGAATTTGAACACTGGGTGTCTAGGCTTTTCTTTGACTCCGATGTGGAATGACTTATAAGTTAGTATCTTTCCTATAATGCTGTCGCGATTTTCCCATATCTCATCACGCTGTGCTGCATCAAAACCTGTTCCAATGTTAAACTCGATACCTGTCTCAACATCTCTGACAACTAATGCACCCATTGTTCCAGCAGCACGTTTGCCATCTTGATGTGATGACCGTTTGCTTCTACCTAATTCATTAACAGTTTTCTCGTTATCATTGTGCATTAATTCCTCTATTCCGATAACCTCTGCTTCACTATCTGCAAAGCGTTTAACCTTGCTTAAGATATTTTCTTTTGCCGTTGCGCGTCCGAATTTGTAATGCCCATCTAGGCTTCTTACCATCATACCTTCGTAACCTAATTCAAGACACTGAATTTCCTTACAGTCAAACTCTTCCTGTGTATGGACAAACTGGTGCTCTACAATAGCTATATGTTTTCCCTGAATAGTAGAACCATCTTGTATTTCCTTAACCCGTTCTTCCGGTATATCTAAACGTACCCAAAATGGTATTGTGGGGAATGTAAAATCATCAAATACATGAAAAGTAAAGTCCGCAACCTTGTCATGTGACATAACGACAGTGGTCGTATTTCTAAAGCATTCTGGATCTGTGGAGCTGCCGCATATAATCTCACCATCCAGCCCATCTAACAAGGAAGACCCAAGTATTGATTGTATGTGTTTATTTGGTATGGGTTTAAGAGTTCTGCTCATAGCAACACCGTCTACGATGACACAGCGTATACCATCTAATTTTGGTGATGCCAAGTATGGGAATTTGGGTGTATCTAAGGTTGCGGACAACATTGGTTTAAAGTTTGGTAACATAATAATGCTCTTTTGGTTAAGGATGGGTCATTATAACACCATCCTTGGCATTGTCAACTATTCGTGATGAAGTTCTAACACATTATTGTTATAAACTTTTCTTGGGATGTATTCGGGATGTTTATTAACTTTCCAATTGTAAAAACCATCTTCATTGAGTTCTGGTAATTTCAGTGGTGTTTTGTCTAATCTGTCCAGTGTATCAATGTAATCTGCGCAGGATTTTCCTATTATAAAACTTATCATTATACTCCTTAAATAGAATTATATAGGTCATTTCATTGAGTTCTTATAATAGTGATATGTTACAAATTCTTCGTGCTTGGTGTAGTTCGATATGAAATATTGACCCCAATCTATATCGGGGAACGCTATATCACCACCACAATCAAACTTCATGAATGATATGATCATATTATCACAATTAGGAGCTAGTTGTTTGTATATCTCTGCACCACCACAAAGGTAAAATCGTGAGGCTGCACTATGTGATGCGAACCACAAAAATTTATCGATAGTCATTGTATCGAACCCTTCGAGTTTGTACTCCGGATCTCGTGATAACACAATACATTCACGGCCAGGAAGCTTACCCACCTGTTCTGCCGTTACCCTACCCATTACCAGAGTACCACCCATAGTAATTGCTTTGAATTGTCTCAGCTCATCTTTGCAATGCCAAGGCATATTATCCAGTGTGCTGTCCCCAATTATACCGTTCTCTGATACTGCTGCGATCAGTGTTATCATAAATGCCTCTGCATTATTAATTCTAGTAATGCATAACATTAACTAAAAGGAAAATCAAAATGTCAACAACATATACCTGGACAGTTAACTCTATTGAGTGTACTGCAAATAATGATATCGAAACAGATTGTGACGAAATAACATCCGCACTTTGGACGTTAACTGGTAACAATGGAACAATTTCATCTAGTATTACTAGCAGATCTCCATTGTTAATTGATATGGAACCAACTGGTGAAGAGTCAAACAATGCACCATTCTTGGCATTAACAGAAGCTAATGTAATATCTGCGATTCAATCAACACTTGGTACTAACCAAATAGCTCAAATTGAAGCACAGATAGATGCTGATCTAACAAAGGCAACTGTAAATACTATTACACCCACACTACCTTGGGTATAAAATCATACTGCTATTGGTGCGGGTATTCTTGCATGACTAATAGCATTATGTAGGGTAAATGATTCATACGTGTAATCATCTATATTATTAATCCCACAAGCTATTTCTAAGGTTGGCAATGGATATAAACTTAAATCCCGTGACAACAATTCATTAGCCTGTACCAAGTGATTCTTGTATAAGTGTGTATCACCAAATGACATATGAAGCATATCAGGAACCATGTTCACAACATTAGCGACCATCTCTGTTAAGAGTGCATACGAAGCGATGTTGAATGGTAAACCTAAGAAAGTATCACAAGATCGTTGATACAAATGGCAAGACAAAGCATACCTCGGTGTTTTCAAATCATCCATAATTTTATGATATTCTTCTTCATAATATTCGGACGGTTGAATATCGGAAACACAATATTTTGTTCGTTCATGGAACGACAACTTCCTCACATAAAACTGAAAGAATGCATGGCAAGGTGCTAGAGCCATTCTGTTATCAGACACATTCTGTTGTGGTGATACAGATTCATCAGGAAGATCAGCAACATTCCAAGCAGAAACAATATGTCTACGGCTAAAAGGTTTATTTTTTAATCCTTCAATTAAGGCAGCTATCTGATCAATACCATTCCAGTCTCTCATTTGCTTACCGTATATTGGACCAAGTTCTCCATTAGGTAAACTCCACTCAGACCAAATGGTTGGTTTATCATTACCATTCATTCTTCTTAATTCTTCATTATTAGTAGAACCAGATAAGAACCAAAGCAACTCATTTGCTACTAATTTGAATGGAGTGAACTTTCCTGGTAGTAATGGAAATCCTTTCTTCAAATCGAACTCAAGATGCTTACCAAATAATGATAGTGTACCTGTACCCGTTCTATCATCGGAATCATTACCATTATCTAATATATCCTGCAATAGATCATAGTAACACTGCATAGGTATTTTCTGCTCAGTGTCCAATTATTTCAGCCCCCACATAACCACAGCAACAGTACCCAATAATACAACATTCAATATCGTAGATATTGCTAGTAGTGTGATAATTTTATCAAATCTTAGGTGTAGGTCGTAATAATCTTTGTGATTACGTTGTAATGCTGTATATGCAGCTTCTAACTCAGTAGGCTTTTTAACTTTCTTTGTGTATGCACGTTTAGTAGCTACCGGTTCTTCTACAATAGGTTCAACAACTAGTTCAGCTTTAACTTTTCTGACATATGGACGTTTAACTTTATTCATTTGATTCTTTTTCATTTTTATCTCCTATAGACTTAATTAGTATTGCTTTATCTTTCTTGCTCATATTACTTATATATTGCAATTTTCCTCTATGATCAACCCATGCTACCAACATACTTGGTTTGGCACCAATATGGAATTTCTTTACATCCATGAGAATATAAATCCTGCAACACCACCAAAGATAATAGCAGACATCACTATAACAGTTAATCTCAATTGATCGAGTTTATCTTCGACAGATTCATCTGTCTTATACGCAGCATTAGAAAGTTCTGTAACGTATCTGTTGTATGATTTTTCCATATCTTTGTTGTGAGTCAACTCACTAAGATTGTAATCTTCATACGTGACCCAATGGCCATCAGCACATTCTTCTACCGGATACGGTCCCCCAATTTGATTATAGCGTTTCATTACCAAGCACCAAACCAAATACCGATACCATGTACGATACCTATTGGAGCTGCAATAGCACCAGCAATCAAGAATGCCCATTCTTCTTTCTGAATGCAATAGATCACATGAGTACCCCACGCACCAACTGGTATAGATGCCACAGCCACTATTGCTGTCACACCCACAAACAAATCTATATTATAATTTTTCATCCTAAACTCCAAAATTTTGGATCACATAAAACTACTTCAACCAACTTAGTACATTCTGGCAAAGCACTCACTTTATCACTCGCTTCAAATGATGATCTCGCATCAATAAATTTGAACTTTGTTTCCTTTTTGTCGTTCAAATATTCAACCATATATTCGTTATATGACATCGGATTACCAATTTTGTGCGTCAGTTAGATCAACTTCTTTACCGTCTACAAACATAACAGAAATAGATTCACCACGTTCAATAACTTTTACTACCTGAGTTCTGCCACCTTCGTGCTCCTTCTGTACTGAAATAGCAACTAACAATCTTAACACTTCATCTTCACCGATGATAACTTCTCTAACAACAGTTGGTTTAGTATCTTCTGGCAACTTAGCAATTGCATCTGCCGCTGCGTTCAGGATATTACTTTCAATTTGGTGTTTCTCATCCAACAATACTTCTACTACAGATGCATAATAATCAGCATCGCTCGATGATCTTTGGACATGTTCTTCGAATAGTTTAATATCATCTAATACAGTTTGTAGTGCAGTTTTATTTTTCATTATTTGTTAGCCTTTGGTTGTCGTGGTTGTCTTGGTTTCTTTGGAATGCCAGTTAAGCATTCACACTTATCTCTTCTATTCTCGCAACGATTGATCTTACTGCAAGCAGTTAGTAATCGAAACAGTTGTGATTCTGGTATTGTGTATATATTCTCTTCTTCCATTTATATCTTCTCAAATACATTTATATAGGCGGTCATTATATCATAAGTATTTACAGTGTCAAGAGTTGATTAAGTGTAAATACTTAGTTCTTATAAATATGTGTAATATTGGGGGATTAATGGATATATTAAAATTTATAAGCGATGTGGGATTTCCAATAGCAGCCGCCTGTGTTGGATTCTACTTTGTGTATCTTACGTTGAAGTTTATTCTTGAAGGTGTGTCTGGTTCAGTCAAAGGATTGACAGGTATCATATCAGCATTGGATAGGCGTGTTGCGACAATGAACCACGATGTCTTGCGTATTGATGTACTTGTATCTAATGCACTTCAAATCAAACCTGATGTTGATCGTATAGCACGAGCAGAACAATCTGATGCGAGGCGAGATTAATGGATTTAGTATTATTATCAAAATCTATAAATGAATTTGGTTTTCCAGTAATAGCATCTATAGGTATGGGTGCTATGATATATTTTATTTGGGTGTGGGCAACAACCGTAGTCAAACCTATGCTGTCGGAAGCCAGTACAACATTGATAGCACTAATAGACCGAGTTAGATTATTAGATAACGATTTGATAAGATTAACTCAGAAAGTAAATGTGGTTCTTATGTTACGGGATGTAAAGAATGAAAATTCTAATACTTCTGATACTGATTAGTAATAACACACAAGCAGAACAATCATTCTCATTTAAGTCACCATCATTTTCTGGTATTGGGTATTCATCCCATGTTCAAACCATAGAGAATACAGAAACCACACGAAAACAAGCAATACAAGCATCAAACTTACAAGCAGCAAAGGATGCTGCTGCATTAGCTGGTAATACTACTCTTCAGAAGTTTCTGAACAATTTCGAAAGTCGTGTTTATGCTCAATTATCAACACAATTGATTAATAATCTATTTGGTGTCAACCCACAAACGAGTGGTACTGTTACTATTGAGGGTAACACAATACAATACACCAAGACCGCTGATCAGATTTCCATGACTGTAACTGATGCTAGTGGTAATATAACTCAGGTAGTAATCCCTGTCGGTAGTCTGACATTCTGATGCGTATTCTATTGTTGTGTTTATTGTTAACCGGATGTTCATCGTGGCCATCACCCTTTGTAACATGGACTAATGAACCAGAACTTTTGGATATAAAACCAAAAGAAAAGGTAATTCTGCCGTCACCAAAAGACGGTAAGATTGTTGTTGCTGTATATTCGTTTATGGATAAGACCGGACAAAGAAAGGATTCTGCTACTATTGCAAAGTTATCATCTGCTGTAACACAGGGTGGTGAATCAATTCTGTTGAAATCACTGGAAGATGCTGGTGGTGGTATGTGGTTTAGGGCAGTAGAACGGGTAGGTTTAGATAACCTATTGAAAGAACGACAATTGATTAGGTCGGCAAGGGATGAAGCAAAGGATGACAAGCGTATAGGTTCAATATTATATGCTGGTATGATAATCGAAGGTTCCATAGTATCGTATGACACTAATATTCGCACTGGTGGTATTGGTATACGCTATTTGGGTATAGGACCAGACACACAATATCAGGAAGATATGGTAACTGTCTCACTTCGAGCAATTAGTACACAAACTGGTGAGGTATTAATCACCGTTAATGTACAGAAAACAATTTTGAGTTATACATTAGGTGTTGCTGTATTCAAATTTTTCGACACTGGTACACAATCATTTGAAAATGAGATTGGTGCCACTAAAACGGAAGCTGGGATATATGCATTAAAATCTGCGTTAGATTTAGCTGTAGAGGAATTGATTATTAAGGGTGAGCGAAAATCGTTATGGAAATTTTCATCAACTTATAAAGGAAATAACTAAATGCACATCTTAAGAAACATTCTGTTGATTAGTATGCTTTTGAGTAGCCAAACAACCATGAGTGATAGTGGTGGTAATTTTGTTTACATAGACCAAACTAATGCGGACAATTCTACCGTTAGTATTACACAAACAGGATCAAATAACACAGTAGGTGATCCTAATTCAATATCGGCACCATCATTTGTCATTGAGGGTAATTCAATGTTCGTCACTATCCTTCAAGATGGTATGAACAACGCGATAACTGGTAACATAATAGGTGGTGGCACAACTGCTAATATTACACAAACCGGTAACAGCAACTTTACCAACTTCAATATGGGTAACATGGGTACGTCTTCTGGTCTATTGAACATGACAATGACTGGTAGTAATAATATATCTAATATGAACATTGGATTATTACATGATTCAAGTAATTACACATACACAGCATTATTGACTGGTAGTAATAATACATTAACCAGCACAATTAATAGCAAATATACCGTAGATTCATTCACCGTCACAGGATCAAACAATGCTATCACGACAAACCAAACTGGTGCTAATGGTTCTAATAATGTTATTGGTAATAATATTGCCATTTCCAATATTGGAAACTCTAATTCTATAAGCATCGTACAAGATGGAACAACGAATCCGAATAGTGCTATTGTCAACCTTGTGGGTAATAACGCTGCTGTGTCTGTCGTCCAACATTAATGCTGGTATTGGCAAGGTAACAGAACAGAAGGGTAGTGCATCTATTACACGAGAGAAATCGGTAATAGATGCTAAGAAAGATTCCAGTGTTGATAGTTTAGATACTATTGAAACTGGTAAAGGTGAGGTTGGTATCTCATTTGATGATGATACACAAGTAAAAGTAACCGAGAACAGTAAACTGGTCATAGATGATTTCGTATATGACCCCAAGAATAAATCTGTTGGTAAGTTAGCATTGAAATGTGCTATTGGTACTGTGAGATATGCTTCAGGTAATATTGCCCACGATAACAATAAGAATGTGGCAATCAATACACCAACAGCAACTATAGCAGTTCGTGGTACTGCATTTACTATGACCGTAGATGAAATTGGTCAATCTATGGTCATATTGTTACCTAATTTAGATGGTAGTGTTGGTGAAATTGAGGTCAGAACTGCAATGGGTTCGGTAGTATTGAACCAAGCATTTCAAGCAACTGTGACTACATCTAATGAGATTAAACCCACTAAACCTGTGGTGTTACTTATTGCTGAGTCTGCTATAAATAACATGATGATAGTAAAACCACCCAAGGAAATTAGTCAGAAGTTGATTGATGATAACAAAGCATCAGCATTAGACTTTAAGGGATTAGAAAAGGATGCACTATCGGTAAGGGTATTTGTTGACCCCTATGCAAAGTTCAACGAATTAAGTGTTGATTTATTGGCGATAGATTATTTGACAAACGTATTAGATAGTTTTGGTACAGTAACAACATTTTCGGCTGGATACAATAATAGTAACCAAGTTTATATATTCGACAAAGAATCAAATTGGCTAGTCCAAAGAACGGTGAAACAGAGTGCTACATTATTATTGAACAAAGATCGTGGTTATAGTGTGACACTTATACAAGATGGGATTACCGTGAAGATGCAAAGTGCAGATACAACCACTAATACTATTCTAATCAAACAAGGTGCAAACTAATGGCAGTAGCAAAAACAATCGTTATAGCAAAAGAGAAAGAACACTGGACATCGACTGGTTGGAGACCAGCACTTGCGTGGAGTTATGTTTTAATATGTATATTTGACTTTGCGATAGGTCCAATTATATTCAACGTTTTGCAATATTGGAATCCTGGACAATCAATCAGTGCATATACAGCAGTTACTTTGCAGGGATCGGGGTTGTATCATCTTTCAATGGGTGCGGTATTAGGTTTAACTACTCATGGTCGTACTAAAGAGAAGATAGAAGCAGGAAAAGTAACAGAATAAATGCATTAAATACAATGCGTTATTCGACTAAAACGTGTAACGCATTGTATACTATACTACTTACTTGTTGGTCTGTATACCCCATCCCAGCCTTTGGGTAGTTTCTTACTGAGTTCATAATCAGCAATTCGTTGTATCATCATATCATAGTAGTAATCTAACTCACCATCAAAACATCCTTTCAACGAATCACATAAACCCGCAGCATCTTTCCATTGCTGTGCTTGATAATGTGTAAACATTTTATTATGTGTTTCTCTGAATATGTTGCTTGGATATGTCGGTGATGTTATTACTGTATAGATGTCAACACCTTCAGATTTACCCTTTACGGAAATTGTATCTAACTTAATAAAGAACTCATTCATATGTAAAAACCCACCCAACACATTTTCGGATTTTAGTTTATCTAATGTGTTCTTGCTTAGTATTAATGAAACTCCATAATTTTTAGTCTGTCCCTCTAATCGCGCAGCAAGATTAACTTCATCACCCAATATATCATAACTAAATCTATCTTTAGACCCCATATTACCAATAAATACCGTTCCTGTACTGAGACCTGCCCCAACTTGTAATGGTGGTTTACCTTCAGCAACCAATTCAATATTCAATTCTGCTAATGCAACTTCCATTTCTTTTGCTGCTTTTAATGCTTTAGTTGCCTGATTCTCTACATCTAATGGGGCACCCCACCAAGCCATTATTGCATCGCCTATCAGCTTACCAACAGTACCATCATTATCCATTATTATAGGAAGCATCTTATCCATATATCTTGTAATAAGATTAGTTAAACCTTGAGGGTCGGTTTTATAATGTTCTGAAATAGTTGTGAATGACCTGATATCAGAAAAGTATATAGTTAGTTCTTTAGAATCACCACCCAACTTCAACAGTTCTGGATTCTTCTGTAACTTTTCCACATAGTCAGGACTTAAATATGTTCCAAACTGCTTCTTTATCTGAAGTTTTGCTTTAAGTTCTGTGATGAATAAGGTGGCGTGTGTGTGGCCAAATACAACTCCCCCTGCCAGAATAGGTATTGTAATGTCAATGAGATAATACAAATGGGTATATAGATACAGAGAAATAGGATAAACACTAACAATGATACCACAAAATATAAAAATTCCATACTTGATCCTTGATATTAAGATTGAGAAGATGCTAAGTATAATCATAGCAAGTATTTCTGCACCAGTACTCCAATCAGGTCTTGAAATATTGGTACCGGTTACTAGTGTATTTAGTATTGATGCTTGAAAGTTATGTGGAAAGATAGCACCGTTAGAAGTGGCGACTGGGTTGTTAAGACCTCTGGCAGTAAGTCCAACAATGACGATACTGGAATTAAAGGACTCTGGAAGGTGAATGGAGGAGTATTCTGTAAATATTGCTGGTTTAACCCATATTCTACCGATACTGTCTGTTCCAATCTTTCCAAACGTTGGTATCCTGACAGCTTCAATTGATCCATCGTTAACTTTGACTTGGAAAGATTTATCACCCGAAGCGACTCGCAATGTTTCGAGGCTGATGCTAGGGTACAATAGTCCATTGGAAGAGACCACCATTGGTACTCTTCTGGTAACGCCATCAATTTCGGGGAGTGTATTAACAACACCAACACCAGCAGCAGTATCATTAAGTGCTTGTATATTAGGTTGAATATTTTCATAAGAGATTCCCACATCACCTGTACCAATTACCGATACACCTGGTCTAAATGCGTCATAAGTTTTTGTGAATACATCATTAGTACCTGTCTGGGGTAGAACAACAGGGTATTCAGTTAGTATTGTAGCAAAACTACTGTCCTGTCCGGATCTATCCGCATCTGGTAGAAATACATTAAATACAACAAGACCAGCACCATGATCGTAAAGTTCTTTAATAATTGAACCATACTCATTTCGTGGAAATGGCCATTGACCTTTTTGAGAAATCGTTTCATCATCTATATTTACCAGTACAATATCAGAATGTTGTATATCTTGTGTTAGAAGAGTATCAAAGTATCTTAACCTGATACTCTCCACGAATGTTGGGTCAAGTACTCTTATCCCAATGATGATTGATAATGTTATTAATGCACACCAACGGGATAAAAGTATCTTCTTCATTAATCTAGGTCCTCATTCATCTTTGTGTGTATATCACATAAGAATGATTTGTAATATTCAACGAGACTGCCATTGAATGAATCTTTAAGTTCTATACAATTGGTGGCAGCTCTTCTATAACACTTCTTCTCAAAAAGTTCCACGGTTTCATTGTGTAGGTTTCTCGACAACGAATACGCAAATGTATTGAAATCATTAACGGGTATTTGAAAAGAACCCAATTCCTTTTTATGTGTGACGATTTCCATGTACATTAGAACAAATCCGAAAACCAGTTTCCTATAGAATCGAGAAAGTCATCATCTTTCTCTACTGCTTGTTCATCAGGTATAGCAACTTCTTCTGCAACAACTACAGCAATAGCGGCAGCAGCAATTACTGGAGTCACAACTGGTGCTGGTTCAGAAAATACATCATCACTAATTACTTTCATTGCTTCATCATAGTGTTTCTGTCTGTCTTTTAGACCAATAACCCCACCATTAATTTTCTTAGTTAATGTGACGAAATCTCCAGAATCACAGAATTGGTTTAGTTTATTTACCGACCAAAACCAACAGGAGCTAGATGCTGCACCCTCAAGAGTATTGCAATATGATACAGTTTCATCTAATGTCTTGCCAATGGATTTAGCAAAACGTGAATAATTATCCTTACCAGTAAGCTGTAAAAATCCGACCCCGCGATACTTAAACCCATCACCAGAAGCTTCTGTACCATTGCCCATGCGATCAGCATATACCTTGTTTGCTATACGTTCAGGATTACGGTTGTATGGTGCTGCCATCGCAGCAGAGGTGAACCTTTTTGGCCATACTGAGCAAAGACCAGCGGCAGAATAGTTAAGGTTTTCTTTTAGTGCTGTGAACTGGGCAGATTCGTGGATAGTTTGACTCAAGAATCCACAAACTCTTTTCTTATTGTCTATACCATACTCAGGGAGGATCTTGTTCAATACTGCACACAACGCATCCAAGTCTTTATTATTTGGACACAACACTTTTAATTGAGATACACTGATCATTTTATGTTCCTTAGTTAGTTTCGATATGTATAAATAGTTACAGGTCACGAGACAGCCATCTCTACCTATTCTAACACTAAACGGAGTATCAGCATGACTATATATACATTAATAGATCCAACATATTTATACATCAAACAACACTCTGTCACTAAAAAGAAATACTTCGGTAAGACTAGTAAAACAGACCCAATAAAGTATTTAGGCTCTGGCACTTACTGGTTGAGGCACATTAAGAAACACGGTAAACAATTCGTAGAAACTTTGTGGGTTTCTGATATATATCACGATACATCTATAGTTGATATAGCATTACATTTTTCATCGGAAAATGATATAGTAGGGTCCGATGAATGGGCTAATCTACAAGTAGAAAACGGATTGGATGGAGCCAGTACTAGATCACAAGAATCGATATCCAAAGGAAAGTCCACAAACATTGAAAGATATGGGGTAGATAATTGGGGTAAAAGTGATGCTGGTAAAGAACATAATAGAGATTCAGTACATCATCAAATATTAAATGGTTTGCACACATCAACAAATGGTGGTAGTGAGATTATAAAGAGAACCAACGCTAGGATGTTATCTTTAGGTACACACCCTTTTCAAGGTAAACATGGTAGTGCTCGCTCATCCAAATTAGCAGAAAAATTAATATCTGATGGTACCCACAATTTCTTATCTCAAGATCATAAAGATAATGTCAGTAAGAGTAATTATACATTATCTAACAGACCAGAATACTTAGAGTTAAAATTCATATATGAGGACCTTGGGCTGAAACAACCAAAATTCTTACACATGAAATCATTAGAAGATATAGCGATATTAAGATTGGGTGTTGTTGGACAATATTTCCCATATATCAATAAAGATTGTTAACTATCAAGATAAAGCTAACCAATCCCAATATTGCCGTCACATCAGCTATAATTCCTGCAAGGATTGACCAGTTATCTAACTCTAGTGTTCTGATTACTTTATACCATGTGTTCGTTTTCCTCTTAGAGACTTCTTTATTGCTTTGAGCCATAATATTCTTTCCCTCATCACATCACCATCAACACATGCTTTATACATTTTCGATATTATTTTCTTTACTTTCATTTCTATTTGTCCACGTTACTATTTCGAATCGACCATCATAGTGTTCTACTAATGCGGTCATACTTTCTACCCAGTCACCATCATTCATATACACAATACCATCAATTTCTTTGATGTCGGCAGAGTGTATGTGACCACAAATAATGCCGTCAAACTTTCGTTTTCTACAGTATTCTAGTATATTTGTCTCAAATTCGAATATGAATGATACAGCTGTCTTGACCTTGCTCTTGATGTATTTGCTGAGTGACCAATACCCAAATCCCATCTTGTGTCTAACCCAATTGAATTTGTTGTTCAATATTAGTATTAGATCATATCCTTTATCACCAAGTATACTTAACCAAGGTGCTAATTTAGAAATCCCATCAAACATATCACCATGAACTACAAGATATCGTTTACCGTCTATACCAATGTGTTCTATTTGATTTACTATTTCTATATCACCAAACCCAATATTATAAGGTATCATTGGACGAAGAAACTCGTCATGATTACCGGCAATATAGATAACTCTTGTGCCTTTCTTTGCAATCTTTAATATCTGTTGGACAACATTGGAATGGGATTGTTTCCAAAACCACTTGTTCTGTTGAATTCTCCAGACATCTAGGATATCTCCAACAAGGTATAGAGTTTCACATTTATTGTGTTTAAGGAAATCTAGAAGTTGTAGGGCCTTACAATCTCTAGTACCAAGATGAACATCCGATATAAAGATTGATTTGTAGTGTTGTTTCATTTTGTATAGTCAACAACAAATTTAAAGAAAACTAACAATAATCCCATAGAAGCAAGCCAAGTTGCGCCTTTAATGATAAGAAGGTTTGTGTTTTTCATTAGAATACCAATGTTAATAATAGTAGTGATGCTAGTATATATACCGAGAATTTGAGTTTGACATTTTTACGTGATAACTCATACTGCCCTAAAATCAGCACTCGAACATCTTCGTTACGTGCTGCCCATCTTCTCTTATAGTCATCTTCGTGGTCTTTGTATAATATCCAAGTACCTTCATTTGATTCATACATTTTTCCAAGAATTTTCTTATATCGGACCATAGTTGTCTCCGTTGAGTTTTAATTTATATAAATAGTTATAGGTCACGAGATTGGCGTCTCTACCTATTCTAATACTTTCACGGAGCATCAGCATTAATATGTATACAGAAATAATACCAACATATCTTTACATCAAACAACATTCAGTAACAGGTCTAAAATATTTCGGTAAGACTACAAAACCTGATCCAATAAAATGTCTAGGCTCAGGTAAGTATTGGAAATCCCACATCAAGAAACACGGCAAAGAGCATGTGGTGACTTTATGGTGTCAGTTGTTTGATACCCAAGAATTACTAACGGATTTTGCATTATTATTTTCTGAACACTGGGATATTGTTAATTCTAAAGTGTGGGCCAATCTAATATTAGAAAATGGATTAGATGGTACAATACCAGGAACTATTTTCGGTCCAAGATCGGATGAAACAAAAGCAAAAATATCAGCATCCCATATAGGTAAAATAGTTTCTGATGAAACAAAAGCAAAACTATCAGAAATAAACACTGGGAAAGTTGTTTCCACCGAAACAAAAGCAAAAATATCAGCATCTAATACAGGACAGAAAAGGACGGAAGAAACCAAGGCAAAAATGTCAGCATCTCGCATAGGTATGAAAGTTTCTGATGAGGTGAGAATTAACATGTCTAAACCAAAATCAGACCAACATAAAGTAAACTTAACTATTGCTCAAAAATTAAGGTGGATCAATAATCCTTGTACTGATGAAACTAAATTAAAAATGTCTAATATCAAAAAGGGAATACCAAAACGAATAATAGAATGTCCGCAATGTGGTAAATCTGGTGGAGAACCACAAATGTGTCGATGGCATTTCAATAATTGTAAATCCCTTAGTGACGATTAATCACCATTGGTGGATTGCACCGATTATTACAGCTAAACAGGTAACTATATGTAGTAGCACCCACATTGTTCTAATAACCAAACTTAATCTGGCTTCTATTTGAGTAAGGATAGGGACTGACGGTTCATCGTGGTCAGTCTCACCCATCATATGGTCAAAACTTCTAGCCCACACCCTTTTCCATCTAATCTTTCTTAATCCCATAACCCCTGCCAGTAAGTACCCATTAATCTGAAACCATTATTCATACGGTCTTGGTGCTTTCTCATACCTTCAAAATCTGTTTTCCTAGTATGGTTTGGACCATACCCCATACCACCGTCATTATCAAATGTTAAATCAGATTCACCTGTACGGTATTGATCTTCCCATTCAATAGTATATTGAGTAAACGCCCAAAATTTTCTTATATAATTTCATTCGTCTAATCCTATTCGTTTTCTGAAAGCAGCATATTCAGCATCTGAACATATACCAACTGGCATCCTTGCAAATTCATCACAAGTCTCAGGTTGGGCGAGAAACTCTACGATTTCATTTCGTATCTTGTCGTTACACTCATAATTAATGTATTGTGTATCCCTGAGTATTTTTCTTAGTAACTCTCTTTCTTTACTCATTGTTTTCTCCAGTTAATTGAGACTTCAAATACACCCTCGCAAAAGCCATTTTTATCTACAGGGATACCGCACTCATCAGCATTAAGATTGTCATAGAAATCTACCATCAAATCACTTATCTCATCGTCATAATATGCTTTTTGAAAGATTGGCTCTTGCTCAGGTTGGGCGAGCAGTTCTTCAACTACATCAATAAATGAGCCTGTAATCCCATACCCTTCAAAATGCTCAAGTGCACACTTCAATAAATCTCTTTCTTTACTCATATTATGTCCATAAAGTTTGATATAACTCACCGAATAATCTAAATCCGTGTTGCATACGCTTTTGCTGTTTTCTCATGCCATCATAATCAGTTTCCATAGTATGATTTGGTCCTCTTTTCACCTCATTACCTTCAAATACAAGATCAGCATCCCCTGTTCTATACTGTTCTTCCCAATCAATATTCAGTTGACCAAATGCAAATATCATTTCATCTAATGCCCATTCAAACCTCTTGTGGTAATTATCATCCACATCCCATTCATCTTGTACTCTTGGAGAGTTCATACTCTTTAGATGATCCGGAACCAATAGATCAGAAACAAACGGTGAACCATGCTTCTGTTTTTTCATTTCTATTAACATAGGTAACACAATCAATCCAAGTGTTTCTGGAAAATTCCACACATCAAACTTATCAATCTTTACATAAGAAATGCGTGGATGAATTGTGTCGAGAAACTTTCTTAGGTTCTCGCAGATATTGTGCAGCCAATCAGGTGGTACTTTATCGTAGATTTCATCTTCGGTTTTCCAGAACAACACCTTTTCCATTATAGAGAAACTGCTCAACCAGTGGTCGCGGTAATTACTCAGATATACGTGCATTGCCATAACTCCTTAGTACATGTAATGGTTTTATTTACTAATATTTATCAATAGTAATAGATGTGCCTTCTGGAAAATCCTTTGTCCAATCTTCAAGCATACCAGCCGTATACGCACTCATACCTTGACTGTCTTTGAAGCATTTATAGATACTGCCAGATTCATTATGGAATAGGTAGTGTCCCTCATTTTCTACAGTTTCTGTAATGCCACTGCTGCATCTCCAACTATCACTACCCGCAATCCCACCATACCAAGATGCTAACACTTTTTGTATGGTTGTATCTGGTGTCTTTATTTCAATTACCTCCCATTTATCAGGGTAATAGTCAGTCATCGTTTCCACCACACATTCTATAGGCGGCACTACTTTTATCTACCCCTTGGCTACCGGCATAGCGGTGATCATCTTCGTAATACTTAGTAACTCCATTAGGGGTATCCACCGCATAGCCACCGTTGTTTAATTTTCTATAAGTCCCTTGTTTTTTATTGGCTTCTTCTCTAAAATTCTTTTTCATATATGCAATCCTATTGTATTTTCAGCATTCGCTCCAGATAACTCTCTCATTCGTTTCAGAAGAATATTTAAAGGTTCAATTTTCATACATCTACAGCAACTAATTGTTATAGGATGAAACTCTCTACCAGAATCAGATTCTTCCCAAGTATCAAGGTAATTTTCAAAGAAATCCTTGACAAGGGATTTCAGTTCTATTGTATTGTTGTATGCTTCATATAGTTTCATCATTATTACCTCATTCCTCATTCCTCATCTCTAATCCCAGCCCAATAACAGCTAGCAATTCTTGCTTGCTTATAAGCATGGAACATGTCAGTGGTAGCTTCTTCACTCAAAGGCTCACGTTTTGGCTGCGAGTATTTTCTGTAGGTATGGTCGTGCATCGCCATCATTGCGTTAGCAAACCAACAAAGCATCGCATCGTCATCTACATTACAGTCTGGATTTGTTTCTCTAAAAAACCTCGTCCAAGCCAATGCGTCTGGATTGTCGTGGATTTTCATGTCATACGGAGGGGATTCTTCAATCTGCTCAGGTGAATAGCTATCTCCATTCGACCGAAGACCTCTAAAATCTATCTTAGACTCTTGCTCAGGTTGGGCGAGTAATTCCTGTATTTTATACAGTGTCGCTGCTAAAACACCGAAATTACCATTGCTAACAGCCACTTCACCTGCGGCAAAATGACTCATTACCTCTTTCAACAACTCTCTTTCTTTACTCATTATCAACCTCAAAGTGTTTCTTCAATAAGTCGGCAAAGTATTCTTTACGATGCCTATCTGTGCTGTTCATAATAACATCAATACATTCTTGTACCACAAATTTACTAGTGGGTGTGTGCCAACCAAAATCATATCGTTCTTTGTACGGTTTGTCACCTGTCATTTGCCAGAATGGTATTAGGTTATCACTAATATCACAATCTTTATTAGGACAGTATTGACCAATACCTGGAGCATCCTTCAATTCTATTTCGCATTTTGGGCAAGTTATCATATCATTCCTTATACTTTTCGGTTTGCCATACAAACATAAAAATTAAAGACAATATTGCCAATACAAACATAGTTTTAGGAAATAATGCAATAATAAATGCTGAAAGCAAAAAGATCATGAAGATACCAATAGTCTTTATTGCTGTAATTAAAATTTTTTTCATATTGTATCCAAATAAAGGTGTGGTTTCTGACTAATACGTAATTCGATTCTTTCGTGTACTATATTATCATCTTCGAGTGTTGATGTCCAGTCATTATAGAATAAAGAATTAAATCCATCAAATGCAGTACGTCTACTTCTATCTGGATTGTATCCACGCCTATCCATTTCATCACACAATGTATCAAATCTGTGTTGAAGGAAGGTGAGCTTATTGTAGAAGAATTTTACATGTCCGGTGTTCAGCGTGAACTTTTTGGGTATACCGGAAAGAATCATAAGATGAGATCTGGCCATTAAGCTTCTACTCAATGATGCCGGTACCATCGTTATCTCTCTCAATTCAGCAATCAAATGGAGTCTGTGTAGGAGTTTTGGATCTATATTTGAATTGATGCGTGTCATAATAACTCTCTTTGTGTAAAGTATTAGTCATTATAACACGAATATCTAATAAAGTAAAGACTTATTCAGTTTTCTTTTACTTCAAATTTAACAGGTCTTTCATACATGATTTCTTTTGAAGCATTCTTTCTATTTTTAGTAAAATTAAATATCCTACCATCTTCACAAATTTGTACAACGTCAAATTCAATGATTTGCGGTTCTGCTGGTGTTTTAATACTTATCATAAATTGTTCTGAGAGACCCTCTGGTAGAGTTCCAGTCCAAGTTACTTGATTAATCTCTTTACTATAATATTCACCAAATTCATTTTTATCATATAGAGGAATGGCAAGAGACGAATCATATTCGGTTGATAGAATTGATTCGTCTCTTGGTTACACTTTTGATAATCTTCAGATCATATCTGCAAAAGCAAATAGAGCCAAAAATAATTTAACAGAAGAAGAGCTTCAAAAATTTGCTTCGTTTATCAACAATTCCTGATATTAATGACACAAATTCTCATTATTATTTAAATTTTAAGTCAACAAAATCAGATGCAATTGCTTTGTGTATTTGCCTTCAGCAAACACAGTGTTATCTTCTATCATTTATAGCCCCAATAATACTTTAAGTTCATTCACTGATAATCTAGCAGAAGCTAGTTTTTCTTGTGGTGTTAGCTCAACTGGAGCTGGTTGATTAGCCTCAATCTCTGCTTGTATAACCTGTGCTTCTTCATCTGTAATTGGAGTGCAATCAGCAGGGAGTAAGTATTCAAACTCAGCAGAATCAAGAAAGTGTAGGTTGTTGTTTGTGTCTTTGTAGTTTTGCATTATCTTAGCTCCGACCAAACATTAAAAGCTGGCGATCCATTTGATGTACATACGTATGACGCTCCAGCCGGGACAATAGCTGATCCAAAATAACTGAAATTTGTACCACTTGGCTCGTTGTCAGTATTATTCATTACTGTTACCCCATTTATAACAATCGTTAATGTTTCGTTCTGGGTCATGCCACCCGACAAACTTATATAAATAGGGCGTCCAGTCGTATTGTAATAAGTGGTTCCTGACACTCTACTTGCGGTCACATTCTGCCAAGTCTGCCCATACCCCAAAGCACCAACATATGCTGTGCTTTGTGTCGTCCCATCCCCAAATGTTATATTACCATTACCTAATGATGATGACATATTATTTACTCCTTTGTTGTATATATATGTTATGTATATCAACCCAAACTTTGGATTTGGGATTTTCTAAATTCCAATTCATCTTCAAACACTTTTCTGATATAATCCTGAATATGAGTTTGAGTCTCCTGCACCTGCTAAAGTCCTACCATCAGCATCATTAAGAGTTCTAGTTGCTGTTGCGGATAATCCTAATTCTGTACTAATGGCACCAAAACTTAGTGCGTTAGGTGATACTGGTAAAGTCATTTTTAATTCCTATTTGATTTTTAATATGCCCTTTTCTACAATAGATACTTCATCATCAAATAATGGCACCAACGATAATATTATTTATTATATTCTGTATTTAACTATTTATAACGCATCGATTATCTGTCTAAATTTCAATTCATCTTCAAACAATTTTACTAGAACTGGCGCAAGATGTGTTTGGGTTCTTAATACTGCTTCTATGTGACTATCTTCCATATTTTTCAATAGAATTTCATGTAGAGGTTCTGTACCATCTATGCCATACGAACCCCAACCAAAGTGTTGTCGTATTTCTATATGGTCGGACTCAGTTGTCAATGAGATATATTCTGCACGGATTTCATTGACAGAAGATTTCACATAATCAACCCCACCATCGATCATATACCATTCACCATTGGCATCGGTATGTGTTTTGTAGTCGTGTCTATGCCTAGAATACAGCACAGTACCATCAGGAGTTTTCAATCCTGATACTAATACTTTCTCAGTCATATAAGTGATACCACTGTGAGCACAATCATGACAAACACCATTATAGATGCTGCCGTTAAAGACATTAATAATCTCATAATAATTTCGCTCCATGCAGTGACACGATCATCAATACTTCCATAGCAATCGCAACAGAAATTATAGTCATGTACCATACGCCATTAATTAAACTCATTTCATATCATCCTGTAAAAATTCATTATTCACATCATCGGTAAACATCCTAATGATGACCATTGCTTTCACAATATCATCATCACACACATTTGGGTATAGTGACATAAGTTTACCAGCACCAACATTCATTAATTCATCATAGGTAAAATCTCTATGTTTATCTACATGCCAAAGTGACAGAAGTTGTTCACCTTTTGTCGAGGTATCTGGCATCACGTTATAAAAACTGTACCATACTCCATCACTCCATCTTGAATAGCTCATTTATTTTCTCACGTTTTCTATTATATAGTTTCTTCGTTTTAACTATCTGCATTGCAAATCTAGGTGTTCGGAGCGATTTTGCTACGGGATTCTTCATTGTTGTTCTCGCATGTTGTGTATCTATGCCGAGTACCTTTATCGTAATAAGCATATGTTTTGCAATTGTCCTTTTCGAAAAGGAGTTCAGGTTCTTGTGTAATCGGTGTTACTATAACAATGGCTATTAATGCAATATATAAAAGAAGCATCATTCCAACTAGGATATAATAACTATTCATCATTAGCCCAAGGTGGTGTCATATCGAACTTAGTTACAAAGGTGTCGATTTTGTGGTCATCAGACCAGTCAGCACCAAATTCATTATCCTCATCTATAATCGTCAACGCTTCTTCGCTGGACACCACTCTGTGAGATATAATAGTTTCACCAAGATGCTTCTGTGAAAATTCGAAAGCTTCTTCCATCGTCACTGCATCTAATGCCCAGTCTTTGTTACCTAATGGAACTTCTATAAAATATCTCATACGGTATTGAGAAATAGCTTCTACTAATACTAATTCTAATTCTGTTGCGTAATCACTCATAGTTACCTCCTAACTCTTCGATTGTTAATGCTTTGATGTCGTTGTTTAATCGCTCATGGAATCGTTCTTCTCCGGTATCACCCGATAATAACCAATCAACTTCATGCGCATAAATTTGTGCTAAACGCAGGTGACTAATCGCATCCCTGAATTCATTAATGGTTTCCGCTGAATATCCTCTACCTAGTGTATCACCCCAACGATTAAGCTCTTCGCTATCATTGTTATGAATAATTTCTTGAATAGCATCAGCAATATTACCCATTTTGAATTGGTCGTAATTAAAATGTCCGCCGCTCATGTTAGCCTCCTTGATGCCATGTTGGATCCATCTTGTCTGGATTTCGTGCTACTGATCCACAGGATTCTGAACCATCATATACTAGCGGGAAATATGCGTAATCATGCGTCCATGCAGTAAATGGTGCTCCTTCTATACCACCATAGCCGTTATCGAATTCTATATCCAATTCTTCATTGGTCAATGTGCAAACAAACTGACCAATTTCTCGATCATCATTGCTGGCCATCTCTTCTTCTATCATTTTACGCCAAGTTGTATAGCTCATAATATCTCTCTTTTCGTTGAATATAAGTAATTGTATCAACATCTCTTCTACTTGTCAACACTATGTATAAATTAAAAGCACCAGACCCAAAGGTACTATATAACCGACTAAAATCTTCGGCAAAGAAACGCGGGATTGATTTTGATTTAACTGTATTGGACTTGTATGAGATAAGTTATCCTATCACATGTCCAATTTCTGGGGTAGCAATGCATTGGTACACATCTCAGCAACCAAACAGCTATAGTTTTGATCGAATAGACTCCAGGAAAGGATATTCTATTGATAATTTGATAGTGGTATCGTGGAGAGCAAACAGACTAAAGTCCGATGCCACACACGAGGAGTTAAAGCAGCTGCACGATTTCTATAATGCTACTTAACAGATTTCTTCTTTGAGTCGAATATCCCTTTGAATATACCATTATCAAAATTATCATTGTACATGGATTGTACCATCTTTATATATCACGCCCAGATCAATTATAGCACAGGATGGAATTGAATCATCGAAAGTTTCCAGAAATATTTCGGATGATTCAATTGGAACAATTTCGAGTTCTTCTGATGCTATTAGTTTAGAATACAATGACAATGTTACTGTATCATCTAATTTACGCGAGATACCCCGTCGTTCAGGGCGGGGTGATTGACTACTGGGGAGTATTCTCAATTCTACATTCTATATATACTATTTGTTATCACATAAAGCATTTTCTGGTAACGCACAGTACATCACCTTGTTGATCACCATGTACATCACCGATACTAATTTAAGACCATCTGCATCACGACTCAATAATTGTGCGTTTACCGCTACATCACCTGAGCTATTGAACCGCACACCATTTATATGATGACCAATCAAATCTGTTCTGGCATTGAGTGTGGCATTAACTAAACCAGTAGCATATTCCAGCTCGTTCTGTCTGCCTAGATTACTGAACATTGCACTCCCTCTTCCATAGTGCTGTGCGGTTATTTGGTTCATAGCATTGTTGTAAACCAGCCTTAACAGCTATTTCCATTCCGCTCTTCTCTACACTGCCAATTTCATACGCGATGAACATAACAACAGCAGCAAATATAGCAACAAAAACCATAACACAGAACTCACCATCGTCCATAAATTTCAATACAATTTCTTTCATTCGATTTCCTCGTTAAGATTATAATACCATTCCTGAAAGTCAGAGAATGTCCATTGCCCCGTTCTAACGAGACAGAAAACTTGTTCAAGCGTCATGTTGTTTCCTAAAGTGTTTGAATGTTTGTCTATATTCTTTTATGAATGGTTTCAATAATTTGGTGTCAATACCAAAATCCTTGCGTAATTCCTTCTTCTTGCTCGTGCTCATATATGCTTGGATTTCGTCATCAATAACGTGATCAGCATAACCCAATGCAGTTAGCGCACGTACCATGCTACGATATTCAGTGAGTCGACTATAAAATCTGGCGGTGATTTGATCCATTTTAATCATGTAGTCTTCATCAAGATAATACATTGCATGTGCCAGCTCATGATCGAGTGCGGAATTATCATCTAGGCATCCAATGATGTAAAAATTGTCATGGATACATATATTTCCTATTTTAGTATACAGATCTGACTCATGATGTGTGAATTGTGGGTTTCCATAAATTTCTCTTATACTATCAACCCAATCATAATACGTTTCAGAACTAAAATTGAATCCATCAAAATATGAATAATAAGATATATTTCCGTTGTCATCCATCTGAGAATTGATCAAATCATAGAAAGTGAAGGATTTCCCTCTTATGTGCTCATTGCTATTTTCAAAAAACTCTTGGCAACGTGTCATGGATAACGTAAGGTCTTTACGATTATCAAATGTGAATAAAACCGTGTTAGTAATTGGGTGTGATATTTTCATATGATTCTACACTAGTAACTGGGGGATCTGTTCGGGTATGATCCGAAACTCTCAACCGTTATGAGCGGTGTGTTTTACCAATTAAACTACAGATCCAAAATTAGAGACACAGGTCAGGGACTTTTACCCACCATTTTATCAAGCGATGTGCCAACGCTTGTGGTGCTTACTTTTCGGTTAATTACTCCGATTAATTTGGAGCCAATACTCAGAATCAAACTGAGGTCTAAAGATTACAAGTCAATTGTATTATCACTATACTATATCGGCATTAATTCCATTTGTTAATGTTACTATGTTATGAGATACGCTCAACCGTACCTGTTTGCTTTTAACTTCCACTGCTTACTGTATAAGGTGATCAACCTCGTCTCGTCAGTGTCAAACTCGCTAACCTTGATAGTCGACATCCAGTTAGTTTAAAGTGCATTATCCGATACACGGATTTTTCCATAATAACATTAACAAATGGAGTGCCGTCTTCAACCTCTTTACAGTCTTATGACTTACGGCATTGCCAATCCTCGCACATGTTTTTAGTATGAGCAATAATAAGTGCTTTCTACCACTATGCGTCCATAATGTTTCGACTTTCAGCATTGCCGTACCACCCGATGTGTGCATAGTTTAGAGGCATGGATGGTAAATTAGTTATAAAGTGGACATTTCTCCATTTCCTAGAATCGAACTAGGCTCACACGGAGTAACAATCCGGCTGCACACCTTGTGCATTAAATGAAGAAATCTCGTTCTTCAATCTCGTACACAGAGCTGATTAAGTTAGTCGATGATTATGACTCAATAAACGTTATCGTGCTTTAAGCACTTTCATACGATTAAAGATTTTATCTTTGTCACGACCACGGCTCGTGGTATCGAACAATTTTTCCAGTTGTTCAAGACTATATAGCTTAATACGATTTCTACCAGCAATAGTTGTTTTCGGTGTTCTAATTCTATTCTTCATCGTCATCCTCATAATAAAACATATAGGTAACAGCCAACATGATCGTTACCGCCATAACTCGCTGTACCAATTCAAGATCCATTATACCACCTAATTATCTATGCGTCAAGTTTAATGGCGTTATACACTTCCATTGCTGATTCATACTCTGTTAGAAAAAACTCGGCAAAATCTTCTCTGGACATGGATGATTTATTTTCCATAAAATCTTGCACATCCATATTAACCACATACTTAGCCCAAGGTTTAAGTGTTTGTTCATTTAGAATCAATTCAACTGTATCAATTATCATTTATGCTCCATACATAAAAAGTGTTATCATGATCATTGCAAACACTGTCACATATACAATAGACATGTTCACTGATGGTGGTTTAACTGGTTCTGGTTCTATTTGTAGATATAGAGGTTGTGTCGGTCGTAATGGACAATTTCTGTTCTTGTTGCTGGGTTTCACTTTGGTTTCCCTATAATGCTAATGTCTAAAGAATTGTATCTTTCGTCTAAGTTGTAATAAATGTGTCCTAGTTCATCAAACTGTGATTCTGTCACTAAACTGTGGTACTGTGAGTCGAGTTCACTTTTTATTTGTATGATAGTTTCACCTAGTAAAGATGGATGTGCCTTCCGTAACAGTTGCATAATTCTTGTTGATTCATCATTCTTTTCCAGACACCGATTAAATATTCTATTTAAGTGATGACAAGCAATAGCAAGATCGTCTGCGGTTTGTAAATGTTCTTCTATGTTCACCAATTTTTCCTGTGTAATAATTGTATATATGTCAAAATAAACCATCCAGAAGTGCACTTTTTGTGCCACCACGTCATCGGTATCTGCGTCAATTTAACATAGCTGGTATTTCATATTAGTTAAGGTACGCTTTTATTTCATCGTTGGTTAATGGTTTTGCGGAAGTCCAGTAATCAGTATTAATACAGACAAAGTGTTCTCCATCAAATCTTTTAATTATGTTAATAATATCTGAGTTTTTACCAACCCAACATAACCGACCATGTTCTGGGATAGTATCATACCACGGTGGTGAGTCTGTATAACTGAACTTGTCGGTCGCCCATTCTTTGATAACTATATCAGATATTCTGTTCAGCAAATTCTCTCTAACCATTATTTGTGCTTCAAGTTCTAGTGTATCCTTAAAATGTGTACAATTCTGTTCTTCTAATGTTTCCACCATTCTCTTCAGACGAGCAATTTCCGTTTGAGCTACTATGTTAGCGTTCACTTCAAAACCTCGATGATTTCGATGCACAAATCAAATTGTTCTTCGGGTGTGTTCTTTTCATTGATAGCTAATTCGACAATCTTTCTCAATGAATTGATCTTTAGTTTATTATCTAATTTGTTTTCCACTACATAATCGTTCATGTATTGTACAACATCATTGGTGAATTCTTGTACAAGGTAATCATTACGGTTCGCCCACGCATCGAACGCTGCACGATCAGTTTTATAGTTTGCGTAAGGTAGGTTATTTGTGTATTTGCTAAAATCTATTGGTGTCATAAGTTTCTCATTAATTTAAGTTCGAGTAATTGTATCACGTTATTTTGTACTGTGTCAAATATTATTCATTAATACGTTCATAATTTATCACCAGCATAATACTCATGATCCCACCTTTTACGTGAAGCAATGACTTTATAATCTTTGCACTTATTTTTACATACTACCCGTGTGCCGATTGATGAATGATAAAATCTCACATCACTTCCGCAATCTGGACATTTTTCGGGTGTGTTTTTACTCTGAATCATCATAAACACCAACCCTAGATTTGTACTTCTCATACCACCTGATACCCATTTTAAACATATGCACACCGTATGGTGTTGGGTCATGACCAGCGGTTACAGCCGAGATTTCATCATCGGTCATCCGTTCTGGTTTTGATGGTGACCATTCTTCAACTGCACAAATAGCATCTTCCAGCAGTATCAAATACTCACCTTCGTCAGTCCTAAGCATTTCAGTATCGTACAAGCTCTGAAAGTGATCTATTAGATTTACTTTCCAAGCCACAGGCTCTTGCGTGACCATGTTCCCGACATCAGGAATATGCTCAGGTTGGGCGAGGAGTTCTTGTATTTCATCCACAAGATCAGAAGATTGTTTTAAATCAAAAACTAACAGTTGCACAGCGACTCTTGCTAACAACTCTCTTTCTTTACTCATTCCACACCTCTCTTGTTTTAAGCATTGCGTCTGCACACTTATAGGCAAATTTGGAAACAGAATCAATACCACATTCATCGCTAGCTAATAACCCTTGCATAGCCAAGCCTGCAAAGTGGTCTCGTAAATCTTGCTCGTCCAACTGTAAGCTATCAGTTGACAGTTCAGGTTGGGCAAGTCGATTTGTTAGATGGTCTATTTCATTCAGCAGTGCCTTCTTTTCATTTTCCCAATACACAGGCTCTTGCGTGACCATGTTCCCGACATCAGGAATATGCTCAGGTTGGGCGAGTCTTACTCCAGCATCATATCCATCGCGCCACATTTCTATCAGTCGTTCCCCCGGTAAAGGAAATTGCTCAGTCTGCTCAGGTTGGGCAAGTAGTTCTGTTATCTCTTTGTGTAGATTTAATGCTTCTTCTGAAGCATGAGGTTGCAAAAATATTAGCGCCCACTCCAACAACTCTCTTTCTTTAATCATCTTGATCTACCCCATACATCATCATTACTTTGTTCTTAATGGTTGTTATTTCCCCATCATTAAGCGGATAACCTATTGGCATTTGATGATCTATGTCAACTACGCGTTTGTCAGAAATAGCTTTAAGTCTTAGCACAAAATCTGTGTTTTCATCTTCGCCATAAACGTTAATTAATCTTCCAACCATCCAGTTTAGAAATTTGCCATCGTTCACTTATCTACTCCCAAGTAAAGTGGTCGCACAAGATCTGGGCGTTTTAAGCTTTCGCTGTCTTTTGCGTACTCATCAGCTTCACGCCTCATCTGAAATACCATATTTGTATATCCTCCCCCTTCATAATTTCTAGTCCACATCCAAGCCATTGGTTCTTGCTCTTGCTCAGGCTGGGATAGCACTTCTTGTAGTGTATCAGCTAAGTCAGCAGGTAAACACTCACCATATATTCTGCTGTACTTATCTATTTCTTCGAGCAACAGCCTTTCTCTATTTACCACCTCTTTTCCTTTACTCATACTTTCACCCATTCACAAGCAAAACAAACTTTCATCATCCACTGCACAAATCTATTAGGCTCATTGCCTTTTATTGGTACATATATTAAACCATTCGTACCTTTATGGCTACCAAACATATAGCACTTCCAGTCTGACATTTGTGGTAGTGATAATTCATATTTCACTTCGTTCATATTAACCCACCATCACGTAAGTGCTAAGGTTTTTCCAGTCGTTGTCCACGTTTGCCGCACGAATATTTGTCACCTGTATCATAGTTCTTAGTGTTAGTTCTTTCACCTTGTACATCAGTTTGGTGATAAGTTCTAGTGCGTCAGTTTTATGTTCAATTGAATGCTCAGGCATGAAGTATTCGGACTCTAATAATGATTGCATACGTTCGATCTTCTCCATAGTAGTCATGGTAACATCGACACACATAGACCGTGATCTTACAGCCTGATCTATACTCATCATAGACATGTTAGAAATAAATATTACACGACCAGTAAACTTGAACGATGATGGTAATGATTCATCTTTGATAGAACTGTTCCAAGAAATGATACGCTCATCGTATGAATCCAGACAACCCTTGAGCAGATTAATTGCTGTGGCATCCTTTAGTACAGAATCACAGTCATCCATCACAATAACCGAGTTACGATTCTCAAAAAGTGTCTTATATAGTCCTTTCGCTGTGCTATAACCTTTAATAATCCTGAACAGTTTATACTCAGGAAAGTCATTAACATTCAGATCAAAGTCACCACTAATGTCTTCGTAACCTTCTTCGGTTAATGTCTGCTTAACAGCGTATGATTTACCAAGACCACCACTACCACAAATTATAGCAGAGTTTTGTTCCGCTCGTGCCACCATTGCTATTGTGCTGTGAATAAATTTAAACCTCTCCCCAATAGAGAATTGTGATGGCTCTTGTATAGTTGGTTCAATGTTCTTACGTGTATAGGTGCGTTTGATTCTATCTGTCATAATTTATCTCGGCTCAATTTTATCTTAATGACTTGTGTAGGTCGTTAGCGAACTTCATACCTTCGAGATATGCAACCTGTATCTTTTGTGCTGAGTCATTGGGTTTAATATACTTTCGTATGATGTCGGCAAAGTTTTCGACCATACTATCATTACAGAAACCTTTTATAAATGAATCCGCTATTTCATTAGCACAATCCATTGCTTTGTCGTTTGTTGGTTTCTTTTTACAAGATTTAACACCATCATGATACACCTCATTAGCAAACTGCTCTAACTGTTCCATGTATGATTTATTACTAACTATACCATACTTTGTTGCTAGTTCTACTACTCTACTACTAATACCGCTCATTGTTCTACTCCAAAGGTTTTTGAAATAACATCATGACATATCCCAGCACCAATACCTATATACATTGGATCTATGTCATTTTCATCCAAATAATCATCTTCAATACTATCACAAATAGACAGGCATTGCCTAATAATTAGTGTAGCAAACTTTACAATATCCTCAGTAATCACATCACTCGTTGTTGGCAGGGATATGACACCATTATTCACATAAAATCCAGCCTGTTCAGCGATCTCTGTTATTTTATCGTTCATTATAACACCCCAAACTTCTGTTTAATTGAATCTATCACAAGTTCCATACCATACCCGACATCCATAGATTTTTGATCGCCAGCATATCGTATGGTAATTTTCTTCTCGAAATCACCGACACATTCTTTGATGATTAACTCAGCAAATCTATCGGTGATTTGTTGTGGAATAGTTACTGTATCTAACTCTGAAAGTTCCCAGTAAATTTTATATTCTTCTACAGATTGTTGTAATAATGCTAACACATTTCCATTCATGATGTCAACTCCTGCCAAACGTAAATACCTTCATCAACTCCATCAACCAATGCTATACATAATGCAAAACCAAATGCAAACACATAAGCGAATGGGTACACAATAATCTTTTTAATAATAGTAATATATTTCATTCTTAACTCCTACAATGAACTGTGACATCTTGCTCTACCGAGTTGCCATTTATTGTGGTGTTGCCGCTAGTATAAATCGCTGATATACCGTCTACCCACTGACTCATGCAATCATCTTGTTCACCTTGACCTGAGTACCACTCGACCCACTGCGCAGCTTGATCTAGTGTATGAAACCCCTTGAGTACAACATTATAACTAGGTTTCATCATCTCAACAACCACATCCAAATAATAGTAGATAAAATAGCACCAATAGCCATTCCTGTTATTGTCACAATACATACACTAACATTCGTCGTCTGCTCCAAGTTTACGCTCCGCTCCAACAATATCCCAGTACACTTCATCATCAACTGGTCTATACGATTCTAGTATATCAGCCTGTGTTTTGTTAGCGGTAATGTCACGTCCTTCATACATTTCAAATATTGTATCAGTGACAGTCACGTCATCAATTTCCTCGTATTCTGCTGGCTGCCAATGTGTGGCTGGTGTATCTTTACCCGACACACTCACTTCCACTTCCCAGTACACACCAGCAATAGAACAATCATCAAACCCTAATAGCTTCTCGATCTCGTTATAATCAAACGATGGATTCTTTTCTGCAAACACTATACCAGTATACTTGCTCATGTTCTATCACTCTGTTCAAATCTATCTTTCCATGATGTTAATAGCTCACCACGAACCTTATCTATCAATGGATCATGTAATCCTGAATAAGTATCACATACATCCATAACAGTACCTAATGCTTCAATTAATAGCCATTGCTCGTCAGGTGTTAGCTTTAAGTTATAATCGTCTTCGTTAATCATTTTCGCACCATAACCCCGTTCGCTTGTTGCTCTGTTTGAAGTTCTGATATGCTGTAGATTCTTTCATCTTTAATATAAAACACACCCGATTTAGTTTTCTGTACAAGAACATAATCCTTGTATAACTCCTTAGTATAGTGTGAGTTATATTCAGCACCAATAATACCAGACACTACCATTAATAACGCAATTAATCCTGCCATTTGTAATTTATTCATGTTTATTCACCTTTTGATTTAATAATATATCGAAACTCATTATAAAGTAATAATACCGCCACCGCAATAAATATTGATGTTGATATTACCGTAATACCATCACGTTCATAACTCAGTAATAGAAAACTGAATATACAAAGTGTTAACGCTATTGAACCATTAATCATATAAATCCTGTGTTAATTAAAATCTGATACTTGGGCGTAGCCCATCGCGTAGCGAGTATTAATACTGTATTAGCACATGTGTTATACGTCCGCTTCGCGAATCAATAGCTACGCCATTGAAGTTCTGGTGCTGTATTATATACTTGTATTAGTTCTTGTGTCAATACGTGTTCTAGTGGTAGTGCATTATACTAACACTACATAAACCTGTCAAGTGTTTTGCAAAACGACTAGCGAAAACTCAGCGGCTAATGGTCATATTAGCACATGAATTATATGCGAAAACATGCTAGTAATAGTGTTGTAACACCCTGATTAGTATGACAATGTGCTAATTTAACGTACCTTAAACCACATTTAAGGAATCTGCACGTGTGTCTGTGTGTAAAACCGACATAAAACTCATATTTCTGCTTGTATAACTCTTTATAAATCAATGAGTTAAAATGGTGTAAATTCTAGTTTTTGTCGATTGTACGGAATAAAGAAACCCTGTGAGAACAGGGCATAGAATGTGCGGAATTTCGAGCGAGGTATCCGCAACCTTTTCGATCGTGTATTGCGATGGATGCTCATAACATCCATGACAATCAACAATCTCTATTTAACTCATCTTCCTCGACATTACAATTCTCCCATCGGTAAGTGACCAGATATTTCTAACAATTCATCATCGTCCCAAGTACCAAACCAATCAGTCATATTTTCTACATAGAACGCACGTAAGTCATCTACTGACATCAATGATAATTTAGAATTGATGTATTTGAATATTAATTCTTTTCTTTCATTAGCACTCATAATTCTCTCCTTAGTTCAGCATCACTCAGACTTTCTAGAAAATCCACTTGGTTAATACGATAAAATTCACGCATTTCTATATAAGAACAAAAAACAGTATTCCTCTCGGCAATCTGTTCGATCATAGTATCTCGTGGTATTGGTTTGGTAATATAATCATTAATGATCCACTCAGGTATTAGATGCTCGAATCCCACGATCTCGTCAGCTTCTAGTGTAGGTTTATCACCACACACATTAACACCGCATTCATCATCAAGGTCATCTGTATCAATCAGCAACACATTAACACCATAATCTGCATGATAATCAGCAACACCACCAGACACGACTATCACCACACGCTTCATCGCCTGAATAGCTTTATTCCATAACACCCAACAGTCCATGATGTATACACCGTTATGCAATACACTGTAGGGATTCCGTGCGTCATCCAAATCAAATAGCCTAAAGAACTCTATCACGTCTTCATCGGATGCCATTTCAATCGCGTTCATAAATCTTATTCTATTATTTTCTGATGCAGTCATTTTAATACTCTCTTTAATTGTTATTATGCCAGTAAATCTTTTTGTACTTGATCCTTTACGGTCTTGCCGAACCAATAGAACTTACTGTTCCTATGCTTACCAACACCTGATACAACGTCCCTCTCTGGGAATGTACCAGCCGCTACTCGATGATGTAACCCACGTTTCTTTATACCATAGATCATACAAATATCACCGACACTCATATTACTATTATCAGATACATGTGTCAACCATTTAAAATCAACTGGTTTATTGTTCATGGTTTATCACCGAATGCTTCCTGATATAACAGTTCTATAGTCTGCTCGTCCATCTTCTCATAGAATGCAGCTAATACAGAATACAGGTAGTTGCTATCATTCACACACGAATCATACACATCATCAACGACCATCATTCTCTTGTCTTCAATGTGGATGTGAGCATCGTTCTCAAGTTCTTCAACAGCATCCTCTACAGGTGTTTTAAGCTCAATGTCCTGAGCAAATACCTCAATGATAGAACCAGAGCCTTTATACTCGTCTATTATAGTGATCTTGTCTATAGGTGACTCAACCAACCCATTATCTGTGTTGATTGACATGATATTGTAATATTCACTATTATAATATACGCCATCACCCTTAACTAAATCTTTATAGCCATCTTCTATATCTGCCATGGTCATCATGCACCCCATATACCAAGAGCAAATTGTTCTAGTTCTTCATCTGTCATGTCTTCTAGGATTTCATACTGTACCAGATAGAAGGCAGCTTGTAAGGCTTCTGTATCAGCCTCATTTGTAAAGAAACTAGCCAGCCTACTAATCAAATCGTGTCTGCTTCTTTGTGTATTAATACTCATGATTACACCACCTGTATATCATAGTTTAATTGATCCAATGTCAATACATAAAACAAGTCTAGCTTAGTAACAGAACCAAAAGAATACGCAATGTCTTCCATTGCTGTCTCCTCACCTGTACCATAAAAGAAACCTGTATATGATTCATCTGTCATTTGTTCTTCCATAATATCATCGTCTGAATCCCAATATCTAATGCGTATTGGTTCTTCACCTGACTCTGGTACATATACTGATGACCGCCGTACTAAACTCTTTGCTCGTTCAATATTCATATATCCCCCAATCGTTTCTAAATTCATACAACCCACCCCATAGATCAGTAGATTCACACTCAGGATCAAAGTGTATCATAGTACACCCAAGACCCATAGCCCTTTGTGCAATATAATATAACCATATCGGCAAATACTCGTGGTTCTTATCAACCACCACAATTATATTACCGACACCCTTGGCTATAACGTATGGCTCAAGGTCTTCAAGGTAACTTTCTTTAGGACAATATGACAACGGTATACTGAATATCTTTTCTATGCTCATAACCATTCCTGCAAGTTGCAATCTACCTTGCAACCATCAGCCATGTAGAAGTCTACTGTATGCTCGTTACCCTTTGCATCAGTACCTACCACCTTTAATATATTAAACGCTGGTGTACCACCACCAGCCTCAAATTCCTGCACATGAATCTTAACGTCTGCCATGTTATGTACTGAATAATTACTCATTGTACCACCTCGTTTAACCATGCTCTAATCTTAGACATACCATCAGCAGATATTGTCCATGTTGGTACACCAGCATCAATATTCAAACCACTATCGCCATCTAGTATAGTGCTGATGTAATACTGGAATGTACGTTGACCATACTCAGTGTGCATATATCGACCATCATAAAATGTAATGAAATCCTCGTCTGTGACTGCTGTCCAAGGTTGACCTGTAACGCTGTCGGTAATTCTTAATACATTATTCATCATCATTCACCAAATCATTAACCACATTCTCGACAAATTCCATCATGTCACCAATAGCCTGAAATAACTCGTCATCAGTAACATCGTCGCGTATAGCCTCTAATGCTATTATGTAATCAGCCGCAGCATCATTAAGTTTACTAGCTAGTTCTTTATCCATCACACCAACCCCATAGTAGCTTCATACAAAGCTAACAGTTCATCATAAGTAATAACATCACCATCAACAGCCGCATTAATGTTATCTACCGCAGTTTTAATCATTGTATTAATGCCCATCAGCCCACCATCATCTTAAGTTTCAATTGTGGCACAGTGTGTTCAATTCGTGTGCATACATCGGTGTCCGCATCAATGTGCCATACTATGTCATGGCTGTAAACAGAACCAGTCTCGGTATAGATACCTTCAACCTCGACCAAGCGGGTGTTACCTTTCATGTTATCAGCCATTGTGCCTTTCCAGCCATTAGCTAATTGTATTCTCATGCCTTTCTTTAATTCATTAGTTTTCATATCAATTCTCATTTAATTATTATCGAGCCTGTATCTTAGCACAGGTAATTTTTATTTGTTCAACTTTCTTTCAGGACTCATAGATCACTCGCATCCATACAATACCCGTCTTGTCTAGTCATTGTATACACACTCCACTATTTTAATGTGCTTATATCTACCACCATCAACAGCATCAAGTAAAGCAGCCTCACAATAATCATGTGACGGGAATTCTATCTGCTGTACCTGTCCTGTATACATCACCACCAACAACACCCACATTAGATGCCCCACTCACCCAAATTATAATCATGACCACGACTAGCACCACTATGTAACAGACAATGCTCTAATTGAGTCAGCATAGCCTTAGCCTTGCTACCAGTCCAGCCATCATACTCACATGATTGATAATCAAGGCAGTCAACTAGCTTTAACATAGCACCATCACTATACCCAGCAAACAAGTCTAAATTGCGTATGTTTATCCTGCCTCGTCTACGTGTCTCGTCATATCGTGTATTAACGCTTTTAACATTAGCCGACCATAATGCCTTTGCTACATTCACAATCATAGTGTAATCACCACTATCTGTACGCCTACGCCCACCTAACTCAACACGACAAACATACTCATTCGCCACCGCTAATACGTGTTTTTCACTAACCAACCATGCACTCATATTCTTGCTCCACTACATACATAAGGTTTCTCAATAGCCACATGACAATCGCCATATAACGCCAGCTTATTCATATCACCACCCGTTATTAATTCGACAGCCTTCTCTATAGCTCGCTTCTCAGCCTTAGCCTCAACAGATCGACACGAATAACCACCACCATCTTTTCTGTACAACGTGACCCTGAATGTATCGCTCACACATCACCCATATAGTGGAAAGTCCATATCTGCTCAGTACCCACCTGAACCAATGGCTGCTCACGCTCTGCCCTAACTAGATCAGCCTTAGATCGACTGATCTTGTAATCGCGACAATTAACCGCATCGCCATTGATCGTGATTGATCCAGCCACACTGATAACATTGCCAGTCTTAGGCGGATAATATACCTCGCCTATAACCCTGTTGTTCCTGTCTAATAGTGCCGCCCTGTTCATGCTATCACCTCGTTAGATAGAGCAACAAAACCCAAGCCCTTCAAGTACGCGTTAAGCTCTGTATTGCGGTTTTCTATCTCGTTCATTTCAGAGAATACACGACACACAATATCTAACATATAGTCATCTAGCTTAGCGATATCAGTAAACTGTCTGCTGATGTTGTTGTACTTGACTGCCACACTGCCATGCTCTGGGCATGTATGTACATCAATGTGCCGCACCAAATTACCGACCTTAATAGTTCTTTGTAAAATCATCATATCACCTCATTCATTGATTAAAATTAATAATACATCATTGCATTATTATCGTGACCACTCGTTTAAATGGTCACTGTAATAACTTAACGTGCTTTTAATATACACCGCCTTAAATTGCAATCAGATAGACTCTCAAAGTGACAGCCCACAGTATGCCACTCAATCCAACCATTACTATCGATTGTACCCTTTACACCATCACAAATAAATCGTTTCATTATATCACCAAATAATTTTCATAAAGAGACTTACTAGCCAGATATGCCTGTTTTTGCTTAGACACATTTACCCAGTGCTTACTGATAAATGTACTGCGACTAGCAGACACCTCCCTATAATTGTGTATTGATACATCAACACTAAGCAAATCATTAAGCTTATACTGTTGGCAAATCATATTATCAAATAACTCTTTTCTATATTCCATACATCACCTATTAATCAAGATTGATGCTCTATCATTACAATAGAGCAACATACAACCTTCATTACAAACCGTCATCATCCTCATAGAAAGTTATACCGCAAGCACCAAAATCAAATCCGTCGGGGAAGGTTAATATTTCTGCTGGATAGTCTTCGTTCATTGACCACGTACTAACATCATATTCCATAGCAGCATTTACACTATCAATATCTTTAAACCAGTGAACAGACGCTGAGCCGTCACCGTTGTCACTAACCAAACCATAAATTTTTATCATACATCACCTCATTCATTGATTAAAATTAATAACACTAGAATTAATGCTATTAAGTTTAATCGCCATCCTTGGCAATAAATCACCTTACCACTTGCCCTTATTGTATAGATCGTTATGATGTCCGCCAATATACGCAGCTAAACATACGTCTATATCATCAAAGTCCTTATGGCTGCTGGTAAAGTCCTCGTAAGCATTGATAATAATACTAGATACCGTTCCTATATCAACGCGCCTAAAGATATAACCATGCTTTCTTGATATCCTGTCCGCGACAATATCACTGGCAGAAAATATAACCGCGTTTTCTGCATCAATATCAGCCTGAACAGCGTCATAATACACCGCCTGAGCCTCTTTTAACAGCCGTATAGAATGTTCTAGCTCGCCCACGCCATACCAGCCGCGAAGCTCTAATAATAGCGTTCTATTCGCTACATCATCAACACAATACCTAACGTCTGCATGGTCATGCATCAGCTTATTAGATTGCATCATTACGCTTTCAATAGATAACATTTTAAAACCTCATTATTAAACGATGTCGAATTAACATCAATAATAGCACACTACGTACCATTATTGATGCTCTATCATTACAATAGAGCAACATCACCTATTTGTATCTAATGCTAAACTTGCCCACTTCTATCAATACCGCCTCGACCTGATTGTCTAGGTAGTTCAACCCATTGATTAAACTTACCACTTCACTAGTCGTAGCATTGCTAATCAATACCGAATTACCATCAGCCGCAAGATTAACCCTATACTCTTTTGATGATAGATACTTTGCTAAATTGTCCATTTTAAAACCTCATTATAATAACACCCACAATTGAGCATTGATATAGATGATAATTAAATCACCTATAGCGATAATCAATAGAATCTATCTGGTAATGCCTCTGGATTATCCCAGTAAAAAGCCTCCATTTGATCTAGGCTAAAATTATCCAAGTCTAACTCACCATTATCACATAATGGCATATCTTTGTAGCTCATAATTGCACCTGAAATAATGCTAACACTATTACACCAGCACAAAACACCGCACCGACCAAATTAATCATTAATTCTCTATACATTTTAAAACCTCATTATTTGATTAAAATTAATAACACTAGAATTAATGCTATTAAGTTTAATCGCCATCCTTGGCAATATAACCCTATACTAGATTGATGATAGAATCCATTTTTATATTGAATACATCACCAGCACCACCAGCACCACCAGCGCGAAACTCACTCGCTAAACAGCGTTCTTTTACTGTATCTCTATCAATAACAGCACCATTACATGTATATTCTGTAATGGTATTAAAACTAGAATTAAAGCTATTACACCTTAATTGAAGCGTATCCTTAACACGTATCAGGAACGGAAATATCGCCCACTCGCCATACTTTAAACCCTGATTTTCTGCTGGTAAATCACCAGCTTCTCTTTTTACCACTACCTTACTAAGATTGTCGTAATCTATCCCTAGGCGTGTTTGAAATGTGCTAGTTTTTATTATTGCATCCATCCCTTTTCTAGTCTTCATTACCCTAGACGTGGTGATAGTCGCAATTTGACCTTTCTTTGACAGAATACGGCTCATTAGCACTTCATTGTTCATTTTATAACCTCATTATAATTGTATTAATAATTGACAATCAATTATTGCTATGGATACCCACAAAGATACCCATAACACTAATAAATCACATCCTAACAACAAATCCGCTTACATCCTTTTTAGCCTTTCCTTTAGCGTATAACGCCACAACACCCGCACCATCTAAAAAGCGCAAGTCCGTTTTGTCACCGTCAAGGGTGCGCATACCATCAAACATAGATGGAATATTACCCACCTTATCAAACACCACTGCAAAACGCTTGAATACTGGATTCAGTTTTGCCTTAGTGTATACATCAATAAACTTCTCTACACCACTATAAGAAAACGTCAAATCGTAATTTGAAGGAATCCCATTGCGAGTAGGTATTTTAGTATAATCATAAAATTGTACATCTTTAAAGTATTCCATAATATTAGAGTAAATTACACCATCAAACAAAAAGGCGTACTTCTCCCACTGTATATCACTTGTACCATTAAGGCGTACCACTGGAATCAATCCCAGTCTTTTGGCGCGTGTTATCAGTCTTTTTATAGACTTTACCATATTGATGAAAAATATGGCTCTATCATTAAACCACATAGTAGTCTTTGACAAGCGCGCCAATTGTACATTAGAAAACGCACCTCTGCCTGCCGTATTAAGGCAAGGTTCAGCACATCCAGCTAATAAGGCAAATGGACATACATCACCGAAACCACCACCATCACTAGGAGTGAGATAGAGTATTCCTGTAAGATAGCCTTGTGCCTGACCCTTTACGGTCTTGGCATCAGCACTCATGGATAGCATCATTTTATAGCTCATTTTATAACCTCATTATAAATTATTACCTATACATCATTAAAACAATGACATAGGCAATAATCCCTAAAATCTAGGCATTATTGCGCCATCTGTCACATGGCTTGAGGTATAAAAATTCCGTATTGTTAAAGAGCTTAATTTTACACAAGACTTTCTACAAGGCGTAACTATGCCTATACACGAACTATCATTGTGTGATAGATTCCACGGCAAGGCTATACTCTTGCAACTCATAGACACTACTATAGTGCTATGGCGTGGGGCTATCATTAGTTTTTAAAGAGCTAGTTCAAAACTTCTGAACTAGAGGACTTACAGTTTAGCACAATGACAACTTAAAGCAATTTTATCGTTTTTACTGTACCGCACACAGGATCTAATTGTGTATAAGTGCTTGAATTATAACAAAAAGTATTTTTATGTGTGTCCGCAATGATTGCGAATCACTTTTAATATAAAACTGTATAATGCCTTATAAAACAGTGTGTTAGCGCGTTATTGTGTGTTAGAGTCAGCATCCTGTTCTCGTTTTGTTCTCTATTGGCGCGTGTATTGTCGCCATAAACAAGTAGTAAGTGATTTTAGTCTCTTAGCACGATTATAAGCACGTTTCAGCACTTAGCAATACCATAGTAGCCATAAACGTATAACAGGCGTTAAAACGCAATTTTAACGCCTTGGCGCGCGTTTGCACAAGCACAAGCACAAGCACAAGCACAAGCACAAGCACAAGCACAAGCACAAGCACAAGCACAAGCACAAGCACAAGCACAAGCACAAGCACAAGCACAAGCACAAGCACAAGCACAAGCA
>Ga0073936_10000239_pt1 | contig 81898 bp, 74 predicted proteins | sample AliMusrvi5mmetaG_FD_87041 | JGI IMG/M metagenome (GOLD analysis project Ga0073936, IMG submission 87041) | Freshwater lake bacterial and archeal communities from Alinen Mustajarvi, Finland, to study Microbial Dark Matter (Phase II) - Alinen... | ecosystem: Environmental > Aquatic > Freshwater >... | reverse complement strand
TGAAAGGCGTTCGGAATGGCCGAACAGCGACACGCGGGAACGGAGCCGGGCAGCCGTCGCCCCCTTGGGCAAGGGCTCTGACGGTGGGACAAGACGGGGGCCGACGCGGTAGCGGCGGACAACACGACGAAATTCGGCGTGTGGCCCGTCTTGGCCCACCGTGGAGCCCGCAGCGACCCGGCGATCGCCGGGGCGGGCGCGGTGACCGGAACCGTGGACGCGGGACGATGAGCGGACATTCGGAACGCCGTGTGAACCCGCCCGAAGGGCGTCCGATGAGTGGAGGGGCTGGCGCGCCGGTTGGCCTTTTGAAGCAACCGGCGTGTCAGCCCCGGAGCGGTAAAGGTCAGTGTGGAGTTTAACCTGGTGGTTCACCTCGTATTGAAGCTGAAGGCGGTCTGTGCCGCCGTTACTGCGGCGGTGCAGTCCGCCTGGAGTGATCTTTCCCAAGCGAATGAAGAGTTAGTGGAATCCGGGTTGGCCGACGTGACGGCACGTAAGGGCCGTCTCGTTGGCCAGCCCGGAGTCACCGAATGAGTGCGAAGCTCATTGAGCGCCGGTTCCCGGCGCGCTGAGATGGGGCGGTGTTGAATCCATCCGGTGCGAGATCAGCGCGTATGCGCCTCGTACCGGATGGATTGAACACCGCATTCCGGTTTGTATTTGGCGAAGCGCATGGAGTGGCGCTTGGGCTGGAACGCGCATGTGGTCCAACATGGTTGATATCAGGATAATTGAAAAACTGCGCGTGAAAGCGCAAGTGACACTCGATGCGCGTAGCCGTGAATAGGGTGTCCACCCAAGATCGAAGATCCTGGTGAATAGATGGTGGTGGATTTGACCGAAGGCCGCGTAGCGGGCAAGCGCCGGTAATCCGGCGCGCTCTTCTGAAGGGCTGGCGGGCCAATGAAGCAAGGGGCGTGACCCGCCAACGGCGGGCGTAGCAGGCGCCGACAGCGGTCGGGGCGGAATTTTGAGCCCGGACCGATGGCGGTGACTGGCACGGCCCTTGCGGCCCGCCAGTACCAAACCGCCGAAGGCGGCTTCGAGCCGTAGGCGAGTTCTTGGCGCTTGAAAGGGACGGACGGACCGACGCGTTTGTGGAAACCGCAACCCTGGAGGCGGACCCCGCCGTAGGCGGGGCGAGACGGCCCCGCCGGTTCGGACGCGTGTGCGAGGCTTTTGCGAGCACGAGCCGCCGCACATTTGCCATTTTGCGGGGGTGAGGTACGAACCTCCGCAATATGGCGCGGCGGCGAAAGCGTCCGATCCGGTGGGGTCGCGAGCGCGAAGCGGACGACTCAAGGGTGAGGATTGGAACAATAAGCGGCGAGCCGACCGGCCCTTTGAAGCGCCGGTGTGCCTAGGGTGTCAATAGGGAGACCGAAGGTCGGGAGCGGAGCCGACGGCGCGGCACCTGGCCTTTCCTCCGCAGGTGCCGTGACGGAGGCGTAGCGGGTGAGTAGAGAGTCAATAGGGAGATCGAAGATCCACAGCCCGGTGAATAAGGTGGTTATGTGCGGAGGGCGGTCTGCGTCGGCCCCGTAGGGGCTGTCGCTGGCCGTCCGGAGCAAGTCCGGCAGGTCGTATTTACGGCGAAGGCAGCGCGGTCGCCGGCGTAGACGGCGTCCGTGATGCCGGAGCCGTGCTGGACCACAGCGACCCCTTTATGGGGGAGCGGTAAAGGAAGGGAAGCGTAGCGCTTCCAAATGTTAGACGTTGACTGCCTTCTGCCATTCTCTAGCAAGAATGTCGGTAAATGTTTTTGCCCTGACCGCAGCACGGATATCCTTTCCAGTCAGTGCAACAACAAGTGTTTCTTCCTTACTATCTCGAAGTAGTTCTTTATCAAATGTTCGAGTATACCCGTTCCATGAGACAAAGATGCCCAGTGTACAGCGTTTGTTGCGATTCGCAATTTTCTCTTTGAAGAGAACGATTTCATCTTTGCCAGATTTTCCGGTCCAATTCTTACACTCGACTAAGACAATTGCTGATTCTCTTGAGAGTCGAGGATCCTTGCTGGCATTCAAGACCTCGACATCAATCTCCTCGGTCTGTGTACGGACACGACTTATTACGGAGAAACCTTCTACCGTTTCAAGAAGACTGCTTACCAGTTCCTCCAAAGATCGACCTTTCGTGTCGGTATCGTTGGCGGTCTCGACGGCATGCAACAACGAGTCGAGTGGATGCTTGCCCCATCCGGAAAGGCGTTGTGCAATACCAGCGATACTTCGTCCAACTTCATCAGAGGCTTGATCTGCTGCTTCGTGAATGTGTTTGCAGACAGCCTGTATGCGGGTATATGCGTTGCCAACATTGGTTTCTTTTGTCTTGATCAAGAAACCCATCTGAATGAATGCCCCATCGTCATCAAAATGTGTCAGGGAAACATCGCGTTGCGATGCGGATCTTAGTTCGACAGATCGCCGAACCAGATCAAGATAGTGCTGAAGACCGATTGGTTCATACCAGTACTTCCGTGTCCACGTGTATTCGACCCGCCCATGAACGAACTTTCGTTGGCGGAAGAGAGAGCCCTCCCATTCGATTTCTACCACCTTTGAGCGTGCGCGTCCGACCTGTACTTCCACGCCTTTTGGAATGTCTGTTGCCTGAATGCGACTGAGCAGGCGGCTGGGAAGTGTTATTGGATCATCTCCAGCAATTGCGTTTTTTAAGTTCCTTTTAGCATCGACCAGTTTCATGCGACCTCAATTCCATCAAGCGTTACGGTAGTCCTTGATTGGTTGATATATAGTAGAAACTTACCATTTTATCGACTTCTTTGTGGACACTGTGAACCGTCGTGTCTACCGGTTGTTCTATGGCTGGTTGATTCTCGCCCCTTTTATGGAGGTGGATGATGAAATATCAGGCAGGACAATCTGGAAATGTGGGTGGGCGACCGAAAGGGTCGGTCGGGGGACGTACACTGGCCCTTGCCAGTCTGGACAAGATGCTCACGAGGAGAAAAAACCAGCGGGCATTGATATTGGCGTTGGAGAAGGAATTACAGGGTAATCCGGTTCGGTTCTTCCGGACTGTGATCATGCCTTTGCTTCCCAGGGAGGCAAAACTGTCGGTTGACCAAGACGGCATCGTGGAGTGGAAGACTCTCTTGGAGGCCTTCCCTAAAGAGGGGTCTCCTGCCGTGCCCCAGGATGGGGAGTAAATCATGCCCACACCGCTCACCTACAGGCCGCATCCGGCACAAAGAGATATTCACCACGCGCGTGATAAACGTTTCCGGTGTGTTTGTACCGGGCGACGGTTCGGCAAGACCCTATGCCTCGCCGCTGAACTGGCGGATCGGGGATCGCACGAAGGCGGCGGTGATTACGGGTGGGTGGCACCGACTTATAACGTCGCGGAACGTGGTATTGAGGCGTTCCGGATGATCGGAGAAGGATTCGTGAATGTGTGTGGGCGGGCACCATGTCGGGTGGAGTTCCAGGGAATGGTCGGAATGCCCCCGTCGCGAGTGTGGTTCCTGTCCGCCGATAACCCGGATAATATCCGGGGATTCGGATTCAAGGGGTTGGTGATTGATGAGGCGGCGGCGATCCCTGCCGACGTATGGCATTATGTCTTGAGGCCGACCATCGCCCAAACCCTGGGATGGGCGGTATTCGTCAGTACCCCGAAAGGACGAAACTGGTTCTACGACCTGTTCACCCGTGGTCTGGATCCTAGCGAGACGGATTATGCGAGTTTCAGATTCCCCAGTAACGCCTCCCCCTATTTCCCGGCCAAAGAATGGGATGAGGCAAAGCGGACACTGCCGGAAGATGTATTCCGGCAGGAATACATGGCTGAATTTATGGAGGACAGCGCGGGTGTATTCCGGAATGTGGATGCGTGCACAGTCAGCGGTGGGCAGTTGGCCGCAAGTAGTAAAGAATATCACCGGCACGTTATTATCGGCTGTGATGTGGCCAAGCATACGGACTGGACTGTGTTGATCGCCATGGATGCCGAGACTGGCCGGTGTTTCGCCATGGAGCGGTTTAATCAACTGGATTGGCCTATCCAGAAGGAACGGATACTCGGGTTTGCCCGCAAACACCGGGGGCGGTTGATTTTGGACGCCACCGGTATCGGCGATCCAATTTATGACGACCTGAAACAAGTTTATGGTGATATTGAGGGGTTCAAATTAACGTCGGCAAGTAAGACGGCCCTTATTCAGCGGTTGATTGTTGGGGTTGAGCAACGCCGGGTGTCCTGGCCAGCGGCCAGCGGTCAATCGACAGTAAACGGTGAACCGTGGGGAATCCTTACCTCTGAACTCAAGCGGTACGAGTATGAAATCTCACCATCTGGCGGAATCACCTACAATGCCCCATCGGGGTATCATGATGACTGCGTGATGGCCTTGGCGCTGGCCAACCATGGCCGGTGGGAGGCGGAGAGTTGCGGAAAAATGATCGCGTTGGGTGGATTTGGACGTCCGACCGTAAGTCGGCTTCGCCGTAGTCAGCGTGTTTTAGCAGGTTGATTTTCAAGGTTCACCTGATCCCAGTTGATTACCACCCATATCTTGGAGGGTATCAACATGAAAACTTATATATTTGCGGGTCTATGTTCCGGGGTCTTGGTCTGTGGTGGATGCGCGTCCATGGTGAAGAAGGTGGACGTCAATAAGGGGCTGGATAGTTACTACAGCCAGCCTCGGACGGTTGATTTGGTCACGATCAAGGGATCGAACATGACTATTTCCGCTACTGGCGTCAATGAGATGAAGGTCTCGTCCATCCTACCGCCGTTGAATGCCATCCCCAGGGAGCCGGGAGTACTGGAGAAGGCCATTGGGGGAGCAACGGACGTTGCGAAGTTCGGGCTCGGGTTCTATTACGGCAACCAGATGCTGGGCAAGGCGCTTGAACAGCCCCGGACGGTAAGTCCGGAGATTGTAAGGCCTGAAGTTATTCAGGCCGGGCAGTAGTCGGCGAGTATCGGAGCCACTATGACGCCGGTAAGTATTTACGACTCAAAGAATCATAAATGGCGGGATCAATATAATCCCCTGCGGGGATTGAGTCTGCCGAAGTTGGTCTCCCTTCTGGAATCGGGCGAGCGTGGTGCCTATGCCGACCTGCAATGGTTCTACCATTATATGGAGCGGTCGGATGCCATGATTCATGCTGTAATCCAGCGACGGCGGGCGGCGTTGCTGGCTTGTGACTGGGATATCCGCGTAAGCGCGGATGAGGATGCCGACAAGGGCCTTGCGGCAGAACAAGCATCTTTCCTGCGCGAAGCGTACGACCGAGTCGAGAATTTCCGGGATGCCGTATCCTTTATGTTTTCGGGGTTCTTTAGAGGGTATGCCCACCTGGAGAAACATATTTCACCGTCTGGCATGGTGACACGTCTGGAGCCGGTAGAACAATGGTTCTGGGTACGGGATGGCCTATTCGGCGCTTGGGAGTATAACCAGGATGCGCGAAGTGGACAGGCGCGTGGGCTGACGGTTGAGCTAGAGAATTTCCTGGTGCTTGAATCTGTACCCCTGAACCGGATGTTGGCGATCCTGTATCTCCGCAAGAATCTGAGTCAAAAAGACTGGGATTCATTCCTGGAGGTCTATGGCATCCCTTCCATATTTCTGGTCGGACCGCCAAACACCCCGGAAACAAAGGAATCGGAATATCATGCCATTGCCCAGGACATCTTATCGGATGGCCGAGGCTATCTCCCCTACGGCAGCGATGTGAAATATGTAAACGGCGGCGGTAATAAGCCCCCGTTTCTTGAGCACATTGATTACATCGACCGGCAAATAACCCTGGCCGCCACAGGTGGGTTGTTGACGATGTTAACGGAATCAGGATCCGGAACCCTTGCAGGCAACGCGCACTCGGATACCTTCCTGCAGATCGCCCGCGGCGATGCGGCACTGTTGAGTGGTCTATTTCAGGAACATTTCGACACCCCATTGCTTAGGCAGTATTTCCCGGACCAGCCTATCCTGGCGTATTTCGAGTTCGCTCCGCCAGCGGCGGACGAGGTGTCCCGGGTAGTCAAGGATGCGGTGGAGTTGGCGAGGGCGGGCATGATAATTGACCCTGAGGAGTTGAGCGAAAAGACGGGGTATAAACTTCAGAGTGTGAGCGGAGTACCCGATGAGTCGGCGTGAGTGCGACACCAGCCGCGAATTGCGCGGAGGGCCAGGTCAGGGCGTCATGGATCCTTGAAGGCATGGCCTCGCGACCGCCTCTTGGTAAGAGACTGGAAATCTGACCGCGTTTTCCGGGAACTGGTCGATGAAGAAGAATGCAGTTTTCTTTTCGTTGAAGTACGGTTCATCATCCGCGATTGCTGCTTTTATTTGCTTACGCGCCCATGCCACTCCGCGACGTGCCACTTCTGGGTGCTGTTGAGTTTCGCTGACCAACCTTTCAACTCGTAGACGTCGACCGCGGCCGACACAGTGATGCTTGTGATACGAGGCAAATGCTTTCATGAATAGGCCGACGGCGCTTAGGAAATGGTACTTCCGGTCTGTGCCGGTCACGCTTTGATTCAAGACGGCCATACTTTCGTCAGCGTCAAGTGACTCGAAGAACTTCGCGTAGAATGCGCCAACATCGCGTTCAAGATCGCCTGCAGTGACAGGTTTGTCTGGGCCGATAATTGCCCAGAATGGTGCTCTATCAAGTTTCGAGGCGACTTTGATGAGGTGAGCACCGTTGCAGGCAGCGAGGACGATTACAAGATTCACTCGACATGCTTGGTTGATCTCAATGAGCAACTGTCGCAAATCTTCCCAAAGAACAAACTCGCCGTTCGCTGTCTGGAGACCATCGTGACAGCCATGGCACTCAAAGTGGATCATAGGGCCCAGACCCTGATGTCTTGCCTCATCGCGAATGGTGGCGAGCACATGTAGCATGTCCTCCTTCGAATCAGGTTGCGTGAAAGCAACAGCGAGGTCTGGATGACGATGCTTTGCCTGTCTGAGTTGATTCTCGACGAGATTACGTCCGGTTTTCAAATCTCCGGCAGGAAGTGATTCGATAACCCAAATTTTGTGAAATGACGTTCCACTAACCATACGAAACCGCCGCCTGAATTGAGGGTGAACGAGAGAGCAAGGCGCGCTGAGAACGCTGGGAATGGATCACAATCATTCGATTTTGACCCTGTAGAACCAAGGACCTGATCCGGTGGTTGTCTTGTCCGTTTCCGTGTTCATGGGCGCAATACCGAGGATGTTTGTTCTCACCAAAAAGCCGAAACTTGGATTGTCCATGAGATTGCTACCGCGTTCTAAGCGATAGAGTTTGCCGGAGACGCTGTACCAGCGTATGACAATGCTATTGTCGGCTTTGTCTGGTGTTGCTGAATCGAAACCGAGAAACGAACTGTTGTTCGTTGGATCTGTGCCCGCAGAAAACTCTGCCCAAGTGGGCATGCCGTCACCGTCGGCATCGTTCGTGCTTACGGAGTCGAAATTGTTTGTCCATCCGTATTGCGCTAACCACCATTCCGGCGTGGTAGTGTTGGTTGTCAAATTCTCCGCGAAGATTGCTGCCAGCGTGCCGAGGGACTTCACATTCATCCATGTCGAGGTGAATGCGGGAAGATTGAGCGCTGTAGGATTGTTCGCGCCGTTAGTCATCAGACTACTAATGTGATAGTATGTATCTACTCCGACCACGAAACTGGTCGAACTGCCAAAGGCGACATCAATCGTCCCGTTTGGCACAACCGAGCCATGGATTCCTGCTGTGGCGAGAATGGTCGGGTTGTAAGTAAAAACGTTGGTCTTGGTTGTAGGACCATAACTCGTGGAATAGACGGAGACACCTCCGGCGCCGGGTGCCCCGGTTCCGGCGAGAACGACGACCTGAGTACTGCTTTGGGTGACAATGTTTGACACCGACACCCCGCACAGTGTCACGTTTGTGATATCTGATCCGTTTCCAAGATTTGTGCCCAAAATGGTGACCGCGAAGCCGCCGGCGTATCGGCCATTAGACGGTGTTATCCCCGGAAGGTACCCGACAACACGAGGATAGCGGAACACATTGGTGCGCGTGGTGGTTCCATCGGTGCCACCTACAGCGTGAAGGAGCCCATTCAACACGCATGCCGCATGGTATGACCGCGGGGCGGGGAGTCCCGGCGCTTCCTTCCAACTTGTCTCTGTCTCTGTATATCGATAGACGTTTGTCGAGTAACTCCCGCCGATGGCATAGAGCGCGCCGTTCAGTGTGTCGGCTGATAGGAAATCGCGCCCAACAGGTAATCCAGAAACTTCCATCCAGTTTGTGCCGTCAAACCTGTAGACGTTAGTCTTGGCACCATCCATACCAGCGCCCCCGATGGCGTAGATTGCCCCGTTAAGCGTCGCTACCCCAAGGCCATAGCGCGCCTCCGGAAGCGGTGCGACATCGATCCAGTTTGTTCCATCATACCGATACACATTGGTCTGTGCGGCACTGCCATCCCAGCCGCCAACAGCGTAGAGCGCCCCATTAAGCACCCCCGCAGCAAGAAAATCGCGTGGTGCTGGCAAGCTGGCTACCTGTGTCCAATTCGTGCCGTTGAAACGGTACGAGGAGGACTGAACGTCCCCCGCCCCGTAACCGCCAAACGCATAAAGATATCCATTAAGTGCGCCGGCAGCCAATCCATAGCGTGGTGCCGGCAAACCCGAAACTTGCGTCCAGTTTGTGCCATCATAGCGATATACGTTGGTTTGCTGGTCTCCGGCCCCAAACCCGCCAATGGCGTAAAGGGAACCGTTGAGCGCGCCGACCGCCAAACCATACCGTGCCCCTGGCAATCCCTTGACGTTTTCCCAATCCTCGATAGACGCGCCGATGATCTGGCCTGTTGGGTTTACCGTGTAGGCTCCAAGCATAGCCGTTCCGCCGCGGGATGTTGACTGGATTACGATGTCCTTTATACCGGGCGAAGTGTTTGTGGGTATGGTAATCGTGACCCAGTTCGCACCTTGTCCTGTTCGGACCACTTCCACTCCGCCTACCAGAACGCTCGTGATATCGCTACCATTTCCTAATGACCCGTTTGTAATGGAAACGGAATTCCCACCTGAAAATGGGCCTGTTGGCGGGACAACTTGGTAGACCTTGACGAGTCTCGATACATCCGTCGCGGCGTTGTAGTTTGTGTCTCCAGGTTGCGAAGCGACAATACGGACATCGCCGACCGCAGAGCACAGAAGATTCGTGACCTCAGTAATCGTTCCGGGACCATCCGACACCGCGAAACTGACGGGCAACCCTGAAGACGCGTTGGCCGACATCCCAAGGGTGGTGTTCCGTTTTCGCGGCAAAATGGTCGGAAAGGTGATCGTTTGGTCTGCTTTTGCAACGGCCAACGACGCATTCGTAACGCCCGCATACATGGCATCGCTCACTGTTCCTGTCACCGCATAAGTGTGCGCGTTTGTTGGCGGAGTTGTATTGCCGTCATAAGTGACGACAACGGACAAGCCTGTTGGGATGGTTGAGTAATCCACAATACGCGCTGTGCCGTTGTAGGTCTGAGATAGGGCGTTAAGTGTGACTGAGGCAAGTGCCTTGGAAACCGAAAAGGTATTTGTGACAGGTGGTGCGGGATTCCAATTCCCATTACCGATCTGAGTTGCGATGACTGCAACGACACCCGTGCCGGAGAAGCTTAAGTTCGTCCCTCCAGCGAGTGTGGCAGGGCCGCTGCCAACAGCGAACCCGATCTGCAATCCGGAGGTGGCGCTGGCTGACAGTGCGAGTTTGTTTGTTGTGAGTTGGGGAGGCAGAAATGTGAAGGTGATAGTCTGATTGGCCCTGGTTACATTCAGAGTGCCGTTTGTCCATCCCTGATAAAGGGCTTCGGTGACTGTTCCTGTGACGGCATAGGTGCCAGCATTGGTCGGGGCGAGCGGAATGCCATTGTAAGTGACCTGAACGACGAGGCCCGTCGGTGCAGTCAAGACGGAAATTGTTCGCGCAGTGCCATCGTATGTTTGATTGAGCCCCTGCAAAACTACCGACGACAACACTTTCGTGACTGCAAATGTATTGGTCACATTTGGCGCCGGATTCCAGAAAGCGTTGCCTGACTGACTGGCAATGATGTCAACCGAACCCGCACCGGTGAATATCAGGTTTGTGCCATCCATCAATGTTGCGGGTCCGCTACGCACAGTGAAGTTAACAGGGAGGCTGGAATCGGCGCTGGCGTGAAGTCCAAGTTTGTTTGTGGCCCACTGGGCAGGAATAGACGTAAACGAAATTACCTGATCTGCCTTCAGGTAGGTGAACGCATTTGACTTGATCGTCGTGCCGAAACTTGTTGAATACACAATCACATCTCCCGGTCCGGGCGTTTGTGCCGCTGCTGTCACGACAACTTGAGTTGGATTTTGGCGCACGATTGACGCCACACTGGCACCACAAAGTGTAACGTTTGTGATGTCCGTTCCAAGGCATAGGTTGGATCCGCTGATGACGACCTGGAAACCGCCGGTGAAACTGCCGTTTGACGGGGTAACGCCGGGGTCTATCGCAATTCTTGGGTAGCGGTAGACGTTCGTTTGTGGACCTGAGTCACTGTACCCGCCGACGGCGTAGAGTGACTCATTCAACACACTTGCGGCCAAGCAATCGCGGACTGCTGGCAATCCAGGGGCTTCTGACCAGTTCGAGCCATTGTAGCGAAAGACGTTGGTTTGACGCCCGTAGAAGCCCCAGCCCCCTATAGCGTAAAGCGAACCGTTTAACATGCCCGCAGACAAGTTTTGCCTTCCGTCTGGCAAGCCTTGTACTTCCGTCCATGACGATCCGTTATAGCGATAGACGTTGGTGACCCCGGGATTGTTCCCTGCTATGGCATACATGGAACCATTAAACACTGACGCCGCAAGGCGCCAGCGTGCAGACGGCAAAGAGGCCACTTCTGTCCAGTTTGCGCCGTTGTAGCGATAAACGTTGGCCTTCGCGCTTGACGCATCATAGCCGCCGATGGAATACAACGAGCCGTCGAGTACACACGAGGCACTGGACCGCCTTGCAGGCAAACCCTGGGTTTCAGTCCAGTTGGTGCCATTATACCGGTATACGTTGGTATACCCGCCGCCAAACGCAAACAGTGAATCGTTCAAAACCGCCGCTGTAAAACCCCAGCGCGGGACGGGGAGCCCCGCCACTTCTGTCCAGTTCGTGCCATTGAACTTATACATGTTGGTCTGCGTCGTGCCTGTGTTATCAGAGACGCCTCCGAGCGCGTACAGTGCTCCGTTGAGAACCGCAGTTGCCAGATAACCGCGAGGGGCAGGCAACCCCGCGACTTCGTCCCATTGTCCCCAATCTTGTGAAACACTACCGATCTGTCCCGCCGGGTTTACCGTGTAAACACCGGCAAAGGTTGTGGGGCCAACCGATGTCGACTGGATCACGAAGGTTTTGACTCCGGCGGAACCCATGGGTGGGACTAGGATCGACACCCAGTTTGTTCCTTGGTCTGTGATTGATGCATTCACCCCGCCGAGGAGGACATTCGTTATGTCGTTGCCACTACCTATGGCGGGAACGGTATTCGTTACCAGTACCTGATTTCCGCCCGCGAAAGGACCGTTCGAAGGGACGGTAGTACATTCCTGGGCGCCAGTAGAAAGCGAAAATGCGAGGAAGGCTGCGAGCGGGACAAAACTGTTCGTTTCACATATGCGCAAGATATTCATAGCGAGGACCTTTTTACCAACTTGGAGAATAGCTAAAAACAACCCGATTTCGCAAGTGTTGTGAATTTCGGTTGATTCTTGTGCATCTATTGAAGGGGACAGCAGAAAATTACCGGGGAACAACTGATGAATCTGATTTTGAACCGTGATTTCAAGATGCCGGATGACGGGTGGTATCATCTCGCGCCGGTGGGTGTATTTCCTCATGCGGCTGCCGGCGTGGTCCAGGTGGTGGATACCGAGGCGTGTGTTGCAATGGTCGCCCGATTCATGGCGGATGCCGCCATTCAGAACTTTGCAGGTCTTTTGGTGGACTTTGACCATTTCTCACTCGATGACCGGGCGCGATCTGAAGCGGCAGGTTGGATTGTTGGACTGGAGGATCGGCCTACGGGGTTGTGGGCCAATATTCGGTGGTCAGATGTCGGCGAAGAGGCTGTGAGAGGGGGCCGGTATCGTTTTCTCTCCCCAGTGTGGGCTCGAAACGATTGCGTTGATCTGGGAAATGGGCGTGTACGGCCTGTCAGGTTGTTGAACGCTGCTGTGACAAATGACCCAAATCTGAAAGGTCTTGTGCCGCTGGCGAACGGCTCGACTTCGCTCAGTGCCGGCAGTCCAGTTGATTCATGTGCATCTAATGGAGAGGCACGCATTGGGCATGGAAAGGACGGTTTGGAGATGAAGAATGTAATCGAGAAATTAATGAATCACCTGGGGCTTCCAGGGGATGCGACAGAAGATGTCGTTTTGGAGAAAATGCAGGGTTTGCCAGGGCTCACGGCCGTGACGGAGTTGCAGAACTCGTTGTCGGTCCTCCAGACGAAGCATGACTCGTTGGTGGCGAGCCTGAAAACCGTCGAGGGCGAACTGGTGAACCGGCACATGGCCGACTTCGAGGGCGTCATCAGTGAAGGGGCAAAGCCCTTCTGGACGGAACAGCTGATGCAGAATCGTTCCGGAGCACTGGCCGCACTTGGTGACCTTCGGGAGATGGCAGGCAAAGCCACCGCCACCTCCGATCCTGCAAAAGATGTCAGCAAGGACGGCGGGCGGAAGCCTCTGCATAACCGTGCGACCGCGCGGCCAATTCCGCCCCATTCGACAAGTTCAGGGCAGGCTGGACAGGGCGACCAGACCGGAGCGGCGGGTGACAGTAAGGCTGTGAGGATCCGCAACCGGGCACATGAAATCTCAAAAGCGGAGAAAATCCCGTTCGGCGTGGCGTTCCGAAGGGCGGAACGTGAAGTCTTGGGCAGCGGGCAGTAAGCGGTAAGAAATTCAAAGAAAGGTTAAGGCAATGAGTCAGAGCAATACACAGGTTGGGGATATTCGGATCAAGGCGGGCATGGAGTTGACCGGGAAAGAGGGGTACCTCGCCAAGATGAACGACGCGTGGGGGCCGGTGGTGGAACTGGTCAAGTTTACCGGGGATCGCCCTCTGTATGTGATCACGGAAGGCGCGGCTGTTTCGAAACTCGCCTCGGCACGTCCGTTGGATCCCGGACGGAATGTCCGGTTGGTCCTGTCTGGCACATGTAACCCTGGGAATACCTTGGTTGCCATGGTGGAGGCGGGCGCGAACAACGGCAAGGTGCAGGCGTTGCCGTCCGCAGCCGGGACTTATCTCGGAGTGGCGGTTGCGGAGGAGGCGGGAATTGACGGGCAGTTGGTGCTGGCCCGTCCGTCGTTGATCGGAAACATCGTCGTCGCGGGGGCGTAAGCAAGCCGCAGTAAACAGTCTTAAAGAAGGGAAAACATTATGAGCAGATTGAGTGATTTGAGTTCGTCCCCCACCTTACGGGAATATGCCCAGGGTGCGGCCCAGAGTGCGATTATGCCGGTGGCTGATTTTCTGGCTCCGACGGTCGAGGTAGCCACGAGTGTGGGCCGGTTCAAGTGCTACACGGAGAAGCACCGGTTCCATATCCCGGACACACTGCGCACGCTGGGCGGGCGGGCCTCGGAACTGCGGTTCGAGGCGACGGATGCGACTTTCAACTGTGAGCCGCACGCCTTGGACTACCCGGTTGATAACCTGGAGCAGCTTGAGGCCGAAGGTCTTGAGAACATGCTCCGGGAAGGCGCCACGGCGGTTGCCGAAGTGGCGGCACTGTCCCATGAGAAGGCCGTGATTGATGCGGCCCTCGCGGCAGTGGGTGCCGGTACGGGGAAGACCTGGAACGATGCGGCGGATCCGATCTCGGATGTGGATGACGCCATCCTGTCGGTGATCAAGGCGGCCAAGTATGGCAGCCTCATGGGAGTCGGCCTTTTGTTCGGGGCCACGGCCTGGAAGATCTTCAAGAATCAGGCCAAGGTACGCGGGCGGTTTGTCGTGGGCAATGGCCGCGGCAAGTCCGATCTGGGCCTGGCGGTGCCGACCGAACAGTCTGCCAGCCAGATGTTCATCGGGTCGCCGGATGTGCGCACCTCCTACATGATCTACGATTCCGCTCCTGAGGGTAAGGCGGCGGGGATCGAGTTCCTGTTGGACAACACGGTGCTGATCTTCGCCCGTAAGGATGCGCCGAGTCGCCGTGATCCGAGTTTCATGAAGACGTTCCGTCTCATGAACAAGTTCATGGTGCCGGGCTCCTACATGCGCGATGACGGCCGTGTCGAGGTGGCGAAGTTCGACTGGTCGGAAGACGTCAAGGTGACGAACAGCGCGGCCTGCGTGCGGCTGAACGTCGCGACTGAGTAGATCAAGGTTCGGGGGGATGCGCGGGGGCCGGGAGAAATCCTGGCCCCCGCTTTGGTTTCAGAGGTGAGCGATGAGTGGATGGACACCATTAACTGTTGAGACGGTACTGAATGCCATGCCTACAGACATGGGCAATCTTTACCGGTCTTGGGTGGAGGCGAATCCATCCAAGGTGAACCGGCTGGCGGAACTTGTCACCGAAACGTTGGGGGTATTCAGGGAAGCGGTCGACACCCAGCGATGGGTTGTCATGAACGAGGATCCGGCCACGATCCCAACGACGGGGTTCCGGCACGCCTTGAATCTGGTGGTCTTCAACTTGGGCATGGAAATGGGCGTCCAGTTTTCACCTGAAGTGTACGGGTTGAATGTTCAGGCAAATATCTGGCTGCGTATGGTTCAGGAGGGTTCCTTGAAACCGGTCGAGACGGCGTCGGCAGGATCGCCCTGGTACGTGAGCGAAAGGCATCGGGAATGATGAATAACAAGGTGTTCGTGGTTTGCTTCATGATGGGAATCGTTGGCCTTTGTCAGGCCGGATGGTTAAACCCAACCCAACAGGGGTTTGTAATTCAGACCTTCACGACCTATGAGCCGATGAGCGGGAATAATACTGGCACCATTGTCACCAATGGGAACTCGTTCCAATTCGCCGGGGATAACGCCGGGTGGTTGTCAATCGGCGGGCCTGGCTCCCAGTTCCGGGGCAAGAATGAGGGACAAATGACCCTGTATGGTGAAGGGACATTTGTCCTGGGCGCTTTCGGGCCTCTGGCGACTGTGACGAATCGCGGAAAAGGGTCTCTTCTCCTGGGGAACCTATCTGGCGGCCAGAAAGCGGTGATCTCGGATGTCGCCCATGCCTCGATCCTGCTGGGCGCCGGGACGGTCAGCAATAGTCAGTCCATTGTGGTGGGTGATGATAATGCGTCGCATGGCTCCAAGTCGGTGACGGCAGGGTCGGTCTGGGCCACCGGCACCGGGTTCTTTGGGAGAGGTGACGGGCTAACCAATCTCAGGGAGTTCGACACGAACGCCCTCGCCGCGATAGCGGCGCATGCCGGGCTTTCTGCCGGGGTACATGGGGTAAAGAACAGCCGATACGTCTCCTTGGCCGGGGCGCATGTGAGCCCTTTTACGACCTGGGCGATGGCGGCCACCAATATCCAGGCGGCGGTTGACGTGGCTCTGGAAGGGGAAACCGTATGGGTTTCAAATGGTGTCTATGCGGCCGGAAGCAGGGTGGCGGGCGACATGACAAGCCGTGTGGCCATTACGAATGCCATCACGGTCCGGAGCGTGAATGGGCCAAGCGAAACCATTATCCGCGGCACTCCGACCATTTGTGGCGTTTACATGGCCGAGAAAGCCTGGCTGATCGGGATGACTGTCACCAACGGGGGTGCCTATGGCGTGAATGTGGGCGGCGTTTCCGGCGGGTCGCTCTCAAATTGTGTGCTGGTTGGGAACACGGGGTTTACGGCCGGCGGGGCCTATTCAAACACACTGTATCACTGCACCCTTTCAGGGAATACGGGTTATGGCGGGGGCGGAGCAGCATTCGGCAGCACCCTCTATGACTGCCTGATGGCCGGGAACCAGTGCGACACCGCAGGCGCGACTCTCTGCACCTTGTACAACTGCACGCTGGTGAACAATACCGGCGACGCGGGATCCGTGTTCTACTGCACCCTCTACAATTGCATTTCCTCGGGGAACAGTGAGTTCGATTGGGATAGCGCGATCTACTACTCCCTGGGGAGTTACTATCCGATGAACGGAGTTGGGAATATCGACGCTGATCCTCTCTTCATGGATGAAGCCAACGGGGATTACCGGTTGCGCCCGAACTCACCCTGCATCAATGCCGGCACGAACGGTGTCTGGACTGTTGAGGCTTCTGACTTCGACGGCCAGCGGCGAATTTATCCCGCTGGCGGCCGGGTGGACATGGGGGCTTATGAGTTCACCGGCGATGCTCAAGCTATGCACAAGGGCGATGCCGTGCTGACGGCGGGGCAGGCGCTTGGGCTGGGCGCGGTCGGGCAATTCATGATCCTCAACGGAACACAATTGGTTTTCATCGCCGGGGCCGTGACGAACGTCCTTGATGGTGACATCAGGCACCCATGACGCGTTGATTGCAGAGCATTAATGGAAGGCTGAACAAAGACGGGAGTTAATATGAGACGCAACATCTTTACAATCCTGTGGCTTTTGATGTTTGCCGGCGCGGTCTATGCGGCACCTTGGGCCCAAACATATCCACAAAGTGGAACTACGATCCTGCTGACAAATCAGCAGGCCAATAGTGTGTGGGTTCCGGTGACGGTTCTTTGGAAGTTCCCGGCGGGGACAAATGCGACCCTGACGGTTTCCCGGGTCAGCCAGGGAAACACCTATCTGATCGGGAACCTCGCGGTAACAAATTCATCGACGGTCATCTGGGTGCCTGAAGTCGAATATCCATTCGAGTTTGGAGATGTCCTTCAGTTGACCAGCACGGTGACAAATTCACACGTCCAGGTCATCAGGAAAGGGTTCTGACGTGAAACACGCAGCATTGATATCTGGCTTTCTGATCCTGGCCTCGCTCCTCTGCTTTGCCGAATCCGGAAAGAAAACCAAGCAAGAGCATTGGGTGATCGACGGCGCCCCTATGGAATGGACGAGTGATCCGACTGCCTTGGGCATGTTGACGAGCCTGCCTATCAGGGCCGGGGAGAATATCAAGGTGACCTCGACCCCGACGGGCACCGTGGTGGCGGCCTCCATGGGTGATGTGACCAATCATTATGGCTGGATCCCGGCGGATTATCTTTACTCCTGCCCGACGGAAACCCTGACCAATGAGAACGGGCGGGCAGTCTTTACGAAGCATGATAAGACGAAAACCGAATACGCTGGGCCGATCTCATGCCCGGCGCCCCTGGGGTATTCCTCAAATGTGACTTTCCAGTGGTTCACCTACCATTCCAAAACCGGCACCTACGCCATGGCCTGCCGGTGGCGCGAAGGCGGCCTGAAGGCCTGGACCTGCGCGACCAGTGGTTTGTTCCAGGCCAGTACCACCCTCACCAACCTTTCGATGGCGACCCTTACGGCGCATGCACCGGCCCCAGACAGCGGGCTGATTGAGATGGAGTATTGGGTTGTGCCAACGAATGCGCCGGGCGGCGGCACGGCTGGCGGCTACGGGTATGTCCGGGGGATGAAGATCGAGTTCTGGGCAAAGTATTAGGAGGGCAAAATGATGACTGGCAAATTTGAAGCGATAGTGGCCGGGGGATCAGCAATGGGGGCAACCGCGGTCGCAGCCATGCCCAGTTCCGAGAGTCTGGATGCAGTCGGGCGGTGGCCGTTGGTCGTCGTGCTGGGGGCGGTCTGCTGTTTCTGCGTGTGGATCATCTACTGCCAGGGCTGCCAGTTCGGTAAGCGGCTGGACAAGTTGTCGGATGCCATCCTGAAACTGGCGGCCAATCTGAAAGAGCGGCCGTGCATCCGGCACAAGGACAATGACTGAACAGAAGGATGAAGGCTGAGTTATGAAGGCTGAAAGAAAAACCTGCGTCTGTTCAGGAAAGCGGAAAGGCGGCCAGGAGGCGGCTGGCGGGGCGACCGGGGCCGAACTGGACCGTGCGACCGAGTACCATCGCATTATCGAATCCTTTGACGTTCTGAGCGTGCCGCGCGATATCCAGGCTCTTGTCCGGGAAGCCTTGGACTCCAAAAGCTGGGATTGGTTCGAGCAGTGCGATGGCTGCACCTTTGTTTCTGAGATGTATTGGCCGACAAAGTACTTTCCGCCGTGCTTACGGCATGACTTCGATTGGCAGACTGGCTATGGGGGATGGGAGGCGAATGCCCGGTTTTATCGGATCCAGCGGGCCTACAGAATGTCAGCTTTACAGGCCGGCACGCGGTTCATTGGCGTGACAGCGGCGTGGTATGCCTGGTTCAAATGGCGGATCTGACTGGCCGTCTTTCGTTCCGAGTTGAACCAATGGCCTTCAGGCCGTGCACCTGAAGGCCATTGGTTCAGAAAATTTCAGGTTTTTCCAAGCCGCCACCCGTGCACAACCCGTGCACACGCTACACGTTTTTTCACTGCATTTCACGGCAGCACCCAAAGCGGACCTTTTTAGAGCGACACGCGTTTCGACCAATAAAAAAGGGCCTGGAATTGCTTCCAGGCCCTTGCCAGATTGGTAGCGGGGGTTGGATTTGAACCAACGACCTTCAGGTTATGAGCCTGACGAGCTACCGGGCTGCTCCACCCCGCAGACGTATTACATCAACAGACGGGTAAGGTATTCTTATTATCTCTTGAGCGCAATTCTTTTTATGCGGAATTTTCCCCGTTTGGTTGTTAACCTTTTGAAACTCATGAAAATTCGCTATATATCGTAGATGACCGTATCGAAACCGCAATATTCGCTTCTGATCATCGCCGGGGTGCTGGTGGCGGCGATCACACTTCTGGCGGGGGTGAATCTTTGGTTTATTCAAAAACTCCAAAGCCGGAGTGTACATGATTCCGCTGCGCAATCCGTTCTCGTGCTGGGATCGGAGTTGGCCCGGAATCTCGCGCATCACCCTGTTGTTCAATCGGGGCGTGATGATCCCAGGCAATGGGCGGAATTTTCGAGGATTGTGCAGGCCTTGAAAGGCGTTGAACCTTCCCTGCAGTATGTCACAGTCAATGAGGGGGATATCACTGTTTTTCACGCTGACACTTCCCGTATGATTTCCAACACGGTAAACACCTCAGAAGGCCGGGATGTACATGTTGGACGCAAGTTGCTCGCCACTTCTGAAGGGGAATTGCCGGTCATCACTTTTTCGGCTCAAACACCGGAAGGCGCCGGGGACGTGCGAGCAGTCCAGATCGCCTTGCGTAAAGAGGCCGTCCAACAGCGGGAGGAACAGGCGGTCCGGATGCTGGCCATCATGTTCCGTTTATCCCTCATCACCCTGACTGTGGCATTGGGGTTGGCGTTGGTATTGTCGGTCTGGGCCGTTCGCCATGAAATGGAACGGCAACGTCGCCGCCGTGATGAAGAGCACCTGGCCTTCGCCGGTTTGCTGGCGGACGGGATTATTCATGATGTGAGAAATCCGATGAGTTCATTGCGGCTGGATATCCAGATGCTGGAGAAGGAAGCGGGTAAAGGAGTCGAATGTCGGCTTGAACGTATCTCGGAATTGGCCCTGCGGGCGCGGGTAACCATGGACCGGATGGACTTGGTAATGAGAGAGTTTCTTTACGTTTCGAAACCCAATTCGCGCCAGCCGGAACAATTTGAAATTAATGGCTGTATTAAGGATTGCCTGGATTTGTTGTCACCACGATTCGCGCAGGCTGGGATCGTGTTAGAGGCGGAGCTGGGTGATGAATCGCTGCTAATGATGGGCTACAGTGTCGGGTTGAAACGGGCTATCATTAATGTCCTGACGAATGCCAAACAGGTTTCAAGTCCGGGCAAACGGGTGGTCATTTCCTTAAATCGAAGCGGCCGTCACGCGGTGATCCGTGTTGAAGATGAGGGGCCCGGCTTGGATGAAGAGAGCGCCGCCCGGTTATTTGAAATGTTTGTATCCGGGCGCCCCGATGGAATCGGACTTGGCCTTTATCTGGCTAAGGCCGCCGTTGAAAACAATCAGGGGACGATTCACGCCGTGAACCGAACCGGCGGAGGGGCTTGTTTCACCATTAACCTGCCTCTTTCTTAAGCCGTTTTGACAAATCCCCCATTCGGTGTAACATGCGGAACTCATTATGAAAAAGATAATTGCGATTGTTATTGTTGTACTGGCGCTTGCGGGTACGGCTTGGGTGGTAAAGCAGAACCGGATCAAAGCCGGGGAAGAGGTGGCCAAGGCGGCGAAGGCCAAATTGGCGCCTGTCCCGGTATTACTCACAAATGTCACTACGATGACAATGCCGGTCGAGATCAGCACTTTTGGCAGCGTTGAACCCTTGACCACGGTGTCGGTGAAATCCCAGATTACCGGCATCCTGTCGAAAGTTCACTTTTCCGAGGGACAGGAGGTCCAGGAAGGGACGCTTCTGTTTGAGTTGGATTCCCGCAACCCCGCGGCGGCGCTTCGCCAGGTTGAGGCGGCATTGGAAAAGGATCGTGTCCAATGGGCAAATGCCAATAAGGAAGCAGAGCGTTTTGCCGCCCTGTTGACAAAAGGCTTTGTGGCACAGGATGTCCATGACAAGGCGGTGACGGATGCGGAAACGCTGAAGGCCATGTTGCGTGCCGATGAGGCGGCGGTGGAGAGTGCCCGTCTCCAATTAAGTTATTGCTCGATCCGTGCGCCTGTCTCCGGCCGCACCGGTAATCTGCTGATTCATCAGGGAAATCTTGTGAAGGCGGATGACGCCACGCTGGTGACCATCAACCAGATCCATCCTATCATGGTTCAGTTTGTCCTGCCGCAACGTGAGTTGGCTAGGGTCAGGGATTGTCTTGAGCAGGGGGGGCTGACTTTAAAGGCTACTCCCCAGGGCGGCACCGGTCTGCTTGCCGTCACAGGCGTTGTGACGTTTGTGGATAACGCGGTGAATGAGAATACCGGCACGATCCAGCTCAAGGCGCGTTTCGACAATGTCCCCGCCGTCTTGTGGCCCGGCCAGTTCGTCAAAGTTATCCTTCAGCTTTCCAAACAGGAAAATGCGGTGGTGATCCCGGAGTCTGCGGTTTTATTCGGGCAACAGGGTACTTATGTCTATCTTGTAGGGCTGGAGGGCACCGTAGCACCGCGTTTTGTGGGGGTGGATCGAACGGTGGCGGGGCTGTCTGTGATTGCCAGTGGATTGGTTCCGGGTGATCAGATCGTAGTGGATGGTCAGATCCGCCTCAAACCCGGCAGCCTCGTGAAATCGAAGACGCCGTCCACCAAGCCTGAATCCATTCCTGCAGGGCGCCCATGAATCTTTCCGCGCCGTTTATCCATCGTCCGGTGATGACCACCCTGAGTGTATTGGGGTTGGCTATTTTTGGCATTGTGGCCTACCTCCAACTCCCGGTGAGCGACCTGCCGAACGTGGATTATCCGACAATTCAGGTTTCGGCGTCCCTCCGTGGTGGCACGCCGGAGACCATGGCGGCGGCAGTGGCCACGCCGCTTGAAAAGGAGTTTTCAACGATTGCCGGTCTTGATTCCATGAACTCGTCCAGCGCCCAGGGCACCTCGCAAATCACACTCCAGTTTGTGTTGAGCCGCGACCTGGATGCCGCCGCTCTCGATGTCCAGGCGGCAATTGCCCGGGCGATGCGGAACCTTCCCGCCCAAATGGATACGCCGCCCTCCTATCAGAAGGTGAACCCCGCCGACCAGCCTATCCTTTACCTTGTTCTTACCAGTCCCACCCTGCCGCTTTATGAAATTGATGAATATGCGCAAACATTCCTGGCGCAAAACATCTCCATGGTGGACGGGGTTGCCCAGGTGGCGGTATACGGGGGGCAGAAATTTGCGGTACGCATTCAGTTGGATCCCCATGAACTGGCCGTCCGGGGAATCGGTTTGGATGAGGTAGCCGGCGCGATCCAGTCGGGAAACGTCAATCTTCCCACCGGCATTTTGTACGGGCCCAACCGGGCTTTTGCCGTTCAGGCCGACGGACAACTTTCCAAAGCCAGGGATTATCGCTCCCTGATTGTGACCTACCGGAATGGCGCTCCTGTGCGATTGGAGGAACTCGGATCGATCTTGGACAGTGTTGAGAACAACAAGGTGGCCGCGTGGTACTGCACAAGTAAGCTGTTTCAGCGCAGTATTGTGCTGGCCGTCCAACGCCAGCCGGGTCAAAACACCGTGGAGGTGGCGGCGAATGTCCGCAAATTGCTGACCAAGTTGAATGCTGATCTCCCGGCCGCGGTCTCGATGGAGGTGCTGATTGACGCCAGCCAGTCGATCAAGGATTCGTTTGAGGACGTCAAATTCACCCTGTTGCTCACCCTGGTTCTGGTCGTATTGGTCATATTCATCTTTCTACGGAATGTGTCGGCTACCGTGATCCCGAGCCTGGCGCTTCCGATGTCCATGGTCGGTACGTTTGTGGTGATGGCGGCCTTGAACTACAGTCTCGACAATTTATCCCTGATGGCCCTGACGCTGGCGCTGGGATTTGTTGTGGATGATGCCATTGTTGTGCTTGAAAACATTGTCCGCCACCGGGAAATGGGGAAGGACGGCTTTACTGCGGCGCTGGATGGGACAAAGGAAATCAGTTTTACGATTGTGTCGATGACCATCTCCCTGGCCGCGGTATTCATTCCCGTTCTGTTCATGGGCGGTGTGGTAGGCCGTTTGTTCCGTGAATTTGCGGTGACCATCGGCGCGGCGGTATTGGTTTCCGGGGTGATTGCATTGACGCTGATTCCCATGCTCAGCGCCCGGTTTGTCGGGGCATCGGCACATAGTGGACATGGCCGATTGTATCGATTCATGGAGGCGGGTTTTGATGGAATGTTGCGGTTGTATGCCGACAGCCTCCGCTGGGCGCTTGATCATGCCCGTGTCATGATGGCGCTGGTTTTGGTCACCCTGATTGCCACCGGGTATCTGTTCTGGGTTGTTCCAAAGGGGTTCATGGCGAGTGAGGATCGCGGGCGGATCAATGTGACCACGGAAGCCATCGAGGGGATTTCCTTCGATTCCATGGTCACTCACCAGAACCGGATGGTCCGGATCCTTCAGGATGATCCCAATATTCAGGGGTTCATCTCCAGCGCCGGGGCACGGGGCAGCAGCGGGGCAAATAATGGCCGTTTTATCATCAACTTGAAGCCCCGTAAGGAGCGCCGGATGACCACGGATCAAGTGGTTCAGTCTTTGCGAGCCAAACTGTCCGGGGTGACCGGGATCCGGGCTTTTCCGGTCAACCCCCCGTTGATCAATATTGGAGGACGCTCATCAAAGAGCCAGTATCAGTATACGCTTTCCGGCACGGATACGGCCGAGTTATACCGTTCGGCGGACCGGTTGGTGGAACGTCTCCGGGAACTGGATTCCCTGCAAGATGTGAGTAGCGACCTGCAATTAAAAAATCCTGAGTTAAACGTTGAGATTAACCGTGACCTGGCCTCCTCGCTCCAGATTACTGCGGCACAAGTGGAGACGGCGCTTTTCAATGCCTACGGAAGTCGCCAGATCTCCACCATTCTTTCACCGAACAACCAGTATGCCGTCATCCTGGAGATGCTACCCCGTTATCAGGAGGATCCTTCCTTGTTGTCGCGGCTCCATATCCGGTCCGGGGACGGGCGGTTGATCCCGATCGATGCGGTGGCGCATCTAAAAACTGATGTTGGCCCGATGACCATCAACCATTCCGGTCAGACGCCGTCCGTGACGATTTCCTTTGATATCAAGCCAGGGGTTGCCCTCGGGCGTGCTGTGGAGCAGGTGGATGCCCTGGCGCGTGAGGTGGTACCGCCGCGCATCAGTACGATGTTTCAGGGTTCAGCCCAGGTATTTCAATCTTCCTTCCAGGGGATGGGCTGGTTGCTGGCTCTCGCGGTTCTGGTGATCTATATCGTATTGGGAATTCTTTATGAAAACTTTTTCCATCCTGTGACGATCCTTTCCGCGTTGCCGTTTGCCGGGGTGGGGGCGTTGGCGACCTTGATGTTGTTTGGGGCTGAACTCTCGATCTATGCGTTTGTTGGCATCATTATGCTGGTGGGGTTGGTAAAGAAGAATGGCATTATCATGGTCGATTTCGCAATTGCCGCCCGGCGGGACCAGGGTAAATCAGCCCGGGATGCGATCTATGAGGCCTGCCTGGTGCGGTTCCGTCCGATCATGATGACAACCATGGCTGCGCTGGCAGCTGCGGTGCCAATTGCCGTTGGCTATGGGGCTGGCGGGGAAGCCCGGCGTCCCCTGGGATTGACGGTGGTAGGAGGACTTCTGTTTTCGCAGACGCTGACATTGTATGTGACTCCGGTTTTCTACCTGTACATGGAGCGACTACAGGAATATTTGCGGAAGCGCAAGATTCGCTGACCACAAATCCCCTCGCCTTTAGAAGCGTCTACCCGGACTCCGGCGCTTGACCCTGATGTCAGATTCAAGCAGAATCCTTAAATGGAAACCAAAGGACTCATCAAAAGGAATTTATCCGCCGCCGATTCCTTAATTATCCTTTCCATTGTCGTTTTGGGAATCGGGGTCATAGCACTGCTGGGGTGGGTTCTCAATTTGCCGGATTTGGCAAGCTTTTGGACAGACTTGATTCCGATGGCCCCGGACACAGCCTTTCTGTTGATCGTTTATGGGTTGGCCGTTTGTGTCCGTGTTTGGGCACCATTGAAATGCCGATCTGTATGGGTTATTGCTGCGTGTGGGGTGGGTGCGATCCTGATGCTTTTTATGTTTGTATTGTCCTGCACGCGTGTTTATTGGGCCGGAGAGCACTTCTGGGTAAACATTATTGGTACCGTAAAAGGGGTTCCCGTCGGGCATATGTCGCCTGTGTCCGCTTTGTGCTTTGCGTTGGCAAGCCTGTCGTTTGTTCTTTCGCTTTCACCGTCGGCAATCCGATCACGGCGTGCGGTCCTGGCCTTGGGATGCGCAGGGTTGATACTGGGTGTCTGTCTTATCTTTATTCTGGCCTACCTCTTTGGCACGCCATTCCTTTACGAGGGAAAAATCGTGCCCCCCGCTCTCAATACGCTGATCGCTTTCTTGATGTTGGGACTTGCCTTGCTGATTCTGGTCTGGCATCCGCCGGGGTTTGTCCGGCGACAAACTCCGGATGTTTCAGAACCCTCGACTATTTTATTTTTAACATTTATTCTCATGGCAACGGGTATTGTGACCATTGGTTATCTCTCGTATCAACAATTTGTCCGCAATTATCGGGTTGAAGTGGAGCGCCAGCTTTCAACCATTGCAGACTTGAAATTAAATTTGCTCAAGCAATGGCGCCTTGAACGTTTGGGGGATGGCGCCATCCTTTTCAGAAACGCCGCATTTTCCTCCATGATCCGTCGCTTTATTGAACGCCCGGAGGACGCGGAGTCGATGGGCCAGCTTCAAGGATGGATAGGAAAATATGTGGAAGAATTTCAATATGACCAAGTTTGCCTGGTTGACACTCAAGGCATCCGTCGTCTGGTAGTCCCTGCGAACCGCACAGCGTTGTCTTCCGCTTTATTGAAGCAGATCCCGTCCGCCATGCAGTCCGGGAAAGTGAGTCTGTGTGATTTTTATCGCAATGAAATCGATAAAAGAATCTATCTGGCGATTATTGTCCCCATTCTTGAAAAAGCAGCCCCGGCGCCCCCTCTGGGTGTGATCATTTTGCAAATTGATCCGGAAATATATCTTTATCCTTTCATCAAATACTGGCCCACCGCCAGTACGACGGCTGAAACCCTGCTCGTGCGCCGGGAAGGATCTGAGGCTGTTTTCCTGAATAATCTCCGTTTCAAAAATAATACGGCCTTGAATCTGCGGGCGCCGCTGAATCGTGTTTCAATGCCTGCTGCCCGGGCGATACTGGGGCAGGAGGGGATCATGGAAGGTTCGGATTACCGGGGGGAACCGGTGGTGGCGGCTACACGCACCATTCCGGACTCGCCCTGGTCGATGGTGGCCCGTATGGATAAAGCGGAAGTGTATGCCCCTGTGCGAGCACGCCTGTTTCAGATCATTATTATGATGTGTGTCCTGCTCTTCGGGGCAGGAGCATGCGTGGGAATGGTCTGGCGGCGACAGAGTCTCCATTTCTGCCGGGAGCAAGCGGCGGGGGCGGATGCGTTGAAGAGAAATTCGCTGGAGTTGCAGAACAAGAACGCTGAATTGGAACGTTTTCTTTATACGGCTTCCCATGATTTAAAGAGTCCCGTGGTTACGGTCAGGACCTTTCTAGGATTCCTTGAGAAGGATCTCGCGGACGGGGATGCCGGTCGGATCGAAAAGGATTTACGATTTATACGTACGGCGACGGAGAAAATGGGTCAATTGCTTGATGATTTGCTGGAGATGTCACGGATTGGGCGGGTGGTCACTCCACCGGTCCGTATCGCGTTCCGGGAGGTTGTGGAGGAGTCGCTGGGGGCGGTGGCAGGACGCATCAGCGAAAGGGGGGTAACGATTAAAGTGGAGGATCAGGGGGTGATGCTGTACGGTGATCGTATTCGCCTTGCCGAAATCTGGCAGAATCTGGTGGAGAATGCCGTGAAGTTTATGGGGGATCAGAAGGCGCCGCAAATCCATATCGGAGTGGATACGCATAATTTGGAAGCCATCTTCTACGTTCGAGACAACGGCATTGGTATCGATCCCCGCCATCAGGCCAAAGTGTTTGAATTGTTCGAGAAACTCAATCCTGGTGTCGAAGGGACGGGAATTGGTCTTGCGCTTGTAAAAAGGATCGTGGAACTATATAAGGGACGAATCTGGGTTGAGTCTGCAGGCGTTGGACAAGGGACTTGCTTTTACTTTACACTGTCTGAAGCGATCGTAAATATTAAGATAGGGGGAAGAGGATGAAAGGCGAACCAATTGTTATTCTGCTGGTTGAAGATGACGAGGCTCATGCGGAGATCGTGCGTCGGAATTTTGAGACCAGTCATCTGGCCAACCGTTTGATGCATGTTTCCGATGGTCAGGCGGCGCTCGACTATCTTCACCGACGTAACGGCTTCAGCAATCCCGAAAAATCGCCCCGTCCAGGGATCATCCTTCTCGATCTGCGGTTGCCCAAAGTGGACGGGCTGGAGGTCTTGAAAAAGATCAAGGCTGACTCCGATTTCAGCCCTATTCCAGTGGTCATCTTAACGACATCGAAAGCTGAGGAGGACATGGTCCGGGCTTATGACAACCACGCCAACAGTTATCTGGTCAAGCCGGTAGACTTCTCGCAGTTCACTAAATTGATGGAAACATTCGGCTATTACTGGTTGGCATGGAATCAGTTTCCACACTAAAAATTCACGATGGACACCAATCCGCTCAAGCTGCTGATCGTCGATGATGAGGAGGCTCACATTGAAGCCATCCGTCGCGCTTTTGCCATGGATGGCAATGCGTTTGATGTACAGGCGGTTCATACGTTGGGGGAATACCGTGCCTATATTGCCACTCGTTTGCCGGATCTCGTACTGATGGATTTAAACCTGCCGGATGGGCGGGCTATTGAAGTCCTTTCCCAACCTGCTGGACAGGGGCCTTTTCCGATCCTTGTCATGACGGCATTTGGAAACCAGCAGATCGTGGTGGAAGTGATGAAGGCGGGTGCGTTGGACTACGTGGTCAAGTCGCCGGAAGCGTTTGCCATGCTGCCACGCACTGTGGCGAGCGCGCTCCGGGAGTGGAAGCTGATGAAGAGTCATCAGCAGGTGGAGGTTGCCGTCCGGCTGAGCGATGAACGTTTTCGCACGTTTCTTCATGATGTGTCCTCCATTGCCGTTCAAAGTTACGCTTCTGACGGGACCACATTATATTGGAATCATGCCTCTGAGCATCTCTACGGATATACTGAAAAGGAGGCCATGGGGCAGAACCTGATTGACCTCATCATTCCGCCGGAAATGCGCGAGGAAGTCAAACGGAACATGCAGCTTATCGCCAGGACGGGTAAGCCCATTCCTGCGGAAGCACTGAGTTTGATGAGGAAGGATGGATCGCGGGTGGCGGTTTTTTCTAGTCATTCCATTGTGAATATCCCGGGACGGGAACCCCAATTGTTTTGTCTTGATATCGATCTTACCGATTTGAAAAAAGCCGAGGAATCGCGCGCCCGTCTGGCGACAGCGGTGGATCAGGCGGCTGAAACCATCCTGATCACCGATATCAATGCGGTTGTCCTTTATGCTAATCCGGCGTTTGAGAAGACAACCGGCTACAAGTGTGAGGAAATTATAGGAAAGACTCCCGGCCTTTTGCATAGTGGCAAACAGGATCCTGAGTTCTACCGTCAGATGTGGTCGGTCCTTTCAGCAGGGAAAGCATGGACTGGTCGGCTTGTCAATAAGCGGAAGGATGGCGCCTTGATTGAGGAGGACGCCTGTATCTCGCCGGTATTCGATGCCGCAGGCAAGATCGTGAATTATGTTGGCGTCAAACGTGATGTCACCCGTGAACTCCAGTTGGAGCAGCAATTCCTCCATGCCCAGAAGATGGAAGCCATCGGCCGGTTGGCTGGAAGTGTGGCCCATGATTTCAACAATATTCTTGCCGTTATCCTGATGAACGCCTCGGAGTTGCGTCAGGATGAGACCTTGGCGCCAGAATTGTCCTCTGGGCTTGCTGAAATCGTTCTGGCCGCCGAGAGGGGGGCCAGTCTCACCCGCCAGATGCTGGCCTTCAGTCACCGCCAGATTCTGCAGATGCAGCTATTAAGTCTGAACGAAGTTGTGACCGGGATGAATAAAATGCTCCAGCGGTTGATTGGCGCCGATGTCGTGTTGCAAATAATTTTGGCAGAAGAGGATGTGACGATCCGAGGAGATGCCGGCATGATCGAGCAGATTCTGATGAACCTGATCGTCAATGCCCGTGATGCCATGTCGGAGGGGGGGCAGATTTCCATCGCGGTGGACAGTGTCGACGTGGATGCCGATGTTGCCTCCGTCCACAACACCAAACCAGGTAATTTTGCGCGACTGACGGTCCGAGACACCGGTTCTGGCATTCCGCCTGAGCACTTGCCGCATATCTTTGAGCCGTTCTATACGACAAAAGATGCGGGTAAAGGAACCGGCTTGGGGCTGGCCACAGTCCATGGGATCGTCTCGCAACACCATGGATGGATTGAGGTCGAGAGTCAGGTTGGGCAGGGGGCTACGTTTCAAATTTATCTGCCCCGGCTGCAGGTGGGCTCGCAGGTGCGACCAGACCATCATGCAAATGCATGCGATTCAAAGGGACATGAAACTATTTTATTGGTAGAGGATGAACAATCCTTACGGTCGTTGGTGGCGCGAATTCTCCGTCACTCCGGTTATGTGGTGCTCGAAGCGGCCAACGGAGTCGCTGCCATTGAAACGTGGGACCGGCACCGCGACAATATTGACATGCTTCTAACGGATGTGGTTATGCCCGGGGGAATCTCGGGCGGGAATCTAGCCAACAAGTTTCGGACTGAGAAACCCGGGTTGAAAGTTCTCTGCATGAGCGGCTATCCCGGGGAGTCGTCGGTGGCGGGGCTGGGCTTGAATGGCAACCGCCATTTCTTACAAAAGCCATTCCCCCCCACCAAACTCGTTCAAACTGTCAGAGAATGTCTAGACGGCGCTGAAGGATTACTTGACGGCGCTGAAATTCCCTGAATAGGTGCCGGTTCCGGTCGAGGTGGTCAGGGTTCCCTGAATTGAGCCTGCAATGCTGTTATTGACCACCGTCCCCAGGAATTGAATCTCCCCGGTACCGTTGGTGGTGGTTGACGAAGTGACCAGCAGAAAGTTATTTCCGGAAAGTTTCCCCTGCAGATGTTTTCCCTCGTAGAGGGCATCGCTACTGACCATCCCATTCCCATCAATAAAAAGGGTCATGGCGTGAGATGAACAGGTTGAACTGCTTGCAGGCGGTTGAACACATAACGTCACGGTTCCGCTATAGGTCCCTGCGGCATCATTAGTGGTCCCGCTCGAACTGCCGCTTCCGCCACCTCCGCCTGCCAACGCCAATGCAGCCCCGCCTGCCAGAACGACGCCACCCGCAATGAGGGCTGGCTTGGTCCATGAACTCCCTTTTTCATCCGGGGCTTTCCCGGTTGGTGAGGACGCGACCGCTTTTGGGGTCGTGGTTCCGCCTCCTGAATTTTTCACGGCAATTGTGTACCACGAGGTTTCCGCGGTTGAGTCCGCATTATCCCTTGCTTCGATGTAGTAGAGGAGCTGAGCGAGTCCGGTGGTCATGTCGGCAGAAATGGATCCAGTGAACCAGCCCGCCCCGGAATCCTGCATGGCCACTTTGTAGGGAGCGGCATCACGCGAGACTGCGTAGAACAGGGTAACTGTCTTGACGGGGTAGGCCCCGGGCTTGACTTGCGCCCGGAACAGGACTTCCTGGCCTTGTACGGCAAGCATGACAGGGGAATGCACGATCTGGAGGTTTTCGGCAGGAGCCGAAAAAGCCGGCAGGGACGCGAACCAAGTGGCTAAAGCCACGTAAAATAATCGATAATATTTCAATTTCATTAATGTTTCCCTTCGCACAATGAACGCCAATAACGTCGGAAAGGTAAGATGATTAGTGGGGGCAGACAAGAATATAAAAAATGGGTGATAATTCTACACTTGAGCCAACTATCAGGGAGAAATGCATATAACTCCGAACTCGACGCCTGCGGCAGAAATTCGTATTCTGGATGCCCTTATGAGCCGCGATCACATTATTATAGCTGGAGCCCGTGAGCATAACCTGCAGAACATTACGGTCCGCATTCCCCGTGACAGTTTTACCGTCATTACCGGATTGAGCGGATCCGGAAAATCTTCCTTGGCGTTTGACACTTTGTTCGCCGAAGGACAGCGCCGTTACGTCGAAAGTCTTTCGGCGTATGTCCGGCAGTTTCTGGATCAAATGCAGAAACCGGATGTGGACTATGTCGAGGGCTTATCGCCAGCCATATCCATTGAACAGCGAACGGCTGGCTCAAATCCACGTTCGATTGTTGCGACGACTACGGAGATCCATGACTATTTGCGCTTGTTATTTGCAAATGTCGGGCATCCCCATTGTCCGCACTGTGGTAAACCGGTTGCCGGCCAATCCGCGGAAGTGATTGTAGATCAATTGTTAACGCTTCCGGAAAAAACAAAACTGGTTCTGCTATCCCCGTTATTGCGGAGTAAAAAAGGGCTGCATGATGCCATTTTTGATAAAATTCAGAAGCAGGGGTTCGTTCGCGTGCGAGTTGACGGCGAATTGGTGGAAGTGGATAAAGTTCCTAAACTTGACAAGAAAAAAGCTCACAATGTTGATGTCGTGGTGGATCGTCTGGTGATGGGCAGCAAGATCAGACCCCGTTTGACTGACTCCGTTGAGTTGGCATTACGGGAAGGCGGGGGGGCCTTGATTGCGCTGACCCAGGCGGGTCAGGAGACGAGTTCCTGGTCGGAACGATTATATTCTGAAAAGCATGCCTGTGCCGATTGTGGTGTCAGTTTTGAAAAACTGACCGCCCGGCATTTCTCTTTCAACAGTCCTTATGGCGCCTGCCCGGATTGTTCCGGGCTGGGAACCCAGATGATTTTCGACGAGCAACTGGTGGTGCCAAACCCGGTTCTGTCCCTGGATGCGGGGGCGATTACGGCCTGGCGTCGGGGTGGACGGCGGCTGCTGATTTACTATAAAGCCCAGCTCCGTTCGGTTGCCAGGGAGTGCAACTTCAGCCTTGATACCCCCTATAAAGACCTTCCCGAGGAAATACGCCAACTGCTGATGAACGGTTCCGGCGATAAGGATATGACCTTCGGCTATTGGCGGGGCGGAGCCAGGCGTCATTACGAAAAACCGTTTGAGGGCGTTCTGCCGAATTTGGCCCGGCGTTACAAGGAGACAGACAGCGATTTTGTAAGGCAGCGCCTGCGTGACTACATGAGCAAAATGGGGTGCCCGACGTGCGGGGGTGCCCGTTTGCGACCCGAGGTGCTCGCCTGTACCGTGGTGGGAAAATCCATTGTGGATCTCACCCGGCTTTCAGTTCGGAACGCACTTGAATTCTTCAAGACTCTGGTCTTGTCGGATCAGGAAAACAAGATTGCACGGGATGTGATCAAAGAAATCCAGGAACGCCTCCAATTTCTGGCGGATGTCGGACTGGATTATCTGACGCTGGATCGCGAAAGCGGCTCCCTTTCGGGTGGGGAGGCTCAGCGTATCCGGCTGGCGACCCAAATCGGGTCGCGTCTGGTGGGGGTGCTGTATGTGCTGGATGAGCCCAGTATCGGGCTGCATTACCGGGATAACGAACGGTTGATCAATACCTTGAAACAACTGCGTGATCTGGGGAACACCGTGGTGGTGGTGGAGCATGACGAAGAGACGATCCGTTCCGCGGATTATGTCATCGATCTGGGGCCCGGGGCTGGGCGTCATGGTGGACAGGTCATTCACCAGGGAACCGTGCCTGAATTACTGGCCAACTCCAAATCGCTAACCGCGCAATACATGAACGGAGAGTTGACGATTCCGGTGCCCGCCAAACGGGTGGAGCCGGGAGATCATTGGCTGCAAGTCATGGGATGTACGGAAAACAATCTCAAAAACCTGACGGTCAGGATTCCCCTGGGCTTGCTGGTTTGCATCACCGGCGTATCGGGCAGCGGCAAGAGTACCCTTGTGGATGATATTTTGCGCCGGGCCCTGTTTCGGAAATTCTATGGATCCAAGGAAATCCCCGGTGCTCATCGGAAACTTCTGGGGGCGGAAAAACTCGACAAGGTCATTGTGATTGATCAGTCCCCGATTGGGCGTACGCCACGGAGCAATCCCTCGACGTATACGGGTGCCTTCGGGCCGATCCGGGATATTTTTGCCGCATTGCCCATGTCGAAAGTACGTGGCTACGGGCCCGGCCGATTTAGTTTTAACGTCAAGGGCGGGCGGTGTGAAACATGCAAGGGCGACGGGATTATCCGGCTCGAAATGCATTTTCTGCCGGATGTGTATGTCCCCTGCGAACAGTGTCATGGCCTGCGGTACAACAAAGAGACGCTGGAAGTCCATTATAACGGCAAAAGTATTGCGGAGGTGTTGGCCTTGACGATTGATGAGGCTCTGGAATTTTTCAAGCATATCCCCGCCATCGAACGCAAGGTCCGCACGCTTTCGGAAGTGGGGTTGGGCTATATTCAGTTGGGGCAATCGGCAACAACCCTTTCCGGTGGAGAGGCACAGCGGATGAAGCTGGCCGCGGAGTTGAGCCGGAAAGCGACAGGAAAAACACTATACTTGCTGGATGAACCCACGACAGGATTGCATTTTGCGGACATTCAGCGCCTGATGCATGTGCTGGAGCGATTGCGTTCTTCCGGCAACACAGTACTTGTGATCGAACATAATCTCGACGTGATAAAACGGAGCGATTACATTATCGATTTGGGCCCCGAAGGAGGCGATGGCGGCGGACAGATTGTGGCGGAAGGCACTCCGGAGGAAGTATCCCGGATCGCGACATCTCATACGGGTAAGGCATTGAGTATTCACATGAAATGATCATGAAACAGACTTTCCTCAATATGATCCTGCGGGGGATGATAACCGTTTTTTTCGTCGCCGTGTGTATTCGTCCCGGAGTGTTTGAATGTTTTGCCCAAGGGGATCAGAATTCGCCTTCTGGCATCCTGGCCACAGCTCAAACCGCACTGGAAGATGGCTTTTGTGAACTGGCGCAAAAACAGGCGGAACTGGTTTTGAAGGACACCACTCTACTCCCTTCATTGCGTGGGGATGCAATGGTGATCCTGGCTGAGGCGCTCTATGGACAGCGGCGTTTTAAGGATATGGCTTCCCGTATTGAAACGCTGGGATTAAATATGCCCACTACGCAACCCGGGGGATTGGTCTATTGGCATGCGGTCTCGCAGTATGAGACCGGTAACACCGGTGCGGTCCTGAATGAACTCCGGAATTTTGAAGGGCGGTTTCCCGGTAGTGCTTTGATTCCCCGGGCCGCCCGGCTTGAAGCCTGGGCAAATCTCAAAGAAGGCAGGAAAACAGAAGCACTGTCAGTGTTTGAGAGATTTGATCGTCAGTTTGGGGTCACCCTCGAAGGGGCTGAAAACTTGTTGGACTGGGGGCAAGCCTTGTTGATATCCGGGGATGTATCTGCGGCCCGGAACATACTGGAGCGACTGGTCACCCGGGCTCCGACGTTACCTGCCGTTCAGGATGGGAAATTGTGGCTGGCCAAAGCCATGGTGATTCAGGGTAAATGGGAATCGGCCTGGAATCTATTGACGCTTGTGGCGGATGATTCTCTGGTGCGTATCGATCGCAGGGCCCTTGCGCTGATGACCCTGAGTGAGGTAAATGCGGCCCAGACAAATTATGCGGCGGCGATCACTTCGGCCTCGAAGGCGGTCGAACTGGCGCCCACCACATCCCTTAAAAACAGGGCTCGTGCCCTCTGGGGGAAATGGTTGCTCAGGCAAAAGAAAATTGCGGAAGGGGCGGCGCTGTTACATCCGGTAATTGCCCAGATGACGGATGATCCGGTTTCCAGAGAGCTCCAGTTGGAGTTGGCGGCGGGGTATTCCGGTTTGAAAGATTTTGAAAAGGCGGCACAGGAATATCAGTATTACCTGGAAACATTTGATGATTCCGAAGGGCGCTTGGCGTCATATAAAGGCCGAGGTCTTGCCTTGTGGGAACTCCAGCGGTTTGCCGAATCCGCCGCGATGTTTGAGAAAGCGGCAGGTTTGGTGGCGGCGGATCCAGTACTGTGTGAGCCCCTGTTGATCAAGGCGGCGGATGCCTTGTTTGCTAACGCCCAATACAAATTAGCCGAGACTGCGTATGCCGGCGTGCTTGAAAAATATCCCGACGCGTCCTTGAGTTCCCAGGTTCTTTACCAATTGGGTGAGTGCCTCGCCCGGCAAACTCTTCGGAAGGAAGCCGAAGGTCGCTTTCGCGAACTGATCCGGAAAACCCCCACCAGTCCCTTGGCTGAGCGGGCCTTAATGCGAATTGCGGAAATGAAGGAAGAGCAGGGGGCGACGTTCGTACCGGAGGCCTTGGCGGCCTATATGGATGTCATGTCCGTATATCCATCAGGCAGTTTGTTTGCCGAAGCGCTTCATCGGCATGGACTGATCGCCTATCAGATGGGTGATATTGATGTTGCTCTGAATGATTTCTCGCGGGTGGTGAAGGATTTCCCCGGCAGTCGGGTGGCTCCGCAAGCCTATTTTATGCGGGGCTGGGCCCTGTATATGCGGGGGCAGGAGGCGGAATCGCTTAAGGTTTGCAAGGCTTTTATCGAGCGCTATCCTGAAAGTGAATGGACCGCGGGGGTGATGTTCTGGATTGGTGAATTCGCCTTCAATCATGGTCACTATGCCGAAGCGGAGTCTCAATTTGCCAAGTTGGCCGACAAATTACCTCAGGACCCCCTGGCAGGACAGTCCCTTATCTGGGCGGGGCGTTCGGCCATGATGCAGAAGGAATACCTGCGGGCTGTGGAGTTGTTGTCACGGATGACTCGAACCTATCCGGCAAGTCCGCACCTTGCGGAGGCCCGGTTTTTGCAAGGGGATGCCTTGTGCGAATTAGGGGAATTTTCCCGGGCTATTCTGGTGTTTGATGAGTTAATTGAAAAATATCCGAATTCCCCCTTGGTCAGTGCTGCCTGGGGCCGGCGTGGGGACTGTCATTTTACGCTGGGCGCGACGGATCCCAAGCGTTACGCCGAAGCGGTTTCATCATATCAGTCAGTGAGCCGGAGTCCGGGGAGTACCTTTGACCTTGAGCTTCAGGCAGAATATAAGATTGGCCGCTGTTATGACAAAATGGGAAAGATGACGGAAGCCTTTGAACAGTACTACACGCGTGTTGTTTGTCGATATTTGGCAGCCAAGCAGAAGGATAGCGCAGCGGCGGTGTGGTTTACCAAGGCGGCTTTTTCTGCCGCTGATATTTTGGAGTTGGAAAAAAACTGGAAACGAGCCATTAAAGTGCTGGAGCGGGTTGAGGGAGCGAAAATATCGGCAAGTACGGATGCCCATAAACGAATTGAACAAATCCGTTCTGAACACTGGGTCTGGTAAGGAGTGAGCCATGTTTGAACTTTTGAGAGAAGGGGGATTGATCGCCTGGATCATCGCAGGGGCCGGCGTTTTTGCTTTTATTCTGTTTATGGAACGACTTTTGTCGTTACACCGGGCCCGGATCAAGGCGGAGGATTTTATCGCCGGGATCTGCAATAACCTGGGACGGGGAAATGTCGATGAGGCGTTGGCGATTTGCGATGATACTCCCGGCCCGGTGGCGGGTATCGTACGGGCGGCAATCCTCAACCGGCATGCCGACAAGGAGGCGATCCGGACGGCCATGGAAAATGCCGGACGCACTGAAATCTCGCGCATGGAACGGCGGCTGGTGAATTTTGTGACCATTGCCCAGGTTGCCCCGATTTTCGGCCTTCTGGGCACGGTAATGGGAATGATCAAGTCGCTACAGGTGATGCGGGCGGCGGCCCCTTTGGTCCAGCCTGGCGATGTGATGGGCGGGCTCATGCAAGCCCTGGTGACGACGGCCGTGGGACTTGCGGTAGCCGCACCCTGTTATGTGGCGTTCAACTTCCTGACAGGCAAAGTAGAGAAAATTGTCATTGATATGGAACGTGCGGCTTCCGACATGATTGCGTTCCTGTCCGGTATGCCTCTTGTGCATGATGATGCCACTTCGGAGAAGGACGAATGATCACACCGAACGAATCCAAAACCATCGGGTGGACGGTCCATGGCTTCCGGCATTATCAGCCGCAAAACCGATTGAATAAGGGTTTGATCGCGACGGCTCCCTGGATGAGCGTCACCTTGCTGATCGCCTTATACCTGTATTTGTTGGCACCCAATGTGCTGCAACCGGGAATGACTCTGCAACTTCCCGTAGCCCCCTTTTCAGATGGACGGCATTACGGTCATAACGTGGCGGTGCTTTCCCTTCCCATGGTGGGGCGCGCGGAACGGGATGAAATATTCTTTTTTGATGATCAGCGTTATTTGGGCCGCGAACCTGCGGAAATGGATGCCTTGCGCGGGGCTTTGGCTACAGCCTGGACTCAAAAGCCTAATTTGCCCATGGTGATTGAGGCGGATCGGATGGTCCGGCATGACACTCTTGTGAAACTTTTTGAGATGGCGGCCGAAGCCGGATTTCGTGAAGTCAACCTCGCCACAAGGCCTTCCCAGAGGTGATGGGTGTGAGCAATCAATACGTCATCCCCTTGTCCTGGCGCAATATGGCACTGGTCATTGTCGGCGGTATAGCCCTCTGGGGGATTCCCTGGCTGGTGTGGCCACTGGGGTCCGTTCCCCCTGTGAAAGCCGAGCGGTATGCGATTCCTGTTTTCAGGTATATCCGGGTTGCGCAGGGGCTGGATGGATCGACCTGGTCGCCGGTTCTGATGCCGCTCCCAACGCCTGACGGATTCAGCAAGAAGGCGGATGTCAGGGTGTTGCCCAACAAAAGTCTGGTCTCTGTTCTTAAGCCGAATATATCGGGACCAATTTATTTGACGATGGAGTCAGGGCAGGGGGGGGCGTCAGCCGTTCCAGCGGCCTCGTTTTTGCGTCCGGTGGAGTTTAATCCTGAGAGCTCCCAGGAATCGGGCTCAAATCTCAACGGCGGGGTAACTCCGTATGATACGATGATTCAGTTCGATATTCAGGACTCCCTGCGCAATCGTCAATTTGAGTTTGCTGCAATGCAACCAGGCCCCTCAAACGGGGCGAATATATCCTCGATAATGGTGACGGCTGTCGTGGAAATTGATAATAAGGGGCTGGTGCAGCATGTCTTGCTGGAGCAGCCGGCGGGTATTCCAGCGGTGGATTCATCGATTGTCCGGGGATTGCGCGCAGGGCGCGGACAGCCCGGCGTCGGCAATACGTGGGGACGTATCCGGGTTTTTTATTGGAAAAATGTTCCCGTGCAGAAGGAGTAAGGTATGGAAATCAAAATCGCAAAATGGGCTGCGGATAAACCCTCAACCCTTGTGACCTCGTTTTTAAGAAGACCGGCTTTTGATCCGGTTGCGGAAACGGCGGCACGTACCATTCTTGAGGACATCCGCTTGAATGGAGATGTGGCGGTCCTGAAAGCCATAAAAGATTTTGATGGAGTTTCTTTACATCCTTCAAAACTGCGGGTCACGATGGCCGAATTGGCTGAAGCCCGCGAAACGGTGGATGCCCAATTCCGGGTTGCGGCTCGGGAAACCTACAAGCGGGTCACTACTTTTTCCCGTGCCGGGATGAAGAAGGATTGGAAGATTTTCAGTCCCAAGGGAGGGGAACTTGGCGAGCAGTTTGTCCCTTTGGACCGGGTGGGGGTTTATATTCCCGGCGGCCAGGCGCCTCTGGTTTCAACCGTCTTTATGACCGTTACCCTGGCCCGGGTGGCAGGGGTTCAGGAAATTGTTGTGTGCACTCCGTCGGATTCTGAAGGAAAAGTAAATCCCTATATTCTTTTCGCTTTGGAGATGGCGGGAGCCACTGAAATTTATCGTGTGGGAGGCATTCAGGCTATTGGAATGATGGCCTACGGAACCAAGACGGTGCCCCGTGTTCAAAAAATTGTCGGTCCGGGCGGGGCTTATGTCACCGCTGCCAAGAAGCTGGTTTATGGCGAGGTTGCCCTTGATCTGGTCGCCGGACCCAGTGAAATCGCCATCCTTGCGGATGAAACGGCCCCCCCTGAATGTGTTGCGGCTGATCTTCTTTCTCAGGCTGAACATGGAACGGGGATGGAAAAGGCGATTTTGGTTACCACTTCAAACGCCCTGGCGGCAAAAGTCGCGGAACAGCTTGTGGCTCAGGCGGAAACCTTGTCCCGCAAAACCGCGATTCATAAAGTTCTTGAGAAAGGAACCCTGATTGTGGTGGTCAATACCTTGGATGAAGGAATGGAGCTGTGCAATCAGTTTGCGCCGGAACACTTTGAGATTCTGGTACGGGAACCCCGCAGTTGGTTGCGGAAAGTACGGACGGCGGGGGCTGTGTTTTTTGGGATGTGGACCCCCGAATCGGTGGGCGACTTTGTGGCGGGGCCCAGCCATGTGCTACCTACGGGCGGAACCGCAAACATGTTCTCCGGATTAACGGTGGATGACTTCCGCCGACGCACAAGCTTTATGGCGTTTACCCGTGCGGATTTGCAGGAAACACTGCCTGTGATCGAGGCTTTCGGACGTGTGGAAGGCTTGGACGCCCATGCCCGTGCCGCTCGCATAAGATTTGAGGTGTGACACATGCATAAATTGATCCGGAAGTCTGTCCAGATATTGGCCGCCTATACCCCCGGTGAGCAGCCGAAACGGGCGGGGCTTGTCAAGCTGAACACGAATGAGAATCCCTATCCGCCATCGCCGCGAGTGGCCGAAGCCCTGGCGGCCATTTCACCTGAATCGCTAAGGCGCTATCCGGATCCCGTGAGTTCGGCATTGCGGCAGGCCATTGCGGACTTGCATGGAGTCGAGGTTGAACAGGTGTTTACCGGGAATGGTTCCGATGAAATCCTGGCCCTTTGCACGCGGGCTTTTGTTGAGGATGATGGCACGATCGGTTATTTCAACCCGTCGTATTCCCTTTACCCGGTTTTAGCGGCGATCCGGAACGTCCGCGGGGTGGCCTGTGAATTGACGGAATCTTTTGAGTGGTCGGAGCAGGATCCGGAACCGGCCTCGCTATTCTTTCTGGCCAACCCCAATGCGCCCACCAGCATGCTGTTTGCCACCTCCCGGATCCGTCAATTCTGCCAGACGTTTCCCGGGGTCGTGTTGGTGGATGAAGCGTATGTGGATTTCGCCCATGAGCATTGCATGGAGTTGGCCAAGACACTTTCAAATGTCCTGGTGATGCGGACGCTGTCGAAATCCTACTCCCTGGCGGGGATCCGGTGTGGGTACGTGGTGGGGCCGAAAGGCTTGATTGATGCCTTATTCAAAATCAAGGATTCCTATAACCTTGATCGAATGACGCAGGTGGCGGCTATGGCAGCGATACTTGATCAGGACCATATGCGTGCCAATGCCAATCAGATTATAGCGACACGGGAACGACTCACCAAGGTGCTTAGCCAGATGGGCTTTTCCATCTGTCCGTCGGATGCGAATTTTCTCTGGGCAAAGCATGAGAGCCGGTCCGCCAAGGAAATTTTTCAAGGATTGAAATCGGTCGGCATCCTGATCCGCTATTTTCCCGGGCCCCGTACCGGCGATTATATCCGTATTACCATCGGTACGGATGGGGAGGTCGACCGGTTGATTGTTGAGATGCACAAGTTGCTGAGTTGTTAGTCGTCGATCATAACTCAGCGATGCGTCCCTTACTCCCGCCGCAGGCTCTCAATGGGATTCAAGCGTGCGGCACGCCAGGCGGGATAAAAACCAAAGAAGATCCCAACACCAGCTGAGAAGGTGAGGGCGAGGATCACCGCACCCGGGGAAATCATGACCGGCCAGTGGTTGGCCGATCCTAAGATGCCCGCCGCGCTAACACCCAGTGCGATCCCAATGATTCCCCCGACTCCGGACAGAACCACGGCTTCAACCAGAAATTGCATCATAATGTCATAACGGCGGGCACCGAGTGCCAGTCGCAACCCGATTTCTCGTGTCCGTTCACTGACGGCGACCAACATGATGTTCATGATTCCGATTCCGCCTACCAGGAGCGAAATCGAGGCAATGACCGTCAAGAGAATGGTCATCAGGCTTGATACCTGGGTGATCATCTGAGTCACTTCGGTCATATCCATGATGGTGAAGTCATCATCGTCCCTCTCGTTGATGCGATGTCGTTGCCTCAGGATGGCGCCAACCTCCTCCTTGACTTGAGGAAGACTGTCCATCGTCTTGAGACTGCAAAGCAGTTGGTTCACATTATTGAATTTTGATTTATCCAGAACTCTTCGGATGGTAACCCATGGCGCGATAATGGTGTCATCCTGATCTTGGCCCCAGGCGGCGGAACCTTTTGGCGACATGACGCCAATGACTCTGAAAGGCATATTCCGGATGCGGATGGTTTTTCCAACGGGATCTTCGTCCTGGAATAATTGATCGGCAACCGTTTTGCCTAATACGCAAACCCGGGCGGCGCTCTTGATGTCGGCTTCGGTGAAAAAGTCACCGGACGCGACGGTCCAGCTCCGCACTTCCGGATACTGCACGTTGACCCCTTGAATCATGGTGGCCCAATCATTTTCACGGTAAATACATTGAGCTCCGGATCTGATCAGGGGGGTCATGCCTGTCACAAATTGGCTTTCCGTCAGGATGGCGTCTCCATCTTCCGCCGTGAGGGTTTGCTGGGTGCCGGAACCTCCACGAAATCCCCCGGCATTCTGGCTGCCGGGAAATATCATGAGAAGGTTGTTGCCCATGCTGTTGATCTGGTTACGCATATTCGTCGAAGCCCCTTGCCCTACGGCAACCACAGCAATGACGGCGGCAATACCAATAATGATGCCCAAAGCGGTCAGGAGAGATCGTCCCTTATTCCGGGCAAGAGCCCTCAAGGCGATTTTTATAACCATTAACCCATTCACAGGATTTCTCCGTCCCGCATCTGGATGACGCGCTTGGCAAAATGGGCAATATCCGGTTCGTGAGTGACCATGACAATGGTGATGCCTTCCCGATTCAGCTCCTGGAAGAGCGCCATAATGTCCTCCGCAGAGCGGCTGTCAAGGTTTCCGGTCGGTTCATCAGCCAGAATCAGTCGGGGTTGGTTGACCAATGCCCGGGCAATGGCCACCCGTTGTTGCTGGCCACCGGAAAGTTGGCCCGGATGGTGTTTCATCCGACCCTGAAGGCCGAGGCGGGTCAGGAGGTTTTGAGCCCGCTTGCGACGTTCACTGCTCCGCATCGGGGTACCATAATAAAGGGGAAGTTCGACGTTTTCCTCAGCCGTTGTGCGGGGAAGGAGGTTGAAGTTCTGAAATACAAAACCGATTTTCTGGTTTCGAATTCGGGCCAGGGCGTCACTCCCGAGTCGACTGACTTCCTCGCCATCCAGTTGATAACTGCCGCTATCCGGTGTGTCCAGACATCCGAGAAGATTCAGGAGTGTACTTTTACCGGATCCGGAATGCCCCATGATGGCCACAAATTCTCCTGCGGCAATATCTGTGGAAACGTTTTTCAAAGCCACTACATCCACAGATTCCATGTGGTAGGCTTTATTAATCTGGCGCAGGGTGATAAGCATGGTTTAACGGGTGGCGCGGCGGGCTGCACCGGGCATTTGCGGGGCAAATGGATTGACGGTTTTATCGCCACTCACGGTGCTGGTATCAATGCCTGTGATGATTTCCTGCCCTTCTGCCAAGGCACAGGGCTCCACAATTTCGGTGACCGAACCATCGGTAATACCGAGGGTTACTGGAACAGGGATGAGGGCGGAATTCTCATCTTTCTTGATCCATAATTTCGGCTTTTGTTCGCCTCTGAACCCGGAGCGCTTGGGTTTGATCTCCGTTCCATTCGCGGGTTTGTCCGCAGGTTTGAATCTCAGGGCGGCGTTGGCAACTTTTAACACGTTGGTCCGTTGGGCCACCTGACAAATAATGAGGGCGGTCATACCCGGGAATAATTTCTTATCCGGGTTATCGGCCAGGACAATGACGGGATAGGTCACCACATTTTGCATCGTGCTGGCAGACATCCGGACTTGTGCCACTTTCCCGGTAAACGTCGTATCATAAGCATCGACCGTAAAGATCACCGATTGATTTTCCCTGACCCTCCCGATATCCGCTTCAGGGATGCTGGCTTCTACCTGGATCGTTTGCAAATCGGTGGCAATCCGGAAAAGTGTCATGGCGTTCAGGCTGGCCACAACGGTCTGGCCTTCGCTGACATTCCGGGTAATGACCACGCCATCGACCGGCGATCGGATCGTGGTATACCCGAGGTTGGCTTGGGAAAGTCGGAGGGAGGCCTTCGACTGATCAACGGAGGCCATCGTCACTTTAAGTTGCGCAGCCAGCGCATCACGGGTGGCTATGGCGGCGTCAAGATCCGTTTGTGACAGCATGTTCTGTTCTGCTAATTTCTTCGTCCGTGTTAATTCCTTTTCGGCTTGAACAAGTTTGGCCGTCGTTTGTTCAACATTGGCCTGGGCCGCGATGAGGTTCGCCTGATCCTGCGCCAGTTTGGCTTCATAGGTGATCGGGTCAATTTGAGCCACCAGGTCGCCTGTCTTAACCTGCGAATTGAAGTCCACGCATAATTTAGTGATGGGGCCATTGACCTGCGTCCCGACATCCACCAGCCGGATCGGGGCGATAAGCCCGCTGGCCCGAACCGTTTGTACGAGATCGCCACGATCCAGAAGGGCGGTTCGGTAATGTGTTTTGCTCGTTACATCCGTTGTGTGTTTCCAGTACCATAGGCTTCCGCCGATGATGACCACCAAAATCACTATTGAGACAATCCATCGCTTCATAGTTATTCTTCTCCGCAGGCGTGCTTCAGTTGAGCCATTGCCGCCTGATAATCAAATTTAGCCTTCACCTGTTCCCCCCGCGCATTGGTGAGGGCCACTTGGGCATCGGTGACTTCCACTGAGGAGGCCGCTCCCAGCCGGTAGCGTTCCGAGATCAACTCCAGACTTTCCGCAGCCTGTTTGGTGATGAGATCAGTCAGGGAAAGGCGTTGCTGTGAACTATCCAGTTGACCGATTGCCGTTAGAATATCTTCATAGAGGGTTTGCTCGAACTCCGTGATTTGAGACCGGGCGGACCGGAGCTGGGTCACGACTTCATTGATCCGCCAGGTTTGTCTCTGGCCGGTAAAGAGTTGAAGTGCCCCCTGCAGGGCGGCCGACCAGTTCCAGATGAGCGGGAAACGCGAGCCGCTGAAACCGTATTTGGCCTGCAGGCCGATGTCAGGATAGAGGGCGGCAATCGCTTCATCCACGGCTGCATTGGCCACACGCTCTCTGGCCTGTAGCACCTTTAAGCGGGGATGGAACTGGCGGGCGCGACTCATGAGTTGGTCTGCGGCATAGGCTGTGACGATTGTCGAAAGATCTGCCTGGAGGGTATAGCCGGGGTCAATAGCCAATCCCAGGCTCCGGTTAAGTGACGCCCGGGCGGTCAGGGCATCATTCCTGGCTTTAATCAGTGCGAGTTTGGCGTTACCCAAGTCCACCTCAGACTTTGTCAGGTCATATCGGGTGCGCCGTCCCACTTCCAGAAACGCTTTGACCTGGTCCAAATGGGTTTGATTCTGGCGTACCGATTCGTTGGCCACCTGCTCCAGTTCAATGGCTTTTCCAAGGCTCAGGAACGCCGTTCGGGTGGCATAGGACACATCGCTCCGTGTCGCTCGCAAGTTTTCTGTGGCGGCAATCAGGTTGGCATAGGATTGTCGGAGGAGGGCCGGTGTTTTCCCGAAATCATAGACGAGAAGATCGAGCCCAATGGAGCCGCTGAATGAGTTATGCGCGCTGGAACTTCCCGGTTGTCCCGCCGTATTGGCCGTGGAACGGCTTTCTCCGGCGCTGGTACTGACTTGTGGCCAGAAGGCGGCCCGGGCCTGATAAACCTGGGCCGTTGCAGCCGCCAAGCTTTGGGCGGCTTGAAAAATCTGGGGATGATAGGCGAGGGGAATCTCCACCGCCCGGGCCAGGGTCAGTGCGCTATTGGAGGAGAGCCCGACTTCGGACGGAAGTAGCAGCCGTTCTCCAGGGAGTGCGCTCGCCCCTTTTTGCACCTCACGTGCCTGTCGAACGGTTGCGCATCCGGATGCAAAATTCAAACTTACCAGACCCAATAGGGTTAAGCAGAGGTTTTTTGAGCTGAAATAACTCTTCATGGATTGGTGTTGTATATACTTCCAAACGGATAAATGCATTATTTATTGTATAATACTTTTGGGAGCTCTATCTGCTTGACCATTGTGGGGTGGGGCAGGCATTTTAATGGGCATGAAAACAGAACCTTTCGTTCGTCCAGACTGGGATCATTATTTCATGAATATTGCGCAGGTGGTATCCACCCGTGGAAACTGCTGTCGTCGTCAGGTGGCGGCGGTTATTGTCAAGGATCAGAGGATCATCTCCAGCGGCTACAATGGAACCCCTCGTGGTGTCAAAAATTGCTGTGAGGGCGGCTGCGAGCGATGCGCCGGGACGGCGCCGTCCGGGACGGCACTGGGGGAATGCATCTGTTGCCATGCCGAGGAGAACGCCATCACCCAGGCGGCCTATCATGGCATTGCGCTACGGGGGGCTTCCATCTACTCAACCCTGAGCCCTTGCCTCACCTGTGCCAAGATGATCATCAATGCGGGCATTCTGGAAGTGGTATACGAGAATGAGTATGAGTTTAGTGCCCAGACCCGCGCCCTCTTGCATGAGGGCGGCGTACGTTGTCGGAAATTAGGCTGATTTATTTTGCCGCGGGCGCCGCCGGGGTCGCGGGCGCAGGCGGTTCCACCTTGGCGGGAGCGCTTGCCGGAGCGTCTGCCTTGGCCTGCTCAGGCTTGATGGTCACATTGATCGGAACCGCCGACTTGTCTGCCGTTGGTGCCGGGGCTTCGATTTTCGGAGGTAACGGCATTTCGGCTTTCACTGGCTCCATTTTCGCCTTGGGTTCCTCGCTTTTGATGGATGGAACTGGCTCTGTCTTTTTCTCCACAATGGGTGAGGCGACCATCGGAACAGGGGGAAGGATGGTGTTTTCGAGGGTATTGGGCTTCAGTTCCTTTTCCTTGCCCGGAGCACCCCAGCGACCATAACGGCGTCGTTCCGTATTCTGGTCTTCGATTTTCAAGCCGTAAGTGTCGGCCAATCCCTTCCATTGGCGGGAGTTAAAATGCAGGACGTTACCCACTTGATTGATGATCATGGCGATATCCAGATTCGTGATCCGGTTGAGATCTTTGTACCAGGTGGGACCCTCCATCATTTTCAGGGGAATGGAGGAGGCATCACCTAACAGAAACACGTGTTTGGGATCGCCAGACATGAACCGACCCTCGACATAATCCTCCATGCTGATTTGGATCCACTCCTGACCGTTCCACACATGAATCAGCGGGGCGGAAAGGGCGGGGCTGGTGTTGTAGGTGACCAGTCCCACTTCCTTATAGCGGGAGATCTCGAAGGCTAACTGAACCATCCGCTGGCGGGCGGGAATCACCATGATCGATTCGGGCGTCGCAGATCCCGCCCATGCTAAATCGCCGGTTACAACCAATGCCAACACCATCAATACTGAACCCAAAAGCTTATTCTTCATAGTTTAGTTACCTCTCGTAGATATATCGCAAACGAATCTATCGTTCTCTTTGGCTCAACGCAATCCTATTTGCCCAGAACCTTTTTAAACTCTGCTGTGAGCTGGGGGACAATGGTGAATAGATCGCCAACGATCCCGTAAGTGGCCACCTTGAAAATCGGGGCGTCGGGATCCTTGTTGATGGCAATGATGATATCCGAGGATTGCATACCGGCAAGATGCTGGATCTGGCCGCTGATCCCGATGGCGATGTAAATCTTCGGGCAAACGGTCTTTCCCGTCTGGCCAACCTGGTGCGAGTAGGGGATCCAGTTGGAATCCACGGCTGCGCGCGAGGCGCCGACCCCGCCACCCAATACATCCGCCAGTTTCCTCAACAGGGAGAAATTTTCTACCGACTGAAGCCCGCGTCCCCCGGCGACGATGATATTGGCTTCCGCAATATTCATCGTGGACTCGACTTCAGGGATGAATTTCAGGCGATGGGCTTTGGATTGAAGCAGGACCTCTGCGATGGTTTCAAGCGAAACCTCCCCTTTATGGGCAGAATTCACGGCCGCTTCTTTCATGACTTTGTGGCGCACGGTTGACATCTGCGGACGGGATGAGGGGGTCTCAATTGTGGCCATGATGTTTCCACCGAATGCAGGTCGCGTCTGAAGCAGATTCATCGTTTTGGGATCAATCGCTAATTCCGTGCAGTCCGCCGTCAAACCGGCGTTTACCTTCACCGCGACCCGCGACACCAGGCTCCGTCCGATGGTGGAGGCGCCACAGAGGAAAACATTGGGTTTGTGGCGATTGACCAATTCGATCAGGACATTGCCATAGGATTCATCCTGGAAATACGCCAGTTCCGGGCGGTCCACCACATAAACCTTGTCGGCCCCGCGGGAGATCAGGTCTTGAGCCTTGCCCTCGATATTGCTTCCCAGCAGGACGGCACAGAGTTTCATACCCAGGGAATCGGCCAGTTTCCGGCCTTCACCCAGCAATTCAAAGGTGATGGATTGAATCTCCCCATCATGCTGTTCTGCAAAAACCCAGACATCTTTAAAGGCCTTCAGGTCAATACCGGAACTCGCCTTCTCCTTCATCCAGATGGCGTCGAATTTGCAGGCAAGCACGCATGAACCGCAGAGGGTACATTTCTGGAGATCAATGACAGGCGTTGTCTTACGCTCAGCCTGGGTGATGGCGCCGAACGGGCAGGCTTTGACGCATGCGCCGCAGAATACACATTTATCGGTGATTTTGATGGGATCGCTCATGATAGGTTGCTCCTTATTGTGCCGCGCTTAAAATGGCATCTTTCATTTTGGCTACGAGTTGTGGAATAAATTCAGAGGGATCTCCAGTGAAGACCTCTCCGCCTTTACGGGGCGCCGGGGTGAAGATTTTCACCACCTTGGTCGGCGAACCATCCAACCCGAGACATTTGGGATCACAATTGAGATCGGCGGCCTTCCAGGTGGTGATCACGGCCTTTTTCGCCGCCATTTTCCCTTTCAGGGAGGGCAGACGCGGCTCGTTGATTTCTTTGACCACGGTGAGAACGCACGGCAGGGGGGACTGAATCACTTCGTAACCATTCTCCATCAACCGTTCGGCCACGATGGATTTTTCGTCCAACGATTCAATCTTGCGGACGTAGGTGATTTGGGGGAGATCCAAGTGAACCGCAATGCCGGGTCCCACCTGGGCCGTATCGCCGTCGGAGGCCTGTTTCCCGCAGATAATCAGATCGAAATTACCGATTTTCTTGATGGCCATGGCCAGTGTATAGCTGGTGGCCCAGGTATCGCTTCCCGCGAAGGCCCGGTCGGAAACCAGAATCGCGTCATCGGCCCCCATGGAAATGGCTTCGCGCAGGGCTGTTTCCGCTTGGGGTGGCCCCATGGAGAGTACGGTAACAGTACCGCCATGCTGGGCTTTAAGACGAAGCCCTTCTTCAATGGCATACATGTCAAAGGGGTTGATAATGGAAACAACGCCATCCCGCATCAGGGTATTTGTCACCGGATTGATTTTCACATCCGTTGTTTCCGGAACTTGTTTGATACACACAACGTATCGCATATTAATCTCCTTGGCTTTCAACCATAATTAAAATCAAAAACGGTTCGCGATTATAGAGATAAGAGATAGGGATGCAAGGGAATATCGCAAAATTACGGATCCGGATTCCAAGGAGTGGGGTAAGGGTGGTGCCGGAGGACGGACTTGAACCGTCATGCCCGTGAAGGCGGTAGATTTTGAGTCTACTGCGTCTGCCATTTCGCCACTCCGGCTTTGAGGGAGGTGGACTTATATACTACCGCCCTTTCCGGTTCAACCGTAATTTTGACAAATTTATTTATGACACTATAGTATTCCGATGAACTTCTTTGAATATCAGGAAGCGGCTCGCCGTCAAACCAGCCGTTTGATTGCTTTTTATCTGCTTGCCGTCCTGCTCATTATCACGACGCTCTATCTCGTGACGGCCATGATTGTGCACTATGATACTGCGTCCATCCCGGATCACCCCTTCAACTGGCTGGCACTCTGGGACCTGCAACTCTTCGGAATCGTAGCCCTCGTCATCGGCATCATCATTGCGTCTGGCAGTTTCTATAAAATTGCCTCCCTGTCATCCGGGGGGGCTGCCGTGGCCGAAATGTTGAATGGCCGCCCAATCGCACCTGACACCCGGGATTTCAACGAGAAGCGCCTTTTGAATGTGGTGGAGGAAATGGCGATAGCCTCCGGCACCCCCATCCCCAAGGTCTTTGTCCTGGATGAGGAGGAGGGCATCAATGCCTTTGCGGCTGGCTTTTCACCAAAGGATGCCGTTATTGCGGTAACACATGGGGCGCTGACACAACTCAATCGCGAAGAACTGCAGGGGGTCGTTGGCCATGAGTTCAGTCATATCCTGAACGGTGACATGCGCCTGAATATCCGCTTGATCGGCGTGTTGCACGGCATTCTGCTCATTGCCATTACGGGCTACTTCTTGTTTCGCATCCTGGGCAGTACGTCAAGCGGAAGTTCCCGTGACAAAAAGGGTAATCCCCTGGCCGCTCTGGTGTTGTTGGGCCTGGCGATGATGATTATTGGCTATATCGGTGTTTTTTTTGCGCGTCTCATCAAGAGCGCGGTATCACGACAGCGTGAGTTTCTGGCAGATGCCAGTTCCGTTCAATTCACACGCAACCCATCCGGCTTGTCCGATGCGCTCAAAAAAATCGGAGGATTGGCGGCAGGTTCACGACTCGCCGCTTCCTCGGCAGAGGCGGCAAGTCATCTTTATTTCGCCAACGGAATCGCTTCCCCCTTCCTCAGTCTACTTGCCACTCATCCCCCTCTGGAAGAACGCATCCGTCGGCTGGACCCCCAGTTTAAAGCCGAACTTACCACCCCGACTTCGTCGAGCGAGTTGTTAAGCGCTCAAGTTGCCGGACTTTCCGCTACTCCGCCCCCGATCCCCTCGATTTCGCCTAGCCAGATTGTCAATCAAGCCGGAACCCTCACCGCGGCAAATCTGCTCAACACCAAAGATTCACTGGAGGCGATCCCGGTTGCCTTGCGAAATGCCGCCCATACGCCCGTAATGGCTCAAGCCGTTATTTATGCAGTCCTTCTCGACCTCAGAACTGACTTCCGCCAGAAGCAACTCGATTATTTAGGCCAGCAGGTTGCGTCAGAACTGTGTTTAGACATTGCGACCCTATGGGAGGAATTAAAAACCCTGCCGCCTGCGTCACGACAACCCCTGGTGGAAATCGCCATAGGCAGCCTCAAACATCTTGATCCATCGCAGTACCCGGCCTTCCGGAAAAACCTCATGGCGCTGGTGTCCGCAGATTCTGAAGTCTCACTATTCGAATACATGGTCCTGCGCATGGTGCTGCGTCATTTAGACACGCAGTTTGGTCTGGCGAAACCCGTCAAAATGCGAATCACCTCGTTCGACACGCTGGCCTCCGAAATCGCTGCCGTACTTTCGGCGCTGGCCTGGTTCGGAGCCTCAGCACCAGACCGGGCGGAACAGTCGTTTCATGCCGGTTGCCACGAACTGGGTCCTTTGAAGCTGTCTTTCCTGCCCGCAGGGGACGCCTCTTTGAATAATATGGACAAGGCATTGGATCGGCTCGCGGAGACTACGCCGCCGTTGAAACAGAAGCTCGTGGCTGCCTGCGTAGCGGCGATCAGTGCCGATGGCACGGTTACACTCGAGGAAAGCGAAGCCCTGCGTGCAGTGGCGAATGCCCTGGACTGTCCATTGCAGCTATGTGAATGCGGATTAAGCCGCAAATCCGAAGAAATACTATTTAATCATCGTGGTAGTTAGGAAATTTCAAAAACGGTAGATTGACATTTTGATTTCCATTGTTAGTATTCGCCCCTTCTTTTCAACCTTTTGTTCCGGCGTAGCTCAATGGTAGAGCGTCTGGCTGTTAACCAGAATGTTACAGGTTCGAGCCCTGTCGCCGGAGCCATTCGACTAAGGCATTTGTCTCAATGTCGGGCGATCCACCCAATCGAAAAGTGAATACTCAGACGTACCGTGCCCAGAACTCTTTCGGCGTCCATCGATTGGATCTTTTTGAGCGTCCCGATGGATCGAAGCGAATCCATCCATTTTCTGATCCAACTTGGGAAGAATGATAGTTCCTCCAGAGGCATTTGCCGAAGTGACAACACTGTCGTGACCTGCGTGAAGGAGAAGGACCAAATTAATCGGGTCTCCGGCGCCCCAGATTGTCGAGAACAGTCCTTGTAACTCTCTGGGGTTGAATAAGTTATTCGTTGATCGAGCCCACTCCGCACACTCATCTGAATAAATCCCTGAGTTAAACGTCTAAGCTAATAGAGTGTGTTTAATCAATTTTCGAAAACCGAGTAATACAATGAACAAGATAATGAAAGTTTCCGGAGTAGTGGTGTCGATTATGATGGCTGCGTCTGTAACGATGGCGGATCCGTATCGCGGGGACCGTGGCCGGGGAGATTATGATCGAGGAGGAAGCAGGGGCTATAGTGATTACCGGGGAGACATCGGTCGAAGTGGTTATCATGGATATTCTGACCGAGGTCGCGAGTGCGGGTATTCTCGCAATTCACGAGGGGAGTTGGTTTATGGGTTGCTTGGCCTTGGCCTTGCTGCGGCAGTTTTCAGTACAATGGCGCATTCTGAAGCAGTGGTGGTTCAGCACCCGGTATATGTCCAGCCAGAACCGAGAGTTGTCTATGCGCAACCCCGGCAGGTTGTTTATGTCCAGCAGCCTATTCAGCCAATATCCATGGTCATCAACGTTCAGAATTCAAACGGATCCATGACTCCCGTCACGATGCGACAGGTTGGCAATCAGTGGGTAGGACCAAGAGGTGAGTACTATGACAACCTGCCGACAGTGGGTGATTTACGAGGGGTATACGGTTTCTGAGTTATGGGCTGATATCACCTTGTGCTTCGTTAAAATTTGCGGCATCGTGGAGAAGGATGAAGTGGATCGCTTGTGATCGCTCATCCGCGAGAGTTTGGGGCTGAAAGAAAGGATCTCTGACGATGAGCGTTCGTATTGTTGTTTGTCTGATTGTCTTCTGGTTTATGCAGGTCATTGCACAAGTATTCTTCAAATGGGGAAGTGCATCGGATTCACGGTGGATGTGGGGCTTCATGGGAGGCAATCTGTTCGGCTTCTCCAGCATCTGGCTCCTCATGCTGATGTACAAATCCATGAATCCGAACCTCGCCTTGGGTATTGCCAGCGGAGGCGCACTGTTGTTCAGCCAACTTGTAATATGCACTGTATTCGACTCCAAGGTCGCCCCAATACAGTGGATGGGAATTATTGCCATTGCCATTGGAATGATTGCCCTTTCCGCAGGGGGGGGGCAAGAAGTGAAGACGGACGCCCAATCTACTGCCAGACAATCGCATTTCCCAGAATGATCCATCTTTCTTTGTTCCTTGACCGATAGCACTTGGGACCGGCATCATCGTCTTCTGAGTAGGTATTGAATCATTTATTAATCTACAGGAGGTCGTGTGAATAGTTGCAGAAGCTGGATGGTGTGGGTGGCGGCGGTAAGTGTGGTCGGTGCGCAGGGACTGAAGGCTGAAGAGACTCCCGTTCCTATTCCTGCAAAGCGGGATGCCGCAGATCCTGCAAAAATGGAAGTGCAGAAGAAGCACGAAGCCGACGAGCAGCAGAAGCGCATGGAACAAGTTAAGAAACAGATCACTGAGCGGCAGGCCACGATTGAGAAGATCTCCCAAATGCTGACCATAAACAAGGACGAGGATATGAAGCCTCTTCTTGATAAGCAGTTGGAATTTAATAAGAAATTACTGGGTCTTCTTCAGGATATGCAGATGGCGCTCGAAGGCCAAAACAAGGAACGCATGGAAAGCCTCTACGCTCAAATTCGAGAACTCAACTCCGCCTGGAACGGGATGGGTGAAGCCGCTGCCCGGATGGATGTCGAGCGTGCCAAGATGAAGAAACTCATGGGCCCCAATCCAACTCCGGAAATGACGGCAGCAATGGATGAGTACAATGCCGCCTGCGACGGAGTTTTGAAGGTGTGGGAGAAAAAGCAGGCCCTTGAAAAGGAATTCAGGGATATGACGGCGAAACAACATGAGGCGGCAGAAAAAATTCATAAAGCATCAAGGTCCGCCGTAAAACCGGGAAATGCGCCGCCGGTCACACGATAACTGCTAATGGGTGGAGCGTCCGGTCAAGCCGGAAACAGGAACAGCATGCGTCGGTTTTTTGATTATCGTTCGGTGTCACGGGAAAAACGAACGCAAATCCTGGCCGCCATGCTGTTTGGTTCCATCTTGAGCTATTTCCTGATCACCCGCTATATCCTGTCGATTGGGGAGGTCGAAGGGGCAAGCATGCTACCCACACTCAAGGAGGGGGATCGCTATCTGATCAACCGGATCATCTACCGCATCGGTGATCCACGACCCGGCGATATTGTTGAAATCAAAATGTCGATACCGGATGATTTCTCCGTCAAACGGATTATCGCCTTGCCAGGGGATGTGGTGCAAATCAAGGAGGGGACCGTCTTTGTGAACGGAAAATCCCTCGTGGAACCTTATCTGCCGGCGGGGATGAGCACCGACGGCAAAGCACTGGGAATGAATGCCTATAAAGTCTCGGACAACGCCTATTTTGTGCTGGGCGACAATCGGTCCGTCAGTGCCGACAGCCGGTTATTCGGTGCGGTGCAACGCAGTCGGTTGGTCGGACGATTGTGGCTCCGGCAAATAGGGACTGATAGGGAATAAGAATATGAGAAAAGTGATCCTGTCAAAAACAGACCTTAATACATCCGTTGTTTGCCTGGGGACCGCCTTGATGGGGTCGACCATTCCTGAGCAGGAGGCTTTTGAGATGCTGGATCGGTTCGCCGATGCCGGTGGAAATTTTCTGGATTCTGCCCGTGTCTATGCCGACTGGCTTCCGGGCGGTTCTTCCGCAAGCGAACGCACAATTGGCAACTGGATGAAATCGCGAAAGAACAGGGATCAGATCGTTCTCGCCACGAAAGGCGGACATCCGTTGTTGATCGCCATGGGGGCCGGACGTCTTGCCCGGGAGGATATCGAGGCGGATGTTGACCTGAGCCTGAAATGTCTGGCCACGGATCATATTGACCTCTATTGGCTCCATCGTGATGATCTCACAAGAGAGGTCGGAGACATCATGGAGTCACTGAATGCGTTGATTCAGTCCGGAAAAATCAGATATGTCGGTTGCTCCAACTGGCGAGAGAATCGGGTGGCGGAAGCGCTCAAGTATTCGGCCGATCACGGACTTGCCGGATTTGTTGCCATACAAAATATGTGGTCACTGGCCTACGCTGACCCGAAACAGTTTGGTGACCCCACACTCCAGACAATGGATCCGGCCTCCATCCATCTTTGTCGGGAAAAGGGGCTGGCCATAATTCCGTATTCTTCCCAGGCGAACGGCTTTTTCACCAAACACGCCGTGTCGGGGAAAACAAACTATGATCCCCGGGTTAAAGGCGCCTATGAATCGGCGCTGAACTACGCCCGGCTTCGCGCCGTTATCACTACCGCCAAGCGGCTGTCGGTCTCCGTAACGGCCATTGTGCTTGCCTATATGACATCCCAACCCATTCTGACTATCCCCGTCATTGGCCCCCGGAACAAGGGGCAACTCATGGACAGCCTGCTCCAGACCCATCTTCATCTGGACAGGGACACCCTTCGTGAACTTGAGGCGGTGACTTGATTTTGAAAGTTGAACGGTGTATTTAGACGGTTACTCAGGCTGGGTGACGGGTTCCACCTGAAGGGCAAGGTGTCGTACATCATGCCGGTTTCACCCGTTGAACCATAAATTAGAAATGAGGTTGACCGTGTCAGAGAACCCTACCACCAGCGCCGATCACGACGAAATTCATGCCCGTAGTCTCTTTATTGGCAGCTGCCTTGCCCTCATTTCCACGTCGGTGGCCTTTGCCGTGATTGGCGACATTATGGGTACGTTGAAGACAACCTTTGTTCTCACCAATGCGCAGGTTGGCCAGATTGGTGGCGCTGCTTTGTGGGGGTTTACCCTCTCGATCATTGCCTTGGGCCCATTGTGTGATGCCCTCGGGATGCGTAATCTTCTGCGATTCGCCTGGGTCTGTCATCTGGCCGGCCCCCTGTTGATGATGGTGGCCACCGGCTTCTGGACGCTATTTACGGGAGCCCTCATCCTGGCATTGGGTAACGGGACCGTCGAGGCGGCCTGCAATCCCCTTGTGGCCACCGTTTATCCTGACCGGAAAACCCAGATGCTGAACCGTTTCCACGTCTGGTTCCCCGGTGGCATTGTGATCGGCGGCCTGTTGTGCTTCGCTTTCGGTCAGTTCGGATGGGGTTCCTATAAGTTGCGTTTGGCCCTCATTTTGATCCCGACGGTCATTTACGGTTTCCTGTTGCTTGGACAGAAATTCCCCATCACGGAACGGGTCCGCTCCGGCGTGTCGTTTGGCGGAATGATCCAGGCTACGCTCGGGCGGCCGCTATTCCTGATTCTTTTCCTTTGCATGGGGATTACGGCTTCGCTGGAACTGGGACCGAACCGTTGGATTCCCGCTATTCTGCAGGCTGGGGGCATGCATGGCATTCTCGTGCTGGTCTGGATCTCGGGGCTGATGGCCGTCCTGCGTTTTTTCGCCGGCCCGATTGTTCACCGTCTGTCGCCAACCGGTATGCTGGTGGTTTCAGCCATATTGTCCGGCCTCGGATTGTTCTGGTTGAGTTATGCAGAAACCATGTCGCAAGCTCTGGTTGCGGCCACCGTATTTGCGTTGGGAGTCTGTTACTTCTGGCCCACCATGCTCGGGGTGGTGGCTGAACGGGTGCCCAAAGGCGGAGCCCTTGCGCTGGCGCTCATGGGCGGCATGGGGATGCTGGCATCGGGGATGATTGCCTCGCCCTGGCTTGGAAAGATTGCCGATATCAACCTGCCCGATCGACTCGATGGCTCCAAGGCCGCAGCGGTACTTCAACGCGTCGTGGAGGTCTATACGCCGCTGGCGGCCAACGCCCGCGAACCGTTTAAGAAAGAGATTCAGGCAGCTATTGATGATGCCGCCTCGACGCTCAGCCATATGGGCCCTGGCCAGGCAGTGCCGGTGGGTACTGCCAATGCGTTGCGTCATGCGGTTGCGGCTTCTGCTTCAGCTCCCGACTCCAAGGAAGCCACTGACGTGGTGGGACAGGTGAAAGCCGTACTGGATCCGGCTGACAATTATGGTGGCCGAATGGCTTTTCGCCGGCTGGCGCCGCTGGCCGCAGTCATTGTTCTGGTGTTCGGTTTAATCTATATCAATGATCGCCGCCGTGGCGGATACAAGGTCGAACAGATAATATGAAGGAAGTGATAATGCACCCTTTAACGAAGTGGCTAAGGCTGTTGGTGGTGGTCTTCGGGTTGGTTTTGGTGGCCGGTTGTGGCGAAAGGCCCCAGATCACCTATTATCTTATCTGCCCCCCTGAAGGGCAGTCAAAGGTGAGCGAGGTGGACGAAGACCGCATACGGGCCATGCTGGATAAGGTGGCTGCGGCCTATCAGATGGCGAAGACGAAGCCAAGCGATCTTGATATTATCCGGTATTATCAACCAACACCGAGTTTAACGATAGGTTTTTATGCCAAACGGAATGCGGGAAAAATCGCCATTCACCTGATTCCTCTCAGTAGGGGCGTGGAAACGCGCGAATATTACCAGCAGTTTCATCAAAGCCTGGTGGCGGCGCTCTCCCGGAATTTTTCCGGACGCGTTGCTTCCATGAAGGAACCTTGATTGAGGAATACTCATGAAAAGCTATCGCCAGGAATTATCATTTAATATCCCGACCCGACGCGCTTTTGTAAACATCACTTCGCAGGTGGAGAAATGTTTGCGTGATAGCGGCATCAAGGAAGGGCTATTGCTTTGTAATGCCATGCATATCAGCGCCAGTGTGTTTATTAATGACGACGAACCCGGACTGCATGCTGACTTTGAGAAATGGTTGGAACAACTGGCTCCGGAAAAGCCCTATGGCCAGTATGCTCATAATGGCGCCGAGGATAATGCCGATGCCCATCTTAAACGCCAGATTATGGGCCGGGAAGTGGTTGTAGCCGTTACAGAAGGAAAGTTGGACTTCGGCCCCTGGGAACAGGTTTTTTACGGCGAATTTGACGGTATGCGCCGTAAGCGAGTGCTAGTCAAGATCATCGGAGAATAACCGTTTTTTTGCCCGGATATTAAGATGCTGAAAAACCGGGATCGGTTTTCTGCTCATTCGCCTTGACCGTATTCCAGTATGCATCCAGTTCTACCAGTGAACAATCGGTCATTTGTTTTCCGGCGGCATGTACGAGTGCTTCAACGGATTGAAAGCGGCGCGAAAATTTCCGAACGGTGGCCGCAAGCAATTCTTCCGCATGCAATTTCTGGAAACGACTGAGATTCACCACGGAAAAGAGCAGATCACCAATTTCCTCAGCAATATTTTCCTTATTTCCGGAACGCATGGCTTCCTTGGTCTCTTCGAGTTCCTCTTCCAGTTTGGCCATGACATCATGGATAGCGGACCAGTCGAAGCCCACGCGGGCGGCCCGGCTTTGGACCTGATGCGCTTTCATCAGGGCAGGGAGGTGGTTTGGAACCCCGTCGACCACCGAACGTTTACCATTCTTCTTTTCCTTGTTCTTGATTTCCTCCCACTTGGTCAGAACATCCTTGGACCCGGTCACGGTGACGTCACCAAAAACATGGGGATGTCGGCGGATCAGCTTTTCGGCAAGATTCGTGCAAATGTCATCGAACCCGAATTGCCCCTTTTCCTGACGGAGCTGAACCTGAAAGACGATCTGGAGCAGCATATCGCCCAATTCGTCCTTATGTTTTTCGATATCCCCGGAATCAATGGCATCAATCAACTCGTAGCATTCCTCGATCAGGAAGGGTTTTAGAGTTTCAAGATTCTGTTCGCGGTCCCACGGGCAGCCCTTTTCGGGATCCCGCAGTTTACGCATAATGTCCAGGATACGATCAATGGGTTTTGTGTTCATAAATTCGCTTACTGGTACGCATGGCGCAGAAATCAGGGCCACACATGGAGCAGTGGTCGGCTTCGCTCTCTTTGCAAACCCGGGTGAGCTCATATCGTTTCCGGGCATGTTCCGGATCAAGTGACAGTTCAAACTGGCGTTTCCAGTCAAAGGCAAAGCGGGCGTCGGCCATGGCATCATCAATGTCACGGGCGCCTGGCAAGCCGCGAGCCACGTCGGCGGCATGAGCAGCGATGCGATAGGCGATTACTCCTTGATGGACCTCCTCACCAGAAGGCAGCCCCAAATGCTCGGCAGGCGTCACATAGCAGAGCAGACAGGCGCCATGATAGGCGGCGGCGGTGGCTCCGATGGCGGAGGTGATGTGGTCATAACCCGGAGCGATGTCGGTGACTACCGGTCCCAGCACATAGAAGGGAGCGCCATCGCAAACTTTCTGCTGCCGTTCCATGTTGGCTTGAATCTGGTTGAAAGGAACGTGGCCGGGTCCTTCCACCATGACCTGTACGCCATCCCGCCGACACCAGTTCACCAACTCTGCCAGAGTATCGAGTTCGGCAAACTGGGCGTCATCACTGGCATCCGCCAGACAGCCCGGGCGTAGTCCATCGCCAAGCGAGACCGTGACATCATTTTTAAGGCAGATCTCGATAATCTCATCCCAGTGGGTGAAAAGCGGGTTTTCCTTCTTGTGGACGAGCATCCACTCCGCCATCAAAGAGCCGCCACGGCTCACGATACCCAACTTGCGTTTCATGGCGAGCGGGACATGATGCTGTAGCAGTCCGGCATGCAGGGTCATGAAGTCGACTCCTTGTTCAGCCTGTTCCTTGATGACCTGGATCAGCACCTCAGCCGTGAGATCCATGGCTTTGCCGTTAAGGCGGGAAATAGCCTCATACAGGGGCACTGTTCCCAGGGGGACCGGGCTGGCCTTGAGCATCCCTGCGCGAATGGCCGCCAGGTCGTTTCCGACGCTGAGATCCATGACAAAATCAGCACCCGCCTTTAAAGCGATGCCGAGTTTGCAAAGTTCTTCCCCGGCCTCGGAGCGTTCTGTTGAACGGCCAAGATTGGCGTTGACCTTGGTCCGGAAGGCACGCCCCGCAATCGCCGGGCGGGCCATGGGGTGGGCCGGGTTAGCCGGCAGAACGGCCCGTCCAGAGGCGATTTCGTCTCGAACCAGAGAAGCTGGAACGCCCTCGAAACGGGCGACAACTCCCATAACATCCGTGATAACCCCTTTTCGTGCAGCAATTAACTGTGTCGTCATGCGACTTCAAATTCCTTTCTGGAATAAACCCCATATGATATTGGTTTCTCGTGGGAGAGTCAATATACCCTACCAGTAGATGTAGGACGTAAATTCACGCCGGTCAGTGGCGGGAAGTCGGCTGACGTCTGGGATGATATACCGGTTTTCATGCGCATCGATCAGCACTTTGCCTTTTTCGCCAAACTCTTCAGCCGAGTTATAGGACCAGCGCATCATGAATTCATGTTCAACATTCCCGTCGGCCAACTCGACTTTAAAAAACAGCAATCCGAATTTATTTTCAATGCGAATGACCCGCGAGATGACCTGCTCGTAATAATGCTTCATCAGGCTCGCACGGATCAATTTTTGGGCTTCCATAGAAAAATCCGAAAGGTTTTCAATAATGCCGATCTCACGTTCTTTATCTTCCAGATCGGTATAACGCAGGGAGATAAACTGCTCGGGGTGCCGAATGGGAAACATCAGAACCGCAAATACCCCACGATAGAGATTATCTCCCGCAACAGCACAATGAAGGAGCGAGAACGTCCCTTCAAAAATTTTGGTCTTGTCCGGCGTCAGACGGTGAACTCCAGTCTGGGCCAGCAACTCATCCTGGTAGATTGCAGCGGTTTCCGAGGGCATGGTCAGGTCTCCAATCGGGTTAGCTTGGTTTGGATCATCACCAGTTTGTGATAAATCCCCTGCTTCTCCATCAAATGGTCATGAGTGCCGGATTCAGCAATGCGTCCGTCATCAAACACAAAGATAATATCGGCATTCTTAAGGGTGGATAACCGGTGGGCGATCGCGATGGTCGTTCGCCCTTTGCAAACTACCGAGAGGGCTTTTTGAATCTCCTGCTCGGATTCGGTGTCCACCGACGAGGTCGCCTCGTCCAGGATGAGAATCCGGGGATTACATAGCAAGGCCCTGGCGATACTAATGCGCTGCCTTTCCCCTCCGGACAAGCCGGCTCCGTTTTCGCCCAACATGGTGTCATAGCTGGAGGTCCTGCGGGCGATGAAATCATGGGCATTGGCGGATTTGGCGGCATTCATGATCGCCAGCGCCCCGGCGTCCGGCCTGCCATAGGCGATATTCTGGGCGATGTTTGCCCGGAACAGGAACGGTTCCTGAAGCACAAGGCCTACCTGCCGGTGCAAGTCCTCCTGAGATACTTTTCGCACGTCCACGCCGTCCAGAAGGACTTGTCCCTCATGAGTGTCATAGAAACGACAAATCAGGTTGACCAGCGTGGTCTTTCCCGACCCGCTTTTCCCTACGATCCCCACGAATTGGCCTGGCTCGATTTTCATCGATACTCCCTTGAGGACGGGGGTGTAGGGGTCATATCCGAAAATGACATTACGCAGTTCGATAGCGCCTTGAATCTGAGGCATACGGATGGGGGTCTTATCCTCCTGAAGAAACGAGTGGGAGTCCAACACTTCAAAGACGCGTTGCCCGGCCGACAAAAATCCCGTCAGCCAGTTCGAAAACATTGTCAGTGAGGAGATCGGGCCATAAAACATTCCCACATAACCCAAAAAGGCCATCAACGTTCCCAAGGTGATATATTTCTCAAGCACCATTTGCCCGCCGCTGAACCAGATGATCAAACCGCCCAATCCGAAAATAAACCCCATGATGGGGTTGAAAATGCCCTGACTGATCTGAAGGGAACGCAGCGTATTCTGCATATACTGGGCGGAATCGCTGAACCGTTTTTTCTCGCGTTCCTCCTGCCCGAACACCTTCACCAACCGGATCCCGTTCAACAGTCCGCCCAGCAACTGGTACATTTTGGACTGGCTGTCGGATAGTCGGTAATAACGGGGGTAGATATACCGCCAGAAGTAGGTGGTTCCCACGGCCACGAAAGGAATGGGCAACATAACCAGCAGGGCCAGTTTCCAATTCATGACAAATAACATGGCGCCGATGCCCAGCACCAGCATCAGGTTGAGGAGAAAGCCTTGTGCCACTTGAGCCACAAAGCTTTGGAAGTAATCCACATCATACAGCACCCGGCTCATCAAGCTGCCGGAAGAATGGCGGTTATAATATTCAACGCTCAAGCCCATCAACTTGGATTGCAATCGCTCCCGCAATTCTTTTGTAATCCGGGTTCCGATGAGGCTGGTGATGTAAGAAATGACAATGTTCAGCAACTGACGGCCAAGTGAGGCGCCGACCAACACCATCAGAACGATCAGCAAAAACCGGATACTCTCCGGATGACTGAGGACGGGGCCGCCTTCACTGGGGGTAAAGATCTTATCCACCATCATCCGGGTCAGCATGGGGGGCAAAAGATCCAAAGTGACCCCGCTGAGCATGATCAGGAACAGCAGCGCAATGCTCCATTTGTAAGGCTTCATCAAGCCAAGAGTGCGACTGAACAGGCCCCCATGCCCTTTGCAACGGGGACAATCCGCCTTGCGACCGGGCAGGGGAAGGCCGCACTTGGTGCAGAATGATTCGCTGGGTCGGGTGAGCGCCTCGGGTTTGATGGGTTTGCCATCCACCAAGCGCTTGATTTCCGAACAGGCACGGCTGAACAACTCCCGGTTTCCATTGGTGTACCGGACCACATCGACATAAGCCCCATCGACCATGACTTGTAAAAAGGCGCTCCCCACGGTTTGGGCGCTGCGGACTTTTTGGATGGATGATATTTCAATGGGGGCGCAGATAACAACAGGGTCGGCGGCAACGCCCAAAGCCGCAAGATGGGTTTTCCCCACGATCAGCCATACCGGACTTGATTTTCCATCAAGATCGAGATCCGCTTTGATTGAGAAAAGATGGATTTGGTCCGAAAATCCAATTTCCAGGGCTTTCTTCCTGATCGCCTCCGGGATTTCCGGCATACTCAAAAGACTGTCCTTAACCGTTTTGGGTTCTGGCATGGTCGTTTCTCTCCACGTAATGGGTCAACAACTCCGTCCGGATACGGACGGTTTTTCCTCTATTGATTGTTGAGTCTGCATATAAAAATTTCGGGTTATCATGACGCATTGATTCCAAAAAACAATCTATTTTAGCCAGTATTTAGCATGCTGCACCAACGGCATTTCGTGGCCATCGGCGCCCCCTCAGGCTCCAGATAAGGGCTTTTCTGAAAGCGGGACCGGGATTCGCACCATGGCGCTGAACAGGCCCATCAAAACCGCAACCCCGGCGGTGGCCAGAAACACTGAGGAGTGTCCGTAGCGAATCCACATCAGGCCGCCCAAGGCAGGGATGGACATCGAGACGGCGTGGTTGATGCTGATGCCGAGAGAGAGTGTCGGCGCGAGGTGGTCCTTCTGCACCAGAATTTTTGACAGATAGGTATCCCGGGCCATGTTTACACCGAACAGCAGGTTGTCGGCCACAAAACATACATAGAGCAGCCCCAGCGCGATGACCTGATTCGACAGGCAATGTGCGAACCCGTAGCCGAGGCAGACCAACAGCAACAGCACCGAGTCCGTCAGCAATACCGCGCGTTCGCCGAAATGGTCGATGGCTCGGCCGAGTGCCGGCTGGAAGAACACACCCAACACAGCGGCGGCGATCCAGAGTTGGGCGAAAATCCAAGCCGGCTGATGGAAAATGCGGATCAGAACCCAGGGTCCGAATGTGATGAAGACCTGCTTGCGGGCCCCGAAGAGGAGCGCCAGCACGTAATAGAGCCAGTAATGGCGATTCCAGACAAATTTCGGTCGCTCCAGGTGAGCATTGGGCAGGCGCATGGAAAACAGAAAAAAGGAGGCTGCGATCGAAGCCAAACCGCCCAACACGAAAATCAGACGGTAACTTGCATGCAGCCACCGCATGGTCACCCACACGATGGCGCAACCAACGATACTTGCCGCGATGGCGGTGGAGGAGATCTGGCCCAGGCGCCGGCCGCGTTGGGTGGAGGTCGCCAGTTCCATCGAGATGGATGAACGAACGGGCATCATGAGGTGCGCACCGGTACTCCAGATGGTCAAAAAGATCAGCATGCCTGCCCAATGGGGTCCGATAAAGGCCAGTCCCAACATGCCGAGACCGACGGCCAAAGCGGAGAAGCCGGCAATCCGGGTTTCGGCCAGAAAGAAGAGCATCCCGGCAAACAAGGCCGTCAGGAACCCGGGTAGTTCGCGCGGAAATTCAAGTATGCCTCGGGCGTCGGCGCCAAGATTAAACGTATCGCTCACATAGTTGTTGAAAGTGGTTTCCATCATACCGCCACTGACGCCAAGCAGGGCCATGCCGGCCAGGAACAAAAACAGGTTGCGCTCCAATCCACGCGTTCGTTTAAGGAGTTGAGTGATCATGGTAAAGTTTCCAGCACGTGGTAAGGCCCTTGATTGAACACCGGTCGGGCGGAGCGGGGGGGGGTCCATTTGAATTCATCCGAATAGATAATCAGGCTGCCCGGTTTAAGCGGTTTCGGCGCCAGGCGCAGGGGAGTGGGCCAGTAACCGGCTTTCAGAAAGATCGTGCTTTCATCAATCGCGGTCATGGCGGCGGAATGCACTTGCTCGGGGGTTTGCATCCGGGCCCATTCTACCAAGGCCGTCAGATCCTTTTCCGGTGGGGCCTGGAAATGAATAGGCAGGAATTGGATGGTGAGACTGGTGACAATAACCCATAAGGCCGTGGGCGCCAGACCGTGCCGATACCAACGGCGGAGTGGCGGACAGGAACAGGTCGCAATGCCGTATGCAGCGATTATGGCCATCATAGGGTAAAGTGGGAGCTCGTAACGGGGGCGCTTGTCGGGAAACAGGGTGAGGACGATAGCCCAGATGCCCGCCCAGGCGGAGGCCAGCAATAGCAAATGCCGGTGGTGTCGTGAGACGCTTCCCCGCCACCAGCGAAAAAGACCGGCAAACAAGGCAATCATCCAAGGCCAATAGGAACGCCCGATTTCGACTACGTAATACCACACCGGTTCGCGGTTGCGGTGGCCTTGCAACCGCGCCACCACTTCCTGTCCGAAGTATTGGCGCAGGAAGCTTTCACCATAGAGATGTATCATTGAGACATGCCAAGGCAAGGCAATAAGCAACGCCACAGCGGTCGGGATAAGGAGGGATGAGTAGGGCCGGCTTCCGGGCCGTCCACTGGCGCTATGCAGGGAATTCCGTCGTTCCAGAAACAGCCAGACAAACAAAATCGGGACCAGCAGGAGGGCCATCAACGGCTTGCACATCAATGCCATCCCCAGCGGGATACCGGCGAGCCAGGAGAGATGACGGCGTCGGCTTCTGGCGGCAGCCAGCCAGATCCAGGCGGTGGCCAACATGAACATGAGCAACCACATATCGAGACAGATTTCACGGGAGCGTCGGAAGAACTCATAGGTAAGGGCCATCACACAACCAGTGGTCAGAGCAATAATCCGGCCGGAAAATTGATGTGTAATGCCTATGGTGCATAGCACACAACCGATGGCGGCGAGAATGGAGGGGAGGCGGGCGGCGGCAAGAGTGATGCCGAAAAGATGCAGGGACAGGCCGTGGATCCAGAGAACGAGGGGCGGCTTGTTAAAGTAGCAGACGGCAGGATGCTCATGGGGGGTCCAGAACAGTGCGGGATTTTGCCAAGCCTGAAGTCCGATTGCCGCGTAATGAGCGGTTTCAACCCGGAAGTCGCCTTGTTTAAGATGGGGCAGGGTAACCGCCAGAAGGAGCAAAACTGGCAGAATATAGATCCAAAGTCGTCGTTTCATAATGGTCGGATTGCTGGAAGATATTGCATCTGGAGGCGGCTTGCACTAATTTTCTGGCTCATGTCAGGCATGCGTATAGGTCAATCCATTGAAGAACGGGCGTTCGCCGCCTTGTTGGCGACGGTTTTCAGCATCACGTTCTCTATTGCATTGGGACAACTTTGTGCAGGTGTGTGTCTATTCCTGTTCTTAATGGGGCTTTATAAGAAACAGATCACCTGGCGCAGTCCGTCCGGGACAGGCCTCGCACTGGCTTTTATCCTTTTTGCTATTTTCCTTTCTGCCTTTCATGGAGATGCTGCAGGATTATGGAAAAGGATCGGGCGGTTATTCTGGTTTGCCCTGATTCCTGTCACCGCCTCTCTGGTGGCGGTTCACGGGCGCGACCGGAAAGTGATTACGGCCTTCCTTATCGGTTGTGGCGTGCTTGGCATTAAAGATCTGGTGTGGTTCCCGATCAAGGCCTGGCGGAATCCGGCGCCGGATTTTCTAACGGCCTTGATCGACAAAGGGTCCATGACCGACGGGCAGATGCTGATGCTAGGGGTGGTAGGGTCGGTATTAGTCTTGCTGTTTGCGATCAAGGATCGGCGCATCATCCCCTGGTGGGGCTGGACCCTACTGCTCTTCCAGGTGGCCGGACTTTTGATCAATTTTAAACGCGGGTCCTGGTTTTGCGCCATGCTCCTCATCGGGTTTGCTGTGGTGATGCATCTCCGTTGGCGGGCTTTACTCATCATGGCGGCGCTGCTGGTGGTGTTTTTCATGTTGCCCCCTGTTCAGACGCGTATGGCTCAATTGAAACGGGAATTTAATGTGGAGAGCGGAGGCCGTTTAACCATGTGGTTCAAGATTGCCCCGGCCCTGATTCGGGAACACCCTGCCGGGATTGGTTTCGGCTGTTTGACCAACGAGAAAATGAAACAAGTTTTCAGGCGCGTGGAACCACACCGCACCCACTTGCACGCAAATTGGGCGCAGGTGTTGGTCGAAATGGGCTGGGTTGGCCTGGGGTTATATCTGTCTTGGATGGGGAAAATCTTACTGAACAACATTGCCTGGGTGCGAACCGTGCGGGAGGCCTCTGGGGTCGACCGCGAGGTGGCTTGGGTCGCCCTGTTGCTCCTGGTCGGGCTGATTTTAAACGGATTGGTTGAATACAATTTCGGCGACACTGAAATGTTATTTATTTATGCCTTTGTCATCGGGTTAACAGGGGCTTGCAACTGCGGAAAGGTATCGGTAAAGTGGCGCGCATTATGAAGCAGAACGATAAAGCAGCAGGGAAGCCGGCGTTCAGTACGGTAGGCATTCAGGCGCTTGTACCCGCAGTGGTCGGGTTGATTTTCTTTTTCATTGGCAAACCCATCGCCTCCAAAGTGTTGTGGGGAATTAGCGGTATATTGCTGGTCTCCGGACTGTTTATCCCGCCCGTCTTCAACCGGATTGAGCAGTTTGGCCGGTGGTTTGGCAAATGGGTGGGCATGGTCATTACCTGGACGTTGATGGTCCCGGTTTTCTATCTGGTATTTGTGCCTGGCCGCTTGATTTTGAAGTTGCAAGGCATTGACCCGATGTGCCGGAAATTCCCGACGGATGCCGCCACCTATTGGGTGCCCCGCAAACCGGTGACAGACGAAGAAGAATATAAGAGGCAATTCTGATGAATATTCTCGGAATCAGCGCATTCTATCATGATTCAGCCGCCGCCTTGGTATGTGATGGCGAAATTATTGCCGCGGCTCAGGAAGAACGGTTCACCCGTAAAAAACACGATCCAAATTTCCCGATGAATGCGGTGAAGTACTGTCTGGCCGAACTCGAAAAACGTGGGGGCGCCCTGGATGCCGTGACTTTTTACGATAAGCCCATCCGTAAGTTTGAGCGTATTTTAAAAACCTACTTCAGCACCGCGCCGGCAGGGCTGCAATCCTTTATGATGGCAGTTCCGCTATGGTTGAAGGAAAAACTATGGATCCCGATGGAAATCGAGGAGTCCCTCGAAAAGTGCGGATTGAAAACGATGCCGCCGATTTATTTCCCCGAGCATCATGAATCCCATGCCGCCAGCGCATTTTTTCCTTCACCCTTTCAGAAAGCGGCTATTTTGACGCTGGATGGCGTTGGGGAGTGGGCGACAAGTGCCATCGGACGCGGGGATGGCAACCAGTTGGAAATTCTTCAGGATTTGCATTTCCCCCATTCCCTCGGATTGCTCTATTCGGCTTTCACCTATTTTACCGGCTTCCGCGTAAATTCAGGAGAATACAAGCTGATGGGACTTGCACCTTATGGGGAGCCGAAATATGTGGACGTCATCCGTGACAATCTTCTGGATATGCGCGAGGATGGTTCATTCCGTCTGAATCTCAAATATTTCGGGTTTGTTGATGGCCTGACCATGACCAACGATGCGTTTGCCCAGTTGTTTGGTGGACCCGCGCGTTCCTCCGAAAGCGAAATCACCCAGCGCGAAATGGATATTGCCCGCTCCATTCAGGTCGTGACGGAGGAAATCGTGATCCGGATGGCACGACACGCCAAAAAGATTACCGGTGCGGACTATTTGTGCATGGCCGGCGGGGTCGCCTTGAATTGTGTGGCGAATGGTCGACTCTTGCGTGAAGGCATTTTCAAGGATATCTGGATTCAGCCGGCCGCCGGCGATGCCGGGGGGGCATTGGGGGCCGCCCTCATAGTGGCCTATCAAATCAAGAAACATCCGCGACAGACGGACAATGTGCATGATTTCATGAAAGGCTCCTTGCTGGGGCCTGATATCAAGGATGAGGCGGTCGAGGCGTTCCTCAAATCACACAACTACCCCGGTCACAAGTATGAACGCCTGCAATGGGCCGATGAAATTGCGAAGCTGATTGCATCTGAACATGTTATTGGCCTGGTTCAGGGGCGTATGGAGTTTGGCCCCCGTGCCTTGGGCGGACGCTCGATTATCGGAGATGCCCGCTCACAAAAAATGCAGTCAGTCATGAATCTCAAAATCAAGTACCGGGAATCGTTTCGCCCCTTTGCGCCGGCCTGTCTGGTGGAGCGCGTGAGCGACTACTTTGAACTCGATCGTCCGTCACCCTATATGCTGCTGGTGGCCCAGGTCCAGAAGGCGCGCTGCAAAGGACTTGAAGATGTGGGACGGTTGACCATTCGTGACCGTATCAATCAGGTGCGCTCGGATATTCCCGCCATTACCCATGTGGATTATTCGGCCCGGGTTCAGACGGTGTCGCCTGAAAGTAATTCCGGCTACTACGATATTATCAAGGCTTTTGATAAACAGACCGGATACGGGGTGATTATCAATACCTCCTTCAATGTCCGGGGCGAACCGATTGTCATGACGCCTGAGGATGCCTATCGTTGTTTCATGCGGACGGAAATGGACTTCCTTGTCCTGGGCTCGTTCATATTGTCCAAGAAAGAACAGCCACCGTGGCAGGATAAAGCCAATTGGCGAACGGAATATGCACTAGATTAAGGGGATAGTATGCGTTTTTTAAAACATTTGGGGCGGTTGCTTAAGGAGTTCGGGAGTTTTGCCTGGCACAACAAGGCCTGGTGGATCATCCCCGTGGTTCTGGTCTTGCTTCTGCTGGCAATTTTCGTCGTCGCAGGTCAGGCCGTTGCTCCCTTCATCTACACCCTATTCTGAGGCTGACTTCTGCCCCCTCTCCCGGCAGGAGAGGGCTGGGGTGGGGGGGACGCTGGCTACGACCTCTTAATCAGTCCTGACCCGAGTTGGAGCAGGTAGCGCTTCCGGTACCAGACAAACCCAAACAGGTCGAAAATCGTTCGGGGCAATCGCTTCATATTGGTATATTTGGATGTCCCCATGGTCCGAGCCCGGTGATCAACGGCCACTTCCTTGATTCTGCGGCCATTGAGCTTGAAATAGGCGGGCATGAACCGGTGAACGCCTTCCACATGAGGAAGATCGGTGACGCAGACTTTGCGGAAGACCTTCAGGCTGCAACCGGTGTCGCGAATGCCATCATGGGTGGCCCAATTGCGGACGCGATTGGCAATTCGTGAGCCCACCCGTCGGGCCCAGGTATCCTTGCGCTTAGCCCGGAAACCGCAAACCACGTCAGCCCCCTCAAGTTCCTCCAGCATGCGGGGAATATCAGCCGGATTGTTTTGCAGATCCCCGTCGATGGTCACCAGGATGTCGCCCGCCGCCATCTGTAAGCCTACCAGCATGGCATGGCTCTGGCCGCGGTTCTGATCATAATGAAGCCCACGGACCGTTGGGTAACGGGACTGGGCTTCAAGAATACGCGCCCAGGTCTGGTCGCGGCTTCCGTCATCAACCAGCAGGACTTCGAGATCGGGAATGGCATCATGAAGTTTGTGAAGCTCCATGGCGAGAGGCGCTACATTGTCCTGCTCATTATATACCGGAGCGACAATTGAGACTTTCATAGCTATTAATACTCCTGTGCAGGCACGTATTGATCGGAAAAAGTCAGATCCAGATTGATCAGGCGGCGGCCCCGCTCCTCGGAGGCACGCAATGCACTGGCAAGCGTGATCAGTTTATGCTCCACCTTTTGCCGAGTATCGGGAAGATATTGATCCATATTCTCCCAGGCGATCTTAATGTGTTCTCCCGCAGTCAGATACAATTCAAGATGATCTTTGGCTCCCACTTCCATGGAGGCGATTTTGACCTGTTCGCCCAGTTTCGACCGGTTGCAGATATCCACAATTTCAATGGCATTCATTGCCGTCTGGTCAACCCGGGCACCGGGTTTCATCCCGTTATCCGCATATCCCGTGATCACGGGATAGTCCCGTCCACCTGCCCGGAGGTTGAATACATAACCTTCCCGATCCACGGCTAGGGATCCCCACCGGCCCAGTCTGGCGACGGGAATCCGTTCAACCACTTCAATGGTCAGGGTATCGGGGAGATGGCGCTGAATTTTGACGGACTTGGCGATGGGAGCCTTGCGAAGGAAGTCGGATCGCAGTGAATTCAGCTGGGAGGAAAACAGATTTGTGCCTTCAGCAATCCGCATGTACTCCCTGACATGGGCTGCGGTAATGGTGGCCCCTTCCACATGAATATCCAGTTTCTGAATATTATATTTCGGATTCTCCCAGAAAAAAACGGCTCCGAGTTTCCAGGTCAACAGGGCGCCTATGACAATCGCCAGAATGCCAATCATCGGAATCCATAAGATTTTTGGAAGGGGCGGCGATTTTTGGCTCAGCTTCTGGTCACGACGGGTGTTGATCTTGGCAGATTCGCCACGACGGGATTTTTCCGAATCCTCGCTACCATCCTTTTTAAACCACATGTTGCACTCCATTAGGCAGAGGGACTGTCGCATCCGTCGTTGCCATTTCTATGATTTGCCGGCAAAGAGCAGGGAAAGAGATTCCCGCCGCCTGGGCGGCCTCGGGGAGCAGGCTGGTCTCCGTGAAACCCGGAATATTATTCAGTTCCAAAACAAATAATTCGCCCGATTCCGTAAGCCTGAAATCCACCCGGCCAAGGCCTCGACAGCCGAGGGCCTGAAAGGTACGCAAGGCGATATCACGGGCTTGATCTGCCACAGCCTTGTCCAGTGGAGCAGGGCAGAGGTGCCGGGACTGCCCCTTGCTATACTTGGCATCGAAATCGTACCACCCGTCCGGAGCCAGAATTTCAACTGCCGGCAGAGCAGTGTTTCCGACAATGCCGACCGTCAGTTCGCGGCCCGGGATAAAGGTCTCAACGATGATTTCTCCATCATACCGGAGCGATTCCCTGAAGGCGGATTCCCATTCTTCGGGTCGGCTGACCTTGAAAATTCCAATGGTCGAACCCTGGCAAGGGGGCTTGACGACCACGGGCAGGGGGAGGGTACGGTGTCCCTTGGGGCCGAGAATCTCATAAGGCGCTGTCGGAATGCCGGCCTTGATGAACACCGCTTTGCTCAACCGCTTGTCAAAGGACAGTTTGCTGGCTTTGGGCCCGGAGCCGGTGTAGGGAATGTTCATGGCCTCAAGGGTTTCCTGGATTTGACCGTCTTCGCCAAACTCGCCATGGAGAGCGATAAAGGCCGCATCCACAGGCTCCGGTAGAACCAGCGACCGTCCGGTGATATCCACTTCAATCACATCGTATCCCGCCATCCGCAATCCCGTTGCCACCGCGGCACCTGATTTCAGTGAAATATTGCGTTCTGAGGAGGGGCCACCTTTGAGAACAGCGACTTTCTTAAATTGTCCGATTTGTGCTTTCACTATTTTATCCTGACCTGGAAAAATGAATTTTTATTAAATACCGGCAGAGACGGCTTGTCACAAGAAAATTCTCGCATAGAAACTGGTTGGAGAAAGCTAAACATAGAGTTTAAGGACGGCTTCGCCGGTATCCCAGCGCCGCAAACGGTTGATATCTTGTGTTAACTGGGCCCACTGGGCTGATAGTTCGTCGCGGGTCGGTTCTTCGGTAGCTGTCTGGAGTTGTTGTTCGACCTCAGCGCGGCGGCGTTGGAGTTCATTGCGCCACATCCCAAGAATCAGTCCCTCCACTGCCTGCCGATCATTTCCCTCCAGCCCGGCCTTGTGGGGTGCACTCAGAACCTGGGCCGCAAAAGTGGAAAGATTGCGCTCGGCGTCATCACGCTCGGTTAGAAGTTGCATCACGTCCACTCCTTCCCGGGAACTGTCGCGTAAGATTTCCAGAAAAGCGCGGCAGGTGGGGTCGGTGATCATCGTGAAGGGCAGGAACAGTTCCATTATTGTAACCAGATCCGGATTGGTCCCCAGATGTTCCGCAAGCAGGACTTCATTGATGGGGCGTTCAACGTTAGCCGGCTTTGTGGTGGCATTCGGGACCTGTTGTGGCGGCGCGTTGCGTCTCAAGTGACGCAGTTCGACGAGCAGGGCATCTGCGGAAACGCCCAGACGACGGGCGACAGTCTGAATCAGGATATCCCGTTGAATGGCATTCGGACTTTGACTGATGGTGGCCAGGACTGCCCGACTGACCTTCATCATGCCAACTTCGGTCCGGACATCTTCCTGGCTGAGCAACAGGTTCAACTGAAAATCGATGGCTGGAACCGCCTGGGAAAGGGCTTTTGCAAAGGCAGGAGCGCTTTGCTTCAATATGAGGGAATCCGGATCTTCGCCTTGCGGCAGGCTGGCCACCCGTACGGCAAGCCCCATTTGCATGAATACGACGGAGGCCTTAAGCGCCGCGTTTCGTCCTGCTTCGTCCGAATCAAATACCAGCACCACCCCATCGGCATAACGCTTCAGCATGCGGGCGTGATCCTCGGTGAACGCCGTGCCCTGGGCCGCAACCGCTGTTTTGAAACCGGCCTGATGGCAGCGAATGACGTCAATCTGGCCTTCACAGATAATGGCTTCGCGGGTTTCGACGATTTCCCGGCGGGCCCGGTCCAGCGCATAGAGAATATGGCTTTTCCGGAACAAGGGAGTCTCCGGGCTATTGACGTACTTGGCGGCCTTAGGGTCCTGCAACAAGGTTCTCCCGCTAAAGGCCACAATCCGGCCTTGCTCATTGCGGATGGGGAACATGACCCGCCCCCGGAATCGGTCATAATAGGGATTGGAACCCCGGTCTTCCTCCCTCCTGATCACCAGGCCGGCAAGGTCAAGTTTCTGGAGGGGATGCCCTTTCTTCAGCGCCCACTGGAGCAGGAAGTCCCAGGAGTCCGGGGCATAACCGATCATGAAATCCTCAATGACTTCCGTGGTAAGTTGCCGTTTATGGAGATAATCCCGCGCAATTTGCGCGTCCGGACTTTGCAGAAGCTGCCGGTGAAACAGGGCCGCCGCCTCTTCGTGAATGGTGAGGAGAATTTCCTTGTCGGCGGAAGGTTCCGAACCCTTTTCGAATTGGAGGGGGACACCCGCTTTTTCGGCAAGGATCTTGATGGCGCCCATGAAATCCACATGTTCATAGAGCATGACGAATTTGAAAACATCGCCTCCCGCGCCACAGCCGAAACAGTGAAATATCTGGCGTTGACGGTTGACGTTGAAAGAGGGTGTTTTCTCCTTATGGAAAGGGCAGAGCGCCTTGATGATCGTCCCTTTTTGAGGAAGGGTTATGTAGGCGTCAATGACATCCACAATATCGCAACGAAAACGGATGTCGTCCAAAACGGATTTTGCGATGAGGCCGGCCATGGGGCGTTTTATTCTTCCCACTTCTCGCGCCGACCGGCGCGTTCTTTTCTCGCTTTTTGAATAATGTCTTCGCCTTTTTCAAGGCGAGCCTCGACCCGTTGGATGAATTGGGTCTCGACTCCAATCACTTCCCGGGCAATCCATGAGCGGTTACCCACTTCATCAGGGCAGCGCTCAGGAGGAAGAAAATTCAGCAGCATAAAAACCAGCAGGACTAGTCCTGCAGAGGTCAGACCGCCGGCAATGGCGCCGCCCAGTCGGTCAATCCAGGTGGTAAAAGTGATCTTAAAAAGATAGCGCATCAGCGCGTAAAGGATCAGGATACTAAGTATGGGGACGAGGACGAGAACGATGAGAGCGAAGATGCGAGCCAACTCGGCCGGCATGGAGAAGTGGACGACCAGCCAGTCGCGCGTGGGAGTGAAACCATTGACAAGGGCGGCCGCGACGGAGAGCCCGGACAGGACCATCGCCATTTGGCCCGAGAGGCCCTGCCGGAATCCCATGATGATCCCGAGTACGACGACCGCGAGTCCGATCAGGTCGGCTATGGTGAACCCCGCATTTTCCATGACGCCATCCTTTCCTATTGCAGGTATTTCAACCAGTTACGGATATCTTTGGCAGAAGCGCCACTGGGATCGAGTTTGAGATAGGCATTAAGTTCCTTGCGGGCGAGGTCCCGCTTGGCCGGATTTTTTTTATACAGAAGTCCTAAGGCCAGATGTGCTTCGGCGTGGCGCGGTGTTTTTTGCAGCAGGGTGGTGAGTTGCTCCGTGGCGTCGACATCTAAGCCCTGATCAATCATGACAAGCGCCAGCATATAACGGGCGTCTGACATCCCCGGCGCGTATGCAAGGGCCTGTTCAAATTCAGTCCGCGCTTGAACCAAATCCCGCTTGTCGCGGAGGAGAAGTCCTAGATTATAATGGGCGCGAACCATGGACGGATCATTCTGAATGGCTTGGGTATAGGCCGCAATGGCCTTCTCATTCTCCCGTTTCTGATGGTGACCTACTCCCCGGGTAAAGGCTTCGGTCGCCAGTTGGGGATTCCGGGGTAAAGTAGCGGGGACGGGGGAAGTGGCAGTAGCGGACTTGCGAGCCTTCTCATTCATCACCAACTTGGCAATCACGGTGTGGGGATCATTTTTCTCCAAGGCCAGATAACGCTGGAAATATTTTCTGGATTCGCTCTGGTTTTTAAGCCAATCGCGATAAATAACACCCAGATTAAACAGGGCGGGGGGATAGGCCGGTGTCTCAGCAACAGTTTTGAGCAAACGATCCCGTGCAGGAAGAGGACCTGATGTATTCAAGTCAACCAAGGCCAGGGCCGTCTGGACACTTGGGGAGCGGGGATCACGCTTAAGCGCCTCGCCCAGAAGGTCGGCCGCCTCAAGCCAGTGGTTATTATCCATTTGAATGCTGGCCGCATACTCGAGCGAACGCGGGTCATTGGGCGCCAATTCCGCCACTTGGAGAAAGCCTGACAACGCGCTATCCAACTGGCCGTTTTTGTACTGAACGATGTAGAGATTCACGAGTGCATTAATGTTGGAAGGGTCTTCCTGCAAGGCCTGGGCCAGGATCTGTTCTGCATTTTGCAGTTGGCCCTTCTCAATATCACGTATCGCCGCCGACAGGGGATCTCGACTGCATCCTGCCAGAAGTAGTCCACTAAAAGTAACCCACATGAGTAGGATGGAAATGCGCTTGTTCATATCTTAATTCCGTTCTTTCCGGTAACTATACCATGCCTGAGCCTGATGGCAATTCTTGACTGGGATGATTCGCATCCCATAGGATGCCATCCGCTTATGCCTTCGGAAAACAATCTTTACCCCTTCACGGTTCAGTGGTTTGACGAGATTGACTCCACCAACACCCGTCTGCTGGAGCAGGTTCGCCTCAACCCGGCGTTGTCATCCGGAACCATCTGGGCGGCTCTGCGCCAAACAGCGGGTCGAGGACGGCTGGAACGCAAATGGGTTTCCCCCTCATGCGGAAATCTTCTTTTTTCCTGGTATTTCCGGTCTTCCGCCGGGCTCAGCCGGATGCCCTCCCTGACCATGGCCATGGCCATTGCAATCGATGATATGCTGCTGGGGTTCCACATTCCCTCCAATCTGAAATGGCCGAATGATGTTCAGGTCAAGGGGTGTAAAATTGCCGGTCTTCTGGCTGAACGCGCCGGGGATGACGGAGTGGTACTGGGGGTAGGACTTAATGTCAATATGACGGCAGATCAATTGGCAATGATTGATCAACCTGCAACCTCGATAAAAAACGAAACCGGCGCGGAATGGAATGTTAAGGATGTTTTGCATATTCTGCTTTCACAACATCTGCCACATTGGCTTGCCTGTTGGGAAAACAACGGGTTTCAAGGAATATCGGAACGTTGGATTCAAGGCTGTGGAGGACTTGATGCGCCCATTTCCGTCCGGGATGGGGCCCGCAGGATGACCGGCACTCTGGCGGGATTTGGTGAAAACGGCGAATTGCTTTTGTGCCTACCCGATGGTGAGGTTCAAACCGTATGGGCCGGAGATGTGGGTGCGCCCTGAATGGCGGGCTCCTTTATTTTAAGTTCCACGCGCAAGCGGCTCATTTTCTGGTAAATTCTCAGGCGTCGCAAGAGCGGCCACCAGCCGTATAGATAGATATCGATGGGTTTCCACATGGCAACCCAACATCCGACAGCCAATCCTTCCCGCAGCCATCCGGCAGTGGTTGAAACAGGAAATTCCTGAGTTATCACCTTACTGAGCGTCAGGCACAAGGCCATAAAGGCAATCCCGATGATCAGACTGATTTGCCCGGTTCTCATGAGTTGGCGAAATTCACGTCGTGTTGTATCGGCTTTACTTTGGAAAAAATTTCGCACCGCGAGTTCCGTAAAACGGCGGGGGTCTGGCACACCCAGGATGGGCGGCTGTTCCAAGTGTACTACCACCGTGATGGGTGTGCTGACAGGGAATTCCAGTGCCCAGCTTTCAATAAAGTTTTCCGCATCCGCATCCAGATCCTTGTCAATAAACGGGGAGGGATCCATTAAGTTGAAGAGCTGGCTTAAATCATGAATCCTGAGCTGAACGACGGCGGATTCGCCCACCTTTTTCCCGCGTACTACCGTTTTGATTTTCTCGTTCATTTCTCTATTTAATCCCTATTTGATCAGGATTTCAACGATCATAATGTTGTGGTTTCTGAAACGATTTGGTCTACTGCCGGCATGAGCCAACAACTTTTATCCTCTCCCCCCGTTCCGCCATCGGCGGTAGGTCAAGCAAACCGATCTGCGGAATTGAATGTCCTGCCGGGGTTTCAGAGCCCCCCACCCGGATTCGGGGTCGTCCCGTTTTACTGGTGGCTCGGCGACCCTTTAACCAAGGAACGACTCGGCTGGCATCTCCAACAGATGGAAGGCATGGGGGTTTCCGGATACCAGATCAATTATGCCCATTCTGATAAAGGCGGCCAGTCTTTCGGCCTGACATATCCCAGTGATCCGGCTTTGTTCTCGACCGAATGGTGGACTCTGACTGATTGGTTCATGTCCGAAGCAAAAAAACAGGGGGCCAGTATCAGCTTGAGCGATTACACACTCGGGTTTGGCCAGGGTTGGTTGGTTGATGAAATATTGATCGAGTATCCAGATCTCCTGGGTATGGAGTTGCGCCTTGTTACGGATAATCTCCCTGCCGAGGCACTGATGTTTACGACCATTCCCGGGGCGGATGGTCAGCCTCAGCACGCGGCAGTCATTGCTGTTAAAGTGCCTTATTCCATTGATCCTATGCACCCGCTCTCGGGGAAATATTATGCCGAGAAATTCTTCGGCGCATTCGAAAAGCGTTATCCTGGCGAGAGCGGGAAAGGACTAAACTTCTTTTTCTCGGATGAACTCAGTTTTGGCGTGCAGGGGCGGCTCTGGACACCGCGTTTCGCAGAAGAGTTCAAACGGCGGAAGGGCTACGATATCGTACCGGTGTTGCCAGCGCTATTCACCGACGTCGGGCCACACACACCCAAGGTGCGGTTGGATTACAGCGATGTGATGGTCCGGCTGACGGAGGAGGGATTTTTTAAGCCCGTTTTCGACTGGCATCAGCAACGCGGGATGATAATGGGGTGCGATCACGGAGGCCGCGGCGCCGATGTCTGTGAGTTCGGGGATTACTTCCGCACGCAACGCTGGAACCAGGGGCCCGGCGCCGACCAGCCGAATCTGGGCAAAGGCCTGATCAAGGCTAAGGTGGCCAGTTCCATTGCTCACCTATACGAACGTTCGCGGGTCTGGCTTGAAGGCTTCTATGGCAGCGGGTGGGGGACCACTTCGGCGGGTTTGGTCGACGCGACCCTTGCCAATTTTGTGATGGGCTTCAATCTGCTTTCTTTTCATGGCATGTACTACTCGACGCATGGGGGGTGGTGGGAATGGGCACCGCCCGATAACACCTTCCGCATGCCCTACTGGAAACACCTGCGCGGTTTCATGGATTGCGTCCAGCGTCTCAGCTATCTGCTGAGTCAAGGTCATCACCGTTGTGATGTGGCCATTCTTTATCCGGTTGCCCCCATGGAGGCCGGCGCAGGAGGTGAAGAGGCGGTGAAATGGGCTTTCTCCACCGCTGAGCAGCTTTATGCCAAATCCATCGATTTTGATTTTATGGATTTTGAATCCCTGGACCGAGCCACCGTCATCGGAAAAGAACTGCATGTTTCCGGTGAGATTTATCGGGTTCTGGTTCTTCCAGCAATGAAAGCAATCCGTCACTCGACCTTGCAGAAGGCACTTGAATTCCACCGGGCAGGGGGCCTCGTGGTGGCTGTTGGCGCCTTGCCGGAAGCCAGCGACCGACTGGGGCGCAATGACCCCGAAGTCGCTGCCATAGTGAATGAACTGTTCCCCAACGGCCCGGTGACGGACATCCTGAAAGAAACAGTGGCTGCGCTGCCCCAACGTGACTATGACGGCCCTGGCTTCATCCAGCACCGCAAACTCGGTCCGCGCGATCTCTACGCCCTCTATAACGCACCAAAGGATGCCGCGGTTACCTTTCGCGCCACCGGCAAGGTGGAACTTTGGGATCCCTGGACCGGTGGGGTGCGTACGCTTCCTGTCATTTCCCAGGACGCCGTGAGCACCACGTTGAAATTACCCCTCACGGAAACCGAGATCCACTTGATTGTCTTCAGCCCCGGCCAGCCCAAAGTGGCGCTTACTTCTTACGTCTCACATCTCACGTCTCACATCGATATCACCGGCGACTGGGAATTTGAATTGCACCCCACTTGTGATAACCGCTTTGGTGATTTCCATTGGCCGGCAACCCCGACCTTGATCGGGGCCGAGGTTAGGCAGATGTGGTATTGCGAAGGGGGCGCATCCGACGGACCGTGGCGAAAAGTCACGTGTTCATTTGGACCGCAATTCATTAAATCCGGGAGTGCCCTGGAGAATCCCGGAACGTTGGCTCTTGCGGGAGAGCCATGGGAGTTTTCCTGGCGCCGGGGTGTAGAGGGTGACCCTGGGCCTCAGGGGTACCATGGCTTGAAAGAAAAAGTGGACGACAATCTCATTGTTATCGGTAAAGCGATTTCCACTTGGGCCGGATCAAACTTGGCAACTTACGAGTTAGAAGGCTCAGGTTCATACCTCTGGACGACGATCCTGGCGCCCTGTGAGATGACGGCTTATGTACACTCAGGTGATATCAAGCCGGCCAGGATTTGGGTTAATGGGGCAGTTGTCTCAGGTAATACGCTCCAGCTGAAGGCAGGTGCAAACCCACTTGTATTGGAATATGACAAACCCGGTCGCACCTATTTTGTTGTCTCTGATGTCGCGGCCCTTCAATCAGGCGGAACTAAGGCAAACAAGGTCCCGCTGCTTGAAACGTCATGGTGGAACATTCCCGGCATATTGCCGTTTGACGTGCGGGCGAATGAAGTGAAGCCGGTCGGTTGGTATCGGTTTGTCTCGCCCCCCGGCCTTAAGGCAATGACCCTCACGGTGCGCGGTAAAATTCAAGCCTGGGCCGACGGCGCAGAACTCGAGGTCTTGGGAGACAAATTAATGGTACCCAAGCCATCTGCCGCGCCAGTAACCGTACTGATGCGGATTGAACAGGAGCGCGGTTATTATGGGGGCGCAGCCTTTGATGAACCGATCCAGATTGAATGCGTTCCCGGCACACTGGCCCTTGGCGACTGGTCCAAGGTTGACGGGTTGCTGAGCTATTCGGGTGGGGCGTGGTACCGGAAAACGGTATGCCTTCCGGCCGCCAGGAAAGTCGTGCTCGATCTTGGTGAGGTTGCCGTGTCCGCCGAGGTCCTTGTCAATGGTCGGCTTGCCGGGATCCGAGTCTCGCCTCCGTGGCGATTTGAGATCACGGAATTGGTACAAGTCGGAGAGAACCGGATTGAAGTCATGGTGTGTAACACATTGGCCAATCATTACACGACGGTCCCTACGCGTTACCGGGGCCAGACAACCTCCGGTTTGCTGGGGCCGGTGAGTCTTGAAGTTGTAGGAATCACGGGAATAGGTAGTTAAAATAGATTATGACAACCTCGGTCAGATGACCAACGTCAGCCTTGATGCGCTGAGGAAGCCGCGCCCGGCGCGGGTTCCGCAGTCGCATCCGAGGTTTTGTTGGGCACATTCCCTTTGCCCCTCTTGCAGATTGGCCACATTGGAAGAGCGCAGAGTGCGCCAGTCGCAGCTCCCGCAGGCCCAATGAGCGCAAACCACCGCACGTAATCCATGAAGGAGGCGTATTTCGATGCCCAGACCATTGTACCGAGAGGCGAGATGCCCGCTTGCGCGGGCATCTCTACTCCACCGGCTTCGCGTGAAACAATCTTCTCCCCGATTCATTATCTCATTTTCAATCCGAACGACTCTCTTGACCCGCGGCGAGCATGCGAGCCGTCGTGGTCAAAGAGTTGGTTCGGACATTATTGATTGTTCAGAATGTTTCTAGCCCCATGAACAACAGCCAAGACGTCGATCTGGTCGGCCTTGATATGATAGATGATCCGGTAGGGCTCTTCGATCACCTCCCGGATTTGTTCCAAACGGTATTCTGGAACAATTCTTCCGGACAAAGGAAATGCAGCTATTTGCTCGGATCGCCGTGTCAGACGATCCACCATGTGTCGAGCATATTCCGGAGAATTCTGGCCAATGTAATTATGGATTCCGGCCAAATGATCTTGAGCCGTTTTCGTCCAGTGGACGTTCATTTCGGAAGCCCGTATTGCGCACGTACTTCCCTAACTTCAAGGGTGCACCCCGCTTTGCTGTCGGCAAGCCCCTGTTCGATGGCCTCGCGAACATAAATTTCATGAATCAAATCGTCCCAAGTTGAGTTGTCGGGCATTTGATCAACCAGGCAGTGTGCTTTGTCTTTTACTAATGTGGCTGTCATCTTGTTTCTCCTGACATGACCAATGTACTAATACTGTATTAATGATTCAATTCATTTATCTTACCGAACGTTGCGGTTCTCCGACGGTGAGCTTGCGAGCCGTACGGAGCGACCGCTGGTTCGCCTTTGATTTCATTCTTTTTGAATCGGACAATTGATTCCCTGCAATCCAATTCATTTAATCGATGCACAGGATATACAGGATAAGATCAGGATGCCAACAGGGTTTCAGGATTTTCTGATTCCCGAATTATCCTGTGCATCCTGGTGCGCCAAGAAAGCTTGGCGGAACTTACAAACTGAAAGGTGTTTGTCTCATGAATTGACCGTTGCATGAGTAGCGACATGGACATGTGGAAGGGCAACCGACCGGATGAAGCTCCATGTTTGCGAACGGGTGAGCCATAACGCAAGTGAACCCTAATCAAGCCTCGTTACAAGCGTTCGTGTGGTCAAGGCGTCAGGATGTCTTAAACCAGAAGCTGCCCGGAAAAGAACGGTACAAAGACGGGTACGCGGATGACTTTGTCATTCTTGCCCACACCCTTCCGGAAACGCTCAAAGCGTTTGTGGAAGGAAAGTTGGAAGGATGGATGGGGTTGCGGATAAATAGGGAGAAAACGCGCTGTATAAACCTCAAGGAAGATGGGCAAAGGCTCGACTTTCTGGGATACAGCATGAGATATGACCAGGATCTCCGAGGAGGGGCCTGGCGGTATCTAAATGTTTTCCCTTCGGCCAAAGCGCTCAAGCGTGAACGGGCGAAGGTGCGAGCCATGACTGACCAACGACAGTGTTGCACCCCTGTGCCGGAGTTGATAGAGCGAGTCAATCGTCACCTGCGAGGGTGGGCGCATTATTACGCTTACGGGTATCCGCGCAAAGCGTTTCGCGACATGAACCATTATGTTCGCCGACGCTTTATTAAGCACCTGCTCCGTCGAAGTCAGCGGCCCTACCAACCGCCGGCTGGTCAAACTTACTGTCAACACCTGAATGAACTGGGACTAATTATCCTGTGAACGCGACTCGTGAAACCCAACTTTTTGTGGGAAGCCGGATGCGGGAAATCTGCACGTCCGGTTTGAAGAGGGGGAAGCCTGCCAAATCAGGCTTCTCTACTCCACTGCATCGATGTTAAATGAATTGGATTGCAGGGAATCAATTATCCGATTCAAAAAAGAATGAAATCAAAGGCGAACCAGCGGTCGCTCCGTACGGCTCGCAAGCTCACCGTCGGAGAACCGCAACGTTGTGCAATTGAAATTATGATTTGATCATGTATCCCATTTGTGATACATTCTAGCTAAAGACATGGAGATGTGTATATGAGCAAGAGTGCGATGTTAAGAGCAAGACTTGAGCCGGA
>Ga0073936_10000238_pt1 | contig 81907 bp, 66 predicted proteins | sample AliMusrvi5mmetaG_FD_87041 | JGI IMG/M metagenome (GOLD analysis project Ga0073936, IMG submission 87041) | Freshwater lake bacterial and archeal communities from Alinen Mustajarvi, Finland, to study Microbial Dark Matter (Phase II) - Alinen... | ecosystem: Environmental > Aquatic > Freshwater >... | reverse complement strand
GATTTCGCCGGAGCGGAATTCCAGGGTGCCCTCATCGGGAAAGTTATGGCTGTAGAGCCGGATTTGATCGGTGCCATTGGGTTTATACGCCATCCAGATGAAGCGGTCGGTCCCCACCCCGAACAACTCCGTTCCGTTGTAATCGCCATGTTCGACGCCGAGGCAAAAGCGGGATGAGGTGCGGCGGATTTTCCCGCCTTGGACGTCGAGCCCCTGCTGTTTGGCAATACGAAGCAGTTCCGCGCTCATGTTTGATTTGGTTCGGTCTGTTTTCATATGGAGGAGAGTCCTTCCCTGATGGCGTATTTGGTTAATCCGGATACGGAGTCAATTTTTAGTTTGGTCATGATGTGTTCGCGATGAGTGGCAACGGTTTTCCCTGAAATCCTGATTTTATTAGCGATGGCCTCTGTCTCATAACCATCGGCAATCAGGGCCAAAATCTGGTTTTCGCGCGGGCTGAGTACGGCAAGAGGAATGTCGTCCAGTGGGGTTTCGTTTTTGGTAGAGGTGGGTTTGACGGTGTTTTCCAGGACGGGGGCGAGATAAGGTTTGCCTTGTGCCACCGCCAGGACTGCCTTGATCAGTTCTTTCGCTTTGCAGGTTTTCGGGATGAAGGCGACGGCGCCGGCCTTCATCATGTGGGCGATGGCTTTGGGATGGGTATGCATGGACAAGGCGATGATCCGGGTGTCGGGAAGTTGGTCCAGGATTTGTTGGGTGGCTTCCACGCCGCTTAGGATCGGCATGGTCATATCCATGATCACAATGTCAGGTTTGAGTTCCAGCGCGGCTTTGACGGCGGCGGCCCCGTCGGCGACATCCGCAATGATGGAGCACTGGGGTTCATTTTCGAATAATGCCCGGAAACTTTCCCTCACGATCTGATGATCGTCTGCCAGAATGATTCGAATCGCCATTGATGTTCACCCTTGATCTTAGTCAGAAGAAAAGCCTTCCAAATGCATTCATAATAATGTGAACCGGAGTAACAGGAAAGGAAGAATTCGAAACAAAGTCAGATTAGATTAGGCTTGAAGCATGAAAACAACGCCGTTAGCTTCATGTCATGTTCGGACTAACATCCATTGGTAAGGGTGCCATAGACATCTACAACCGGATTTGCCGGCTGGCGGCGGTCAGTGTGGCGGTGATCCGGCTGGCGGTGCGACCTTCTTCCTGGACAAGACCGACCCGCATGGTGCTCTCGCGTCAGATTATATTTACAGGCTACGATGCCATCGGGTTTATCGCTGTCGTGGCGATCATGACGGGGGTCTCGGTGGTGGTTCAGGCCCAGGTCTGGATGGGGCGTCTCGGGCAGTCTGAAATGCTGGGTCCGTTGCTGGTTACTGTGATTGTGCGTGAAGTCGGCCCGTTGCTGGTCAATTTCATTGTTATTGGCCGCAGTGCCACGGCCATGGCTGCTGAAATGGCCGGGATGAAGGTGCGCCGTGAAGTGGATGTGTTGGACGCCCAGGGGCTGGATCCCCTGGCATTTCTCGTCATGCCGCGTGCGATTTCCATGGCGTTGTGTGTGTTCGGGCTGGCGGTGCTTTTTATTCTTTTCTCATTTGTCAGCGGGTATTTGTCCGGGGCCTTTCTGCAGACCGGCCCCACGGATCCCGCCATTTTTGCCCGCAGCGTGATGCGGGGCGTGGCTCCGGGGGATTTTTATAACGTTCTGGCTAAGACCTTGTTACCCGGGTTGGTGACCGGCGTGATTGCCACCAGCGAGGGGCTCTCGGTGGAGGGTGTCGCCACGGATATTCCCCAGGCGGTGACCCGCACGGTGAGCCGTTCAAACCTGGCCGTATTGATTATTTCGGTGATTGTTTCTGTTTTGACCTATATGTGAACCGGAGATGCAGGAATTGAAAGCCATTTTAGAGTTCAAGGACGTGACCCTTCATGCGGGGTCGTTGCGGACCACGGGGATCAGGGAGGTCACCTTTTCCCTGGGCCGCGGCGATATTGCCCTGGTTGAAGTGGAGGAAGGGCGTGAGCATATTCCTCTGGCTCCTCTGGCGCAGGGTTTGTTGACACCGGATTCCGGGCAAGTGTACTTCGGCGGAGAGTGCTGGGAAGCGATGGGGCCGGGGCAGCAATCCATGATGCGCGGCCGGATTCGCCGGGTTTTTGAGCATTACGGGTGGGTGACGAATCTGGATGTGATGGAAAACATGTGTCTGGCCGAGAGTCATAATACCGAACGTCCGCTGGAGGATATTCAACAGGAAATTCGAGCTCTAGGCCGCCGGTTCGGGATTGAGGAGATCCCGGAGGCGCGGCCCACCCGGGTGCACAGTCTGGTGTTGCGGAAGTTGGAATGGGTGCGTGCCTTTTTGGGCGCCCCGGATCTGATTATTTTGGAGCGCCCTTTCTGGGGGGCGCCCAAGGCGGATGCCGCCCGGTTGGTTGAGGCGGTTTGTGAGGCCGCCAAACGCGGGGTGTCGGTGTTGTGGATTGCCGATGATCTGAAGGTTTTTGATTGTCGGGGAAACGAAATGGCGTGTGTCCGGCGTTTCCGGATGCAAGGGGATACAATGAGGGCTGAAGCAAGTGACAGGGAGACCAGTTCATGAGTCAATCATTCAGATTCCGCTATGCGAATGAGATCGCGGGTGGTTTTGTTTTACTTGGGATGTTTCTGCTGGTCGTGGGGATTTATACCGCCGGCCATGCCCAGGGTTGGTTTCAGAAGAAACTGCTGCTGAAAACCAGGTTTGCTGCGGATAAAGGAACGTATGGGCTTCAGGAGGGGGCCGAAGTCAGGATCTTGAGCACCCTGGCCGGACGGGTGGGGGAGATCCTGCCTTCCGAGGACGGTGGTATGGAAACCACGCTGATCCTGCAGGGAAAGTTCAGCAAATTTGTGCGCGCAAATTCCATCGCCAAGGTGCGGAAAAAATTTGAGGTGGCGGGGGATGCGTTTGTCGATATTACGCTGGGGAGTACCTCCCAGCCCTTTATGAAGTCGGGTGACTATATCAAGTGCGAACAGGATGTGGAGTTAATCGAGGCGGCCAAAAAAATGGTGGATGATTTCCGCCGGGCCGCCGTCCCGATGCTGGATGAGTTCAGCATGATTCTATCCAATGTCAGTTCGGTCACCCGTCAACTGGAGCAGAAGGAAGGCACGGCTGGTAAACTGATTGGCGACCCCGAGTGGGCTAAACAGGTGGATGGGATCGTCCGGGATGTCCGGCAGACGGCGGCTCAACTTCCGCTGATGGCCGCTAAAATTGACGGGGTCATAACCAATGTCCAGACGCTGGCCGTGTCGCTCAAGGAGACGGCGAGTGATTTTCCGAAAATCTCCGGGAATGCGGCCAACGTGGTCCAGGATATCCACGGGGTCACGGGCGGGTTGACCGGCCAGGTGGCAAACGTGCAGGCCGTGCTTCTGCAGGCGGAATCCATGTTGCGTGAGACCCAGGTCCTGGTGGAGGGCATCCAGAAACACTGGTTGATCCGTAGTTATATCAAGGAACACGAAGGGACCCCCATGCCGCCACCGCTGCCCGTGACAGGCAGTGAAGGGAGGCTCCCATGAAAACCTCCTCAACCCTGATCCTATGGCTGGCTCCCGTGTTGCTTATGGCGGGTTGCACCACGCCGCCCCCACGCGGGTATGATCCTGAAATCAAAGTCGCCGCCGAGGCCGCTCAGGCGGCATTTCATCGGGGTGAGGTCGCCCGGGCGGATGACCTGTATGTCAAGGCGCTAGTGCGGGCACGGCTGACGGATAACCGTGATGAGATTGTCAGGAATGCCTATAATGTGGCCCTCTGCAGAATGATTTCCGGGAAACAGGATGAGGCGCAGCATTTTCTTGCCCAGGCCAGGGCGCTGGCCGGGGAGCGCGGGCTGATGACAGCCCGGATCCTGTTGGCGGAATCCGAAGCGGCGCGTTTGGCGGGGAAAGGGCCCGATAGCGCCGAATGGGCCAGGCAGGCGTTGGCGGCCGGGCCGGACAAGGAAGGACAGGTGCAGTCCTGGCTTTTGCAGGGCGAGGCGGGATATCAGTCCGGGCAGTTGCCGCTGGCGCTGGATTGTTTCCGGGCGGCATCAAAGCGGGTTACTGGCGATACGCCGGCTGCCGTTCAGGCGCGGTTGAAGGAGTTGGAGGCGGGACTCGTTCAGGCCCGGCTGCTGTCCGGGTCGGTGGCGTTGTTGCAGATGAGCCGGGTGGAGTGGCTTAAGAAGGCCGGGCAGCCCCGCGAAATGGTGAAAGCCTTTCAGGCGGCCGCCCTGGCGTGGGAGCAGGAATCGAAATGGGGGGAGGCGTTTGATTGCCGGTTCAGGGCCGCCCGGAGTCTGCAGGCGTCGGGGGATGTGAAGGGGGCGCGGATTGAGGCTGGAAAAGCGGCGGAATTGGCGGGGCAGGCGGGGAACGTGAATAATAAAATATTGGCGGAGAATCTTCTGGGGGAACTCAAATGAGTATAATCAATACGACGGAGCAGCGTTTGCAACGACTGGAGCGGGAAGTTCGGATATTCCGGTGGGCGGCCTCCCTGCTGGCGGTGGCCACCGTGTCGCTTCTGGTGATGGGATTGGATGCGACGGATGATGACAAATCCATTGGGCGTTTCCGCCAGATTGACACCGGGCATCTGGTGCTTCGAGACTCCGATGGGCAGATGCGGGGCTGGTTGGGGATTGCCGAAGGCGGCCCGCGCCTGATTTTTTTCGACCAGTCTGGCCAGCAGCGCATGGGCATCGGGATGACGAAGCAGGGTGAGCCGGCGCTGGGGATTTTTGACGTGGGTCAGAACGAACGGGTGGTGCTGGGCATCATGGAAGGGTTCCCTGGATTGGTGATGCGGGATCCCCAGGGGAAAAAACGGGCCGCCCTTTTTGCGCGTGAGGATTGGGGCAGCCTCTTCTTTTATGACCGCCGGGAAGTCAAGCGCAGTGGCATCGGGCTTTATGGCGAGGCGGCTGCGGTGAACCTGAGTGATGACCGGGGCCGGGACCGGGTGGGCTTGACGACGGATCGCAAGGGCTCAAGTTTGAGCTTTTTTGACCGGGGTGGCCAGAAACGCAATGCCCTGGGGATTCTGATGGAAGATGAACCGGCTTTCGGTTATTTCACGCATGAAGGCCAGCCCCTGATGGCGTTGACGGTCCTCAAGGAAAAGCCGGAGTTCAGTATGTACGGGACGAACGGACTGGAACTGGCCATGACGGTGATGACCACGAACGAGCCGCAAGTGAAAATTTTCGGCGACATGCATAAATTGTCCTGGAAAGCGCCATAAGGCGATCGAGGTTATAGTTGATGAATACAGCGGTGTCATTAAAAGGGCGGAGTTTGTTGCGTTTGCACGATTTATCCGATGAGGAGATGATCTATCTCATTGATCTCGCCGAGGACTTCAAGCAAAAGAAGAAAATGGGGATTCGCGGGAACAGTCTTCGCCGCAAAAATATCGCCCTGATTTTTGAAAAACTTTCCACCCGTACCCGCTGTGCCTTTACCGTGGCGGCCCGGGATGAGGGCGGTCAGTCGGAATACCTTGGCACCCATGATATCCACTTCGGGAAAAAGGAGTCCATCGCCGACACGGCCCGTGTTTTAGGGCGCATGTTCGATGGCATTGCCTTCCGGGGGTTCAAACAAAAAACCGTGGAGCAGTTGGCTCAATATTCCGGCGTTCCCGTTTGGAATGGACTGACCGACGACTGGCACCCCACCCAGATTCTGGCGGACCTGCTAACGATCCGGGAATATTTCGGCAAACTCAAGGGATTGAAAGTGGTTTATGTCGGCGATGGCCGTAACAATGTGGCGAATACCCTGATGATTGGCTGCGCCAAGGCGGGTATGCATTTTGTGGACTGTGCCCCTTCGGAACTGGCTCCGCCTGCAGACTTGTGCCGGGAGGTGGGCGTCATGGCCGCTTCCCGTGGCGGAAGTGTAACGGTCACGACGCATCCCCTTGAGGCGGTGCGGGGCGCGAATGTGATCTATTCCGATGTGTGGGTATCCATGGGCGAGGAAGATAAATATGCCGAACGCCTGCGACTGCTCCGTCCCTATCAGATTAATATGGATCTGATGCGCCAAACCGGGAATCTGGAGTCGGGGAAGGCCATTTTCCTGCATTGTTTGCCGGCCTTTCATGATTATGAGACGGAAGTGACGAAGGACATCGGCCCCATGGAAGTGACGGATGATGTGTTTGAAGCACCGTTTTCGAAAGTCTTTGATGAGGCGGAGAACCGGGTTCATACAATCAAGGCGGTCATGGTGGCATCGTTGGCGTGAAGGGGTGAATATGGAGGAATCAGTACAGTTAAGCGATATTTGTTGGGAAGCCTTTCGCGGCATGAGTGTGGATGAGAAGGGTCGTTATCTGGCTGGGTCGGGTCAGGAATACCATGTGCTGGTAGCTCAACAGTTCAATCGCAAGCGGCTGGAAGAACTGGGGGCCCTGGCCACGGCGATCCGCCGCATTTCCAAACAGGAGGAAGGGATGACGTTTCTGCGGCAGCAGTTGCAGAACCAGCGTGCCATGCTCTATTTCAGCCAGCCCAGCAGTCGGACGTTCCTGTCTTTTTGTGCCGCCTGCAACATTCTCGGGATGAATATCGGGGAGGTTCGCGATACCGCCACCTCCAGTGAGTTCAAGGGGGAGACACAGGAAGATTCGGTCCGGACCTTCAGTTCCTACTTTGATCTGATTATCATGCGTTCGCAAACGGGCGGTCTTGCGGAGCGAATGGCCTGGTTACTGTCCAATACGGAACGCCCGGTGCCCATCATTAATGCGGGTTCCGGGAAGGATCAGCATCCCACGCAGGCGTTGTTGGATGTTTATACCCTGCAACGCAGTTTTGAAAACCGGGGCAGTATTGACGGTAAAACCATCGTATTTGTCGGGGATCTTGCCCGGGGGAGAACGGTGCGTTCATTGGCTTGGTTGTTGACCAATTATCAGGATGTAAAGATGTTGTTTGTGGCCCCCAGGGAACTTCAAATCGGAGATGACATCCAGGCTCAGTTGTCCCGGGCGGGGGTCAGTTTTGAGTTGACCAGTGATTTTGAAAAGGCCATTCCCCGGGGCGATGCCATCTACATGACCCGCATCCAGGACGAGTGGGATGCGGCGGGGGAAAGCAGGAGTATCGACATCAGCCGGTATTCCTTTACGCAGGATCATTTGAAAATGCTCAAGCCGGAGGCGGTCATTATGCATCCGTTCCCGCGCCGGCAGGAAATTTCCGTGGAGGTGGATCAGGATCCCCGTGCGGTATATTGGCGCCAGATGCGAAATGGAATGTGGGTCCGGACGGCCTTGATCGCGGCTATTTTCGGCAAGGAGGCGGCGATCAAGCGGTATTTTTCCCAACTGGCGTCATAGACACATGCCCTTCGTCATAATGAGAACATTTATCAACTTTTGGCTCGGGTGTGCGTTTGGCCTGGGAATGTGTGTCCGCGTGGCGGGCACCCCGATTTATGATTATGGGTGCCTCGCCTCGTCCGGCTCGGATTTGCAGGGGCCCGATTCCGCGCGCGGACTGGGTCCGGTATTCGAGAGTGTCAATCGTGGCGGAACGAACCGGCTGATGGCCGTGCGGCCTTTTTTTGTTCATGAAACGGATTCCATCAGCGGCAAGGTCGATCTGGATGTGCTCTGGCCTGTCGCCCATTTCACTTGGTGGTATAACCAGACGGATTGGCGGTTTCTCACGGCGTGGTACCATGATCCGGATTCCGCCGACCCCGCGTCCGCCTACCGGTTCTGGATTCTGCCCCTGTTTGCGATGGGACGTTCCGAGGGGGGGGCGAATTATGGCGCCCTGTTTCCCCTGGGGGGGCGCATCTATAATTGGTTCGGCCGGGATCGGGTCGGTTTCTTTTTGTTTCCGTTCTACTGGCATAGCGAGTTGAACGATCTCCGGACGGACCATTATTTGTGGCCTTTCATTTCCCGTACGACGGGGGATGATATTTACCGCTTCCGGGTTTTCCCGTTCTATGTGCGATACGAAAAAAAAGGTGTGGAGGAAAGTCGCTCAATTCTCTGGCCATTCTGGTCCACGGTCCGGTATGACCGGCCCGGAGGGCGAGGAAGTGGCTGTATGCTTTTCCCCATCTATGGACACTCCAAAACGGAAAGTGGGGAGACCTGGATGTTTTTGCCGCCGTTTTTCCGTCATTCCACGGGGAAAGCCGGAACTGAAAATATTTACCTCTGGCCAATTATCCAGACTCAGAAATCGAAAGATCAGGAAAAGTTTTATGTCTGGCCGCTTTATGGACGCCGCACCACGGAACATGAGAATCGGCGTTTCTGGTTGTGGCCCCTGATCTGGAATCGGACGGAGAATGGGAAAGATCGTTCCGTTAACCGCGTGAGTGTGTTTCCGGTTTTCCATTCCGAAAGCACCCGCCTCAAAACGGCAAATAAACCCGTGGTGGACCGGTATGTCAGTGTCTGGCCACTGGGCTCTTATGAGCGGACCCGGGAGGATTATAAACGGGTTCGATTCCCGGATTTGTGGCCGTTCCGCAATACCGCTCCCATTGAACGGAATTTGACCCCGTGGTGGACGCTTTACAAATATGAACGAACCGCGAAGGGGCGTGAGAATAATATTTTGTGGGGGATGATTCACTGGGGTTCCGCCACCAATGGGGTTGCCGGCGGTTCGGTTTTCCCACTGGCGTCGTGGGGGCGCGGGGACAGGGAAGGCCAACAGAAGAGCTGGGATTTTCTGAAGGGGATGGTAGGATATCGTCATGATGAGGCAGGAACTCGTTGGCAGTTGATGTATTTTATTCACTGGAGGAACAGGCCATAATTACGCGTGAACCAAGATTTTTTCCGCCTACCGCAGACTGGCGCAGCCAGTTGGGACGGAAAGTGGTAGGCGCCTGCCGTGATGCCGGTCGGGCCGTGCTCCTCCTTGCAGAAGCCATCCTCTGCATCCGTTCGGTATTGACCCGGCGTTCACGCCGGGAAACCATTCACCAGATGTTTGTGGGGGGGATCAAGAGTCTTACCGTCATCACGGTAGTCGCCTCCTTTACCGGTATGATCCTGGCCCTGCAAACCGGGATTGAGATGCGACGGTTCGGTCAGGAGGTCTATATCGGCGCTGCGGTAATGGTCTCGATGCTGCGGGAAATGGGGCCGTTCATGACCGGGCTGATTCTGGCCGCCAGCGTGGGGTCCTCCATTGCCGCGCAAATGGGGACCATGGTGGTGTCGGAGGAAATCGCCGCTTTGGAACTGATGTCCATCAATCCGGTGCGTTATCTGGTGATGCCGCGTCTGGTGGCGATGATGATCATGACGCCCCTGCTCTCATTTTATAGTTGTATCATGGGGGTGATGGGGGGGGGGATTGTGGGAATGACCCAGTTGAACGTGCCTTGGGCCGCCTATATTGACAATGCCGTCCGGTTTGCTGAAAACAAGGACCTTTTCGTCGGGATGCTCAAGGCCTTTTTGTTCGGGATCATTATTGTCATTACCGCCTGCCATCAGGGCTTTGCGACCACCCAGGGCGCCGTGGGCGTGGGCAATGCCACCCGCCGGACCGTGATTATGTCATTCCTGTCCATTTTGATCGTGGGTTACATGATTACAAGGTTGTTCTACGTATGATTCAGCTCGAAAATGTCACCAAGAGACTGGGCGCCAGAAATGTGCTCGACGGCGTGAATCTGGAAGTCCGTAAAGGGGAGACGCTGGTGATTGTCGGCCCTTCGGGCACTGGCAAAAGCGTCACTCTCAAGCATATGGTCCGTCTGATGACCCCGGACGAAGGCCGGGTGGTGGTGGATGGCCAGGTGGTCAGTGAGGCGAGTGGCAGAGGGTTGGAGTTGATCCGGGATAAATTCGGCGTTCTTTTCCAGAGCGGGGCGTTGCTGGAATGGTTGAGTGTGGCCGAGAATGTTGCCCTGCCCCTGCGCGAAAAAACCAAGCTGTCCAATGACGAGATTATGTCCAAGGTCGTGGAAAAACTGGCGATGGTCGGGTTGGAAAATGATGCCGAGAAATTCCCTGCTGAGATTTCCGGGGGGATGCGCAAACGTGTGGGGTTGGCCCGCGCCATTGTCACGAATCCTGAAATTATCCTCTATGATGAACCCACCTCGGGCTTGGATCCGGTGTCTTCGCGCATGATTGACCGGTTGATTGAACATCTGCGAAAAGAACTGGGGGTGACCAGCGTTGTGGTGACGCATGATCTCCACAGTGCCTTATCCATCGGGACGCGAATCGCCATGCTGACCCAGGGAAAGATCATCGAGCTGGCGGAGCCGGCGGAATTTGTGAAGTCACAGGTTGAGGAAGTTCAGTTATTTTTGGAAGCACAGTTTATCACCGTTCGCGGTGAATGGGAGAAGAACGGAAAATGAAACAGAGCAGCGTAGATCGGGAGATGTCAATCGAGTTGATTGTGGGAACCTTCATGTTCATGGTCCTTTTGGCGCTGGCCTACTTCACCATTGTGTTGGGACGGGCCAGTCTGTTTGAGAAGAAGTTTCCGCTGGAAGTGGAGTTTGCGGATGTCATGGGGCTGCGCAAGGATGATACGGTGGTTCAGCGGGGGATGACGGTTGGGAAAATCAAATCCCTGCGGCTTTTGGACGGCAAAGTCCGCGTTCAGGCCCTGCTGGATAGCCCGATCAAACTGAAATCAGATTATAAAATCACCGTGGTCACCACGTCGATCCTTGGCGGGCGTTATGTCGAAATCAAGGAAGGTTCGGCGGAATCTCCCTTCCTGCCTAACGATGTGATGCCGCAGGGGGAGAAACCGTTTGACCTGATGGCGGAAGCGGCGTCGGCGGTCCATGAAATACGGCATTCCATGAATGAAGGCGGGGTCCTTACGAATCTTGAACAGACCCTTGCCTCCATCAAGGATGTCACCTCAAAGATCAACAAGGGGGAAGGGACCCTGGGCAAGCTGGTTAATGATGAGGGTATTTATAATGAGTTCCAGGGCGCGGCCAAGGATGTCCGGGCGTTGACGGCCAAGGTCCAGGAGATCGCCGACAAGATTAACAAGGGCGAGGGCACTTTGGGCAAGCTGATTTCCGATGACTCGATCTATACCAACATCCAGGTGGTGGCGGTGAATCTCAAGGAAATCAGCGACCGGCTTAACAAGGGCGAGGGGACGCTGGGTAAACTGTTGTCCAAGGATGACCAGCTTTATAAGGACATCGCAGCCACAGCGGATTCGCTCAAGACGATTACCGGCAAGATTCAGCGCGGTGAAGGCTTGCTAGGCAAGATCGTCAACGATGAGTCGCTCTATAACGATGTGAAGGCGGCGGTGCATGAGGTCCGGTTGACCGTGGATGATTACCGGGAAACCTCGCCGGTCGTGAGTTTCACGTCACTTCTGATGGGGGCGTTCTAGTGTGCTAACAGCCTTCAGTCAGCCGGTTGTTCACTCCCTGATTGATCTGGTCTGGCCAAAGTCCTGTGAGATTTGCGGCGCCCCCCCCGGGGTGTTTGGAAAATATTTGTGCTGGGACTGTCTGAGTGCCCTGCCTCTGATCCAGCCGCCCTTCTGTTCGTTGTGCGGTGATCCTGTGAATGGTGCGATTACCCGCGACTACATCTGCTCTCTTTGCGTGGATCGTAAACCTGCATTTGACCAAGCCCGGTCAGCTCTCCGTTTTCAGGGAGGGATCAAGGACGTGTTGCATCGGTTTAAGTATTCCGATGCCACTCACATGGCCTCGGATCTGGCCGGCTTGTTGCATGCCTGCGTCAACACGCATTATGCCCGCGAGCCTTTTGATGCCGTGAGTTTTGTGCCCTTGCACGCCGTAAAGGAACGATCCCGGACGTACAATCAGGCCCGGTTGCTGGCAGGGAACCTGGCGGGTCTGATGAATCTCCCCCTCGCCGGCGGGTGTCTGTCGCGTATCCGTGAAACCGGCACCCAAACCCGGCTCAATATGATGGCCCGGTCAAAAAATGTCGCCAATGCCTTTAATGCAGACTGTCCGGAATGGATTGAGGGCCGCCACTTTCTGCTGGTCGATGATGTCATGACTACCGGCGCGACAGTGTCGGCGGTGAGTCGGGAATTAAAGGACGCCGGCGCGGCGCGGGTTTGTGTTGTGACCGTGGCGAGAGGGTAGGTTGGTTAAAACTCCCAGCCTGTATTAAACCAGACTTGGGCGGTGGGGGAATCTGAGGTCACGCCGAAGAGGGGGGCTAAGTTCATGGTCATCTGGGGGAAGGGGCGGTATTGGACACTGGGTCCGAGCACGACGGAATCTTGAAAATTACCCCGGTCTTCACGTGTGTCGGTGAAAGCGGCCCTGCATTCGCCGCCTAACGCCAGTTTGTAATCCCGCACGGCATAACTCAGGCCGCTGCAAAGTTGGTATTCCCGTTCCAGGTCGCCGCCGGTTTGACATTCGGCCACAAAGTTGACGCCCCAATGCCAGCGTTGGGCCCATTCCCCGCCAAACAGGATCTTGGGTTCAATCTGATCAGGCCCATCCCGCCGGTCATGCCGGATCCATTCCAGATATAAGGCCGGATTTCCGGGCAACTTACCCCAATCGGCCAGGGCGTAGCGGAGTTCGATTTGTTCGCTGTTAAAGATTTCCCCATCCTTGCCGGCTTGATCGGTGCGGTAGTAAATGTCGAGCTGGAACCGGTGTGGCAGTCCGAACTCGGCCTCATACAGGCTCCGGTAATCCGTGGTTCCATCCTTGTTGAAAGTTGTCCGCAGCCAGTATTCGACCTCCATCTTGCCTTCGGGGACAATATAGACCCGTGTGGTGGGGAAGCGGCGGGTGGCCGTCCAGAGCGGTTGTTCATAAGAACCGATCCGGCTCTCTTCGCGCAACGAAGGAACCCGGGGGGCGGTGACCTGAATCACCGGATATTCCCAGGTCCGGTACCGTTGTTCCACTGGCTGGGGTTGTGTGACGGGCGCCGCATTTCTCATCGCATCTGCCGGATTGGCAACCTGGGCCCACCCGGTTCCGGTTATGATTCCCAGCCCCATGATCAAAAATACGACGCTCTTTAGCTGTTTCGACCGCATGAACTGCTCCTTTAAAGTTTGACGGTATAAACGCCGCCATAACGGAAAAGGTTCAGTGATTATTTTCATTGCTTTCGCCGTTCTCCCGCCCTATCTAATCCTCCCATGCCGGAATCCGAACGTCCTGAATTTCATCTTGATCCCGATGTCCAACTCATGCTGGAGACCGCATCCGGTTCGGATCTTGCCTTTGCCGAACTGATCCGCCGCCATCAGAACGGGTTACTGAACTTTTTTATCCGCATGGGCGTTTATAATGATGCCGAGGATCTGGTACAGGAAACCTTTGTAAGGGTCTATAAGGCGAGGGAGCGATATCGGCCAGCAGCCAAGTTCACCACGTTTCTCTATGTGCTGGCCCGGCATGTCTGGTCGGACCGGGGGCGTAAGGCGAAAATGCAGAAGCGCCTCGAAGAGAGTCTGAAAACGGATGCGGAGATCGGGGGCGGGGTGACGATGCCGGCTTCGCAGGCGGGAATGGATGTCCAGTTGGCTTTGAATCAGTTGTCACCCAAGTTGCGGGAAGTGATCGTGCTGAACATTTATCAGGGATTGCGTTATCAGGATATCGCGGATGTGTTGGACATCCCGCTGGGTACAGTGAAGTCGAGAATCAATCTGGCCTTGCAGGAATTGAAGGGGATATTTAATGAAGACTGAGCCTGAAAAAAGTGCGATTGCCGATGGTGGGGAGGCTGTCCCCGTCCACCTCTCTTCTGTGGTTGCCCGGTTGAAAAGCGTTGACCCGGTTGCGGTTTCCCATGACTTGGCTCCTGAGATCGTGGCGAAAGTACGGGGGGGGAGAACGGCAAGGCCTGTCATGAATCAGGTCTGGCGCATGGTGGTTCCCCTGGCCGCGGCGGCAACGGTGGTTTTGCTGGCTGGCGGGGTTTGGCTGGCGCGACGACCCGTGGATCCCGGCCGGCAGGCGATTGCCTGGTTGTGCCGGATTCAGGAGCCCGACGGTTCATGGAATGCCGTCAGATGGGGTGGGAATAATAATTTTGAAATCGCGCTGACAGGGCTTTCGTTGATGACGCTTTTAGATGGAACGTCGGAGGCCAGGCCCGCCATTGAAAAGGCGGTCACCTATCTGATTCAGCACCAGCAGGCCGACGGACGATTTGGTGAGTTGTTTTCCGGGCTGCCCTATAACCAGGGGATTGCCACGTTGGCTTTGGCAAGGGCCTATGAGATCCGGAAAGATGAATCTCTCCGCATGGCTTTGGATAAGGCGGTTTCGGCGATTTGTGCCAGCCAATATGCGGATGGGGGCTGGGGGTATTGCAATGAGGCGCATCCGGCCTCCAACTTATCCATTACCTTGTGGCAGATCGAGGCCCTGCGTCTGGTGTCAAAACAAGGTTGGCCACAAGTGAATTCCCGGATGGAACGGGGATTGCGCTGGATGGCTGGCGTGGCGGCGGATGACGGTTCTTTTGGTTATCAGAAGAGTGGGGATACCCCTGGTGGCGCCTCGCAAACCCTTACGGCGATGGGGGCCATGAGTCTATTGGATCCCGCGCACATCGGGCTTGTGTCACCAGGGCGACGCCAAGCTATCAAGGCTCAAATGCAGCGGCTGGTGTCAGCTCCGGGGACCGATATGGATTATTACCGCCGGTATTTCCTTACGGCGGCCCTCAAGCAGATGGAGGAAGCCTCTGCGACGCGAGGTTTGGTGGCGATGCGCCATGACCTTGTGGACCAGCAGGTGGCGCGCGGGGGCGAAGCGGGCAGTTGGAATGCCGACGACCGCTGGGGCGCTACAGGGGGCCGCCTCTATGCCACCACGATGGCGGCGCTGTCATTACGGAATTGACGGTGTGCTTAACGCTTTTACTTGTCGTGGGGAGCAGGGTAACTGAAGGCGGTGAGCAGTTTTTGTATGCCTTCCTCCGCATCGGGTGAGAGATTTATGATTTTAAATCCAGCATGGTAAGTTCCCGAAACACCGCTGGGGTGGCACCATGCGTTTTCAACATGAAGGTGGAGCAAATGCGTTCCAGATAGTTTGGAATCCACGGTGACCCGGATGTTCATCCGGTGACCTGTTTCGAAAGGGTGGGGACTATGGATGCTGATGCCGTCCTCACTGAGATTAGTGACAAGACCGACTGATTCGCCGGTCTGTTCTTCGCGTGCGGGCCAGTAGGCCAGTGTTTCACGACGTTCAAAATGCCGGAGCGTTTGCATGGAAAATCCCTCCCCTCACTCAGTTACCATAGCACGGGTGTTATAACCGGCCAATCCGAAAAGGTATTTCATAGGTGCGCTTGCGTTCTCAGTGCTCTTTTGTCACCTTTGCATCTTGTAATGCACCTTGAAAAGTGAGGGTAAGTAACATGTCTGGAAACGACTGGATCATTCAGAACGCGCAGTGCCTGGCTGAAGCGTGGGGCGACCGCATCCCGGAATGGAATGCGGCGGCACGCAAAGTGGCGGACAACGCTGTGGCAGGAATCGTGTCGTTTTCCGAGAACGGCGAGTATCCAACGAAAGTAGGCCGATGCCAGATCGACTGGCAGGGATCCCATCATCCGAACTACGAATGGTCGTCCCAACTCAACCGGTTCTTTTATCTGGCAGAACTCGCGGCGGGCTACCGGGCTACTGGTAATGAGGAATACGCCTGTGCGGCACGGGATTACATCGAAGACTGGATCCGGACCCATCCGATTACCCCTGACTGGCAGGCAGTAGGACGCGACAATTCGCTGAATCTAGGGATTCGTATGGGAACATCGCAGTGGCCGGGTTGGCTGGGCACGTTGCCGGTATTCCTTGGCAGTCAGGCTTATGATGATAATTTTGTCGAGCGGATGTTGGCGTCCGCCGAAGGTCAGCTCGATTTTCTCAAAGACCGTGGGTTGCCGGGTGAAGGGAATTGGCGGCTGACAAGTTTGGATACCTTGCTGGTCAGCGGTATTCTTTTGAAATCCCGGCCACGGGCCGTGGTGCGACGCGATTCCGCAGTGCGGCTGTTGCAGGATGCGTTCCGGCGTCAGGTCCTGCCGGATGGCGCACACATCGAGCGGAATCCGAGTTATCACCATTGGATGGCGAATGTGGTGGCGCGCTTTTGGGAATTGGGCCGGGCGCTACCGGAACTCGGGCTGACGGTCGACCCTGTTGTTGTGGCCCGCATGTATGACTATTCGCTCGCCTGCATGGCTCCGGATGGCGGATGGAATGCCCTTCACGATTGTCAGTCCGCCCGCAATCCGGGTTACGAACCCCTTTTTGTGATGCAGGTCGACCGGGCCCGATTTCGGCAAAAGGCGGGGCTGCCGGACACGTTGCCGGCGTTGTCGCAATGCTTCCCCAATGCCGGCCAGATCTGTCTGCGCGATGCATGGTCGCGTACCGCCACCTATCTTGTGTTTGACGCCACGCAATGGGGGGGTGCCCATTGCCATCAAAGCCGCAACGGGCTGGCGCTGTATGTTGCCGGAGAGCCGGTTTTGGTGGATCCCGGCTTTCTCACGTACAACTTCTCCGATCCCCTCGGCGTCCATGGCAAATCAACGCGTGCCCACAATACGGCCAACCTGAACGGATGGAATCAGGTGGGCACCAATCCCCGAGGGACGCGCCATTTCAGTTCGCCCGGCTATGACGCCGTCATCTCGACCTACGAGGGAGGGTACTGGCCGGGCCGGTATTTGTGGAATTTCCCCGAAGGCTGTGGCGCCGGCATCCAGGCCGAACACACCCGGATCGTACTCTGGGTGCGGGGTCGCTTTATTGTGGTCATTGACGAACTTGTCCGTTCATCGGCGGGCGGTGATGACCCGTTCCTTGAAATCAACTGGCAATTCGAACGCGGTCCGATCCGGGTGGACGAAGCGGCTGGCCGGGCCTGGACCGGCGGCGACGGTGCGAATCTTCTGATGCTCTTTCCGGAAATGCCGGCGGGCATGCGACTGGTTGTTCATGAGGGCGAAACCGAGCCGCCCCGAGGTTGGTTGCCGGATGAGCACGGGTATGTCCCGGCGCCGCAGTTGACGCAGGAGTTGCGTCCGATGAAATCACACGGGGCACGCATTGTGACGGTGTTGATCCCGGTTTCGCCCGGACGGGAAACTCCCGGGGTACAGGCCCGGTTCTCAGGCGTACCGAATGCCGGGGTGGTGCCCTGTCGGCTGACGTTGCAGTGGGATAACGGTGACCGCGACGACGTCGTCTGGACAGCCGCCCTCAAAGATATGATTGGCGCAGTGGACGATCAATTTACCGATGGTTCATTGGCTCACTGGCACCGGAATGCCGCCGGGGTCATTCAAGCCCGAGAGGTCTTCGATGCGACGCTGACGCTACCGTAAGGCTGAAAGAGTCTGGTGCCCTCGCGTTTTCACCCCGTGGGCGGGTACCCCGACGACGACGGTATACGGTGCCACGGGTTTTACCACCACCGAACCGGCGCCGACTACGGCTCCCTCGCCAATGTCGGCCGACCACAAAACGCTTACGTTCATGCCCAGATAACAGTCCCGGCCGATCGTCACCTTCTGTTGGTGACCCCCTTGGCTGTAGATCGTTTTTTGGGGATCGTCGAACTTAGTGTGCAGCGGTCATGGATCTGGACATTGTCGCCCAGAGAAATCCACTGGGGGTTCACAATCCGGACGCCGCAGCCGATGGAGACGTTCTGGCCGACATGGCGCATCAAACGACGGTAATATGCGATGCGCTTTTCTGCCGCATAAGAGCTCTCCATATTCATAAAAACGGTCTGGTGATAGCGCTCGGTTTCCTCGGCGGACATTTGGGCATAGGCGGCCGTAAAATAGTTCTCAGTCATTGGGTCCATTCTTCCTTTCTTGGATCCGGGGTATTCTTCCCTCGGCAATTCTCAGGGTTTGGCAATCATCTCCAGCTCCTGCCAGTTTTGAATTTCGTCGCCGGGCTTCAAGTGCAACACGTTGGTGCAAAGGTAAAGCGATAGTCCGCCACTTCTTTTCAAGGCGGCCCGGTATAGATCCGTGCCGCCAAACCGCTGCCGCACCACGGCGTCACCGAAGTCGAATTCCCATTGGGAGGGGAGTCGTTCTGCTTCGAAAGCCAGTGTGCCATCAGTTGGGATCTGTGCGACCGTGAGGGGCGCCTCCACGTTGCCGATGATCACCCGTCCTGCCACGAGTCCTTCCGCTTGCAGGCGGAAGCCTCCACCCCAGGAGCAGTCGGCCACTTGTTTAGTCGGGTTCCACATCCGGCTTTCAAGGCGCAACACCCCGTTGTTCAGCCGTAACCGCCGCGACAGTTTGAGTCCGTTGTCCGCCGTACCTGTCATTTCCAGCCAGTCGCCCTGGCGGCGGTTGGTGTAAGGTTCCACTGAGCCGACAATGTAACCGGCCACTTCGGCATACCCTTCCGGACAGGGGTATTCTCCGCCTCCTAGCGGGTCGGCGGGCACCAGCCACTGACGACCTAAGGCATGCAACTCAACCAGGCGTCCGCCCAGGGTTGGTACGGCGCCGACAGCCATGTCCCCCTCGCGCAACCAGACAATGGGATGGGAGGAGAGTTTCTTCTGCCACATCGGCAACCGGTACTTCATGGGCGATCCCTCGCTCAGGCATTCCACTCCCGCCTGCCGCCAATCCTCAATCATTCGTGCCAGCATTTTCCGTTCATTGGGGCCGGCATCGTTGCGATAGAAATTTCCTTCAACTCGGAATCCTTGCACCGCCCGGCTCAGGCGGGCAAAGCCGAGTCCATCCCGGAGCAGGCGCACGCGCAGTTTCTCTTTTCCGGTGACCTTTGCTTCTCCCGCCGCCAACGCCTGATCGGCGGGTCTCACAAGGCCTTCGTCGTAAAGCGGGCTGAAAGACGATTCGCCCAGGCTGAAATGCAGGTTTTTATTTTTGCGCACGGCATTATGAAACACGTCCATGTATTGCCGTACGGCTGGCGCCGCCCGGCCATATTCGACCGCCAGAAACTCGTCCACCAGGGGCCAGACGGGTTGCCGAGGATTCCAGAGCAGGCGGCCGATTACATAGCCGCGCAACGCGGTCAACTCGGCTCCGCCACCCGGGTCGCCCTGGCCCTGCATGAAAATTCCGTAGACTCCCCGCTGCTGGTACAAAGCAATGTTGGCCTGGATTTCATCGAAGTTGGGCATGGGCAGAAGATAGCTGCCGAAATTCGTGCAGTAATGCCAGATGTAGAGCTGTGAGGTGATTTTCGACCATCCGTTGAGCGCCTTGAGGAACCGCTGGCTTTCCGCCTGTTTGCAGGTACTGAAGCCATGCGCCTGGCAGCACCCGAAGGCGCACAACCGGACGCGGACATTCGGCGCCGGGCGGACATGCCGGGGCGCATCCACGCTGTAAAGGTAGGCAATCGTGTCGATCAGGACCTGCGGATGGTGTTTGGCTACCACTGCCGCGACGGCATTGACGAAATGCAGGATGGGGCCGCTTTGGGAGCCTTCCTTTCTGGCGATGGCCATGCAGTCCGGGCATTCGCAAAAGCCCAGTCCGTCGTTCTGTGAAACGGAGAACAGGGTGGCCTTGGGTTGGGCGCGAATCCGGGCCAGCAGCCGCTGGGTCAGCAGGCGTAACACTGCGGGATTTGACAGGCAAAGTTGGTTGGCATCGCGGCGTCGAACCCCGGCGGTCATGGCGAAATATTCGGGATGCCTTTCGAAATGCTCGTTGGGACTCACCAGTTCAAAGAAGGTATGGCACCACATTCCGTAATCGTTATGGCCGCCCATGTAATTCGGGATGGCCGGCTTCCAGCCGTTCAGCCGGTTCCGTGCCCGCCAAACGGGGTCGGACGTCTCCCAGTTAAAATTGTCCCGGTATTCGAATGCCGGGCGATGGGTCTCGCGCTTCCAGGGTAGCTGGATGTCCGTCATGCGGGGAATCCGTTCGGTTTCCGGTGAATACCAGCGGCAGCCGAGTCTTTCCAGTACTTCGTACACGCCATACAACACGCCGCGCGGACCGCCGCCTACAATGAACAAACGGCCGTCACGGGATTCCACGTGAAACGCTTCCGGTCCCAGCGTCAGGGCGCCAACGTCAATACCGGCGGCGAGGGCGGCGGCGGTGTCACCGATATGGATCCGGGTCTGCCCGCTGCGCACCGCGGATTTGGCGCCCGCCATGGCATGGATGTGGCGGCGGAATTCCTCAGCGGCATATTCGACGGTGGGTTCGGCATTGGCGGGAACTCGCAAATCGATGTCAGGCACTCCGTCGGTCGCTAACACAAGATCTTTTGAAGCATAAGTCATGATGATTTCCTTCAAAGTTTCACGAGAATTCGGCAGGCATCATAATCATAATCGTCATGATAATCCTAATCAAATTAGGTAATGGGCGGCGCCTATCACTTGTACGGCCTTGTGAGCAGGCTTGTGTTTCCAGTAAGGCTCTGGCACATTTCCTCGTCTTTGCAAAAACAAAGCTCTTGAGCGGGTTATGCGGACGGGTGTCCTGACCGGCGGAGAGCGGATATTTACAGACATAAGGGAGAACAACAGATGCCGAAAATCACCTTCATGGGCGCGGGGAGCACCGTATTTGTCAAGAACGTCATCGGGGATTCGCTCCTCACGCCGGCGCTTCAAAATTCCGAGATTGCACTCTACGACATTGATGCGCGACGGCTCAAGGAATCCAAACAGATGCTGGATATCCTGAACAACAACATTAACCAGGGCCGGGCCACCATCAAGGCCTACCTTGGTGTGGCCAGCCGCAAGGCGGCCCTGAAGGAGGCGGATTATGTCGTCAATGCGATCCAGGTGGGTGGCTACAAACCTTCAACCGTTATTGATTTCGAAATCCCCAAGAAATTCGGCCTGCGCCAGACCATCGCCGATACCCTTGGCATTGGCGGTATCTTCCGCGCCATGCGAACCATTCCGGTCATGCTGGATTTCGCGCGGGAGATGGAGGGCGTCTGCCCCGATGCCTGGCTGCTCAATTATACCAACCCCATGTCGATGTTGACCGGGGCGATGTTACGCGGCACCAGCATCAGGACGGTAGGCCTCTGTCATTCTGTTCAAAGCTGTGCCAGCGGGTTGCTGTCCAACTTGGGTATGGCCGAAAGTGTTTCCAAGCTCCGCTGGAATATTGCGGGTATCAATCACATGGCCTGGCTGCTGGAGATTGCGGATGGCGAGGTCGATCTCTATCCTGAAATCCGGAAGCGCGCCGCGAACCTGGTGGCCGAAGCGAGGCGCAAAGGCGCCAGAAAGAACTGGGATATGGTGCGTCTCGATATGATCCGCCATTTCGGTTTCTATATCACTGAATCCTCCGAGCACAATGCGGAATACACGCCCTACTGGATCAAGGCCGGGTTTCCGGGACTGATCGAGGAGTTCGGCATTCCGCTGGATGAATATCCCCGCCGCTGCATCGGCCAGATTGCCGATTGGAAAAAGCGCAGTGTGGAGTTGACTCGTGCGCCCCAGCTCAACCATTCCCGCTCCCACGAATACGGTTCCTACATCATGGAAGCCATGGAGACCGATGTGCCGTTCCGGATTGGCGGCAATGTGCTGAACAAGGGACTGATCACCAACCTGCCGTCCAAGGCCGTGGTGGAGGTGCCCTGTCTGGTGGATCGCAATGGCGTGCAGGGGTGCCATGTGGGCGATTTGCCGGAACAGTGTGCCGCGTTGAACCGCAGTAATATTAATGTTCATCTCATGGCCATTGAGGCGGCATTGACGGGCAACAAGGATGCGCTTTACCAGGCGGCCTATCTGGATCCCCATACCGCCGCCGAACTGCCGCTCGATAAAATCCGCCAGCTGTGTGATGCGCTCATCAAGGCGCACGGGGAGATGTTGCCAATGTTCACGAGCCGGTTGGATCGCCAGCCTAACCACTGGAAGCCGAATGTATTGGTTTCGGAGTTTGTTCGTGACTGGCGGATTTCTCCCGTTCAGCCCAGGCAGGCGGAAGGCGTGGCGGGGGCGGAATTCATCAAGCCGGATTACAAGGCCTGGCAACCGGTCAAGGCCCAGGAGCGAGGGTTCATCAATGCCCATGACACCACGGGGAATCAGGATGGAATTGTCTATCTGGCCAAGAAAATCAAGCTGGCCGCTCCGGGCAAGTGGGAGATTTGCCTTGGCCATGACGGCGGGGCCCGGCTCTTTGTCGACGGCAAATCTGTGCTCTGCGTTCCCGAGACGGTCAATCCGGCCCATCCCGGACGTAGCAAGGTCACGGTGAAGCTGGCCAAGGGAGTGCACGAGGTGGTGGTGGCCTTGGATCTCAATACCGGCAAGGGGTGGGGGTTTTTCTTCGCTTGGAGCAAGGTCGTGAAGCGTAATGCCCAGTTCCCCTCCGCCGTCTGATGGTGGTGCCGGGCGGTTATACTCTGATGACAAAGGTTGCCTTGTGAGCGATCAACAGGAATTATTTGCTGCTGATGAATTGGCAGGATCGGTTTCCGTTGAGGCGCAGGGTGAGCCCAGGGGCCGTACCATTGTCCGGGATATTTCCGCGGTGGAAGAGGGCCCTCTCAAGCGGTTGGTCAACGAAAACTTTTTAAACTACGCCTCCTATGTCATCCGGGATCGCGCCATTCCTGATATTGAGGATGGGTTAAAGCCGGTTCAGCGGCGCATCCTGCATTCGCTGATTGAAAATGATGACGGGAAGTTCATTAAAGTGGCCAACATCGTCGGGTATGCCATGCAGTTTCATCCCCATGGGGATGCCTCGATTGCAGATGCCCTGGTCACGCTGTCCAACAAACAATATTTAATTGAGGGGCAGGGGAATTTCGGAAATTTGTTCACGGGCGACCCGGCGGCCGCCTCCCGTTATATCGAGTGTCGGCTGACCCCGCTCGCCCGGGATGAGATTTTCGACTCCGACCTGACCGATTACGTGCCTTCCTACGACGGACGCAAAGAGGAGCCCGTAACGTTGCCGGCCCGGATCCCGCTATTGCTGCTGTTGGGCGCGGAGGGGATTGCGGTGGGGTTGTCCACCCGTATTTTGACGCATAACTTTAACGAACTGCTGGAGGCCCAGGTGGCGATTCTTCAGAAGCGGTCGTTTGCGGTGTATCCGGATTTTCTCCAAGGCGGCATGATGGATGTGTCCGGGTATGACAAGGGGCGGGGCTATGTCCGCCTCCGGGCGATGATTGAGATTCGCGATGCCCAGACCCTGGTGGTGCGTTCGGTACCCTTTGGCGCCACCACGGATTCCCTGATTGCCTCCATTGAGGAAGCGGCGCGCAAGGGCAAGGTGAAGCTCCGCAGTATCAGCGATTATACGGCGGAAGCCGTTGAGGTGGAAATCCAGCTGCAGCCCGAAGAAGAGGCGGCAAGGGCCGTGGAAACACTCTTTGCGTTCACCCAGTGTGAAGTCCAGGTGGCCAGTCGCATCATGGTCATTTGTGCCGGGCGTCCCGTCGAAATGGATGTGGAACAGGTGCTTCAGTATAACACGGAGCGCCTGCTGGAATTGCTCAAGCGGCGGCTGAAGGTCCAGCAGAAGCGGCTGACGGAGGAATTGCACCGCAAGACGCTGATCCAGATCTTTGTTCAAAACCGGATTTACACACCCATTGAAAAATGTGAAACCCATGACGAGGTTGAACAAGTGGTACGGACCGGGTTGGATCCCTTTTTGTCCCAGCTTCAGCGTGATCTTACCCAGGGAGATATCGACCTGCTGTTAGGTATTCCGATCCGCCGTATTTCCCTGTTTGACGTGGCTAAAAATCAGCAGGAGATGGAGTCGTTGCGTGCGGAGCTGGCGGAATCGCGGGAGAATATGGCCAACCTGATTGGCTATGCCGTGCGGTATTTGCGACAGCTTCAGAAAAAGTACGGGCCGCACTTTCCGCGGCGGACTCAAATCACGCAATTTCAGTCCATTGAAGTTCGTGAGTTGACCGCCTCCGAGTTGACGATCAACCTGGACAAGGCCAAAGGCTATTTGGGCCATAAGATTGCCGGCAACAGGTTGTTTGAATGCTCCTCGCTCGACAAGCTCCTGTTAGTGTGGAAAGACGGTCGGTATAAGGCGGTTCCCCCGCCCGAGAAATTGTTTGTGGATGCCGGGATCATTCATTATGGAATTCTGGACCGTGAGCGGATTCTGACGGTGGTGTACAATGAAGATGGGTTCACCCGCATCAAGCGGTTTGCCAGTACCCCCGTCACCAACCGTGAATACCGCTGTATCCCCCGCGGGGCCCAGATTGTCTTCTTTACGGATCAGGAGGTGCCGACCCTCTATGTTCAATACGATGTCCCTGAAACGGCTGCTATCCGCCAGCAGGAGTTCGACACCGCCAGCCTGCCTGTTGGCGGGCGTGATGGAAAGGCGGTCCTCCTGTCTTCCAAGAAGATTGCCACGATCGGTGCGGCCAAGCCGAAAAAATGGGATGATGCGCTCACGGGTCCCAAAGGCCAGTATATGAGCTTCGGGTAATTAGTATTTCCTGCGTAAGCGAAAGAATAGGGCAAGAGGAGTGGCGCCGCCGAAAAGAAGCAGTTGAAGAAGCGATGGACCTTCGATGGGTGGCGATGCCGTACGGATGATATTTCCGAAGATCAAAAGACTGGCCATCCACAGCAGTACGAAATCCATAGTCCGGCGTTGAGGCGGCGAAATCCACTGAAAGCCCGGCTGGCGATTTTTACGGAATGGCCAGAAAAGAGCGGAGCCTGTGAATGCCCATTGATCCGCATAAAGGTGCAGGGTATAGGCCCCGCCGGCGATGATTCCGGTCGCTATGCCCCAGATTCCCGAGACCAGGACGCTGATGATCAGGGCGGTTACGAGACTGTGACTCCATTGCTGGATTTGTGGCATCATTTTGAGGAAAGCCCGGCCATCCGCCATGGGCTCGATGCACAAAGAAAGCGGTTCCGCATAGATGTCAATGTGATGGGTGGTGTCGGAAACAAAACCGTTGGGGACAAGTGCGGAGGCGCTGATAGGATTTATTCCATGAATCGTGACGTCGATTTGTTGACGGGCACTGTCAAAGTGAATCGAATAGGGGATCCATTGATTCGGGCCGACGGGAATGGGATAACAGTCGATTTTGCATTTTCTGCCGGTGTTATGTGATTGCGAGAGAACGTGAGCCAGGGTTTCGGCGATCAGGTGTGGGTTGGGTGCTTCAGGATCAGGAACGATATGAATGTCTGGTTTATGGAACGGTTTCGCAATCCATAGATCCAGGGTGTCTGGCAGAATGGCGCAAATACCGCCTAGCAAGATGGGGGCCGGATGGCTCTCCGCGGCGGCCTGGAACGAAGCAGGCCAGCACGTGGCCCAGGCGATTCCGCTTAAAAATTGCGACAGTGGCTTTATGGGTGGCTTCATAATAATTAAGTCATAACATCTATATAGAAATATTGAAGTCGTGTCACTTTGAAATCCGGAATTGAATGTCGGGGGGCGGGATCAAACCAAAAGATAATAGAGAATGCTTGCAAGCGTGATGAGGGGCAGGCAAATTGGGTGGGTACCGCGACATCTCGGAGATTGGCACAGCATGAAAACGTTACCGGTCTGGGTCGCGGCGGGTTTTGATTCGTTTGTTCCATAGGGATCCACATGTACTGGTTGTCGCAAGAAGAATGGGTGGTTCTGGGGCTTTCCGCCCGGGTCGGAATCTGCTGCGCGGCAGGAGTGGCCATTCCCGGCATCGTGTGCGGCTGGTTGCTGGCACGAACCCGCTTCCCCGGGAAGGCGCTGGTTGATGCGATCCTGCATGCTCCTCTGGTCATGCCGCCTGTGGTTACGGGATATCTGCTGCTGGTGGTATTGGGGCGCAGGGGCTTACTTGGGGAAATCCTCTTCAGGTATTTCGGAATCACCTTTGCATTCACCTGGAAGGCCGCCGTCATTGCCTCTGCCGTGATGGCTTTTCCGTTGATGGTCAGGTCCGTCCGCATTGCGATGGAAATGGCGGACCCGAAACTGGAAGCGGCGGCGCGTTGTTTGGGGGCCAGCCCGCTGAGGACATTCCTGACGGTGACGCTTCCGCTGGCCCGCCCGGGGATCATGACAGGGCTGGTACTCGCTTTTGCGCGCAGTCTGGGCGAATTTGGCGCCACCATTGTTTTTGCCGGCAATATTCAAGGCGAGACACGCACACTGCCGCTCGCGATCTACAACTCCATGCAGAGTCCGGGCGGCGATGCCGCGGCCCTTCGCCTTGTCATGGTCTCGATTCTCTTATCGCTCGGGGCGCTGATCGCCTCGGAAATCATGTGTCGGCGCTTTTCCAGTTTCGAGAAGGGGATTGAATAATGCTTCAACTAACGGCAGAACTCACGCGTGGCGCCTTCCACCTCCAGGTGGACTGCCATCTGTCCGAACCCGTGACAGGCATCATCGGTGCGTCCGGCTCCGGGAAGACTACGCTGCTGCACATGATTGCCGGCCTGGTGCCGCCCTCCGCCGGGCGGATTGCGATTGATGATGAAGTGTTGTTTGACTCGGAGTCGGGCATTTCGGTTCCGCCCCACCGGCGGCGGCTGGGTCTGGTTTTCCAGGATTGCCGGTTGTTTCCGCATCTTTCCGTGGCGGATAACCTTATCTATGGAAAACGCCTGCTGTCGCCGGGGGAACAGCGTTTCAGTTTGGAGGCGGTGATTGAACTGCTTGAACTCGGAGCCCTGCTTCGCCTCCGGCCCGGGCAACTATCGGGGGGGCAGGCGCAACGCGTCGCCATCGGTCGGGCATTATTGGCTTCGCCTAGAATGCTGCTGCTTGATGAACCCCTGGCTTCGCTGGACTGGCGGCTCAAACAACAGATTATGCCTTTTCTCAGGCGGGTTCGCGATGTGACGCGCATCCCGATGCTTTATGTGAGTCATGATTCAAAGGAAATACTCGATCTTACGGATCGGGTGGTTGTCCTCGAGGGTGGCAAGATGGTCGGCGCCGGGCCCGTGGTTGACATTATCCAGGATCCGCGTGTATTGCGTCAACTCCGGCTGCAGGGCCTGGTTAACATACTGCCGTTGATTTTTATGTCTCACGACCGCGAGGGAAGTCTGACCCATCTCCAATTGCGCCCTCTCGTTGCAAACGCCTGCGGTAACCCGGTGGACGTCAGCGGTCCACTGCTGGATGCGCCAACGGGGCGGGACATCCACGCGATGCTCCGTCCCGAGGATATCGCCCTGGCCCGGACGCGCCTCACCGGTGTGTCCATCCAGAACCAGATCCAGGGGCATGTGGTCCGCTTGATTCATACCCACGACCGGGATGTGTGCGTGGTGGATATCGGTATTCCGCTGATGGTGGAGATTTCGTCCCATGGAGCCAAAATGCTGGATCTGGCCGCAGGCAATCCGGTATGGTGTCTCTTCAAATCAAGTGCCCTGCAGTATCTTGGCCATCCCTTGAATTAGCGGGCGTCAATAAATTCGTGAGACGAGCTGACAATGAACAAAATGGATCTGGAGGATGTTCTTAATAAAATTATAAATGCCCGGATCGGCGTGATCGGCGATTTCTGCCTGGATGCCTATTGGGATGTCGACATGAGCCGTTCCGAGCTCTCTGTGGAAACCGGTCTGCCAACCAGGCCGGTTCGAAGTCAGCGCTATAGTCTCGGGGGGGCGGGAAACGTGGCGCATAATCTGCATGCGCTGGGGGTGACCTCGGTGTCGGTGTTTGGGGTGACAGGCCGTGATCCCTTTGGTTTCCACATGCGGGAATTGATCCAGGCGTTGGGAATCCAGGCGGAGGGGCTACTTGAACAATCCGAAAACTGGATTACCCACACCTACATCAAGCCCATCGAGCAGGGATCCGAAACCAGCCGGATCGATTTTGGCAAGTTCAACCGGCTTGATTCCGCCACCGCCCGGAAGTTGATGGCCGCGCTTGAAGCCCAATTAAGTCGCCTCGATGTGGTGGTCATTAACCAGCAGGTCACGGACGGGATTCATCAGTCCGATGAGTTCCAGGGTCTGCTTCAAGCATTGATTTGCGCACATCCGGGAAAGCTGTTTCTGGTGGATGGTCGTCATGTGAGCAAGCGGTATTCCGGTACGATCCGCAAGATCAATACCTGTGAAGCAGTCACGCTGGCGGGTGGCCGCTGTGATCCCCAGGATGTGATCGGGTTGGAGGATATCCGCAAGGCCGGACTGGTGTTGGCGGCGGAGTGGCAAAAACCCGTGTTTATCACCCGGGGTGAACGGGGGTGTCTGGTGGTGGACGGGGATCACACCGAGGTCGTGCCGGGGTTGCTGATCATCGAGAAAACCGACCCGGTGGGGGCAGGAGACAGCATGTTGGCGGGCATTGCCGCGACCATGGCAGTGGGTTGTACCCCATTGGAGGCTGCCACCTTTGGTAATTTCGTCGCCGGGGTGACGGTCCAGAAACTTTATCAAACCGGGACGGCTTCGCCGGATGAGGTCCGCCGCATTGGTGCAGAGGCGGATTATGTTTTCCTTCCTGAAAAGGCGGACGACAGCCGGTCCGCGGTGTACTGGCGGGGGACAGAGATCGAGAGGGTCAGCGGGATGTCCACTGTTGGCCTGACGATTTCCCATGCCATTTTCGACCATGATGGAACCATTTCGGTATTGCGTGAAGGGTGGGAGAAGATCATGGAGCCGATGATGCTGCGGGCGATCCTCGGGGCGTCGTATGCGACGGCGGATGAGACCACGTATCACAAAGTGCTGCAGCGGGTGCGGGCGTTCATTGACAGTACGACCGGGGTTCAGACATTGGTGCAGATGCAAGGGCTCGCCAGGCTGGTTGCCGAGTTCGGGTTTGTGCCCCGGGGGGAACGGCTGGATGAATTCGGGTACAAGGCTATTTACAATGACGGGTTGCTAAATCTGGTTCGAGGCCGGCTCGGCAAGCTGGAGCGGGGGGAGCTGGCTGTGGAGGACTTTGTCATCAAGGGGGTGGTCCCGTTTATGTTACGACTGCACGAGGCGGGTGTTAAGTTGTATCTCGCCAGCGGTTCGGACGAGGGCGATGTTGTAACGGAAGCCCGGGCATTGGGTTATGCCCACCTTTTTGAAGGCCGCATTTATGGGGCCATTGGGGATGCCAGCAAAGAGGCCAAGAAGATCGTCATGGATCGCATCCTGAAAGATGTCGGGGCCGCCAACGTGAAGAGTATCGCGGCGTTTGGTGATGGGCCGGTGGAAGTGCGCGAAATGAAGAAACGGGGTGGGGTGGCCGTGGGCATTGCCAGTGATGAAGTCCGGCGCTTCGATTTAAACGGAGCCAAGCGCCGGCGCCTGATCCGGGCTGGTGCCGATCTCATCATTCCTGATTTTTCCCAGCGCAAGAGCCTGCTTGAACTCCTGGGCATCCCCTGAGTGGGGGCAGGCGTATGCTTGACGGAAGGGGGGGGGGTTGCCATTATTCAAGCTATGACTGAACAACGAGAAATTCTGGATATCCAGCAGCAGTTGGTGAGAAGCAATCGTTCGCCGATGAAAAAATATCTGGCGCTGGTGATCGGGCGGGGAAGCTGGTTGTCCCTGTTGAAGTATGAGGTCATTGTCCTGCTCTGCTCCGCGACGCCTGGCGCCTTGGGGTTGATCTTACGCAAGGCGCTTTATCCCACGTTACTTAAACAATGTGGGAAGAATGTGGTGTTTGGCGCCAATATTGTGCTGCGCCATCCCAAAAAGATTGTCATCGGGGACAACGTGGTGATTGATGATAACTGTCTGCTGGATGCCAAGGGCGATTCCAATACCGGGATTATCATCGGGTCGGGGGTGTTCATCGGGCGCAATACGATTCTGCATTGCAAGAATGGCGACATTCTTTTGGGGGACGATGTGAATATCGGGTTCAACTGCGACATTGCCTCCTCGAACCGGGTGGAGATCAGTCGCAAGGTCCTGGTGGCGGCGTACAGTTATATTGTGGGCGGCGGACACGATTTTTCGCGGTCCGACACCTCGATCATGGATCAGAAACGCATTGCGAAAGGGATCTATATTGGCTCTGAAGCCTGGATCGGGGCCGGGGTGATTGTGCAGGATGGGTGCACGATTGGGGAAAGCACGATTGTGGGGGCGGGGGCGGTGGTGACGGAAAGTCTGCCGGCCAAGGTGGTTGCGGTGGGTCTTCCGGCCCGGGTGTTGCGTGATCGGGATGGCGGAGGCACATAATGAAATCGGAGCGGCAGGTCCAATTGCATGATGATTTGCGGCGGGATATGGAGGCTCGGCAGGCAGGCTATCGGATGCGGGCTTTGAAACTCTTCCCCCATGTTTGTGGGCGGTGTGGCCGTGAGTTCGAAGGGAAGAGGATGCGCGAACTGACGGTTCATCATAAGGATTTCAATCATGATAATAATCCGCTGAATGGCAGTAACTGGGAATTACTCTGCATTTATTGTCATGACGACGAGCATGCCCCGGACCGCTTGCGAGCGATGGGCGACGGCCCTGCGGCGGAATCCACCTTGAAACCCTCGCCCATTGTCAGTCCGTTTGAAGGGTTGGACCAACTGATCAAGTAGCGGGATTGAGGGATTGACTTTATACCCATTCCTCGGCCAATATCAAAAATTCGAAAGGGGTTTAAGTATGGCGTTTAGATTAGAAATCATTCCGTTTGTCATAGCCGTGATGCTTATAGGGGTATTGTTATGCGGGGTCTTGAGACTGGCGCAGGTGTCATGGCGTAAGGCGTTTGTGTTCAGCGGGATAGTGACGGTTATTCTCATCGGTTACCTGTTGGTGTTTTTCCGGGATCCTGTCCGGACGCCTTCTCCTGATCCCCGGGACATTATGGCGGGGGCTGAGGGGAAAATCATGTCGGTGGTCGAGGTGGATGAACCGGAATTTCTCAAGACCAAAGCGGTCCGAATCAGTATTTTCCTGAGTTTGATTGATGTTCATGTGAACCGTGCGCCGATGGAGGGGACCATTGAGCATGCCGCGTACTATCCCGGGGCCCGTTTCTTTACCTTTGAGGAAAAATCATCGGAACTGAATCAGCACAGTTCCATCCTGATCCGCAATGCTCAGACCTCTTGTCTGGTCAAACAGATTGTGGGGCCGGTGGCGCGTCGCGTGGTGTTCTGGGACTGGGTGAAGCCGGGCTATGCGGTCAAGAAGGGGGAATCCTTTGGCATGATGAAATTCGGGTCGAGGCTGGATATGTATTTCCCCCGGGATGATGTGGATGTGGTCATCAAAAAGGGTGACAAGGTGCGTGCCGGCGAAACAGTGGTGGCGCGGCTTAGGAAATAGAGGCCTTTATGAAGACAGACATCACCTGGCGTCAATTAGTCCCGATCTCCATCACGCTGATGGCAATGCTCTGTGGCTTTTTCAGCATTCTGGTCACGGCGGAGAGTATGAATGAGACCATGGCCAATGCGGGGGCCATGCACCGCTGGTCGGCCTTGCTGATCATGTTGGCCATGATCCTGGACGGGATTGATGGAAACATTGCGCGCAAGTTGAAGGGGTGCACGGATATTGGTGCGGAACTGGATACCTATGTGGACATGACGGCTTTTGGAATTGCCCCGGCGGTTTTGATTTATGTGGTGATGCTGACAGGGTCAGCGCCCCAGGATTCGGAGCGAGTTGTCTGGCGGGTCGCTCTGACGGCGGTGGTCGTGCTGTCCGGTGTGGTCCGGTTGGCCCGCTTCAAAGCCAAGGATCCGGATCGGGGCCAGGGGGGTTATACCGGGTTGCCGATCACAGCCTGTGCGGGGTGGGTTGCCATGCTGGTCTTTATCAGTCAAAGCGAACCGTTCGGGAAGTACTCGTTAAATTCCGGCTGGGTGGCGGGGCTTTTTCTGGTGGGGGTTCTGATCTTCATCAGTTTGCAGGTCTCCAATGTGCGATATCCAAAACCGACCAAGCATCCCGTTTTGTTTATTCCCATGGTGATCATGGTGTGCGTATTGTTTGGTCCCCAGAAAGTGGCTGTGCCAGCGGCTGTATTCATGATTTTGATGGTGCTTGGCTATATCGCCTTCGGCCCGTTTTATATGCGGCAGGTGTCGCGGCGTAAGGCCTTGAACAAAGGGTCTGCGTTGTCGGATACTCCCGAAGATGAATAATCCCTCTATGCCCGCTGATCCCCGAGTGGAGCTGGCGGAAATACTCAACCAGACGTCAGCCTATCTCAAAGGATTGAAGGCGAATGGGGTCAATCAGATTGAGGTGAGCTTGGCGTCATTGGCGACAGTTCCACCTCCGAAATTAAAGAAGCCGTCGCAGACTCTGCCTGACCGCAAGCCGGTAGTCACCGGCATCCCGCCGGTATCCGTCACTAAAGATGCCGCCGGCCCGGCGGCTACTGCGGCGGGCAATGTGGAGAATAACATGGTTCGGATTGCCACTGAGATTTCCAGTTGCACGAAATGTTCCCTGCACACGACGCGGATTCAAACAGTGCCGGGGCAGGGGAATGCATACCGCCCTGAGATCATGTTCATTGGCGAAGCCCCCGGTGCGGATGAGGATGAACAGGGCTTGGCCTTTGTCGGCCGGGCGGGGCAATTGGTAACCAAAATGATCGCGGCCATGGGGTTCCAGCGGGAAGAGGTCTTTATCGCGAACATTCTGAAATGCCGGCCGCCGGACAATCGGCCGCCAACGCCTGAAGAGATGGCGACCTGTATTCCCTTTTTGAAACGGCAGATTGCTGAAGTTCAGCCTAAAGTAATTGTCGCGTTGGGGGCGACTGCGGTGCTGGGCCTGCTGAACCTTACAGGGATCAGTCAATTGCGGGGCAAGTGGCTCCGTTTTGAGGGGATTGATTTGATGCCCACATATCATCCTTCGTATCTGCTCCGGAATCCGGCAATGAAAAAAGAGGCGTGGCAGGATTTGCAGGCCGTGTTGAAGCGGTTGGGCCGAACCCCACCCCCTGCGAAACGATAAGGAGCCAATGAGTGTTCAATCCCCTTCCTCCCTGATTTCCTGGCGGCGCAAGACCGATGAATACGTGGCGGTGGTGACGGGAACATTTGATATTTTACAGCCCGGTAATCTCCATGTTTTACAGCAAGCCCGCCTTTTGGCGAAACAGGTGGTTGTCGTGGTGGAACCCGATGATGTGGTTGTCGCGCACGGTTCGGCCGGGCGCCCTCAGAACAAGCTCGAGACGCGAGTGGAGATGGTGTCGCATTTGCGCCGCGTGGAGCACGTGACCAGTGTTCCAGTGGCGGAGGCGAAGGCTTTTTTCGAGGGAATGAAGCCCTTTAGTTGGATTACCGCCAAAACACAAAAGCCTTCTGAAGTCTACGCGGTTGCCATCGGAGCCGCGGCGGAACGTGTGGTTGAGATGGCGCCGCTAAAAGGATGTTTTACAGAGGAGATTATTACCGCGATGGCAGAACACCGGACGCCGATCAAGGTGCCGGCGTGGGCCGTTTCCGCCTGTGAAAAGCCGGCCTTGGCCTCCGCCTTATCGGTTACTGTCAACGGATGCTTCGATATTCTGCATGTCGGGCATCTGCGTTTTTTGGCGGAGGCGCGGGCCATGGGAGGGGCGTTGACGGTATTGATCAATAGCGATGTGTCGGTGGCGCGGTACAAGGGGGCGACGCGTCCTGTTTTCCCGGAGTCCTTCAGGATAGCCGCACTCAAGGCGTTGAGCTGTGTTGATGAGGTTGTGGTTTTTGAGGGGGACAATCCGCTGGATGAGATGCAGCGGTTGCGGCCGATGTTGCATGTGAAAGGGGGCTCCTATGAGCCGGAGCGCGTGCGGGCCGAGCGGGAGTTGGTTGAAAGCTGGGGTGGACGTTTGGTGTGTACCCCGATGGTCGAGGGATTTAGCACGACCGAGTACATTAGAAAAGCGCTGGGCTCCAAGGGATGAAATTTGTTATAGTGGTCCCATGAAAGACGAGATGAAGGAAATTGAAGAGGCCGATCTTGTGGAAATGTATTTCCTCGAGAAGGTGGCCGCTCGTCTGTCGGACGATGAGGATGTGCTGATCGCATTGGGGGATATCTACACCCGGGCGGGGCGTTATGAGGATGGGTTGAGGATTGACCGGATGCTCGTCAAGTTACTGCCGGAAGATGCCTCAATCTGGTACAATCTGGGTTGTAGTCTGGCGTTGCTGAACCAGCGTGTGGAAGCGCTTGAGACCTTAAAGCGCGCGGTGGAGCTCGGATATCAGGATCACGAATGGATGAGTCGGGACGCTGACTTGAGAAATGTTCGTGACGAAAAAGCCTTCAAAGCCCTTTTGAAGAAGATTACCGCTACGAAATCAGATAAGTCTGTGGATTTCTGAACCATGGGCCGTTGTTTTTGGAGTGCGGCGGCTTGACGCCGTTTTTCTTTGGCGCGGCTTGACGCGTTGCTTCTGCTTTCCGTCCAGTATTCACCAAAGTTGTGTTGCAGTCCGTCAAGCCGGCCTGCCTGAAAGTGGCGTCAAGCCGCCGCACTCCAAAAGATAAATATGCGTCATTATGTCTCTTTTTATCTTCTCTTTGAATATTGTAAGCATTATATAACGTATTCAATATGATGGCGTTGTGAATAATATCGTTTTTTGATATGGTTTGGAATAGCTATTGCTATAAATACTGTCGATCCGTGAAGTTCATACCCCGGCGATAACTGAAAATAAGAACAGGATGTGACTTATGTTTGACTCAAGCAAATTAACGCAAAAGGCGCAGGAAGCCTTTCAGGCGGCGCAGGAAAAAGCGGTTAGGTACAGCCATCAGGAGTTGGATGGGGAGCATTTGCTATTAAGTTTATTGGAGCAGGAGGATGGGTTGGCGCCAAAATTGATTGAAAGACTCGGGGTGCGTCCTGCTGAATTGCGTGCCCGCCTGGAGGAGGTGTTGGATCGGCTTCCGAAAGTAAAGGGTGCGGCCACGGAGGCAGGAAAAGTTTATGTGACTCAACGGCTGAATCAATTGCTGGTCAAGGCCGGCGATGAGGCGAAACGGCTGAAGGACGAGTTTATTTCCGTCGAGCACCTGTTGCTGGCTTTTCTGGATGAGGGGAAGGGGACTGGATCCGGCAAGATCCTGGCCCAGATGGGCTTGGATCGGGCCCGGTTTTTGGAGGCGCTGACGGCGGTACGGGGCAATCAGCGGGTGACCAGTGCGACCCCTGAAGGAGCGTATGAAGCCCTGCAGAAATACGGGATCGATCTGGTTGAGATGGCCCGGCAGGGCAAGCTTGATCCGGTGATCGGGCGGGATATGGAAATCCGTAGCGTGATCCGGATTCTTTCGCGGAAGACCAAAAATAATCCCGTGCTGATCGGGGAGCCGGGAGTGGGGAAGACCGCCATCGTTGAAGGATTGGCACACCGGATCCTGAGAGGGGATGTGCCGGAGGGGCTCAAGGACCGGACGATTTTCAGCCTGGATATGACGGCGCTGATGGCGGGGGCAAAATACCGGGGCGAATTCGAGGAGCGGCTCAAGGCGGTGTTGACTGAGATCAAGGCGGCGGAAGGCCGGATCATCCTGTTTATTGATGAGGTTCACACCATTGTGGGGGCGGGGCGGACGGAAGGGTCGACGGATGCGGGGAATATGCTTAAACCCATGCTGGCGCGGGGGGAGTTGCATTGTATCGGTGCCACCACGCTGGATGAATACCGGAAATATATTGAGAAAGATGCCGCCTTGGAACGGCGCTTTCAGCCGGTCATGGTCGAGGCGCCATCGGTGGAAGATACGCTCTCGATCTTGCGGGGACTGAAAGACCGGTTTGAGGTGCATCACGGGGTGCAGATCAAGGATTCGGCGCTCGTGGCTTCCGCGGTGCTTTCAGATCGCTATATCAGTGACCGGTTTCTCCCGGACAAGGCGATTGACCTGATGGACGAGGCCTGCGCCTCTATCCGCACGGAGATTGACTCCATGCCGGCGGAGTTGGACGAGATTACGCGCAAGGTGATGCGGTTGCAGATCGAGGAAACGGCGCTCAAGAAAGAAAAGGACGAGGGGAGCAAGGAACGGCTGAAGGGGCTGAGGAAAGAATTGGCTGATCTCAAAGCTTCCTCCGATGCCATGCGGGCGCAGTGGACGAATGAAAAAACCGCCATTGCCGGGGTTCAGACCCTCCGTGAAGAATTGGAAAAAGCGCGGCGTGAAAGCGCGGAAGCCGAGAGAAAATATGACCTTGATCGATTGGCAAAACTGCGACATGGCGTGATTCCGGAACTCGAGAAAAAGCTGGCGGCGTTACAGAAAACAGCGGCGGGACCAGAAGGGAACCATTCTCTGTTAAGGGAGGAGGTCACCGAGGAGGAAATCGCCGAGGTGGTATCACGTTGGTCGGGCGTGCCGTTGACCAAACTGTTGCAGGGGGATCGGGAAAAGCTGCTGAAGCTGGGTGACGTTTTGCATGAGAATGTCATCGGGCAGGAAGAGGCCGTCCGGGTGGTGGCGGATGCGGTTCTGCGGGCGCGGGCAGGGATAAAGAATCCCAGGCGGCCTGTGGGGGCGTTTCTGTTTTTAGGCCCTACCGGGGTGGGGAAGACGGAGCTGGCAAAAGTATTGGCTTCAACTCTTTTTGATTCGGAAGATCATCTGGTCCGCATCGACATGAGTGAATACATGGAGAAACATACGGTATCACGGTTGGTGGGGGCGCCCCCGGGATATGTGGGGTACGAGGAAGGGGGACAGTTGACCGAGGCGGTACGACGCAAGCCTTATGCCGTCATTTTGCTGGATGAAATTGAGAAGGCGCACCACGATGTCTTTAACATCCTGCTGCAGATTCTGGATGACGGGAGGTTGACCGATTCCCATGGGCGCACGGTAAACTTTAAGAATGCGATTATCATCATGACTAGCAATATCGGGTCGCCCATCCTGCTGGAGGGGATCGGGGCGGATGGGCAGATCAAAGACGCGGCACGGCGTGAGGTCATGGACGAGTTGCGGCGGAGTTTCCGTCCGGAATTTCTCAACCGGCTTGATGATGTAGTGCTGTTCAAGCCGTTGACGATGGAGGAGATCGGCCGGATTGTGGATCTTCAGATGGGGGAATTGAGGGCACGACTTGCGGAGCAGCGCATCGAGCTCAAAGTGGCGGACGGGGCCCGTGATTTGCTGGCCCGGGAAGGGTATAGTCCGGTCTATGGTGCGCGTCCGTTAAAGCGATTGATTCAGACGCGAGTGGAAACGCCGATTGCCAGGATGGTTGTGGCGGGCAACATCAAGGCGGGTCAAACGATTAAAGTGGGTGTGAAGAAGGGCGATCTGGAGATTCAGGCGGGGGAATAACCGGAAGGTTATTTGTCTCAGGGGTCTTTTGCCATTACCGAAAAAACCGAGGCGCAGATACCGATCAGAAGAAAGATTCCTGTGATATTGCAGAATACCACCATAAGAGGGTGTGTCGCTCTGAAAGAGTCGCTAGCGTCCTGACTTGCGCAAAATAAACTGGCCGCCTCCACAGATGTATGGGCGATTAGCACCAGCAGTGCCGCCGCCAGGAGGATGGTTTTCTTGGTCTTCATGGTGCTTAAACTCCACTATTCCGGGTATTAAAACAATCAGGTGATTCCTGATTTGCCATCAGGGATTTACTGATGGGCGATCGTTTGCAACGACTCATAAAATTACTGCAAATAGGCTTGTCTTTATATTTTGATATCACTACACTCCGCCCCCAAATTCAGGGGCTGCCGGGGGGAATACAAGGCCTTCGACCCGATCCTCTTTCATGGCGAGAGAGGGGGATAAAAGTAAAAATAAGGAGCCGATATGTCGACGATACCGACCAAAAATCAAAAGTTGATTAACTGGGTTAACGAAGTTGCGGCGCTGACCAAGGCGGCCAATGTGTATTGGTGCGACGGGTCGCAGGCCGAATACGACCGTCTTTGCCAGGAAATGGTGAAGGCCGGAACCTTTACTCCGCTGAATCAAAAATTGCGGCCGGGTTGCTATCTCGCCCGTTCCCATGCCAGCGATGTGGCGCGTGTGGAAGACCGCACCTATATCTGTTCAAAGACCAAGGACGATGCCGGTCCCACGAATAACTGGGCGGATCCCGTCGAGATGAAGAAGCTCATGAACGGCCTGTACGCCGGTTGCATGCAGGGGCGCACCATGTATGTGATCCCGTTTTCGATGGGCCCCCTGGATTCGCCGATCGCCAAGATCGGGATTGAACTGACGGATTCCGCCTACGTGGTGGTCAATATGCGCATCATGACCCGCATGGGTAAGGCGGTTTTGGACAAGCTCGGTGCGACCGGCAGTTTCATCGAATGCATGCACTCGGTCGGCGCGCCGCTGAAACCCGGGCAGCAGGATGTCCCGTGGCCTTGCGAGCCGGATCCTGCCAAGAAATACATCGTTCACTTCCCGGAAGAGCAGTCGATCATGTCCTATGGCTCGGGTTACGGTGGCAATGCCTTGTTGGGTAAAAAATGCCTGGCGTTGCGTATTGCCTCCTCGATTGCCCGCAAAGAGGGCTGGATGGCCGAGCACATGGTGATTCTGGCCCTGACTTCGCCGGCCGGAAAGAAATATTACATCAGTGCGGCGTTCCCGAGCGCCTGTGGCAAGACCAATCTGGCGATGATGCAGCCGAGTTTGCCGGGGTGGTCGGTCAAATGTCTGGGTGACGATATCGCCTGGATTCGCGTGGGGGAAGACGGCCGGTTGTTTGCGATGAATCCCGAATCGGGTTTCTTCGGTGTCGCGCCGGGGACCTCCAACCACTCGAATCCCAATGCGATGAAGACGATCACGAAGAATACGATTTTCACCAATGTGGCATTGACGCCCGAGGGTGACATCTGGTGGGAAGATATGGGCATTCCGGCTCCGGCCAAGGCGATTGACTGGGAAGGCAAGGAGTGGACCCCGGATTGTGGTCGTAAGGCGGCGCATCCGAATGCCCGTTTTACCGCGCCGGCGGAACAGTGTCCGGTGGTTGACGAGGACTGGCAGAATCCGGCCGGGGTGCCGATTTCGGCGTTTCTTTTTGGCGGGCGACGTCCGTCCACCATTCCTCTGGTCAATGAAGCCTTCACATGGGAACATGGGGTATTCATGGGCTCCTCCACAGGGTCGGAGACCACGGCGGCGGCGTTGGGTAAGGCCGGCGTGCTGCGTCGTGATCCGTTCGCCATGTTGCCGTTCTGCGGCTATAACATGGGTGACTATTTTGGGCACTGGTTGGATATGGCCAAGAAGACCAAACGGGAAAAACTTCCCAAGGTATTCTTTGTCAACTGGTTCCGTAAGAGTCCTGAAGGCAAGTGGTTGTGGCCTGGCTATGGAGACAACAGCCGCGTGCTCAAGTGGATTTGCGAGCGCATTGATGGGACCGGCAAGGCGGTCAAGACTCCGATCGGGAATCTGCCAGCGGCGGATGCTCTGGATGTTTCCGGCCTGAAGATTACGCCGGAAGAAATCAAGCAGTTGCTGCTGGTGGATGCCGAAGGCTGGAAGAGTGAGATTGCCGACATCAATACGAACTATGAGAAGTTCGGCGCCCGTCTTCCTGTGGCCCTGAAGCAGGAGTTGGAAGCCCTGAAACAGCGGTTGGGTTGAGTTTCAGGAACCTCCTGAACGCTCCCGGACTTCGGACCTGGCGGTGATCCAATCGCCAGGCCCGAGTTCGCGCCCCTCGGAAACTCCCAGGGCAACCTTTTGCAAGGCGGCTTCCAGTAATTTTTCCATGTCGAAGCCGACATCCACCACCGGCACGGCGGCCGGTTGCGGGTTGGGGAAATTGGCGTGCGTCACAACCGTCAGCTGGCTCATGGGGACGCCACTAAGGACCACGCCTTCGCAGGCCGCCGTGACGAGATGGTCGTCCATGATGTAGAGACCGTCCGGCCGGGACTTTGCCGGGAGCGACAGCAACAGTCTTACCGCTTGTCGTATGGCGCCGGGGATATCCTTGTCCACGGCTTGGGCCCATTCATCGCGAAATATCAGACCGCAGTCTTTGGCGTCCTGGTGGATTTGTCGCAGCCAGCCGGTTTCGCCGCCATCTACCATGTTAAGGGAGCCCACCATCCGATCCCGGGCTTGAAGTGGGTTCGCGCCCATCATAACAGTCACTATGGTCGCATTGACAGTGACTGGCGATGTGAGAACGGCCATTTTGAATGGACGTTGACAGTGCCGCCTGGAACCACGGCAACGGCTGTGCTTCCCTTTTCCGGGGAAATCCACACGTTAAAGCCAGGCACAACGCGTCTGGGTTGCCAGTCTACTATTTAGTTGTGGGCTGTGAGGTAATCGGCGAACCGCAGATGGCCCCGTTTCTCGGTCGGCAGGTCGTGCAGGGACATGAAGATGATAAGCTTGGCCATGGCAAAGCTGGATGCGGAGAATATTTTCAGCAGGGGCAGTGAGGCGTTGCAGAGCCAGACCGGCACATGCATGATCCGGGGCTTCTTGCCGTAGTGGGCAAAACAGGTCTGGCAGATTTCGTTCCAACTCATGTCTTCCGGTCCGCCGATCTCGACGACGGTGTTGCGCTTGACCGGAATATCTTCAACCATGATCCGGGCCACGTCTTGAACATGAACGGGCGTGAAGATATTGGTCCCCGGACCAACGATAACCATCGTTCCCTTGACCGCCATTTTTCCCATCTCGGCGAGATCGGAGAAGAATCCGCCGGCCCGGAAGATGATCCAGTCCAATCCCGAGTTCCTGAGTTCCTTCTTGAAAAGGTGTTTTGCTTGAAGCAGAGGCACGCCATGCTCTTCCCCATGTTCGGCTCCGATGGGCGTGATAAAGGCGAATTTCCGCACGCCCTGTTTTTCCGCCTCCTTGAGCAGATTGAGATTGCCCTGGTAGTCCACGTCCATGTGGGTCAGCCGGTTTTTCATCCGGGTAATGCCGAGGCAAGACACCACTACATCGGAGCCTTTGCACAATCCATCAAGTTGCTCAGGGTGAGTGACGTCACACGCCAGGATGGTGAGGCGGGGATGATAGATCCCCTCAAACTCATTTTTACTGTACCCCATCGCCGTGACCTGGTCATTCCTGTCCAGAAAGGCGGTGATGAGCTTTTTGCCGAGGGGTCCCCCTGCGCCCGCTATGAAAACATGCATTTAGTGACTCCTATTTCTGAAACTGGATGACCCATTCAGTCGAGGGCAGTGCGATGGAGCATTCAGTATACTTGGCCGCCAGTTCGCCCTTCTGCTCCGCAAGTTTGCCCAAGCAGATGATTTTGAAGGCACTACATTTGTCCAGGCCTACGGACTCCAGAAAAGAGTCGGTGTGTAGCATGACCGAAACGATGCCTTTGAATTTCCCATTCACCATTATCGGGTAACGCATGGCTACCAGCCGCGGCTGAATAAGGCTGCCGTGGCCCGGTTCGCTGAGCTGGGGTTCGGGCGTTTTTTGCATCAGTTTCCAGAAATAATCCAACTCACTGACGCGTTTCAGGTCAAACCCCACGGCGAGGAAGTCCCGGCGGTAATACACCTGCCGGATGACGAAGTTCGTGTCGATCAGTGAGGCGCCAAATACGCCCGGCGTGGTTTCCATAAAAGATTTCATCTGGGCCCTGAAGGTGTCCACGGTAGGCTGCTGGTCTGCGACCGCCTTAAGTCCATTCATCACTCGCGCCACATAGTTGCTTACCCCGTTGGCCATGAGGTCGCCCGCATTGTCAGCACGGGCATTTGACATCATGAGCGACACCATCACCGTCATCATTATTCCAATTTTGTTTTTCATTTTTCTCTTTCTTCCCTCCTGGTTTTTACTTCTCTAATTCATATACCGACACATATCCGGCGTGATGCGCCACGCGGCGCCATCTTCTGAATTTAGATTGATCGAACGCCTGCTCCAGTTTCCCGTCGATGTTCTCCCTGATCTCAGCCTGCTGGAACAGGAGGTATCCTGCCCAAACGCAAATCGCCCCGAACAGGTTTGTCGGGGGCGTTATGTCAGCCACAATGAGTTTTCCGCCCGGAACCAATGTCCGCCAGATCTCGGCTAATGCCCGGGCTTTGAGATCGGTGTTGATGTGATGGAAAAACATGGTTGAAACAGCGCTGTCGAACGACTTGTCGGCGAAGGGGAGTGTCTCCGCCAGTGCGGATTCAAAGGCGACATGAGGGAAACGTTCCGCCTTGCGGCGGGCGACGGCGATCATGGCTGTCGCGGCATCCACACCCACCACACAGGCGGTCTTTGTGTGGGGAAGGGCGCGAGCAATGTGGCGCGTAAGCGTCCCGGTGCCGCAGCCGATGTCCAGTATCTTTTCGGTGCCTTTCAAAGCAAGCAGGTTCAGCACCTCCCGCCGGATGACTCCGTCGAGTCCGAACATCATCAGGGGTTCGACCCAATCATAAATACGAGCCACATGATCCAGTGTGCGACCGGAGGTTTGTTTCGCCGGGTTGCCCGGGGGCTTGGGCAGGCAGTGAATGCCGCGGGACATCATGATGTCGATAGCGATGTTGTCAGAGTGCATATTTCAGGTCCGCCAAGTCTAATGAGTCAAAGAGTACACTGGCCATGCTTTCAATGGCCTGATTCTGAATATTAAGTCCCTCATGGCTGATGGCGGTAAGGGCCTTGCACAGATGGGCCATGGCCAGGCGGGCGGCAGGAAGCGTCACATGCGGGACTTCCGCATGAAGCCGCTCTTCGACTTCCGGGTGCCGTGAATCAAGGATTTTGATGAAAGGATCCGCGCTCCACTGAAGACAGGAAAGAATGTAGTTGTGGCGTCGCTCGCGATGGTCCCTTGCCATATCGCGAATATCGTCCAGGATTTGGCAGCCTAGGCCGAAGGTCATGAGGGCCTCTTTCAGGGCGTTCATTTTCCGCTGATCCACATTATGTTCGATACGTTCGGGGCCCAGGAACGGGAGGTGGAACAGCATTCCGGTTTTCAGGCGGTGGATCGTGTTGAGAACATATTCCGGGCGGGGCCGGTCCGTGATGCCGCCTTCTTCCGTGGCTTCCTGGGCGGCGCTGGGAAGTAAAACCTGAAGGGAACTTTCGGAGAGAGTGGCGGCTTCATCTTGTGTGATTTGTCCGTCCCGTACGGCGGCATTCAGCAGGCGCCCCAGGATCCGGTCGGCAGTCATGATGGCGACGACCTGCCGCATCACGCGGGATTGCCCCGGCATCCGTATGGGAAGCGTGACCTTGTCCTCAAGATCCAGCAGATTGTCCGCGCTGGTCACCCAGATGCGGAAAAGGTAGTTGATGGAGCCATAGAGCCGCCGCCGTGCGGGGGCGACTTCCAGCACATGATAGGTCGACTGGAAAAGAGTGGAGAAAAGGTTCCGGCGCAGGGTGAGGAGAGGGCCTGGCGCCGGGTCAAGATCGACGGAGAAAGCGGCGGGGGTGCCAGTTGGGGAGCGCACGGTCCCGGCGGCCAACCGGTGGATGTCGCGAACGATTTCCTGTTGCTCCCCAAAAGCCTTTCGAAGGAGCCTGATCGATTCCCACATCGCCATGGCGCGGCTTGAATTGTTGTCTATCCTCATTCGTTGCAGACTCCTGATTTGTTCGGATGGCTTGTATCTGGCTGTTTACCTGCACATAGGATGGCACCGATTCCCCATCAGTGGCCATTTAAGAATCATGAAGATTTCTTAAGAAAGATTGCCGAGGGGACTTGGTGTCCGGTCTTTTGTGCTGTTGATTGAGGCTACGATTGCGATTAGGATTCCGATTATGAAGACGGGCGGTGATATGCATGTGATGGTGGTGGAAGATGACGAGACGATGGCGGCAACGCTCGCCAAGGGGATTACGGAAGACGGGTATCGGGTGACGACGTGCGGGGCGGTTGAGGAGGCGCTGCGGGCCATCGACCTTGAACCGCCGGACCTGATTTTGCTTGATATCGGGTTGCCTGACCGCAGCGGGCTGGAGGTGCTGCAGGCGCTCCGGTCCCGGAAGTCCCTTACCCCCGTCATCATCCTCACGGCGCGTGATGCGGTTCGGGATCGCGTCAAGGGGCTGGATGCAGGGGCCGATGACTATTTGATCAAGCCCTTCGCCTTTGCGGAATTATTGGCCCGGATCCGGGCGCGATTGCGTCGTCCCGAGGTTCCGGAGTCCACCCTCCTCCAGGTGGATGAGCTTTCAGTGGATGTGTTGAACCGCCGGGTCACGCGCGGCTCCCGGGAGATTATCCTGACCAGTCAGGAATTTGCGTTGCTCCGTTATCTTGTGGATAACGTGGGAAAAACAGTTTCTCGCGACATGATCGCGCGGGATGTCTGGCGCATTGAATCACGAGCCACCCCCCTGGATAATGTGATTGATGTGCATATTTCGCATCTGCGGGCAAAGATCGACCGCGGGTTTGACAAGGAGTTGATCCAAACGGTTTGGGGGATTGGGTTTACCTTGAAGGGGAGTGGATGAAAACACCGCTGCGTTTGCGTATGTTCTTTTGGTTGGTTGCCTTGCTGGTGATCTTTGTGACGCTGCAGTTTGCCATTTTCAGTATCATTGAGTTCCGGGCGTGGTTACACCATCCCGGTGAGAGTTTGCGAGATCATTGGATGGAAGCCGTGATGGGGGTGATTTGGGATTTAACCACGCTCCCCATCCTGATTGCCACGGCGTGGTGGATCTCCCGGAAGATGATTCGCCCCATCCAGACCATTACGCTGGCGGCGGATAACATCCGCTCCGGACATTTTGAAGACCGGATCTCGACGGAGCCCATGCCGGATGATGAGATGCGCCGCATGGCCACCACCATTAATGCCGCTTTCGACTATTATCATGATGCGGTAGAGCGGCTGAGGCGATTCAGCGGTGATGCCTCGCATCAATTGCGGACGCCCCTGGCGGCGATGCAAAGCGTAGGCGAGGTTGCCCTCTCGCGAGAGCGTCAGCCCGAGGAGTACCGGCAGGCGTTGGCGAACATGCTGGAGGAAGTGCGTCGCATGGCAAGGGTGACTGACCAGTTGCTGCGGCTGGCGCGATTGGAGCGGACGGAGGTCAGCACTTCCTTTGTCCGGATTGATGTCGGACACGTCCTGTACCGGACGGTGGCGATCTTTCAGCCCCTGTGCGATGAGAAACAGGTTAAATTGCGATTAGAGACCGAAGGCGAGTGCCTTGTTCTGGGAAATGAGGATCTGCTGGTCGAAATGTCAGCTAACCTTCTGGATAATGCACTTCGCGCCACGCCCAGCGGAGGCGAAATCCTTTTGCGCGCTGAAGTCGAGCCCGGCGGGGTCGTTCGGGTGACCGTCGCCGATACCGGGCCGGGTATCGCTCCGGAACTGGCGGAGCGTGTGTTCGAACTATTTGGGCAGGTCCCCGGGACCCGGCAGACCGGGGCCGGTCTGGGTTTGGCGATTGTCGCGGCGATTGCCAAAGCTCATGGGGGGCGCGCCGAACTGAACCTCCAGAATACCCGTGGGGCTGTATTCCATGTGCGTTTGCTGAAAACGTCAACTTCCTAACGAATTTCTAATAAGAAACCTTTTCCTTTTGTTCACGGGTTTTCTTAATATACTGTGGAACCAAAGGACGCCTATGGCTAAATTGAACATAATTGCTGTCGAGGATGAGCGTGATATCCTTGATCTGATCACCTACAACCTGACCCGGGAGGGATTTGAGGTCACCGGCATTGACAATGGGGAACAAGCGTTAGAGATGATTCGCCGAAAGAGACCGGATTTGATTCTCCTGGACTTGATGCTTCCCGGCGTGGGGGGCTTGGAAATCTGCCGGATGCTCAAGGCCAAGCCTGAAACCGCTGATATTTCCATTATTATGGTGTCCGCCAAGGGCGAGGAATCGGATGTGGTGGTTGGACTGGAGATAGGGGCTGACGATTATGTGGCCAAGCCCTTCAGCATGAAGGTGTTGCTGGCCCGCATTCATGCCGTGCTGCGGCGCCGCGAAAAGAGTCCAGTCAAGGCGGATGATGTCCTCAAGGTGCATGACATCGTCATCAACCCCGGGCGGCACGAGGTGTTGTGTGGAAAAACTTCAATTGAACTTACGGCCTCGGAATTCCGTTTGCTCCATTTCCTGGCACAGCGACCCGGGTGGGTGTTTACCCGTGAGCAAATCGTGGATGGGGTCAAGGGTGAGGATTATGCCGTAACGGATCGTGCGGTGGATGTCCAGATGGTTTCCCTGCGTCGTAAACTTGGGAAGCGGGGGGATTATATCGAGACCGTCCGTGGTGTGGGTTACCGGTTCAAGGAGTGAGCATGCGATCGAAACGATTGTTCTGGCGGATTTACACGTATTTTTTGATTGTTACCATCGGGGCGCTGGCGGTGACCGCCTGGTACGTGGATCGGTCTTTGTATGCCTTCCACCAAAATCAAGTGTCTTCTGATTTGTTGGTGCGGGCCCAGATAATCGCCCGTGACCTTACCCCGCCCCTGGATCGGGATGTGGTCGTCTTGAGTCAATGGGTCAATGACCTGGGACGCCTGACCTCATCGCGAATTACCATTATTATGCCTGAGGGCCGTGTGATTGCGGATTCGTCTGAAAATCCGGCCATCATGGATAATCACCGGACCCGACCTGAAATTATAGAGGCGCTGGCGGGGCGGACGGGGCAATCCCTGCGTTATAGTGATACCCTGCGGCGCCGGCTGATGTATCTGGCGATTCCAGTCTGGAAAAATGGAGTGGTTGCAGGGGTGGTGCGTGTTTCGATCCCCCTGACGGTGATTGATGACGAACTCAAGGCCCTCCATGGAAGCATTGCGATGGGGGGACTCGTGGTGGCCGGTCTCTTTGCCGTGCTGGCATGGACTCTGTCCCGGCGCATTACCCAGCCCTTGGAATATATGCGGCAGGTGTCGGAGCAATTTGCCAAGGGGGAGTTGACGGCCCGGATCTCGGTGCCGGATACGGCGGAAATGTCTGCGCTGGCCCAAACAATGAATCAGATGGCCGCTCAGCTTCATGAGCGGGTGCGCTCCATGGTGATTCAGCACAATGAACAGCGGGCGGTGTTGGCCAATATGGTTGAGGGCGTGATGGCGGTGGATACGTCTGAACGGGTGTTACACATCAATCCTGCGGCCTGCCGGCTTCTCGGGTTGAAACCGGACGAGGGGCGGGGGCGCCATATTCTCGAAACGGTTCGTAATATTGAATTGCAGGAATTCCTGGGTGCGACCTTGGCTGCGCCGGATCCAACGGAGCGGGAGATTGTCCTGCGGGGCGAGACGGAACGCTTCATTCAATTGCATGGCGCGGCGCTGAAGGATGCGGACGGCAAAAATATCGGGGCCCTGGTGGTGATGAATGATATTACCCGCCTGAAGCGGCTTGAAACCATGCGGCGTGATTTTGTGGCGAATGTTTCCCACGAACTTAAAACCCCGATCACCACCTTGAAGGGGTGCGTCGAAACCCTGGCGGGCGGGGCGGTGAACCAGCCTGAGGAAGCCCAGCGTTTCCTGGGCATGATGGAACGCCATGTGAACCGGCTTGAATTGATGGTCGGGGATCTCCTGGCGCTGTCCCGGTTGGAGTTTGAATCGGAGCGCGGCGAGATTGCCCTGGAACCGGGATCAGTGCATGACGTCATCGCCCGCGCTGTACAATCCTTTGCCAAACGGGCGGAGGCCAAGGGAATGCTGCTGGTGATGGATTGCCCGGATTCCCTCCAGACCCTCATCAATGCGCCCCTGTTGGAGCAGGCGGTCGGGAATCTGCTGGATAATGCCATCAAGTACAGTTCGGAGGAAACCCGCATTATGGTGACGGCGGCTCTGGTGAAGGATCTGGTGGAGATCCGCGTCACGGATCAGGGGCCGGGGATTGAGAAGAAGCATTGGGAGCGTATCTTTGAGCGGTTCTATCGGGTGGATCAGGCCCGGAGTCGTGCCATGGGCGGGACCGGGTTGGGTCTGGCCATCGTCAAGCACATCGCCATCGCGCATCATGGCGGCGTCTCGATGGAAAGCGTCCCCGGCAAAGGTAGTACGTTCATCATCCGTTTCCCTCAGGCAAACCCGGCATAAATGCACGTGCAGCAGATAGGTGAAGATCAATTGATCCGCCGGCTTAAGCGCTGGGCGCCGGGGCGAGTGGATGTGGTTTGCGGTATCGGGGACGATTGTGCCGTCGTGCGGACGGGCCGACGCGATCCTTATGACCTCCTGTTGAAAAGCGACCCTGTGATCGAGGGGGTTCATTTTGGCCCGGAGGCCAGTGGAGCCTCGATCGGGCATAAAGCCTTGGGGCGGGTGCTGAGCGATCTGGCCGCCATGGGCGGTGAACCGCTGTGGATCCTGGTCGATCTGGTCGTCCCTCCAACCGCCGATGTGGCCCATATTGAGTCAATCTACCGGGGAATGGCGAAACTGGCCCGCCGGTACGGCGTGGCGGTGGTCGGGGGTGACACCAGCTGTGGTCCAACCCTGGAAGTTCATGTTTTTGCGGTGGGGCGAATTGGCCGCGGAAAAGCGATTCTGCGATCGGGCGCACGGCCCGGTGACGCGCTCTATGTGACCGGCACCCTGGGCGGAAGTGGGCTCGGCCGTCATTTAAGGTTCGAACCCCGTCTTCGCGAGGGGCAATGGCTGCGTGATTCGGGTGCGGTCACGGCCATGATGGATGTCAGTGATGGTCTGGCAACCGATTTGCGGAGAATGGCGGCGGCCAGTGGTACCGGGGCCGTTCTGGATGCCGCCTGCATTCCTGTATCCAAGGCGGCCCGGCAGATAAAGGATAAACGGTCCGCACTTGAGCATGCGCTTACCGATGGTGAGGATTTTGAATTACTGTTTACCGTTCAACGCCGGAAACAAAAGTCGTTCGAGACGGCCTGGCAAAAAAACTTTGGACGGCCTTGTACCCGGATTGGGGAGATGACGGCGAAGCGGGGTATTGTGGAATTGTGCGCGGGGATTCATTGTGAGAAATTATCCCTTCACGGTTATGAACACTTTGGTCGTCATCTCAAATAGCGTCAAAGACACGCATAAGCTGGCTCGGCATTTGTTGAAGCAACTGCCGGAATCCCAGGTATTGGCTCTGCACGGGGATCTCGGGAGCGGGAAGACCTGTTTTGTGCAGGGGTTGGCGGTGGCGCTCAAGGTGAATCGGCCTGTGACCAGTCCGACGTTTACGCTGGTGCATGAATATGCGGGGATTCGGCCGCTGGTGCATGTGGATCTCTACCGGTTGCGTGACTCGCTGGATGCCCTGATGCTGGGGCTTGAGGAATATTTTGAGTCGGCCGGGATCACGGCCATTGAATGGGCGGATCGCGCGGCCGATATATTTCCTCCCCTGACGATCCATATTTCTTTCGAAGCGATGGCGGAGTCCCACTCCCGGCGGATTACCATCAAATCGCCTTTCCCGCTCTCTTCCGGCATTGCATCCGGCGGCCAGCTTCGCTAGCATCACCGCACTTTTAATGAACCAAATGGCGGGGTGATTATGCTGGATATCAAACTGATTCGTGATCATGAGGATAAAGTGCGGCAGGGGTTATTGTCGCGGGGTGCCAGTCTTGAGTTTCTCGAGGCGGTGGTCGCCGATGATGCCGTGCGCCGCAGGTTGGTGACCGAGGTGGAGAACCTGAAAAACCAGCGCAATGTGGTCTCGAAGGAAATCGGCATGCTCAAGAGCAAGGGGCAGGATACCGCCGCCACCCAGAAAGCCATGCGTGAACTGGGCGACTTGATCGTGCAGAAGGATAACGAGGTTCGTGAAATCGACAGCCGCCTCAAGGATAATCTTTTGCGCATCCCCAACCTCCCGCACAGCAGTCTGCCGGACGGGTTGGAGGCTTCGGCCAACGTGGTGGCGCGCACCTACGGGGAGGCTCGTTCCTTTGCCTTCCAGCCCAAAGGGCACGTGGAAATCGGGGAACGATTGGGGATTTTCGACTTCGCCCGCGGGGCCCGGATGACTGGCTCTGGTTTCCCCCTGTATTTGGGGCAGGGCGCCAAATTGCAGCGCGCCCTCATCCAGTTCATGCTGGACCTCCACACGACGGAGCATGGCTATACCGAGATGTTGCCCCCGTTTGTGGTCAATACCGCCTCCATGATTGGGACCGGGCAATTGCCCAAAATGGCGGAAGACATGTATCACGCCACGGATGATCTCTGGCTGATTCCCACGGCGGAGGTGCCGGTGACGAACTATTATCGCGACGACGTGATAGATAAACCCCTCCCGGTTTATCTGACTGCCTATACGCCCTGTTTCCGTCGCGAGGCGGGTGCGGCCGGCAAGGAGACCCGGGGCATCATCAGGGTGCATCAGTTCGACAAGGTGGAGATGGTGAAGTTTGTTGAACCGTCCACCTCCTATGCGGAATTGGAGTCGCTGGTCCTGAATGCCGAGGATGTGTTGCAGCGGTTGGGCCTCCATTATCGGGTGCTGTCGCTGTGCAAGGGGGATATCAGTTTTGCCGCGGCGAAATGTTACGACATTGAACTTTGGGCGCCGGGCCAGAATGGTTGGCTGGAAGTGTCATCCTGTAGTAATTTCGAAGCCTTCCAGGCACGCCGGGCCAACATCCGTTACCGGCGTGTGGATGGAAAACTGGACTTTGTTCACACCTTGAACGGATCCGGTGTGGCCTTGCCGCGAATCATGGTTGCGATCCTGGAAAATGGTCAGGAAGCGGACGGGTCTGTGACCCTGCCCGAAGCGATTGTCCCCTATATGGGCGGTATCCGCCGGCTTACGCCGGCAGGCAGCGGGCAGTAGGCTGTGGGCAGTAGGCTGAAAATCAACCCTGCGCACCTTCCAGAAGAGGGGCGCATTCTTGTTGCCGTTTCGGGGGGGGCGGACTCGGTCGCGTTGCTTCGCCTTCTCCACGCCTTGGCGAAGCGCAAACGGTGGCGGTTGACGGTGGCACACTTGGATCACGGGATCCGGGGGAAGACGTCCCGTGAGGATGCCGCTTTTGTACAGACGCTGGCGAAGCGCTTGAAAATTCCCTGCGTTATCGGGCACGCGAAGGTGCCCGTCCTGGCGCGGCGGGCGGGGGGGTCACTGGAGATGGCGGCACGTCAGGCGCGATATGCTTTTCTGGTGCGAACGGCCCGCAAGGTGGGTGCGGACTTGATTGCCACGGCACATACCGCCGATGACCAGGTCGAGACCCTGCTTCTGAAATTCCTGCGCGGGGCGGGGCGGGGTGGCCTTTCGGGTATTGCCGCTGCCACGACGGTATCGGGAATCCCTTTGGTCCGGCCATTGCTGGATGTCTCGCGGGGCGAAATCGAGACCCTGTTGCGGAATCGAAAATGGAGCTGGCGCGAAGATGAGACGAATGCCGATCCTGTGTTTTTGCGGAATCGGGTGAGGCACGAATTGCTTCCCCTGTTGGAACGGGAATTTAATCCGGGGTTGCGCAAAACTTTACTGCGTACCCGCGATGTGCTGGCGGCGGAAGATGAGTGGATGGATGAGTTGGCGCGGGGAATTCTCAAGGAGTGTCTTGAGGAAGGCGCAATCCCTCTCCCTGTCCGCCACAGGCGGATCCGCCCGGGGCAGACAGGGGAGAGGGTTCCTCTGCGGAGTGATCGTTTAGGCGACTATCCCCTTGCGGCTCGGAGGCGGGTAATCCGATTATGGCTCTTTGGGCAGGGGGTACCGGAAGAGGGCTTGGCTTTTGACGCCGTGGCGCGTGTGGAGCGGTTGATCGGGCGTACCGCCGGGAGTGAATCCATCGAATTGCCGGGCGGGTGGAAGGTGTGGCGACAATATCATTGCCTGCGTGCGACATCGGAAAACCAGGATGTTCCGGCGGCTTCCCGTTCCGGTTCGCAAGCCGTGAAGGTGAAACTGAAAATCCCCGGGAAGACGGTTGTTCCTGCATGGGGAATCACTGTCACGACCACGCTGAGACCGGGCGTGATTAAAGAGAAGGGGGCGGGACCGGGCAAGCTGCCTGCCAGGGCCAGTTTCAATGCGGCAGAGTGGGCTCGGCGTGACCTTTGGATACGAGAATGGAAAACGGGTGATCGGATGATTCCGTTCGGCATGTCAGGGTCCCGGAAGATTCAGGACATTCTGGTGGATGCGAAAATTCCGCAGTCTGAACGGAGCCGGGTGCCGGTGATGGAGTGTAAAGGCGAGATTGTCTGGATTCCCGGCTTCCGGATTGCCGCGTCGTGGGCTGTTGTTAACCCGGAGAGTGTGAGTTTGCAAACAGAGGTTCATGCCACTCGGAAATGAACCAAACACGGAGATGGCGGATGAATAAGACGGAAAAAATGAGCGGGATAAACCAATATTCCACCTATGGTTGGCTGCGTGGGTTCTCCGTGGTCCCTTCGTGGGGTGCCCGCATTGAGCAGGCGTGGTGGGATTACCAGCCCGAGCGTATGCGAGAGGAAGTCGCGCTGGCCCGGCAGGTGCATGCGAACGGCCTTCGCCTGTGGATCGAGTTTTCGGCCTGGATGGCCAATCCTGAGCGCGTTACCGCCAACTTTCTTGATGCCATTGACGCCATATCGGAGGCAGGTATGAAGACGATGCCTTGTTTATTCAACCGCTGGCATGACCACCACTGGGACTATGGCGGAACATACACTGAACACCTGTATCGGAACTGGGAGCCGATGTTGCAGTATGTCCGTGCCCTCGTGCAGCCGCTTGCTACGGACGATAGGGTGTTGATCTGGGACTTGTGCAACGAGCCTCAGGCCATGGATATGACCTCGGAAGTAAACCAGCGCGAATGCGCCTGGTTACAGGCAATTGCCGACTGTGTTCGTGGCTGCGGTGCGCGACAACCGATCACCATCGGCACGATGAACGGCGGCAACATCGAGGTCTTCGCGCCGCTTTGCGATGTGCTGTGCGGTCACCCCTACGCGCACGATCCAGAGGGACTGGACGTAGCGATTACCGATTACAAGGAGAAAGCGCGTCGTCACGCGAAACCGTTTCTGGTAAACGAGTGCATGCCCGGTGCCCTCGACGATCAGACGCGCGCCGTCGTGGCGCAGTTCTACACTGAACGGTTGTCGGGAGCCGGTTTCGGGTGGATGGGGTGGGCGCTGCGGGAGGGGTTGGCCATTTCGACTCGACGGGATCGGTATGATGGCAACGGCATCAAGGGCGAGGGTTTCCACCCGTTCTTTACGAAGGAGGGGCGCTTGCGTGGTGGATTGGAGTTTCTGACCGAGAAACCGGACCTCCCCTCACCATGGCTGAAAAAGCCGAACAAGGCGGATGCAGGCGGCGCGCCATAACGCGCGCCTGGTTCAGTCCCGTGTTCTGGGTTTTTCATATATAATCCACTTGTGTTGGCTCTAGGGTGGGGCTACTATTTAACCCTAATAATTCTACATCGAACAATAAGGAGTCACGATATGAACGCATGGAAGTGGATGATGGGCATAATGATGGTTTTCGCGCTTTCGCTGACGGTTCAGGCAGCCGATGATTATTATCTCGTTAAGATGAAGGGCTTGGACAAGCAGACCGAAATGAAGGTGATGTCGGTGGCGGAATTCAAGGAACTCGAGACCACCATCAAGCTTGAGACGAAGTTTTTGCCGACGGCGGTGGCCGAGGCGGCGAAAGACTGGCGTGCGGATGAGTTGAATAAAGGCGTTCCGTTCCCGGGAAATAAAGTGTCCGCCCCCATGATCATCACTTCGACTAAATTTTCCTCGTCGGAAAAGGCCAACGCCGAATTGACGAAGTATGAGGAGCTTCAGGCTAAAAAAGAAGAGCGCGAGGCCAAGCAACCAAAATCAAAGGATGTGGCCTCCAAGGAAGCCAAGCAGGCCTCTGAGCGTCGGGCGGCTGCGGAATTGATCAAACCCAAATTGGAGGCATTGATCGCCAAGAGTGGAGCGGCAGGGGCCAAGGGAGCCGAGGCAAATATGGATGTGCCCGGTGGCGCCAAGGTCAATGCGGCGGTTGACAAGGTTGGTAAATAATTGGTTTCAGCGAAACGCCCCCTTCCCTTAACGGTGACGCCATGACCGGATTCGCAGTATGGACGGTGATGCAGGAAGGGGGGCGGATCGACTCCGCCGGCTTCCTGATGCGGGTGGGGTTGGCGTTATCCCTTTATACCGCTTTTTCCCTGGCGCAACACTTCTGGCTCCGGCAACGGGTGCTTCGCAATGTGGGCGTACCGTTTAACGCATTGGTGCTGGTGTTGCTCCTGACTTTGTTTCTGAAGCCGGTACTCGGGCAACTCAATCCCTATATTCTGGATGCGGCCTTGGCCGTAATCATTTTTCTCGGGGTCTCCATTGCGCTCAAGGGGGCGGATGTATTTCTCTTTGACGTTGTGGCCGCCTGGCGGAAACGGCCGCAGGTTCCAGTATTATTGAGGGACATCGGGCGCTGGCTTTTGTCTTTGCTCGTGCTGATCCTGCTGGTCCGCTGCTTTTTCCCGGGGGTGAACCTGGATGTCTTTGCCATGTCTTCGCTGGTCGTCGGGTACATTGTCGGGAATGCGACCCAGGATACACTGGGCAATTTGATTGCCGGCCTGGCCTTGAATACCGAGCGGCCCTTCCAGATAGGCGACTGGGTCACGGTGAGCGGCAACACGGGCCGGGTGGTGGATACAACCTGGCGGGCGACCCGGTTGCGGACCAAGGCCGAGGACTATATCATCATTCCCAATGCCTCCATTGCCCGGGATGCGATTGTCAATTATTCCCGGCCCACCACGCATCATGGTTGTTTTTTGCCAATCGGAGTGGATTATGAGAGTCCGCCCAATGTTGTGCGGAGCGCCATCCTGGGCGTGTTGTCCAATGTGCCTCAGGTATTGAAGGATCCGGCGCCCCAGGTCTTTCTCACGGGCTATGGTGATTTCTCCATGAACTTCACCATGAAATTCTTCATTCTGGATTTTGCGCAATTGGAGGTCATTCAGAGCACGGTTATGGATCGGCTCTGGTATTCATTCAAGCGGGAGGGAATTGGCATTCCCTATCCCATTCATGACGTGCGGGTGAGTAATCAACTGGTTGCGGAGCGGCTCGACCGTGTGTCTAACCAGAACACCGTGCGGGATTTATTGAAACGCGTCGAGTTGTTTCAGTCCCTGTCTGACCCCGAATGCGAGCGGCTGGTCGGCTTAGTGGAGACGGTGCCTTATGCGGCGGGTGAAGTGCTTTGTCGTGAGGGAGAGGCTGGTGATTCGTTCTATGTCATCCAGACGGGAACGGTGGCGGTTTTGATTCGCGGGGCGGATGGGGTGCCCGCCGAAGTGGCGCGACTTACCGTGGGGCAATTTTTCGGGGAGATGTCCTTGCTTACGGGTGAGCGGCGTTCGGCGACGGTCGTGGCGGATGGAGACGTGGATGTGGTGAGGGTCTCGAAACTGGACTTTGCCGACTTGTTGAAGGCGGATGTCGAACTGGCGGGCAAGTTGGCGGCGGTGCTTGAAAAACGTTTGGCTGAACGCCATGCCTTATTGGCCGCTTCAGCAGCAGGGACACCAGCGCCTGAGAGTCGCACCATGCTGGCAACACGGATCCGTCGGTTTTTTGGGCTTATTTAAGAAACTTCTTTGGCATCGCTCAGGTCGCGGAAATTCTTATCCCTATGAAAAAAAGCGGATTCATTTTCTTTCTAGCCCTGGTTGTTTACGGGGCTGTGCCTTTTGGCTGGGCCCTGCCGACGGAACCTCTGGAGCCTCGCGAGGGGTTTCTGGCTCAGGCTTCGCAGCAAGGTGTCTTTCAAATGGTTGGCGCGACGGCTTCGCTTACGCAATCCAACCGGGCCTGGCAGTTGCGCTTTTCCCTGCCCCCGGGTGCGGCGGCCGGAATCTGGGCAAAGTATTCCGGCGCGGATGGGCTTCCGGCGCGGGCGCATATCCTGTGCTATGAGTATGACCTTGCACCCGATACGTCGATTCCCTTGAACGTCAGTTGGGAGATCAAGGGGACTTCAGGGCAACAAGTCCTGCCGCTGGTGTTGCGTCAGCGTCACGGGCAGGGGGTGCTGCTTTTGGAAGCCGGCCGTATCGGGGCCTGGAACGAAACAGTTTTCGTTGTCGCACACCCCGGGGGAGCGGACTTGCTTTCCGGAGGGCTTTCGATGAAGGCGGAACTGGTGGCATGGTCTCCCTGGCGCCTGGCGATGGCCACTCCGTGGGGACGCTGGCTGGGGTTGCTCGCGGCGGCGCTACTGGCGGTCGTCATGACCGGCGTCATGAGGCGCTGGCGTCCGTCAACCGGGATGACTGCAGGTTGGTTCCGTGATCTTGTTTTCGGGGTTGCCTGTGTGTTGGGGGTGGGTTCGGTGCTGGCCATCCTCGCAACGGTGAATACGTGGCCGGGTCGTTTCCCGCTCACCGGCGCAGCGGTTTCCCTCGCAGGGGCGCTGATGGCGGCGCTATTTAACCGGCTTTGGGCCGGACGCTGGCCCACGGCCCGGGAGTCGTTCCAACATGTGCTCATTCCCGGGCTGGTGACGATGGCGGCGGGTGACCTGGCGATTTGGACAGCGGTGACACAATGGGGGGATCTGGGCCAAATGACCCGGCTGAGCGCCGTGGTGTTCTGGCTGCTTTATCATGGGAATAATGTCCGGCGTTTGTTGGCCACCCAGCATCCATTGGATGCGGTGATGGGGTTGCGACTGGTATCCATTCCCTTTCTGTTTGGACTTCTTCTCCTGCTCCCGAATCGTGACCTGATGTTTCAGGCGGGTTCGCTTCTGTTGCCCGGCGTCTGGGGTGGCTATGAGGTCAGGGTGGTGGTAGGGCGGATAGTAACCTTGATCGGGTTCAATCTGCTGGCTTCGGTGGCCTGTGGTGGAGCGAGTGGAAAAGGGTGGGGATCCCGTTTATGGGATGCCAGCTCTGTCAGAGTATTGGTGGCGGCGGCGATGGCTGTAGCGGTCTCCCCCATCATTGCGGATATGGGATCAGGGCTCTATACGATTCCGGTTTTCTGCCAACCGCTGGCGACAGTGGTGGCGGCAATGTTGTCGCAAAGCCTGCTCTGGGCTGAAGCCTATCTGCTGACAGGCATGATGCTGGATGCGATGCATCGCCGGAAACTGCAAGGTCCGGCCCTGATCGCTTCGGCGCGAAAAGGCTTTCGCAATGGACTGGTTTTCAGCGGGTGGTTCATGGGGTTGTTGCAACTGGGGCATCTTATCGCGGCCGCTCCATTCTGGCGGCAGGCTTATGCGTCGGCTCCGTTTTTGTCCTGGGCCTGTCTGGGGGCGCTGACATTTCCTCTCGTCAAGACCATCATAGAAAGTTTTGACGGGAGTCCTTCGTTTCTCCGGCGCCTGCTGCGAAATTACCGGCGGCCCGCCCTGACGTTGCGTGGGGCGACGGCAGGCCTTTTTGTCGTGTGGGCCTGGAATCATCAGTTTATCGTGTGGACCCTGCCGGAACGATCCGGACTGGGATTTGTGGCCGGGGTGTTGATTTATGCCGGGATGAGTATTGTGAGTGATGCGGGCCGTCTGGCCATCGGGCGTGGACGTATGGCGGGGTGGCGACTATATGGGGTGGAAGCGTTGTTGGGTGGATTGCTGGGGGCGGCGTTGGGCTTTTATTTTGATGCGACCCAGACCCCGGTGGTGACCGCCAAACTGGCGGTCTATTGCGGTTACGGTCTGAATCCCTTGCCTTATGATGTCTATCCGCTTTTGAGCCGGTGGGGCTTCCTGAGCATGGGCGAGTACACGGGGGGAGCGCGGTTGTTGTGGAATGAGGCGCTGGCCGGAGTGATTTCCTGGGGTGTGGCGGCCTGGTTGTTTGCGATCAACCGCTCGTTCCTGACCGCCTTGTTCCAACGGGAGTGGGCTCCCGTACGGCGCCTGATGACGAGGGATGGATTGTCGGAACTGGCGGATGGCACCATCTTTGTCCTGCGCTGGGGGTTATGGATGGCGCCGATTATATTCACGTTCCTGCGCCAGATGTCCGTTCCCACCTGGTATAATCAGGATGGCGCTATTCGCACCCTTTTTTGTGTGGCGCAAACCGGCTTGCTGGACGGGCCGGCTTTTGCGGCCTGGAGCCTGAAGGTATTCATGTGGGTGTTGGCGTTTGATGCGTTCCGGGTGTTGATCTGGCTGGATCACATGGGCCTGAGGGTGGCCACCCTGGTGAATCTCAGCTTTCTCGGCATGGATCGGCTCGATGAGCGGGTGTCGCGGTTTCTCGGACCTCATGCCGCCGCCCGGTTCATCCCCGAAGGGATCAAGCGGTTCACCACCTGGGCTCCGCTGTTGCTTCCTTTCTACATTCCTGCCGGGGCGGCCTGGAATCAAGTCTGGGATCAATCCAAGGCTTTGCATCTGGCCACCACGCCCTGGATTGAGAAAATCTGGGGACAATCGATGGGTACTGGCTTCATTGAGGCGGTGGTATTGTTAGGGGCGGTGGTGTCGATGGCTACAGTCCTGCGCATCCTCAGGGCACGGGGCGAATTGCCGCCGGAAGTGCCGGAGTTGCGTAATCGTGTCTATGCCTTTTCCATGCATCCGGGGGGCGCGGCCCGTGCCGAATTTCTTCCCCAGAACTTTGAGGTCCACCGGCGTTCCTATGAAGGCCGTGATCCTGCCGGGCGTGCCTTGTTTTTGGTGGAAGAGGAGTCGGATGTTTCCGGGCAACACCGGGTCTGGCCGGTGTTTGGCAATTACCCGGCGGAAGTCGGGCCGCAACCGGAGATGGTGGATGAGGGGGATCATGTCCGCTTCCGGCACCGTTTGCATGGGATTGAAACACGGATGAACGTGGTCCTGCCCGAAGAGGGGTTGGCGTTGGAGGCGTGGACGGTGACGGTCCGGAATACGGAGCGGAAGCCTCGATCATTATATTTGGTCCCGTATGTGGAATGGTCGCTGAACATGATGGAGGCCGACCGCGGGCATACCCAATACAACCGGTTATTTCCGGATGTGTCGTACCATCCGGAGTTGAATGCGGTGGTGGCGTTGCATCATACCAGCAAACTGGCGGGATTCCTGGCGGTGGATCAGGCGCCGGTCGGGGTGCATGTGGCCCGGATGGAATTTATTGGCCGGGCCGGGACGTTATGGCACCCCGAAGCCTTGCGCCAGATGCAGTGGCGACCCCCGGAGTCGCTTGCGCCTTGCCCGATGTTCGACGGCATTGCGAGTCTGGCGCTGCGGTTGGACTTACCGCCCGGGGGCGAGATGACGGTACGCCTGTGGGTGGGGTGTGCGGTCTCCAGTCCGGCGGCGGAAGCCATGATCCGGAACTGTTGTCCGCCCGGTCAACCGCGACCGGCGACGGCCTCCGGAAATTTGCTCATAGGGCATGGACGCCCGCAGGGAATGGGGCCGCCTTATACCCGGTTCGATGAGGGGGGGCAGATGATGCAGGTGCTGACGCCCTTTACGCCCCGGCCCTTTGATCACACCATGGCCAATGCGTTGGGGCATGTGATGGCGGTGACACATCGTGGTTTGCATACGTCTTCCAGTATCAACTCGCAGCAGAACCGGCTGACTCCGGACTGGGCGGACACCACCACCCGGGAACTGCCGGGCGAGGCCATCTACCTTTATGATCGCGACCAACAGCAATGGGTTTCGCCCACCTATGAGCCGCTGCGTGCGCCCGGGGCTGAATATGAAACCGATTTCCGGACGGATGGAACGGCTGTGTTTCATATGCGACAGGGAACGCTGTCCACCGACCTGACGGTTTTTGTTCCGCTGGATGAGCCGTTGGGGGTGTACCGTCTGAAGATCCGCAACGAGGGGGACGGGATGCGGCGTTTTTACTGTGCGCCGTATTTTCAGATGACGCTGGCGGCGCAGCCGGAACATTCCGGGAAGTTGATCCGGTCGCCGTCATCCGCCGGGCATGGCTGGCTGTTTGAGAATCCCCGGAACACCTTCCGCTCCGGCCCGGCGTTTGTGGCGGTTTCGCCTGCGCCGGAAAAGAGTACGACCCGGCGGGGTGAATTTTTCGGGATGGGCAGAACCGTGGCGCATCCGGCTTGGGTGGATGACGGGGCTGGTATGCCGCATGATCCCGATGATCAGGCGGTGGCCGCCTTCCGGATCGCACTGGAGATTCCACCCCATTCCGAATGCGACGTCGTGGTGGTGCTGGGCCAGACCGGAACCTGTGCGGAAGCCGAACGGCTTATCGCTGATTATCTGGAGCCGGAGCATTCCGCAAGGCAGCTTGAGGCGACTCGCCGGTGGTGGAAGGGTTTTATGGGGACGCTGGAGGTGAAGACGTCCGATGCCGCGATGGATGGTTATTTATACTGGCTGCGATATCAGGCCTTGGCGGAGCGCATCTGGGCCCGGAAAGGGTTCTATCAGGCCAGTGGGGCTTTCGGGTTTCGGGACCAGTTGCAGGATTCGGTGAACTTGATCTGGGTGGAGCCGGCGCTGGCCCGGCATCAGATTTTGTTGCATGCCGCCCAGCAGTTTGTTGAGGGGGATACCGTGCATTGGTTTTTCCTGCAACAGGATGGCCGTACCAGTTTTTCCAGTCGTTCCCATGCCTGCGACAATCTCCTGTGGCTGGGCTGGGCGGTGGCGGAGTATGTCCGGATGACCGGGGATGAGACGCTGTTGGATGAAACGGCGCCTTATCTTGATGCGGAAATTCCCTTGTTGCCCCTGCCCGAGGGGAAACAGGGGATGGGCTTTTTCCCGTTGCGCTCAACACGGGAAGACTCTGTGTTGGAACATGTGCGGCGGGCGCTGGACCTGGTCCTGAATAAACGGATGGGCCAGCATGGTCTGCCCCTGATGGGGACAGGAGACTGGAACGATGGTCTGGATGAAATTGGATGTGAAGGTCGTGGTGAAAGCGTGTGGCTGGGCTTCTTCCTCTATTATATTCTGCGCGAATTGATGCCGGTGCTGGAGCGGCGTTGCAAACCGCGCCAGGCGGCGGAATATCGGCGGCGCCTGATGGCGCTGGGTGAGGCGGTCAATGCGACATGGAGGGAGGACCGGTATTTGCGCGCCATTCATGATGATGGTACCGAGATCGGGGTCAAGGGCAGCGGGATCTGGGAAGTGGATGCGCTGACGGCGGCCTGGGCTGTTTTTGCCGGTATTGATAAAGAGCGGGCGAGGACGGTGTTTGATACGGCGCTTCAGACTTTGGAGAAGGATACGGTGATATTGCTCGGTTGGCCTGCATTGAATGAGCAGACCAAACCCTATCTCGGGCGGAGTTGTCGTTATCCGGAAGGGGTGCGTGAGAACGGGATGTATTGCCACGGGGTGCAGTGGATGGTGGGAGCGGCCCGGAAGCTGGCGGAAGAACGCGCCGTGGCAGGGGACCGGGTTGCGGCGGAACAATACCGTGAGACAGCGGTCCGGCTCTGGCGCAAGATCTCACCGCTGGAGCACACCACCCCGGAACAGATTGAGCGATATGGTGGGCAGCCGAATAAGCAGGCGGCCGATTTCCTGACCCGATTCGAACCCGGACGAATGATCTGGAATGGCTATACCGGGGCGGCAGCCTGGATGTTGAGACAGGCGCTGGAAGGGGTTGTGGGGGCGAAGTTGAAAAATAATCAGGTTCACCTTCCCGGTGATCTATTGGAGCCGCGGGGGGACTTGCGGGTGTTCAGTGTGACACGTAATTTGACGAGCCGTCCGCTAGCGGAGGGGGCGAAACGTGTTTAACAGGGATAAGATGTATTCCTTCACAGTTTCACGGCTTCGCGTGAGTCTGGTTTTTCTTTTCGTATTCGTCATGTGGAGCGGGTCCGTGAGTGGGGATCTAGCCAGTCCTTCTCCCTTTTCTTTCCCGACGCTCAATCCCCGTCATGTTTGCATGCGGCAGGTGGTGGAGAATGCGCTCGGCTATATCAAGCCCGGGCAGGGACTGTTTGATGAGGTCTCGGGCTATCCGGTTGAGGGCTGGAACGAGGGCGATCAATCCGGTCTCCATCTGAGGGGCTTTACCCAGCTTACCTCCATCGGTGAATGGGTGGAACTGTTGGGCCACATTGCCGCCGGTTATGCCGATCAACCCTATTGGACCCGGATGGCGGCCTTAACCCAGCTTGACCGGGTGTCCCGCTGCCTGATGCAGGATCAGGCTGACCCTAACCTCAGTGATCGTGGCCTGTTATGTAATTTTATTGGATTCGAAAAAGGACGCCGGTTGGCGCCGTTGGCTTCGGATGCCTATAAGCAGGATTTCGTGGCGGTGTACGGTGCAGAAGATGGACTGGCGGTATGGAGAGCCATGGAAAAGTGCGGGTGGCTGCGGCCCTGGCAGAACGATGAACAGGGTGAGATCATCCGCGGGTCGGGATTCGGCTATGGCCAGGAGGGTTTCAGGGGGGCGCTGGCGCCTTATTCTTCACATGATGACCAGATCAAAATCATGACCCTGCTGGATCGGCGTGTGGTACAGGTGGTTTTGGGTGATAATGCCAACTTAAGCGCTTCAGTAGCCAAAACCATCGGCTTGCTTTTGCGTCCGGAAGTCAAAAACGATTCCCTCGCCACAAGGATCCGGGAGCGGTTGGAGGCTTTTCTAAAGGCCCAGCAACCGGGCTACCAGAATCTCTACGACCCCCGGCGTGGCCTTTTCCGGTTCGGCTGGAATGCCACCCATAAACAATTTCTGGGTTGGGGGGATGGCCGGGGAGTATGGCAGGTGGCCTATGCCGACTATTTTGTCAATGAGTTCAGGGGACCGCTCCAGTTTGTCGTGGTCCGGTTCGGGTTTCCGGATGATCCCCTGCGATATCAGTCGTTTAAGATTAAATCCCGTGTTTTGACGAATGGGAAAGAGCCGTTTACGCTGGGGGTTTGGGAAGGGTCCGCCTTCCAGTCGTTGGGCCTTTCACTGTTCATGAGTGAACGCTCCAACCGGTGTTGGCGGGTGAACCTTGAAAATGCGGTGCGGATCAATCTGGATTACGCGCGAGCTTATGGGTTGCCGGGATTTTTGTCGGAGGCCTATAGCGGACACGGGAACCAGTACAGCGGGAAAATCGGTGTGCCGGATATTACGGTGGTCTGGGATGCCCGGATCACCAACGCGCCTTCGATCTATACGTTGGGGGTGGCCTACAGCATTCTGCCCGATGAGATAGAATCGTTCCTGCATGACAACTGGCCCGAGATTTCGGCGCTCTTTACCGATCATGGTCCCTGGGAGGGAACCCACGTTGCGACCATGTTACCGATCCGATGCCAGACAGCGGTGCATGTCATGTCGCTGATACTGGGCGGACTGGGCGCAGGGGATGAAGCCATGACGCGGTATCTGCAACAACAGGGACTTGCCGGCGCCTTGAACCGGCTTTATCCGGAGGGGGGAAAGGCGAATCTTCTGGCGCCGGAAACCCGGACGGTGAGCTGGTCTCCGGATGGGAGTGCGCTGGAATTGGCGCGGGGGAAGCAAGCCTTTCGATTGAAGGGTGACAACGTCCGGCAGGCGGCGGTGACGTGGTTGTTTGACAAATCTGCCGAGGCGCTGTCTTTGTCGGGTGGGGAATTGAAGATTCGCTATCGTAATCGGGGCCTGGCATTAAAGGCGGTAATCAGTCTTGAGCGTCCTGAAACCAACGGGCGGACGGTGTCGCAGGAGATCTTTGTGCGCTTCCGTCATACGCGATGGTGGGCACGGGATCTGAGTGTTCCGCTGCCGGCCACACCGGGTCTGTTGGGGATAAAAAAAGTGACGGTGCTATTGGGGGCGGAGCATGAGACGCAGAAGGTTGATCTGAGTCTTCAGGAATTCAACTTTGGCCCGTGTGGGGAGCCATCCGCCGGCCCTTAATTTTTCTCATGCTCATGGTCGTGATCGTCATCGTCCATGCAGGCATCATGGGTGGTCCTCCGCGTGATGCGTTCCAATAAACTCTGGGCTGAATCCGTGGGCGTTTTGCCTGCTTCCAGCAAGTCGATGCGTTCCTTGATCAGGGCCCGGTCCGGGAAGAGTGACAGGACTGTATTAAAACAGGTTATTGCCTCGCGGATTTCGCCCTTGGTCTCATGGAGAAACCCGAGGAATGTCAGGATCTCCGCCTGATCGAGCGTGAGTTCCCGGACCCGTTCGGGTGTGGATGGGGTTTTGGAGTGCAGCGTGAGGGCTGCGTCGAGGAGAGGCCGGGCGGCATTGAAATGGTGGCTTGTGATGGCCAGACGGCTTTTTTCCAGGGGGATGCGATAATCCCCGGGATTCAGGCGTTGGGCGGTATTCAAGATATCGCGGGCGAGATCGAGCCGCTGGAGGCCGGTATTCGCCCAGAACGAAGCGACCAGAAACGCCTCAACATTATGGGGGTCGGCCTGGGTGGCGAGTTTAAGCCAGGGGAGAATTTCGGCGCTGGCGCCGCCTTCGGCATGCGCATGTTGCTCGGGAGTAATGGCGGTTTGCCAGCGATGAAACGGTCCGGGAATCGGCACGGAAGCGTCCCGATGCGCAACGCCCTTGTGGAAATATAAATCCGCTTCGCTGAACAGATTGAGGCTCAAGGCCTGCCGGCTTTCTCCGAGAAGCAAATCCGCCACTCCGGAGGCCGTATTGGAGGAGGTGGGAGAGGAGGTCAGGTGGGCCGCCAGGGAAAATGCAAGGATCCACGCGCTGAGCACCAGCAGTCCCGCGCCCCATGCTGAAGCGTGGGAGTTCACAGGATGTCCCCGCGCGAAAAACGGCGTTTCCGATATCCCAGCCAGGCCAGGGACAGGAAAACGAGGGTCATCAACATCGCGTAGAAAAGGATCTCCGCCAGGGTCACCCAATTGGCTGAACCCCAGTCATGCACAAGGCGGCGACGCAGGTCGAAGAGTTCAAAATGCGGGAAGAGATAGTAGAGGGTGAAAAGGGTATAGCTGGCCGCGCCCTTGGCCTCCACCAGCATGGCGGGGATGCGCGGCAGCAGAAGGAATGCCGCGCTGGTGACGAGATAGGTGGTCACGGTGGCGGCGTCCCGGTTCAATCGGGTGGAAAATGCCACCGCGAGGGAACTGATCAGGGCCAGGGCGGCGGCGTGGAGGAGGATGGCTTGCAACAATGTGACCAGATTAAAGGTGCCGCCTTTGATCCAGACGGCCAGCCAGACGGTGAGGTAGAAGCACAGGAGGGACAGGCAGGTGATGGACCAGGCGCCCAGCCATTTGCCCAGGATCAGGGTCAGTCGTGACACCGGCTTGGCGAGCAGGGGAATAAGTGTCCCTCGTTGTTCTTCCTGTGGGAGTTGGCGGACGGCGGTGTTGATGGCCAGAATCCACGACAGCACCCATACGGCAAGAAGCCCCATGTCTTTGACGTAGCCGGTCACTTGTGACAGACCGAAAACGTCGAAGGACAGCAGGGCGGCCAGCAGGGTGGCCAGAAGGATGAGCAGCACCGAGAGCTCTTTGCGTCGCACCATATCAAGCCAGACGACACCGGCGATGGTGATGATTTTGCTCATGGCCGTTTCTCCGGAGTGGCGGTGGTGACGGCCTTGATGAAATACCGTTCCAGGTTTTCGCCCGGGGCGACCAGTTCATGGACGGGGCCCTCGGCAATCAAGCGGCCCTGTGACAGGATGGCAACCCGGTCGCAGGCCAGTTCTACCTCGGATAATTCGTGAGAGGAGAAGAAAACGGTTTTGCCGGCTTTTTTGCGCTCGGCGATGATCCGGCGGATATCCATGCGCCCTAACGGGTCAAGTCCGCCGGTGGGTTCGTCCAGGATGAGCAAGTCGGGATCATTGATGAGTGCCTGGGCCATGCAGATTCGTTGCCGCATGCCGCGGGAGTAGCCGGCGATCCGCCGATCCGCCGCGGAGGCAAGACCGGTTTCTTCCAGAAGTTGATTGGCCCGCGTCTTGATTTCGGAAGCGGGGAGATTAAACAAACGGCCCGCCATGGTCAGGAGTTCGCGCCCGGTGAGGAAATTATAGGTGTCCGGATTTTCGGCGAGATACCCGATTTTTTCCCGTGCGATGGTTTCGGTGACCGGCTTGCCAAAAAGCCGGGCGGTGCCCTGATCGGCATTCTGGAAGCCGAGAAGAACCTGGATGGTGGTGGTTTTTCCCGCGCCGTTGGGACCCAGGAACCCGTACACGGTGCCGGGGGCGACGGCGACGGTAAGGTCGCGCAGGGCATGAACGGTCCCTGTCGGTGCCGGGAACGAAACGCTCAGGTTCTGAATATCAATCGCAAGAAACATGTCGTTTATTTATCACATTACCATGCGATTGTCATACCCGAATATTAGTCGAGATTGCACTGGCGGTGGTGAACGGGTTTCGCTAAACATTCTGGATTCGATCAACCCAAGGAGACGTAATGACTTATTCAAACCCCGTGGTGCCGGGCTTTTATCCGGATCCGAGTGTGTGTTGTGTGGGCGATGACTATTATCTGGTCAACAGCTCTTTTGAATATTTTCCGGGCGTGCCGATTTTTCATTCTCGTGATCTGGTGCATTGGAGGCAGATCGGACACTGCCTGACCCGCGAAAGCCAGCTTCCGCTCCACGGGCAGCATGCCTCCCAAGGGATCTATGCGCCCACCCTCCGCTACCACAAGGGGCGTTTCTATATGACGACGACCAACAGCGGCCTGGGCAAGCATCTCATTGTCTGGACGGACGATCCCGCCGGGGAATGGTCGGAGCCTGTCTGGATCGCGGAGCATGGTTATATGGATCCGTCGTTATTCTTCGATGATGATGGCCGTGTCTATTTCACCTCGTTTGGCAATTTCGGACAGGGAATCATTCAGACGGAGATAGATGTCCATACCGGCGCAAGGTTATCCCCGACGCGTGAGGTCTGGTCAGGCACCGGGGGGGCTTCCGCGGAAGGGCCGCATCTCTATAAGATCAATGGAACATACTATTTGCTCCTGGCCGAGGGCGGGACCGAGTTCGGGCATATGATTACGATGGCGCGTTCCCAGACGCCCTGGGGGCCGTGGGAGGTTTGTCCGCACAATCCCATTCTGACGAATCGCAGTTTACCGGGCCCCATCCAATGCGTGGGGCATGGCGACTTGGTGGAAGATTCCCGTGGAGTGTGGTGGATGATATGCCTGGGGGTACGGCTCAATCGGGGGTATCCGTTTGCCCATACCCTGGGGCGTGAAACGTTTCTGGCCCCGGTGCGGTGGGAAGACGGCTGGCCACTGGCGGGCGACACGTCTCAATCCCGGCATGGCCGAATTCTTCCCGAGATGCAGGCGGATCTCCTGCCGCCGCATCCCTGGCCTGTGGCTGCTGAACGTGACGATTTTGACGGGGAAATACTGGATTTTCCCTGGAATTTCCTGCGTAATCCCGATCCCCGAAGCTGGTCGCTGAGTGAGCGCCCCGGCTTTTTACGCTTGCATGGCCTGGCGGTAACACTGGATGAAAACGCCAGTCCGGCCTGGGTGGGACGTCGTCAACAGCATCACCTTTGCGCGGCCACGACACGACTGGAGTTTGCGCCCCAAGGCGCCAATGAAGAAGCCGGGATCGTTGCCCTGATGAATCCGATGCATCATTACGAGATCGCGGTGTGCGGGGACGGTTCAGGCGGGCGCAAAGCCCTGGTGCGACGGCGTATCGGATCCTTGGTGGCGGTGGTTTCTGAAATCGAACTTCCCGTCACAGGCGCGGTGGAATTTCAAATTGTGGCTACTTCGCAGGAGTATCACTTCCGGCTCCGGACAGAGGGCCAACCGTGGCGTGACGTGGCCCGCGGCGAAACCCGCTATCTGGCTAAAGAATGCGCGGGCGGTTTTACAGGGGTTTATTTCGGCCTGTATGCCACTGGCAATGGTCATCCGTGCCGGGTGTCGGCAGACTTTGATTGGTTCGAATATCAGGAACAGAAGGAATCCGAGCAGCCATAGGGACGTGCGTACCGCGGAATGCGGATCCATTTTGTGGTTGTATACAATAGAGCACTATTCCGGAGTGGATATTCCGGGGTGATTGGGGCTGTTACTGGGAAATTCTGATAACAGTGTCCTATTGTTTCATTTTCCAGCTAGTTTTCCTTGTACTGGCATACCCCCTGCTATTATATTGCCCGATTCTTAAATATGAAAGTGAGTAGAAACTGATATGGTGCCGAGCCAACCGACAAGAGGTCTGACCATCCGGTCGTTTGTTGTGACCATTGTGTCCATGTTGTTGATGGGCATCTGGATTCAATACGAGGAGTTGTTTAACACCTACGGGGGGCCGTTGGCGGAGAACTCGCCCCCGAACAGCGCGGTGGGTGTCATCGCGGCGCTCCTTCTGGTTTGTGGCATCCTCTATAAGATTCGTCGCTCCTTGCGTCTGGTGGCGGCCGAACTGGTGGTCATATATGCGGCTTTGGTGCTGGCGACGCCACTCATGACGCAAGGGATGTGGCACCGGATTTTCGGCTTGGTCGCGGCCGTCCCTCATAATCAGGATTTCAAGACGTATGACAGTTTGCCTTCGATGGTTTGGCCGCATGGAGAGAATCTTTGTGCAAATGGCCAGTTTAAAGACAATCTGACGGGATTTGAACATGTTGGCGGAGGGGTCCTTGAATGGGAAGATATCACGGTCAAGGAAAATCAAGTCCGGAAGAGTCCGGTTTTATCCAATGGGACCAATGCCGAGGCGCGCGCTTCGGTGCAATGGTCGATCAATCGTTATGATAAGAATGGCCGGGAGGTGCTGGTCCCCTGTGAGAGCTTTCTTTTCTCCATGCTCGTCAAGGCGCAAGGCTTTACGAAAGGATCCAGCTATTTTATCACGATGCAAGCGGATGATGGGATTGCCCAGACCCTGTGGATCAGCACGGATGTGACCCTGCCTACGTTTGCCCTGCCCGGCGGGTTTCAGCGGGTCGGGCTCAATCCCGTCAAGATTCCTGCGGACATCAAAAACAAGTTAACCTTTACTGTCAGGCTTACCGGCGAGGGGAAGATCGCCTTGCAGGATTTGCAGTTTTTCAACGTTGAGGCGGTTGAGGGGGCCTATTCAGGTCGTCGGATGGTCACGGCGGCCAATCTTGATAAACTGACGCCCAGCGAGCGTGATTTCATGGTGGTTCGTCCCGATAATCTGTTCAGTCTTGCCGGTCTTAAATTCCTGGTGACGGGGTACATTCCGCTGGGGCAATGGGTGAAGCCTGCCCTGGCATGGAGCATGCTGGTGCTCGGGCTTTTCATCGGTTTTCTTGGCTTGAACGTATTGATGCGCAAGCAGTGGGTGGAGTTTGAGCGTTTTACCTTTCCACTCACCATTTTGCCCAAGAGCTTGTTCGAGGAGACGGTGACGCCGGAAGGCAAGGTCTATCGGACTGTTTTCCGGAACGGCATACTCTGGACCGGATTTGCGGTAGGATTGTTTTTGGCGCTTTTGAAGGGTATCCAGTTCTACTATCCCCCGTGTCCGGCGCCCACCTTTTCCGTGGCCACCTTTGGCGAATATGTGAACAGCCCGGTACTCAAGGCGTTTCTTCAGAATGTGGGGACCGGTGGAAGTACCGGGGCCGGAGTGTCACTGTGCCTGCTGGCCATTGCGCTGTTGATTGAGACAGACATCCTGTTTTCGTTGTGGGCGTGTTTCATCCTGTTCCAGTTGTGGAATCTTTTCGGGCGGGTCTTTACCCTGACCCGGTATCCGGGATATCCGTGGGAATTTCAGCAGGCGATGGGCGCCTTTATTGGATATGCCCTTCTGGCGATGTTTGTGGGGCGTCATCATCTGGCGCGCGTTTTCCGCATGGTTTTGGGGTTGGGCAAGCCCGGGGAAGACACCAGTGCGAGAGATGAGGTGGTCTCCTATCGGCAGGCGGTGCTACTCGTGATCGCTTCTCTGGCCACCCTGGCCTTGTGGGGTGTTTGGACGGAGATGGGGGTCAAAGCCAGTCTGTTATTTTTCGGATACATGCTGATTTGTGGATTTGCGGCGAGCAAGATCCGCGCGGAGTGCGGCGCCCCGTTCGGTTATCTGACGCCCTATTTCGGGATTCAGTTCATGACGGCGTTGGGCGGGTTCGCGGTGTTCAAGTCGACGGGCATGCTGATGGCTTCGCTGGCCAGCGGCTTCATCTGTACGGCGGTGTTCCTCCTGATTGCGCCCGTGCAGGTCGAAATGATGGAGTTGGGGCGGCATTTCAAGGTGCGTCCGCGCGATGTGGGGGCCGGTTTGACGCTTGGGGTTTTTGGCGGTCTGTTTATTGGCGGGTTTGTCGTATTGTGCTGGCTGTACGGATTTGGCGGGAACAGTCTCAAGACGGCCTGGCCGTACGAACAGAATTGGTACTTCAACGGGTTCCGTGCGGGGGAGGCCGATGCGGATCGGGCCTTTGCGTTGGGCACGCTGGGGAAAGCGCCGGAGTTGGCGCCCATGAACATCTCGCAGAATATTGATGCCAAAGGGTTGACGATTGGCGCGGGAATTACGGGGGTCATGGCGTACCTGCGGATGAAATTTATGTGGTTCCCCTTCCATCCGATCGGGTATGTGCTGGCCTCAAGCTATTTCATGCGCGGGGTGTGGTTTATCTTCTTCCTCGCCTGGCTGTCCCGCCTGGTTCTTTTCAGGTTGGGCGGAGCGCATGTCATCCGCCGCGGACTGGTGCCGTTTTGTGTGGGAATGTTCCTGGGCTGTATTGCGTCGATCCTTGTTTTTGATGTTGTGGGTATTTGCCTGCGCGTCCAGGGTGTAACCGAAGTTTACTCAAAAATACCATGAGCGAGACCCCTAAACAATCCTTGGGCAGCCAACTGATCGTCGCCATACTTTTTGTGGCGGCGGGGTTGGGATTAATCACCTTCTTTGTGCTCTTTGCCCAGCCCTCTGAGCGTGAGCATCGCAAGGTTTTCGAGAGGAATTATTCCGAGGATAGGCTCTTGAGCCATTTGACGGAAACCGGTTTGCAGGAGGTGGTGACTTCGATTGCCAAGGCTGGCGAGAAACCGGGTGAACGCCAGATCGGACGGATGACGGGAAGTCCGGGATTCTACCGTACGGAAACCTTGATCCGCGATACCTTTACTGCCGCAGGTCTCGAGGTGCGCACGCAGGAGTTTGAGGTAGTGGTGCCCGAAACGGAGTTTTGCGAGATTCTGGGGGGCGATGGAAAGCCTTTGGCGGGCGTGACCCTTTATCCCTTTGTGCCTTCAGGCCTTGTGCCCCAGAGCGTGCCCCCCGAGGGGATCAAAGCGCGGTTGGTTGAGACGGAAAGCACGGATCTGACCTTGCTGGCGGGGAACGACCCGAAGCAGACCATTGTCCTGACCTATCTTGATTCCGCAGGCGGCTGGGCTTCCTTGGCCGGTGTCGGCGTGAGAGCGGTCGTGGTGCGTGAGGACGAGGTTGCCAAGGCCATGCGGGGAGATCCTGATCAGACGGCCCCTTGGGCAACTATGCTCGGGGGGACAGACATTGCGTATCCCCGTTTTGTAGCGCGCGGTCCGATTGAAAAGTTTGCCGGACAGGATGTGACGATCCGGTCAAAGGTCGTTTGGAAGACCAAGCGGGTTCGGAATGTGTTGGGATTGTTACGGGGCAAGGGGTCCAGCCGGGAAGCCCTGGTTCTGCAAAGTTATTATGACAGCAGTTCCGTCGTTCCGGAGTTGGCGCCGGGCGCGGAGCAGTCGCTTTCATTGGCCGCATTATTAAACATTGCCCAGGCCCTTAGTCCGTACAAGGGCGAGTTGTCCCGCGACATCATATTTACAGCCACAGCCGGGCATGCGCAGACGTTGACGGGGGCTTGCCGGTTGCTGGAAGCGGTGGAGACGTTCACTCAAAAAAGGCGTGACTTTCAGCCGTTGGAGCAGCGGCAGGCTGAAGACCGGCGTCGGCTTGACTATGCCGAACGCGCTCTGGTGATTTGCCGCGAGTGGGCTCGGGGGGAGGCGGGTGCAGGCACCCGGATGAAGGAAAGCTTGGCTCAGGATGCGAATTTCCGGAATTGGTTCGAAGAGGCCATGCGGGTGGTCTCTGGCGAGGTGAATTTGGAACACCGGGAAGAGGTGATTGTCTCCAAATTGGCCTATTTGCGGGCGGGAAAACCGATTTTCCGGGAAGGATTTGAGGCGCAGAAAGCCACGGATGAAGAACGGGCCAAAACAGAGAACACGCATCCCTTATTGCAGGCGTATATCGCCGCGCAGATGCGGGATAATGTTTCGGGAAACCTGATGTCCTTTTCGTTTGTGGCTCTGTCCGAACGGGAAGAGTTTGGCGTCTGGAGGTATTTGGCGAGAGCCACTCAATACTTGGAAGAGATCCGCGAGTATCACCAGCAGAAAATAAAGGAGTATGACGACACTATTGAACTCCGGAAATTGTTTGCGGCGTATGATCGGACCTTGACGCTGAATCTCGACCTCTATTCAGGAGGAAGCAAAGTTCGCAACAACCTGTCCCTTCTTGTGGGGATCCCGAATCCGGGGACCATGGTGGAGCCGCAGGTCACGGATCTGGCGAATGCCATCACGTTCAATGTCCCGGCAAAAGGGGACGGCCAGTTATTCAAGGTGATCCAGTGGGGCTCGCGGGATGCTGCGGGAAACAAGCAATATCCCAACAATGTTTCGCCCTCGTTTACCGAACTGGAGTCGGAGGTCTGGTTTCGGTGCGGCCGGCTTTCCTTCACTCTGGCCAATTATGATTTTTATCCCCCCAAGGCCTGCACGCCTGAAGACTCTTGGGATGGCTTATCTCTAAGTGTCATGAACCAGCATGTGCCGGTGATCGGCCGTTCGGTTCTAGCCCTGGCGGCGGGCCAGGTTCCCCTGAAAAACATTAAGGAAGACCGGAAAGGTTTGATTTTAACCCTGCATGGCGCTCTGTTTGGGAGCGCGGGCTCTGCCACCATGATCCCGAGTCATCGGATGTGGCCCCGGTCGTTCGTCAAGGCCGATGCCGCGAGCGGCTCATATGGTATTCAAACCCGGGGCGTCGATCTCTCGCCGATCATGCAGGCGAATCCGTATGGAGAATTCCGGCGGGAGTTTGCCTTTGATTTATCCAGTTGGGGCAGTTTGGTTAATGTGCTGGCCATGCGGTTTGACGAGCAGGGCCGGATTGTGTTTATCAACGAAATCGCCTCCGGCAACCGGACGGTGTTCAGTTCCAAGGTTCCCGGATTTGATTTGGAGGCGACGGGTTCCGGTGCCCCCCGCGAGATCAACCTGTCGATGTTCCGTTGTGTTCCGGTTTCACTCTATGATCAGATTAATCCGCAGACGATGAAGCGTTTCAAAGGCGTTTCCTATATGGATAGCCTCAGCTTCTCCTCCCCCAACCGATCACACTATGAGTTGACCACCGCTTTTTTGGATCCTGACTTGGTGTTTTATGTGGGGCTTCAGGACGGGGCGGCAGAAAACAAGGAATTGCTTACGGATCGGGCGTTCATGCTGAAGGCCGATCTCCAGGCGCCCATTCTGCCGAATGAATCGGAAATAACGGGTGCGGGCTATCTTTCGACGGATACCCCGGTGTTGACGGTCCCGATGTTTGATGTGGCGGCCTCCATGTTGCGGACGGCGGAGAAACGACTGCGACTTCAGGAGCGGTTTGGCATGGCCGACGAGTTGATGTTCAGCTTCCACACTCAGGCCACGCAATGGCTGGAAGAGGCCCATACAAAGTGGGAACAGAAGGATCCTGCCGCAGCGGTGAATGCCGCCGGTGCGAGCGCCGCCTATGCGATTAACAACTATCCGGTGATCCGGTCGCGAATCTCGCAGGCCGTGGTGGGCATCCTCTGGTATCTCGGATTGCTGGTGCCCTTTGTCTTTTTTGCGGAAAAACTTCTGTTCGGGTATACCGATATCCGCAAACAGTTGCTGGCGACCGGCGTGATCTTCCTGGTGGTATTCACGCTTTTGCGCATGTTTCATCCTGCGTTCGAGATCGTGCGGTCCTCCATCATGATCCTGCTGGGATTCCTGATTTTGCTTATGTCGCTGATGGTGACCATGATGGTGGGAGGGAAGTTCAAACAGAACCTGAAGGATCTCCGGAGTAAGGAAGGCCATGTGGAAGGCGCCGATATCAGCCGCGGCGGAGTCGTCGGGACGGCCTTCATGCTGGGGCTGAACAACATGCGACGTCGGAAAATCCGGACGGGGCTGACCTGTGGAACACTGGTGCTGATCACGTTTGTCATGATTTGTTTTACCTCGGTCTCCACCGATTTGGTCAATGTGGAACAGCCTACCGGGCGTTCGAGTTGGAATGGATTGATGATCCGGGACCCCAATTTCCGGTCTCTGGACCCCAATGAGGTCGCCAATATCCGGCAAATCTATGGGAATCAGTATCCTGTAACGGTGCATCGGTGGTTGACGACGCAGTTGAGAGCCACCGAGCGCGGACAAAATGCTGAGATTCTGATTGATCGCGAATTTCTGGTCAACAGCAACAAAGTGGTCAAGCGCGGACGGGTGAATGCCGCCGTTGAAATGGCGTGGAATGAGCCGATATTTACCGGAATGGATCGCTATCTGATCACCAAAAAAGGCTGGTTTACACGTCCCCCTCAGAATCGACAAGAGCGGATGGACGCATTGCGGACTGGCTATCAAAACAAACGTCAGGTCATGTTGCCGGATACGGTTGCCCGTGATCTCGGGGTCCGTCCCGAGGATGTGGATGCGGCAACCCCGGTGATTGTTTCCCTGCGCGGGGTTGAATACGAGGTGCAGGGGATCTTTGACTCCGTTGAAATGGGAAAATGCATCGGGCTTGATGGTCAATCGCTACTACCGTTCGATGTGAATACCATCCAGAATGTGGGGGTGACCTCGGATGGGGCGCCGATGATTCCCTCAAACACCGGACGCTTACTGGCTTCGCAGGTGATTTTGGTCAATGCGTTGCCGGTGGCGGGGGGCACCGAAGCGCAAATTGTTGCCAATTGTTTCGTGCTTTTCCCCAAGACGGCCTACCGGGTCAAGCCGGAAGGGGTGGAGTATCCGGCTCCTGATTATCGCAGCCAGCGGAAGCTCGTGCTCGGTTATCTTGAGCGGATCGGACAGCCGGCTTTCTATGCGATTGATGGCGTTTCCTATTACGGATCCCGGCAGCGGGAACGGACCTTTGCCGGGTTGCTGGAGTTGCTGGTGCCGATCCTGATCGCGGCATTGACCGTGTTCAGTACCATGCGCGGGTCGGTTTATGAACGACGCAGCGAAATCTATGTCTACAATGCCGTCGGGATTGCCCCCAATCATGTGTTCTTCATGTTCATGGCGGAAGCCTGTGTGTATGCGGTGGTGGGGGCCGTTATGGGGTATATTCTGAGCCAGGGGACCGGCCGGCTGTTGACCGCCCTCGATCTGACGGGGGGGATGAAGATGGATTACAGCTCGATTGAAACCATCTACGCCTCGCTGGCGATCATGGGCTCCGTCCTGCTCTCGACGATTATCCCGGCCCGCGATGCGGCCAAGTTGGCGGCTCCTTCCGATACGGTGAGTTGGACGGTGCCCAAGGCGGAAGGGGACGATATGATCTTCAGCCTCCCGTTCACCTTTACGGCACATGACCGGGTGGCCGTGATCAGTTACTTCCAGCGCTGGCTGGATGCCAACGGGGTGGGAAGTTCGGGTCCGTTCTTCTGTGCGCCACCCGAAGCGCTTCTTAGTTTCCGGCCCAAAGCGGGGGCTGATGAACAGGAATTGGTGCCTTCCGTGGCCAGTACGATCTGGTTGAAGCCCTATGATTTGGGGGTTTCGCAACGAATGGAAATCGCGCTCCCGACAGACGTCGAAACCGGTGAATATGTGGCCCGCATCACGCTGACCCGCCTGAGCGGCAATACGGCGGGCTGGAATCGGACCTTGATTCCGTTCATGGGCGTGCTCAGGAAGCAATTCCTGAACTGGCGGGCGACAACGGACGCGGAACGGCGCGAAATGTTTACGGAAGCCAACCGCATCTTGAATGAATGTGTGGCGAAGGAGACGCGGCATGTCTGAGGAAAAAAATAGAGGGTCGATGGATCAGGAGCTGGAAATCTATCGCTCCGTTCTGGAGACGCCCAAAGAGTTTAAGAACGGATTTACCTGGGTGTCGGTGGCGGGTGCCTTTTTCTGCGGTCTGTTGATGATGCCGGGGTCCATTTACCTTGGACTCATGACCGGTGGCGGGATTGCGGCGGCGTGGGTAACCCTGATTATCTTTTCCGAGGTGTGCCGCCGGGCCATGCGGACCTTGAGCCAGCAGGAGTTGGTGATTCTTCTGGTGGTCGCCGGCGCCATGGCATCGGGCGGACCCTTTGCGGGCCTGGTTTGGCGCCAGTACCTGGTTCAGAGTGATGCCGTCCGGGATATCGGGTTGTTGGGGAAATTCCCGGCGTGGTTTTCGCCCCAGCCGACTTCGGATGCCATCCTGCAGCGTAATTTCTTTGATGCCGCCTGGTTGGTGCCGGTGTTGCTGATCCTGTTTATGACCATTATCGGGCGGTTCAAGAGCTATACATTGGGTTACCTTTTCTTCCGGCTGACCTCCGACGTGGAGCGCCTGCCTTTCCCCTTTGCCGGGGTCGCGGCCCAGGGTTCGATGGCGTTGTCCGAGTCCGGAGAGCGCAAGGTGACCTGGAAATGGAAAATGTTTTCGCTGGGGGCCATAATGGGAATTGCCTTTGGCGTCATCCAGATCGGGATTCCCCTGGTGACGGGGTCGTTACTGACCCAGCCGATCCAGATTATCCCTCTGCCTTGGTACGATATGACGACCATGACGCAAAATCTTCTGCCTGCCACGCCGACGGGATTGATCATCGATTTGGGGCTGGTGATTACGGGGATGATTGTTCCTTTCTGGGCGTTGATCGGGACGGGCGCCGCCATTTTGTTGACGCTGATCATGAATCCGTTTCTCCACCACATCGGGGTGCTTACACGATGGCAGCCCGGCATGGATACGATTGCCACGACGTTTGCCAATTCCATTGATTTCTGGATGAGCTTCACCATGGGGGTGACGGGTGCGATTGCCGCCATTTCAATTTTTCAGACGGGCCGGGATCTCTTCAAAAAGAGCCGCGAGATAAGGGAACACCGCAAGGCGGCGGCGCCCAGCGCGCGGCGGGAAAACATGTGGGATACGCCTCCGGGGCGCGGTGATTTTTCCCTGTGGATCGCGGGGGGAGTCTATGTGGTAAGCGCCAGCATTGTGGTGTGGCTGTGTCATGCGTTAGTGCCGAAATTCCCGGTGATGTTCCTGATCTTTTTTACCTTCTTTTATACCCCTCTCATCTCCTATATCAATGCGAGGTTGATTGGTATCGTCGGGCAAAATGTGGAAATTCCGTTTGTCCGTGAGGCGGCCTTTATCTTGTCCGGCTACAAGGGGGTTGAGATCTGGCTGGCGCCGATCCCGGTCGAGAATTATGGAGGCATGGCCCAGTCATTCCGCACGCATGAATTGACCGGAACCAATTTCTGGTCCTTCGTCAAGGCCGACTGTCTGATTACACCACTGACATTTATCCTGAGTTTCGTCTTTTGGGCCTTTGTCTGGCAGTCGAGTGCCATTCCCTCCGACTTGTATCCGTTCGCCCAGAAGATGTGGGATCTGCAGGCCAAGAACACGGTTCTGCTTTATTCGGCAACCCTGGATACCGGCGGGGCGCAACCGTTGTTCTTCCAGGCGCTTCATCCCTGGGTGATCGCCGGATCGTTCTCCTTCGGGATCATCGCGTTCGGGCTCCTTTCGGCGTTCAGTCTGCCGGTGATGACGGTATATGGCTTTGTGCAGGGAATCGGCAATATGCCGCATGCGTTTGTGGCGATGATTATCGGGGGATTGATCGGCAAGTTTTACTTCCATAAGAAAGTGGGTCAGAAACGGTTTCTGGAAATTGCCCCCGTATTGGTGGCAGGTTATGGCACGGGAATCGGTTTGATTGCCCTGATCGGAGTCGCCATCAATCTGATTGTTGCGGCCGTGTCGTCCTCTAGATTTTGACGGAGTTCATCATGGAACAGAACATTGGAAAACAAATCAAACTGCCCTTCAGGCGGGCGTTGCAGATCTCCCTCCGGGGAATCCGGATCCGCTTTGGGCGTTCATTGGTGACAGTTTCCGGCGTGGTTCTGGGGATTGCCTTCCTCATGAGCAACCTCACCGGGCAGTTGATCAAGCAGGCGATTGCCAAGGAACGGGCCCAGCGGGACACGGTCAATATGATGCTTTCACTGGTGCGGGCGGAGGTGGGCTCGGTGACAGGCAAGAAGATCGCCGTGGCGGTGTGTGGCACCTTGAATGATACGGATCGCCTGTTGCTTGAAGAAATCGCGGCGGCGGCGCCGGAATCGTTGCGCGGCTTGGGTGTCGAGGCTCCCGGGGTCACCCCGGTGCCGGTGGAACGTCTTGGCGAGGGGGCGTCTCTACTGTTGATTTTGGGGAGCGGGGCACGAAGCGAGATCCCTCTCGCCAACCTCGCGGCGGGCATGAGCCAACGAGTGGCCCTGGATTCGGTGGAAGGGCGTGTGTACGCTGGAAATGAAGAGGCTAATGTCAGGCGGGAGCCGTTCTTTGGCCGGGAGAGCGATGAACAGATCCAGAAGGCCCGCCAACAGGCGCGGGCAGAGCGTTTCCGGACGATCTGGATCGTGGTCATTTCGCTGCTGGTGACGGTGCTGGGTGTGGCCAACGCCCTGTTGATGTCGGTAACAGAACGGTTCCGGGAAATCGGGACGATGAAATGTCTGGGGGCCTTGTCGGCCTTTATCCGGACCCTGTTTTTGATCGAGAGTTCCTTGATCGGGTTGGCGGGGTCGCTGGTGGGGGTGGTGCTGGGGGCGTTGTTGCCGTTGATTGCCTATAGTTTCGCCTACCGGTTCGGATTGGTGTTTGGATCCATGCCCTATGGAACCCTGTTTATGGCCGCGGCGGGCGCCGTCGTGGTGGGTACCTTGCTGGCCGTTCTCGCGGCCATCTATCCGGCCCGGTTTGCCTCGCGGATGGTGCCGGCGTCAGCGTTAAGGAGTACGGTATGAGCAATGGGCAAAACCATTCGACGGGGCTGGCGGCGGGGTTGTCACAAATGCTGGAAGGCGCGCGTGATTCGGCCAAGGGCAGTTATGTCATCCGGGCGGTAGGTGTGCGGAAAGTCTACAAGATGGGTGAGTCGGAAACCCATGCGTTACGCGGGGTCACGCTCGATGTGCGCCGGGGTGAGTATATGTCCATCATGGGTCCCTCGGGTTCGGGTAAATCCACGTTTTTTAATATGATCGGCGGGTTGGATAAGCCGACGGCCGGCAAGGTCTATATCGACCAGGTGGATATCGCGCAATTGGATCCCTACGAGCTGGCTTGGTTGCGTTGCCGGAAAGTCGGCTATATCTTTCAGATGTTCAATTTGATTCAGGTCATGTCCTGTCTCGAAAATGTCATGTTACCCATGTCTTTCGCGGGGAAGGATAGCGAAGAGGCGCGGGAACGGGCCTTGGAGATCCTGGAGTTGGTAGGACTTGGGGATCGGGCCTTGCATAAGCCGGCCGAGATGTCCGGGGGGCAGCAGCAGCGTGTGGCCATTGCCCGTGCCCTGGCGAATACTCCCGATATTCTGCTGGCGGATGAGCCGACCGGGAATCTGGACCTGAAAACAGGCGAGGAGATTATTGAATTGTTCAGCCATCTGCGAAAGACGCTGGGCGTTACGATCATTACGGCCACGCACGATCTCAAGATGCTGAAGGCGTCCGACCGGATTGTGTGGATCGAGGATGGAAGTCTGGCTCGGATCTCGACGCCGGAAGAAGCGAATATTCATCTGGAAGAGGTTCACTGATGGGGCTTTTCCGTTCCAAATCCTTGCCGCCAACTCCCAAGGCGCCGGTAATCAGCAACCCGCTGGCAGTGGTGCCGTTGAAGCCGGACAATGTCGAGGTGAAGAAGGATACGCAGGGACTCATTCATCTGAAAATGACCCCTCCGCTCAAGCCCTTTAAACGTAAAGTGGCGCAGTGGCTTCGTTACGAATACAGCGCGAAGGTCGAATTGGATGAGATGGGGTCGCTGTATTACAGCCTGGTGGATGGCCGGCAGACGCTCAGTTCCATTATTGACGCTATGGCACAGAAACTGGGCAAGAGCCGGAAAGAGACGGCGCAGAACGTCGTGGCGTTTACGAAATCGCTGATGACCCGGAACATGCTGGTCTTGATGGTCCCGGCAAATATACCCGAGCGAGGAAAATCATGAGTGCACCTGAGATTATTGCCAAAGCCACTAATGTCACCCGGAAATACACGATGGGCAAGGAGTCCGTGTGGGCCTTGAACGGGGTCTCGCTGGATATTTATAAGGGGGAATATCTCTCCATCATGGGTCCCTCGGGTTCGGGTAAATCCACGTTTTTCAACATGATCGGGGCACTTGATTTTCCCACGACAGGGACGATTGAATTCATGAATGCAGATCTGTTTTCACTGCCCGAGGAGCAGCAGGCCTGGATTCGCTGTAACAAGATCGGCTATATTTTCCAGACGTTTAACCTGGTCACGGTGATGACCGCTCTGGAGAATGTGGCCTTGCCGGCGGTGTTGCGTGGAGATACACCCGAACAGGCGGCTGAGCATGCCCGGAAGGTCCTGGAATTGGTGGGATTGGGGCATCGGCTCGATCATCTCCCGATGCAGTTGTCCGGTGGCCAACAGCAACGTGTGGCGATTGCCCGTGCGTTGGTGAACCAGCCCGCCGTCATCCTGGCGGATGAACCGACGGGAAATCTGGACAGCAAAACGGGCTTGGAGATTATTGAATTGCTGTGCCGTTTGCAGCGTGAGCAGAATGTGACCATTATCACGGCAACGCATGATGCGCGTATGATTGCGGTGTCTGATCGCGTGGTGTGGATTCGGGACGGTAAACTTGAACGGGTCGCCCTGCGCAATGAGCTGAACGTTCAGGTGGGCGGCATGAAAGGCTAGGGGGTCACCCCTGTGCTATCCCCGGCGGGGTTGGCTTGTCCGGATGGCCGTCGCCAGAGTTCCCATCAAGGCCGTGTCGTAGCCGAGATGGCTCAAGCGAACCTCGGGCGTTGCGACAATATGCAATCGCTCCGCCATGGTTTTGACGGCCCCCGCGATTAAAGCGGCGCCCCCTCCAACCGCTACGCCCCCGCCGAGCACGATGAGATCGGGGAGATAGATCGCGGCCAGGTTGCGCAGGCCCAGGCCGAGATTATGGGCCACCTCTTGCCACTCCTCCGGATTCAGGCGCTCCGCCGGCTTTCCATAGATTCGCCGGATGCCGTTACCGGAAATCAGGGCCTCCAGACAATCCGGGGCGCCACAGTCACAGATGATGCGTTCCGGGTGGTGACACTTGAAAGGAATCGATTGGTGCCCGACCTCGGGGTGGCCGCCGTCCTTGCCCCGGTAGATTTGGCCATCGACGAGGAACCCCCCGCCCATGCCGGTGCTCAGGGTGAGATAGAGGAAACGCGAGGCCCGTTCACCACCAAAATCGAACTCACCGAGTGCGGCCACATTCGTGTCGACATCCACAACGAAGGGGCAATTCCATCGGGCCTCCATGATGGCTTTCAATGGAATGTTCCGCCATTGGGGTTGATGCAGAGGCGATACAATGCCCCGTTCCCAGTCAAGAGGCCCGCCGATCGCGGCACCAATGGCGGCCACCTTGCGACCATGGGAAACCCCCGTGATCATCCGGTGCAGTGCATTCAAGCCTGCTTCGACTTCGAGTGGAGTGGCCTCCTGACCCCGATCCAGAATCTTGCCCTGCTCATCCGCACTGGCTACCAGTAATTTGGTCCCGCCGATGTCGAGCCCGACGTAAAGGGCTCCTTCACCCTGATCTGACACAGTCATATGAAAAACAAGCCTCCCATTCCGGAAAGGATAAACCGGGCAACGTATGATGATCAAGGGAAAGAACCCGGCTAAGGGAAATAGGCTTGCGGAAGCGGAACGGGTGAACCGGCCAAAGAACACCTAGGGAACACCTAGGGACAGGCTAATAGTTAATTAGTTATTTACAAATGCAGGTGAGAGGGCTATAGATTTGCATAGTTGAGGGCGAGGAGCCCGTGGAGGAGACTATGCGGACAGCCAGGATTGTTG